>OJJY01000014.1_pt1 | contig 106477 bp, 159 predicted proteins | sample 1596421 | NCBI WGS metagenome assembly OJJY01 (sample SAMEA4350151, study PRJEB24818) | metagenome | biome: human; feature: gut; material: faeces | place: Denmark | collected 2013-09 | reverse complement strand
TAAAAAAATAATTGGCTTTATTCATTGTAAAAAGTGTTCTTAATATGTTAGTAATTAAGGAGAGAAAAATGTCAGTAGAAAAATTTGCAGACTTTATGTTTGAATGTGGCGCAAACAGTTGTCATTATTGTAAATATAGAAAAAATTGTAGGGCTATTTGCAAATACGACAGTATGGTTACAGATACAGAAATTTTTAAGGACTGGTTGGTAGATAAATATGAATAAAAGCAAATATATTGATTTTGATTTGATTAAACGACACCCTAATAAATATAATCTTACGCCGAATGATGTTAAAGGACTGAAAGTGTTGAACTGGGATAAAATTAAAAAGATTATGTGGTTTAATGAAGCAACAACTCCTAATCGTTGGTGTAAACTAATTGGGTGTCAAAAAGACGGTGAAAAATATGATGACTGGGATGAATTTTGGATTGGTGTTGCAGAAGATGGAAATATAGATTGTCATTTTACAGCCTATGAAGGTATGTGTTCATATAATTTTAAGGAATTTTATAATTTGAAAGACATTGAAGATAAATATGATATGCAAATTCAGGTCAATGTAATTAAATGGCTAAACGAAATGATTGATGAAGGAATTTTAGGACTTCCAGAATAAAAAACTCTTGACTTTTTGTTGTTTTTATGATATAATATATCAAAACAAGAAAAGGAGTATTAAAATGATAAGAAGAATGTGGCATTGTGGTCTTATCCATTATTTGCCCAATAATGAATTGCGCCGTCTTTATTATGACTGCTGTTATTTTGGAGAAAAATATCTAAGTGGTGATTTTATTCGTGCTGACTCTTTATGTTCTCCGCTGAATAATCAGACACAGGATGACTTTAGAGCATATCTTGTAAAAGTTATTACAGAACTTGAATTGCGTGGTATTGACTACAAAAAAAGAGATGTGGATTTGTCAAAAGCGGTAGGTGGTCTTGCCGTTGGTGCAAACATAGCAGTATATAGAGATACAAGAATGTTCAAAGAATGGCACACAAAGGAATATCTTAGATTAAATATGGCGGTATTGTATGAGAAATGGAAATACACAAATTGTATAGATGATAAGCAATGGGAAAAATTGTTGCGTGGTTATAAAAAAATAACAAGAGAGGATTATGTTGTATGATAGTATCATATAGTACGAACGGAAAGAAAAAGACCATTGCTAATGTTGGCACAGCAGATGAAGCGATTAGTGCCATTAGGCTGTTTTTAGATACAAATGGATTTAAGACTCATTATATGAGATTTATTCCTAATAGTGAAAGAGATAGCGTTATTATTGATTATGGTAGTTGGTTTAATTATATGGTAGTAGATGGTAGCACAGAAGATGAAAATGTTTTAGAAAAATTTGCAGAATATACTAAAAGGATGTCGAATGAAAGCAGTAGTAAAAAGAGTAAAAGAAAATAAAACAGAAATATATAACAATGTAAAAAACATCAAACAAGAAAACGGCAGTATTGTTATTACATACGGCGATGGAACATATGGACTTAATATGCGTATTTTAGATAAAAATTATAAAATTATTCTTGGTGGTTGATTAAATTGAAATTTAATGTTAATAGAATAAATAAACAATTAACAACCAATAATATTAAAGATATTTTATTTTCACTAAATAGCGATATATATAAAGAAAACGACGAGCAAATCATATTTTATTCTGCTTGTCATAATGCAGAACCTTGTGAACACGGGCATAAAGCTAAGTTATATTATTATAAACAATCAAAAAGTTTTACTTGCTATGTATGTGGAGAAAGTTTTGATGTTTATGATTTAGTTAAAAAAAATCGTGCTTTATTTGGAGACAAATGGTCTTTTCCTAAGTGTGTTAAATATGTTTGTGAAATCGCAAACATTCCATTTGAATATAACGGAGAAATTAAAGAAAATCCTAATAAGTACAACTGGCAAAGTAGTTTGCTAAAATTCTTAAATAAAGGATATGCTCCTGATGAAAAAATTTATGATAAAAGCATTTTGAAATTCTTTAATAATGGCTATCATAAGTCTTGGCTTGAGGATAACATATCAATAGAAACAATGGAAAAATATAATATAGGATATTATCCATTACAAGATTGCATCACTATACCGTGTTTCAATCAAAATGCAGAACTTATTGGTATTCGTGGCAGATACTTAAATCCTGAAAGTCAAGCAAAATATTATCCGATTAGGCTTTTAGATGGAACAGAGTATAAATTTTCGACAAACGACTATTTATATGGTTTATGGTACACAAAACAGTCTATTAAATATCATAAAAAGTGCATTTTATTTGAAGCCGAGAAAAGTACATTACAATGTGACACATATTTTGGAAATGATAATTTTTCAGTATCATTATATGGGTCTGCTATTAGTAAGAGAAAAAGGGATTTAATATTAGACCAAGGCGTAGACGAGGTTATTATTGCAATAGACTTTGATTATGACAGTGTCATTGATGATAACGGAAATAAAACATTAGATTTTGAAAAATTTGAAAAAAAGGTTTATAAGATTGCAAAATTATTTAAGGGATTTTGTAAAGTAACTGCTATTGTAAGCTATGGCGGTCACGGATATAAAGACAGCCCAAGTGACCTTGGAAAAGATAGATACTTAGAATTATATAAAAACCGAGAAGAAGTTTATTAAAATACTTGACTTTTTGTTCATAATGTGGTATAATTCACTTGTAGTCAAAAAGGCTAACAAAATTTTTTTGGAGGATTTTAATTATGAACGATAAATTTCTTGACGAGTTATATGTTCTTGGTGTATTTGATGACGATGATGAGGATATGTGCTACTGTGAAGATAATAACAAAGGACTAAAATGTGACTGTGATGAGGGGAAAACCTGTTCTGCTTTTTGTCCTGCTTTTTATGACTGTCCATATATGGATGATTAAGGAGTTTGACATATGTTTATGAATTGTATTAACATTAAATATAAAAACGAAAGAGAAGATAAAATTAAGGCTATTGATAACGCTATTAGCTATTTTCGTAATTTAACAGGAGAAATTGGTTGTAATCAATCCTGTTACGAAAAAGGGGCGTATGAAAATACAACAGTTGCATTAAAAGCGCTACTGGAACAAAGACAAAATCTATTAAACAATTAAAGGAGAAAAAATTATGAAGATTGTGGATTCTAACAGAATTAAAAGAGAGTATATTGACTGGGATGACATTGAGTGCGGAGATGTATTCGTATATACCGACAAGGAGCCAACAGATAAGTGGATTGGTATGAAGGTGCGCAATCCTGACGATGGAGATGCGATTGTAGACTTTGAAACATTTGAGGTATATTACGATGTTTTCAACTATAATTATGTTGAAATTCTTGATGCCGAATTGAAAATTAACATTAGTAATAATGCAGATTGAGCCACTTTACGACAAAACTGATTTTGTAACAATTCAAGATTATTTATCTAAGTGTGGAGTTAAAGATGTTGATTTATGGTTAAAACACAAATATCTTGATGGCGTAAACAATTACACAAACATTGACGAGTTTTGTAAAAGGCTATATAACGCATTTACAAATAAACAAAAGATATATTTACTTGTAGATAGTGATTTAGATGGATTTATGAGTTCGTCAATGTTTTATGTGTATTGTCACTCTATCTATAAAGACTGCCACATACATCCCATTTTTCATACTGGTAAACAACACGGTCTTGATAATATTGTAATGGAAGAAATCAAACAATATAAACCATCATTGTTGGTTGTTTTAGATGCTGGCACAAACGATGTCAAACAAGATAAAGAATTAAAAAGTCTTGGCTGGGATATTATTTGTGCCGACCATCACGAAAGAGAAAAAATAAATCCATATTGCACCTTAGTAAACAATCAAACAAGCACAAAGGTTAAGAATAAAAGTCTTTCAGGAACAGGTGTTAGTTGGAAAGTTTGTAAAGCATACGATGTAATGTATGGGTTTAATTATGCAAATAGTTTAATTTCTTATGTTACTATCGCTAATGTTGGTGACGGTATGTCCTTTCTAACGCCTGAAAATGAGACTTTTAGATACTGGGGTATAAAGGATATTCATAATAACTTAAAACCCTTTGTGGGCGATTTTAATGGCTATTTAACGGATAATAAATCGTTTTCGTTTGGTATGGTTACAAATATCAATTCTTTAATTCGGCTTGGGACACAAGATGATAAAGAAAACCTATTTTATGCTTTGTGTGGCAAAGTTGAACCCAAAGAAATTATTGGTGTTTGTAAAAAGTTGCATAGCAAACAATCAAGAGATACAAAATATTTGCTTGAAAAAGATGTAGACATTATATATAATGGAAAAATCATATTAGCGAGAGTATCTAAAAGCACACCTTTAACTGGACTTGTAGCAAATAAAATGATGGGAGAATATAATAAACCTATTATTTTAACACAACAAGACGGTGAAGAATTAAAGGGTAGTGTGCGTAGTCCTATTGATTTGAAAGATATTTTGCCAAGTAATTTATTCAATTATAATCTTGGACATCAAAGAGCGTTTGGCACTTCTTATCAAATTAGTAATGAAAAAGATATTATAGACTACATAGATAGCCTTGAGAGCTTACCAGAGCCAACACAAGCAGTTTTTATGTCATTAAAGACAAGTGATGTGCCTAATTACTTATTCGGCTTTGTAGACGAAAATAAGGCGTATTTTGGAGAAGGAATACCCATTCCAAAAGTACACTTTCAAAAGTTTGGCATTTATAACAAAGAAATTCAATTACTTGGAGCAAATCAAAGAACGGTCAAATTTCATAGAAATGGCATTGACTTTATCTTTTTCAACTGCACAAATAAGATAAAAGAATTATTACATCTAAATGATTTGAGTAAGAAAAGAGTAACACTTGAATTTATCGGTGAATTAGGATATAATGAATTTAGAGGAAATAAGACAAAACAATGTATAATTGATATGTCAACACTTGATATACACGATTATAGAATTGACTTTATTTGAGGGCGATTATGGAAATATTAAGTTATAACGATAATAAGATTGAAAAATGTGATAATTGTGGCGCAACTCTATGTGTAGAAAAGAATGACTATAAAATTGGCGAGCACGGATTCTTGTATTATCTGTGTCCTGTATGCAGTACAAACAATTATACAAAAGAGCATATACGGCTTGATGAAACAAATATTCAATATCCTGATAATTTTGAGGCGTTTGAATGTGATGAATTTTTTATATATAATAAATGTTCTGAAATTCAAGATAAATGCCGAGAGTTGATTGAGAAAATTAAGCAGAGTGATGCCCAATATATGATTGATAATATTGGTAAGCTTTTAGTCATTGTTACAAGAATTGATAAAGAAAATTATTCTATCATCGTGACCGCAAGTTATGATGAATGTTTTGTGTATAGTAAATAATTCTAAATATATAATAGGTAGGTGCAAAATGGGAAATAAAAATTATGTTGTATATCACCTACACACAGAAGATAGCCTTTTAGATAGTTGTACTAATTATAAACTTTATGTTGACAAAGCAGTAGAACTTGGACAAAAGGCTATTGCTTTTAGTGAACACGGTAATATCTATAACTGGATAGAAAAGAAAATGTATTGTGATGGGCATAATATTAAATATATTCACGGTATTGAGTGTTATCTAACAGAAACACTTGATAAAAAGATTAGAGATAATTACCATACTGTTCTATTAGCAAAGAATTATGATGGTGTAAAAGAAATTAACAACTTGATTGAATTGTCTACAAGAGCAGACCATTATTATTACAAACCAAGAATTACATTTGATGAGTTTTTTGCGCTATCTGATAATGTTATTAAAATTAGCGCTTGCCTTGCTTCACCATTAAATAAGTTGCGATATGAGTTAGATAAGCCTCTTTATAGACGAGAAACCGGCATACAATACGATAGGCTTTGTAAAAAGTATGATTATTTTGAAATTCAGCCACACATAAATAGCGAGGAACAAAAGGACTACAATAAACATTTATTAAAGTTATCAAAAAAATATAATACACCGCTTATTATGGGAACAGATACACATTCATTGAACGCATATAAGGCAGAATGTCGTTCTATTTTGCAGTTGTCAAAAAGAATTGAGTTTTCTAATGAGGACACATTTGATTTAACCTATAAGTCTTATGATGAACTTGTAGAAATGTGCAAGAAACAAAATTGTTTTCCTATTGAGGTTTATTTAACTGCCATTGAGAACACTAATGTTATGGCAGATAGTATTGAGAACTGGGAATTAGATAAAAAGGTAAAATATCCTAAGTCTTATGATAATGAAGAATATGTGCTTAAACAACGCATATTTGAAATGTACAAAGATAAAGTTCGGCGTGGCGTTATTACAAATGATAAAAGATATATCGACAACATTAAAGAAGAATTACGAGTATTCAAAAAAATCAATATGATTGGTTTTATGTTGTTTATGAGCGAACTAATGTGTTGGTGTAAAGAAAATGGTATTCCAACTTCTCCCTGCCGTGGTTCTGTTGGCGGTAGTACGGTGGCTTATATTACAGATATTATTGATGTAGACCCTGTGAAATGGAATACTGTATTTTCACGATTTGCAAATGAGGATAGAGTCGAGGTCGGTGATATTGATGTAGATATTGCGCCAGACCAAAGAAAACTCGTATATCAACATATTATTGATAAGTTTGGAACAGATAAAACAGCATATATACTTGCTATGGGCACAATTTCAGACAAAGGCACAATAGACGATATTGGAAGAGCATTAGGAATTAAGTGGAGTAGAGAGCACAATGATGGTGAAAATCCATATTCATTAGCAAATGTTGCTAAAATCAAAGAGGAATATGATATAAACGCTGAAGTAACGAAAGAAAAATATCCTGAATTATTTTATTATTTTGATGGACTTTTAGGAACTGTTGTTTCACAATCAATGCACCCTGCTGGAATTGTCGTAAGTCCCATAACCCTACCAGATAATTATGGTGTGTTTTGGGGCGAAAATAAAGAAAAAGAAAAAGTCTTAATTCTTTCGGTAAATATGGAAGAAGTACACGAATGTGGACTTGTAAAATATGATATTCTTGGTCTTAAAAACATTCAAATTCTTAGAGAATGTTGTAAGTTTGCTGGAATAAAATATCCTGCCGCACACGAGATTAACTGGGAAGATGAAGAAGTATGGAAACACATTACAGATAGTCCTGTTGGGATATTTCAGTTTGAGTCACCTTTTGCTTATGAATTATTAAAGCAATATCAACCAAGAAAGATAAACGACTTATCATTAGTAAATGCAAGCCTTAGACCATCAGGAACAAGCTATCGAGATAGATTGATTGCAAGGGAAAAAAATAAAAATCCGTCTAAGCAGATTGATGATTTGTTAAAAGAAAATAATGGATTTTTGTGTATTGAAGAAAATCAAAAAGTATCAACGCTAAATGGGTTAAAAGCAATAAAAGATGTTTCTGTTGGAGATTTAGTATATACAACAAGCGGATTAGAAAAAGTAAATAAAGTTTTTAACAATGGTATAAAAGATGTTTATGAGTTAAAAACAAAGTATGGAAGCGTTGTGTGTACTAAAGACCATAAAGTTTTAACTGAAAACGGATGGAAAGAATACCAAAATATTAAACTTGGAGAATGTATTTGTCATTATGTTGGTACAAAATCAACTAAAGAATATGATATGAATAAATTAAGACTCATAGGCTGGACACTTGGCGATGGTATTACAAGTAGGAATAATATTGGATTTATAAATCAAAATTATAATGTTGTTTTATCGTATAAAAATACAATAGAAAAGATATGGAATAATCTTTCTGTAAACATAAAAGATGTAAAAACACGGGTAAATAATCTTCCATTATATAGATGTAATGTAAAATGGTTAGATAAGCCACATAAATATGACAAACCAATTCATTATTATTTTGATGAAATTGGCATCAGGAAAAAAACAGCAAAAGAAAAATTTGTTCCAGAATTTATATTTGATTTGAACAAAAACTGTTTGTTAGTATTTTTAGGTGCATATACAGACACGGACAGTTCTATTAGAAACAATACAATTATGTATAAGACATCCTCCAAAAAGTTATGTGATGGTATTGTCGAAGTTTTAAGACTAATTGGTTACTCAAGTTCTATTTGTTACGATAAAAAAACAGATTCATACAATATATGTGTTCTTGGTGGAAATGAACTTATATATGAACTTAGACCATATTGTATAAAAATAAGAGACAATATAAAAGATGAAAAAAATGTTATTAGAAAACATAAAAATGGCAGCATTTCAATAGATATTATAAAAAAATGGCTACAACAAAATAATATTTCAATATCAAAAGTACAAAAGACTATTGGTGTATCATTACATTATATAAAATATATAAATATATTTACAATAGAAAAGATTTGTAATGCATTTAATATTGTTCCACCTGTTTTAATTTCTGACAATATACACTATTTTCCTATTACTTCAAAATCATATGTTGGAGAAAGAAGAGTATATGACCTTGAAATAAACAATATCCATAATTTTGTTGCTGGTGGTATTGTAGTGCATAATTGCTTCCAAGAGGACACAATTAAATTTTTGCAAGATATTTGCGGATTGTCTGGCAGTGAATCGGACAACATCCGCAGAGCAATAGGAAGGAAGAAAAAAGATATACTGGAAAAAGCAATGCCTAAAATATTGGATGGGTATTGTGAAAAGTCCGATAAGCCAAGAAATATTGCAGAACAAGAGGCAAAAACATTTTTACAAATTATAGAAGATAGCGCTTCTTATCAATTTGGATATAACCATAGTACAGGATATTCGATGGTAGGATATTTATGTGCATATATGAGATATTATTATCCGCTTGAATTTATCACAGCATATCTAAATTGTGCTGGTAGCAATCTAAAGGACATTGAAAGCGGCACAGAATTAGCAAAACAGTTTGGTATAGAAATTAGACTACCTAAATTTAGACACTCTAAAGGCTCATATTGGTTTGACAAAAAAGAAAATTGTTTATATAAAGGCATAGGTTCGATTAAAGACCTTAATGTAGAATGTGGTGAGTATTTGTATTCACTAAAAGATAAACATTACAAGTCTATTATAGCTCTTATGAGTGATTTGCCCAAAAAAATTGTTAGTTCTAAGAAGTTAGATATTCTTATCAAAATAGGATTTTTTGATGAATTTGGAACAATAAATAATTTGCTTGAACAGATAAAGATTTATAATCAGTATAATGGCAAAAAGCAGATTACAAAAAATAAGCTCACCGATGAAGAAATTAAACTAATATCCACCTGTTGTGAAAAAGAGACAGATAAAATGTTTAAGGGTATTGATAATGTAAAATTGATGAACGCTATTTATAAATCTAAGGACATACCTAAAACAACGGATTTAACAAAAGCTCATTATCAACTAAAACTAATTGGTGGTACGAATGTTATTATACCAGATAGTGAATATTACGGCATTGAGTCGACCGAAACAAATAGTTACGGAACACCATTTATTACATTATATGATTTTCAGAATGGTAAAACAAAGCAGTTCAAGTGTAATAAAAAATGGTATAAAGATTATCCGTGCGAACAGGGAGATATAGTTGAGGTTGGATTTACGCAAAAGAAAAAAGTTAGATTTATTGGAACTGACAAAAACGGCAAAAATATTTATCAGCCAACTGGTGAGTATGAAGATATAATTAAAATGTATGCAATTCAGAATATGGAGATTTAATGAAGCCATACATTTGAATGTATTTATGTGGATAAAAATTTCATAAATTTACTCTTGACAAATTCCTCTTTTTGTGGTATAATCACTATATCATTACAGAAAGGGGAATTTTTATTTTGTTGTATCATAAAGAAATCTACTGGAAACCAAGTTTTGATAATGTATTTAGGGCTTCTTGGTATGGTGTAAAGTATATTGACTTTACACAACATATGCAAGAACGACTTAAAGAAAAACATATAAATTATAGAACCGCAAAACTTGCCCTAAATAGAATTATATACGGTGGCAAAGGTGAAATATTTGAGGTAGAAACAGATAAAGAAGGAAATCCATTTAAGTTTTCGGTAAGAACAGAATATGATAAAAATAGAGACATTACATTTGTATTTTTAAGAAAAAACAAAAAGTTTATAATTAAAACAGTATGGCTAAATAATAAAATAGATAAGCACGACAGTTTGAATTTTAATAAATATGAAAGAGGTTATAAAAAATGCAATTAAGAGTAAAAGCAAGAGTAGTTAAAGAAATATATCACAATGACAATTTTTATATTCTTGCGCTTTCTCCTATGCAAGAGAACAAAGACCTTGCAATCAGTCAATACGGAACATTTACTTGTAAAGGCGAATTGTCTATGCTGACGGTGGGGCAAGATTATGAATTAGTCCTTGAGGAAATAAATAATGACAAATATGGCACTTCATACAAAGTAATTGATATTCCAAGTCTAAATGTAGACGATTTAACAGATGATGATGAAATTCAAATTTTGCGTCAAATTACAACGGATAGCCAAGCCGAATATGTACACAAAGCATATCCTAACTTTATCAGACTAATTATTAACGGCGAAGAAGATAAGATTGATATAAATAAAATATATAATGTTGGAGTAACTCGATTAAATATATATAAACGGCTTATTAACGAAAAATTTAGATATTATTATCTTATGAAACAAACGCAGCCTTATGAAATTTCAATGTCAGACTGTAAGTTATTGCTTAATAAATATAGGACAATCGAGGAATGTGTTTATAGGATTGAAAGTGAACCATATTATACTCTTATGGAGATTTTAGGGCGTACTTTTGAACATATTGATAAAATGATATTGTATGTTCAACCAGACTTAAAAGTGTCCGAAAAACGCTGTGAAGCGCTAATTATTGGTGTTCTGCGCAGAAATGAGATTGACGGCTCTACAAGGCTATATGCAAATGATTTGTTTTATTATATTAAAGAGGAATATGATGCCAAAGAACTATTGCCTATGCTGAAAGATGTTGCCGTAAAAAGTGATTTGATTTATTTTGACGAAGAAACAAAAGATTTGTCAATTATGTCAACATATTTAGCAGAATGTAGAATTGCGGAGTTTGTAAAAGAAAAGATTAGAAATAGTCAAAAACTTAATATTGATTATACTAAGTATAAAAATATTGATGATTTTACTATGAGTGATATGCAGTTGAACGCATTGAATGTTTTTTGCGAGAGTAATATTAGTATTTTGGCTGGGAACTCCGGGAGTGGCAAATCGTCCTCTGTAAAAGGACTTGTTTCTCTTATGGAAGATAATAATTTAACTTATACTCTTTTGTCTCCAACTGGTAAAGCTGCAAGAGTTCTTTCTGAAAGCACAGGACGAAAAGCATATACAATTCATAAGCGTTGTTTTTCTGGTGACATTGATACAGATGTTATTATTGTAGACGAGTGTGGTATGGTATCGCTTGATGTGTTCTGTATGTTATTGACTTCAATTTCAAATCCAAATGCAAGAATTGTTCTTGTTGGAGACCCCGCTCAGTTGTCCTCAATCGGTCTATCTAAGATTTTTGATGATTTAATTAAATCAAATATTGTGCCAATGACAATGCTAACAGAAATTTTTAGATATAAGAGCGATGGTTCTCTTTTTGTTGCAACAAACATTCGTCAAGGTAAGAACTTTTTTAATGACAAAGAATTTGTAAAATACGATGAAAGTACATTAGAATACTCCGTAAATGATAATTACAGATTTATTTTAACAGACGATATTCTAAACAGAACTGTTACCGAATATAAAAAATTGTTGCAAAAAGGTATCAAAAAAGAAAACATTTTAGTGTTATCGCCGTTTAATGTTGGTCTTTTTGGCACCTATGCAATTAACAATGAAATTCAAGAAATGGTAAATCCTGCAAAACTAAATGAAAAGATACAGATAAGGAATATAAATAAAACAAAAATTATCTTTAGAACTGGGGATTTAGTTATTAACACAAAAAATGACTATGAAGCAGTTAAAGCAGATAATTATTATCAATGTTCTGAAATTGAAGGCGCATCTGTATCTGATTATAATGACTATGCTACTGTTGTTAATGGGCAGACAGGAATAATTAGAGATGTAGTTGATGATGGACTTATTGTTCAATTTGACGAGGATTTGATTTATGTTGATAAATCAAAGTTAAATCAACTACTCTTAGGTTATACCATTAGTGTTCATAAGTCACAAGGCTCTACAACAGATTATAGCATAAACATTGTATCTAATGCACACAAAAAAATGCTTACAAGAGGTTTACTTTATGTTGCAACTACACGATGCAAAAAAGCACATATTGACATTGGAGATATTAACGCTTTTAAGTATGCACTAACCGTAGATGATAATGACTTAAGACAAACTTGGCTATTAGATTTATTAACAAAAAACGCTTGACATATTACAAATTATATGGTATAATTAAGCTACAAAGTTACGAAAGGATGATTTTAATTAGCAGTAAGAAAAAGAATGTTCGACTTATATTCTGTTCAATAGTGTATTTTATTTGTATTGGTGGTCTTTGTGCTATGGCAATTATGGGAGCAAATGCAAATAAGCAACTTAAAGACAATCTATACAAACAAAAGCAAATTGTAAGTGCGCAAAAAACAGAGATTAACTCTTTGCGAACAAAGAATAATGATTTGGTATATCAAAACAATACTCTAATTGATGAAAATAAAGAGTTGAAAAAGAAAAATGATAGTCTATCCAAATCAAACAAAAGTCTTAAACAACAAATTAAAAAGTTGGACTCACAAAAGCAAGATAATATTACATATAGCGCAAGCTCTAAGTCAAAGGGTACATCTAAGTCAAAAGGTTCATTGTCTGTCCCCGCAAATATGCACTTTAAGTCTTATACAAATTATCATTGTCTAAGTAGAAGTTCTGCTCAATGGAGACTGCAAGAAAAAGCATATACAGACAATAATGGGCTAAGAAAGATTGGTGACGATTATCTTGTTGCGATGGGCAGTTACTACGCCAAAAGCCTTGGAGACAGATTTAGAATTACAACATCTACTGGCAATGTGTTTACTGTAATGATTTGTGATTTTAAGGCAAATGGAGATACAAATTCAACTCATCAATACACAAGCAATGGCTGTATGATTGAATTTTATGTTGACAATAACCTAAACTCTAAAGCCAAACAAATGGGCGATATTTCATATATCAAAGGCTTTAGTGGTAATATTACAAAAGTAGAAAGACTGTAAAGGAGAAAGATATGCGTATTAACACAGATAATATCATCAACTCTAACACAAAGCAAAAGGTTAATGTATTTATTTCACAACCTATGCAAAATAAGACCGATGGCGAAATCAAGGCTGCAAGAAATGAAGCAATTAGCCTTGTAAATAGCATTTTTGACAATGCAACAATTTTAGATAGTTATTTTCCAGACTATCCGTATAGCGAGTACAATAATGTCAATAAGAGTCTTTGGTATCTTTCAAAATCTCTTGAAGTGCTTGCACAAGCAGATTATGCAGTTTTCTTGCCCGGATATGAAAACGCTCGTGGATGTTCACTTGAAAAGGAGTGCTGTGATAAATACGGAATAAATACAATTTTATTAAAGGAGTAATTTATGGCGAGTTTGTATGAAATCAATGAAAAACTTGAGTCTGCTATTGAGTTTGGCTGTGACCCTGAAACGGGAGAGTTTATTGATGAAAATGGTCTAAATGACCTTTATATGGAACTCAATGATAAGATTGAAGGTGTTGCACTTTATCAAAAAAACCTTGAAAGTGAAGCAGAGGCGATTGATAAAGAAATTCAGTCGCTAAAAGAGCGTAAAGAAAGAAAGAAAAAAAGAGCAGAAAGTATGAAAAAGTATCTTAGCAGTTATCTACTTGCTAAAGATATGAAAAAATTTGAAACGCCAAAGGTAGCTATTAAGTTTAGAAAGTCTACTGTGGTTGAAATTGTAGATGAAAAAATGTTGCCTGAACAGTTTGTTAATACTGTTGTAAAGACCGAAAGTAAACCCGATAAGAAGGCTATTAAAGACTATCTGAAAAAGCATAGTGATGAAGTTATAGATGGTGCTATGTTAGTCGAGAAGCAAAATATTTCAATCTCATAAGGTGATTTTATGAATAAGTATATTGAATTTTTTAATGACATTGATTTTGGTAATATTCAATATTACAAGAATGTAAAATATCGAATATCTAAAGAAAACGGAACTACTTATATCTTAAATCACGGCAAGGAACCGTTTTTAGTGCCTAAGAAATTTGAGAATAAAGATTATAGAATTGGAGATATTTTAGTTGATTAAGATTGAAAATGTAGATGTGTCAGGTTGGGAAGCTGCAATCAGAGGTATGCGCAATCCGATGAACTCTTGGGAGAAGAGTGATAGTTATTATGGCTGTGGAAGTGGAGAAGATAATACTTATCCTACTTGTGGAGATATTTGTATAGATAAATGCGAGTACATTATTGGCGACAATGACCTATCACTTATGAAACGGCTTGCAAATGCTGGAACAGACCATCGTAAGTTTTTGCGTATGATAAATGTTACTATGGATATTACTGCACCTTTATATTGGTGGAAAGAGTTTGACACATATAAAGTAGGTACAGTTGCTAACTCTTGCTCAACGATGCACAAGATTGCGGAGAAAGAATTTACATTAGATGATTTTAGTTGTGAACATTTAATCACACAAGCAAAAGATAAGTTCAAAAATATCGTTGACGATTTGAATGGTTATCGTGACATATTCGTAAATTGGGAAAAGCAAGATGAACTTATCCAACGAGCGTTTGAATATAATAAAAAACAAGCTTGGTGGCAGATGATACAACTTTTGCCGAGTTCTTATAATCAGCGCCGGACTGTTCTTCTGAACTATGAGGTTTTGGCTAATATCTATAAGTCTCGTAAGAATCATAAACTGAACGAGTGGTCTGTTGGGTTTATGGATTGGATTAAGAGCCTACCATATTCTGAACTGATTACTGGAGAGGAGAAAAAAAATAATGTCAAAGGCTTATAAGTGTGATATTTGTGATAGTTTTTATGATAATAACGAAATTCTTACTGCCGCACAAACAGAGAATCCTTGCAATTATATTAGACTCAATAATTGTATAGTCCAGTTAGTAGAATATAACACTAAGTATGATAGAGATATTTGTCCAAAGTGTACTGAAAGACTGCAACAAACAGTAAATGACATTATAAAAGGAGAAATTAAACAAAATAATATTGATTAAAAGGTGGTGTAAAAAAGTTGAATAAGAAAGAAGCCGCAACGCTTGCTTATAATTTGATTTGCGGGCTTGCCGATATTAACGATAGTGAGTTTGTAGATAATATTATTTCTGCCGTACAAGATGGCGCAGAATATGATATTGAAGATATGTTAATTGAACTTGAGGCTGGTGAATACGATTGATTGTACTGATTGGTGAGAGCTCCAGTGGAAAGTCTACAATAGAAAAAGAACTAATTAAAAACTTCAAATATGAAAAAGTTATAACATTTACAACACGACCAATTAGAGATGGAGAACAAAACGGAAAAGACTATTGGTTTGTGTCTGAAAATGAATTTAACTCATTAAAGAGCAAACAACATTTTTTTGAAACGGCTGAATATAACGGGTGGCAATATGGTTCTCCTATTATTAAAGACCCAAAAGACAAAGTAATTATTGTTACTCCAAAAGGGCTTAGAGCACTACAAAGAACTTATAATAAAAAAGACTTTGTTAGTATATATGTTAAAACGCCACGCAGAGAACGACTTATTAGACTACTCAAGCGTGGAGACGATATAGAGGAGGCGTATCGGCGCAGTTTGTCTGATGTCGGTATGTTTGATGGAATTGAAAAAGAAGTAGATGTTGTTGTAAATAATACAGATAATCACAATATTCACACTCTGTGTTGTAATATTGATTATTATAATAAACACATTAAGGATGGTGATGATTATTGATTGAAAAAATATATCTCGCTGGTGGTATGCAGAACTTAACATTTAAGGAGCAAACCGAATGGCGAGATTATATTAAGCGGTCACTAAAAAATGACTATCTAAAACTGGAAATTGTAGACCCAACAAATTATTATAATTTTGAAACGGTTGCATATGACAGTAATAGAGAAGTCAAAGAATGGGATTTGAACGAAGTTAGAACAAGCGATTTAATTATCGTTTATTTTAATGACCCAAATTCCATTGGAACAGCACAAGAATTACAATGTGCAAATGAACACAATATTCCTGTGATTGGAATATATGAAAATCAAGAGAATCGTGAGCTTGAAATGCTTGGTAAACCGACAATTAAACTTCACCCTTGGTTAGTAGAATCTTGTAATAAGATTTTCGACAACAGAGCAGAATGTGTTGATTATATTAAGAAATTTTACTTAGATGGGAGAAGGTTGGTTTAATGCAAGTAATTAAAAGAGATGCGACAATAGAACCTTTTGATAAATCAAAAATTGTTAAAGCAATCATATCTGCAATGGAAGAAGGTAATGGAACAAAAGAAGATATTGCCAACAAAATAGCAGATGAAATAGAGAAAAAATATAAGGCAGATGATACAGATGAGATAGATATTTCTGATATTGAGTTAGATGTATTTAATAGCCTTATTTCTCATAAACAAAGATTAACTGCAAGAGCATACGAAAGTTATCGCAGTATTAGAGAATTTCAAAGAGATATTGACAACAGTACAGACGGCGAATTGCTAACCTTGCTGTCAAATAATAATGACTATTGGAAAACAGAAAACTCTAATAAAAATGCCACCCTTGTAACCACACAAAGAGATTATATGGCTGGTATTGTTAGTAAAGATTTAACAGAAAGATTTTTGTTGCCGCCAGATGTAGTACAGGCGCACAAAGAAGGAGTCATCCATTTCCATAAGAAAATTGTGGCTTAATATGGTGACATATTAAGAAAACTCGGTGAACTTATAAATATAAGGTGTGCATTTCACGATTAGGAATTGTAGTAAATGACAATTAAGAAATGTGCTAACAGGGGAAGATTTATTGAATTTATCCTGTGCTAAGATTTTTAATATGAAATAAAGAAGAAAGTTATATGGAATGTAAAAAATACTATAATTATAATGTTTATGAAGATGGTAGAGTTTTTTCTAATTATAGAAATAAATTTTTGAAAGGAGATATTGTACACGGATATTTACAATATACCATTCAAATAAAAGGAGAAACAAAAAGAATTAAGGCACATAGATTGGTCGCTATATTATTCTTAAATACTCCAAAAAACTATAATGAACTTGTCATAAATCATAAAGACGGAAATAAATTAAATAATCACTTTTCTAATCTTGAATGGTGTACAACATATTACAATAATTATCACGCAAGAATAAATAATCTAAATAACATATCTAAAAGTAATTCTAAAAGATGGGAAAATGAAGAATTTAGAAAAAGAACATCTAAAAATATATCCATAGGATTGATTAAAAGTGGTTGTAATAAAAACGAAAATAATAATAGATTTAGATACGAAATATATGATAAAAATGGGAATAAATTTAATAGAAGTTCATTAAGCAAACATTTGAATTTATCTCAATCATATACAGACGCACTCATTAAAAGATGTGCTAATGGAATTTCAAATCAACATTTCATAGATAACGGAATATATGTAATAGATATTAAAAATAAAGTTAATCGACTATCGAAAGCTGCTAATAATGAGAAAAACATTACAATAGCAAGTGAGTAGAGTACACAATAAGCGAAAATCTTATTGTGGAAGTGCCGAGTATCTATTGTTTGGTAATAGAACTTTAGATAATGATATAGTCAAACATTTATAAAATGTTGGATATTGACTACTTTGCACAATCTGCTCTTCATAACTGCTTTGATAGAAACACAAAATTTATCACAGCAGATGGAGTAAAAAGTTTTTATGATTTTGAAAACGGAGATACAACAACCGTATTAACAAAAAGTGGAGAGTGGAAAAAGGCAGTTGTTCATAACTATGGAAAAGATAAACTTTATGAATATACATTTTATAATGGAAAAAAGCAACATACGCAAAAGGTTTTAGCAACAGAAAATCATAGATGGTATCTAAAAGATAACTCTGTTACAACAAATCTTAAAATTGGAGATAAACTTTTTAAGGCTCCAAGTATATACAAGCAAGATATAGAGTATGAAAAACTGTCAGATAATGAGAAACTAATGTGGTGTAAGGGATTCGCTCTTGGAGATGGAACGGTTGAATTTAATGGAGCTAATAAACATTTGAATTCAACACGCATTAGACTGTGTGGAAATAAAAATGATAAATGGTTAGATAGATTCAATATAAACGGTTGTAAAATTAGAAAACAAAAATTTAAGAATGGAGACCATTCTGTTGTTGTCTATAATTACCACAAAGAAATTCCGACATTTAATTCAATAAATGAAATAAAATGTTTTTTTAATGGACTTTATTGTGCAGATGGGCGTATTTCTGCGACAAAAAATGGATATATAAATTATAGAATCCAAAGTAGCGATAAAAGCGTAATTGATTTTATTAAGAAATATGCTCCTGTTGTTGGATTATATATAACAAAAGAAAATGAATTAACTGGTGAAAAAACAAATTTTACAACAGATAACGGAAGAAAATATACCATTTTGTTTTCATTAAATCCAAATTTTTCTTTTAACTATACTGTATTAGATAAAAAATTTATAAAAGAAGATGATGTATGGTGTTTAAGTGTAGAAGAAGAGCATAACTTTGTTTTATCAAATGGAATTGTAACAGGAAACTGCGACTTGATAAATCTTGATGATATGTTGCAAAATGGAACAGTCATAAACGAAGTTAAGATAGAAAAACCGCATAAATTCATAACTGCTTGTACAATCACAACACAAATTATTACAAGTGTTGCCAGCAGTCAATATGGCGGTTGTAGTATAACACTTACTGCGCTTGCACCTTTTGTAAGAGATAGTTATAATATTTATTATAATAAATATCGCAACAGAGGAATTGAAGAAGAAAAATCAAAAGAGTACGCTATGCAAGACCTAAAGAAAGAAATCGAAGATGGCGTACAAACCTTTAATTATCAAATCAATTCAATGTCAACAACAAATGGGCAAGCACCTTTTATTACTGTCTTTATGTATCTTGGAGAAACAGATGAATATAAAGATGAACTTGCAATGATTATTGAGGAATTTCTTAATCAACGCATAAGGGGAATGAAAAACAGAAAAGGCATTTATGTCACACAGGCATTTCCTAAACTGATTTATGCGCTTGAGGAAGATAATATTCACGAAGATAGCAAGTATTGGTATTTAACAGAGTTATCGGCTAAATGTAGCGCAAAGAGACTCGTTCCTGATTACATTAGCGAAAAAGTAATGAGAAAACTTAAAGAAGGAAATTGTTTTCCTTCGATGGGTTGTCGAAGCTTCCTTGCTCCATATAATGATACTGAAAATATTGCAAATGCAAAGAATTACAAGACCGGATATAAGTTCTATGGAAGGCTAAATAAAGGGGTTGTAACAATCAATCTTCCTGATGTAGCATTATCTGCCGATGGTGATATTGATACATTTTGGAAAATATTTGATAAACGACTTGAATTGTGCAGAAAAGCACTATATTGTAGATACCTTAAACTAAAAGGCACATTATCGGATGTTGCGCCCATTCTATGGCAAGATGGCGCATTGGCAAGATTAAAGCCCGGAGAAACTATTGACAAATTACTTGTCGGTGGATATTCAAGTATATCTCTTGGATATGCTGGACTTTATGAATGTGTAACCTGTCTAACTCATAAACCTTATTTATCTGAAGAGTCTAAAAATTTAGGCTTACAGATTATGCAACATATGAATGATAAGTGCGCAGAATGGGATAAAACAGACAATTTAGGTTATTCTATTTATGGAAGCCCAATCGAATCGACAACTTACAAATTTGCAAAATGTCTTAAAAAGCGTTTTGGTAATGATGTATTTATCAAGATTGACGGCAGAGATAGAAACTATATAACCAACAGTTATCATTATCCTGTATTTGAACCGATTGATGCCTTTAGTAAGTTGAAGTTTGAAAGCGAATTTCAAGCGTTGTCAACAGGTGGTTATTTCTACATACCTTGGATAGCCACCTCAAACTATGTGAACTGTTTGCTTAACAGGTGTGGAATTTAATCTGCTAACGGTGGACTCATAAGACAATACCGTGCCAAGCCTATATTCATAGGAAGGTGTATCGACTAATTAGTAGGGTTGAGATAAGCACAATCCGAAGCGCATAGGGTGTAAAGCAGAGTTGTCCTGCTACGCTAAGATATAGTCAGAAGGAAAATTAAATGTATAAATGTGATTTTTGTGGAAGAGAAAGTTTTAAGAAAATTAGATATGGCGGGCATACAGTTTGTTCAAAACATATGCACCAAATGAATAAGTATGGAAAAGTATTAGACAATATCCCAAGAACAAATAATGACCTAAATGATTTTGTCATAAAAGGAAATCTTGTTTATTTTAATGTTTATAATCAAAAGAATATTAAAATAGGTGAATTTTTTATTGATAAATGCGATTTAGATAAAGTAAGATGGCATAAGTGGAGAATGAGCAATGGGCATATTGTCACAGGTCAGCCAGCTAAGAAGCAACAAAAAGATATTGGACACATTATTTTAGATAGTATTCCAAGTACAAATTCAGTGGTAGACCATAAGGACGGAAATCCTATGAACAACACAAGAAAAAACTTGCGAATTTGTCCTCAAAGTAAAAATATGTTAAATAAAAAGTATATGAGTAATAATACAAGTGAATTTATTGGAATTGCTTATAGAAAAGACAGAAATGCTTATGACCCTGAAATCAGAATAAACTATAAAAGATGTCATTTGGGATATGAAAAAGACAAAAGATATGCCGTATATAAAAGATATGTAGCAGAAGAATTATTATTTGGCGAATATGTAAACGAAGAAGAGCACAATAAAAAGAAAAAATTTACAGACGATATTCCGCAAAACATTAAAGATGAATTGAAAGAAAAAACAATTCAAAAACTAAAAGCAAAGAACCTTTGGCAATAAGTTATGTAGAAGTGCCAAATATGCAAAACAATATATCCGCTGTCTTATCCGTAATTAAGTATATTTACGACAATATTATGTACGCAGAACTTAATACAAAAAGTGACTATTGCCAAGTCTGCGGATTTGACGGTGAGATACAGATAGTCAAAGACGAGAACACAGGAAAATTGATTTGGAAATGCCCTAAATGTGGAAATACAAATCAAGACAAAATGAATGTGGCTCGCAGGACTTGCGGTAGAAATATATTGCCGCAATATAAAATAATTGAAATTCACGGGAAATCTAAACACTAAATGTGCAAGACAATCGTGAGCCAAGTTTATAAACATAATCTAAAGGGTGACAAAAATATACACAATCAATAAGGTTAAAACATATCCAAACCACGATATTAAACAAGTAAAGATTGATAATATAATATATTATGTGTGTAATGTTTGTGGAAGATTGATGTCAAAGAAAATCTCTGCGAACAAAAAAGTATGGTGCAACAAACACTATAAGCAGTTAAAGAAATATGGCAAACCGATAGACAAAAACCCACGAACAATTCTTGATAGAAATGAAATAAATGTTGTCGGAGATATTGCATATATCAACATTTACAATGATAAATGTGATGTAATAGCTGTCACAACTATAAACGCCGATGATGTAGATAAAGTTAAGAATACAAAGTGGAAATTATCAAATTCTGGATATATTATGAACAGTCAGAAATTTGGAGGCTCTAACATACATTTATCAAGAAGAATATTGGAGACAGATAACTTTGTAGACCATATAGATGGCAATACACTAAATAATTGTAGATATAATCTAAGACAAGTAACAAAGTCACAAAATCAAATGAATGTAAATTATAAAGGCGTATGTAAAACAAAATCTAATAAATTTTATGCACACATTAAAATTAATCAAAAACAATTAAATCTTGGTACTTATACAGATGAAGAAGAAGCATTATATGCAAGATGGTATGCTGAAACCTTATTATTCAAAGAATTCCGTTATCCTAAAGAAGAACCAAATATTCTTGAAAACAGAAAAGAACAAATAAAAGATTATGTAGATAGAAAGGTGCAGAGACTATAATAATTAGCATTGCTCAACCAATTATAATGGAGAGAATGTAAGGCATAGTCCACTCCCCTAATAAATATCGGGAAACCGAGGGTATAAAGGTATATAGGAACAAACTTCTGGAATGAAGGACGAACACAGGAGATAAAAGAGCGTGTATTACACCTTTAAGAGCCAACAGAACGCTCTATAATCGTGTTTTACTGCTAACTAATGAAATTACATTAAGGAGTAAAAAAATGAGATTTAACACTATTGTAAAGGGCGTAGATGAGGCTGGGTTTATTACATTTACGCAAGATGAGCTTGATGAAATGCTGAAGGAGTCTTATCAGCGTGGCTATAATGATGGTATTTACCAAAATGTGCCTGTTGAGACCGAACCTAATAACACTCGACCGCCTATTGTAAAATTTGTAGACGATAGCGAGTTTATTGCCTAAAATAAGTGAAAATTCATAAAAAGCGAATGAAAAAAGCGAAAAATGGGGTAGGAATTTAATCCTACCCCATAATTTTTTATGCAACGATTATCACTTAACAAACTTTTTATTTTTATCTGCTTCCCAAATACAAAACCAGCCACTTGGGATTTCTGCCCATAGATTACCACTGGAGATTAACTTAGTGGATAATACATTTACTCTTGTACCAGCCTTCAAGAAAGCATTATCTGTTAATTTCTTGCTTGTAGAAAACTGTCTACCATTTGTAGTCAAATCTTTAACTTTCTTTCGTCCTGTTGCAGCACCAGCGCCCTTATAAATGCCTCTTTCATTAGTCAGAGTATAAACTCCCGTTTTAATCTTAGGAGCCTTATGTTTGGGCTTAGGCTTTACATATGACACCAAATAATATGCGGGATTACGGTCAGCAGTAGCCTTACCCATTTGAGTTACATTTATAATACATCCAGTATCTGTTTTCTTTACAATACGCTTAGGACGGCTATACGCATTGTATTTTCCACTATACATCTGCGGGTCAAGAACCTGAATATTCTTTCCCTTCATCTTATAAGCAACAACAAAATGTCCAGCAGTAGAGAATACATTATAAACATTGCCTTGATTTGCAATAGCCATACCGCCTTTTTTCAAGTGGGCAACTAACTTATTCTCATTCGTTGTAGTAGTGAAAGAAAAGCCCTTATTCGCCTTACAAAGCTCTGTAAGCAGCTTTTTCACATTAGTACCATAGTTATCCCTACAACCGTGAGAAAGGCTAAATTTAGCCATCTGTGCGACTGTATAAAGTTCTTTTCCTGCAAGGTTATTAAACACCATACAAGACGAACATACACCACATCCGCTTGTCTTAATTGTTTCTTTCTTTTTTGTATTAGGATTATCATATCCTACCGAATTGTAATGTTCTTGATTGTAATAATACATAAATTACGCCTCTTTCCCATTAGCAATATTCTTTTTCATTTCTGTATATGCGTCCTCAATCAACGCTCTAATCTGTTCATCGGTCAAGTCAATCTTATACTTTTTGCACATTTTTTTGACCTGTTCAGTAACATATTCTAATTTCTTTTCGCCGTTATTGTCACCAAACTGATTTTTAGCAGACACAACAAACTTGTAAACCCAAGTAGCAAGACCAGCAAAATTACTGCCTAAAATAGCATCTTTAACAGTCGGGAATACATACTTACCAAGTAAAAACGCAACGATTGCAATTACTAATTCGATTGCATAGAAAATAATATCATTCATTATCTACATCTCCCTCAGTCGTTTCTTCAGCGCTATCTCCATCTGAATAATTATTATCTAAATAATTATTATTGTCAGTATAATTACCATTTGGCTCACTGAAAGAAAATTTATTATATCTAAACACATTTTCAATAACAGACTTAATCAAATAAGCCCCAACAGTAACCTTAAACACATTACTAAGTTCTTGTGTTAAAGTGTCACTAATGGTAATGCCGAAAAATGGAACTACCATTGAATAAATCAAAAAGATTAAAAATGCGGCACTTAAAATGATAATAAGTCTTTTTGAAAATTCAACAGACCACAAAATAAAACCTTGTGATTTGTCCTTAAAATTATTCTTAAAATTCTTCATTTATACACCTAATATATATCGAATACAATAAAAATCTGTGGCATATTGTATTCCATTAGTACCAAAATTACCATACCACTTTGGAGGTGGAAGTGGTCTTTCGTCTCCAAGTCCATATTTAGGATATGTAAAATTATCCTTATTATCAACTAATTTATCATCATAAATATAAACATATCTTAACGATGTCCCTGTAAAATTAAATCTATTATCTCCAAATAAATTAAAAGAATAGCCACGCCCTTCTCCCATAATTGGAACAATAGTTTTTGGTATATATTCACAAGTAAACCAATAATTCTTTGGTGTATATTTCTTTGCCAAATTAGTATTGTTCTTATTATCAACAGGAGTTTTTTCTATTCTTGAAAATATAATAAGAATACCACTTTGTTGTTGTGATATTTTTTCTTTTAATTTATATTCGTTTGTAACCACACCATTACTGTCATTAACTTCATTTCTTTGCCACAATATTTTAGAACCTTTAATAGTGTCTCTCAAATCAAACATATCGTCCGATATGCTCTTTAGTTCATTGCGTACAATGTCTACCTTATTTTGAGTGTCGTGAAACGCAGTATTTATAACTCTATTTTCAACAGGATTCTTACTCGTGTCGTTGAGTTTATCATCAACAGTTAAAAATCCACCATATGTACAACGAACAATATCTCCACTGCCCAATTTGTCATCATAATAAATTTTATTATCTTCACCCTTATCGGTTTCTATCAATATTTGTTCGTCTTTTTTTTCGATTGCATTTATATTCTCAGCGCTATCTCTTTTTAGCGATATACTCATAATATCACCTCATTAAACGCCCAAAATGGCACGAATACAAAATCTGGAATTAGAATATTTTATACCATTTGTTCCAGTCACGGGCGTATTTGTCCAATATGAACTAACTTGCGTTGCATTATTGCAATCAAATAAGTTGTAAACATTATCTGTTATCTCATCATCACTAATATATAAATAATGTAGCGCTGTACTATTCCACTCAAATTTATTAGAACCAATCAATAAAAATGAATGACCAGCTCCCGGAAACAACTCAACTTCTTTTTTGTGCACAAATCTACTAATGAACCAATAGTCTCCGGGAATATATTGATAATAACTAACCCCCTGTTGTGGGTTTTCTTGAGGCTTATATTTTAATTGTAAATTAGAAAATAATATAATTATTCCTTGTTTTTGTTCACTTATTTTTTCACTTAAACTATACACTTGTGGCAAATCTCTCGTTCTATTTTTTAACTGTTCTTGTGTATCGCCATAATAATTCTTGTGTACAGGATAACCAGCGTCATCTGCTGCTTTATCTCTCTGCCACAAAATCTTATATTCACCAAGACTATTCTTTATGTCATTTAGTGTATTAGCAACTGCTGTGTTTTTCTCTTGTGTACTGTTTAAGTCTATCGCCATAGACCTTACCCAAGATGACACCTCTTTATTCATCAATGGATTAGTGCTTGTTTCATCAAAACTTGTGTCAACATCGTTCGTGCCAGCAATTCTAATTCTCTCAATCGTTCCATCGGACTTTTTAACATCGGTAAACATTTTATTATTGAGTCCAAGGTCAGTAGTCAATAAAATTTGTCCATCAACTTTATCTGTTGAATTTATTTCATCGAGTGTTCCTCTTTGAAAAATAACATCTGTTTTACTCATTTCACATTACCCCTTTCTTTAATACAATCTCGTAAGAGAAATGCTTTGAGTGTCACTTATTGAAATATTATTTATTAAATATCTTGCAGTAATTTCTTTACCATATTTATTTGGTAGTGTAATCTCAATAACTTCATTGACATCCAACCAATAAACAGGTACACAGTTTATCTGTACTCCATCATAAATTTTACAACGGTTATATAATTCATATTTTGCACAATTATAGCAATCGGCATCGGTGTAAAGATTATCATAATCTCCACCCTCAAGAACTATCGCTAAATCTCCGATTTCATTTATTGAAAATGAACTATTAGAACTCGTTTCGCTTACTTCACCTTGTGACTGTAAATGACCTAAATATTGAAAATATCCATTATCTTTGCCAGTTGTTTCATCTATATCAGCAACATATTTTGCTATATAATATTCACCGACAAATAAATATCCTCTGCCTTTCATTACTTTTTTATCTAACACAACATCTCCGTATTCAATACTAAAAGTATATTCAGGGAGTAGCTTACTATCAAATGTATCAATTTCTTTATCAACCGTAAATCCAATCAACATACCATCTGTATATTTATTAACACCAGCAATACCAAGTGTTACATTTCTACTTAACGGATTTATAGTAGTTTTTGCAACCCCGTCAGCATAATTAGAGCCAACATTGTGAGTTGTTCCATAAACATAAATATGATTTTTTACATTTTGAAAGTCGTTAGATATACTATAATCAATTAAAACATCTTTCCATAAGTCATCATTTGCGACAATAGACATTTGGTTAGAATCATCATAAGGAATATATCCATAGTTAAATACGCCGTTAACATCAAAATATATTTGCATATGTGGGTATAATTCTACTAACTGATTTAACAACTCATAAGCCGTTGTTCCTCTTGCAACTCTTATATCATTTGGAACAGTCAAATTATACGCATAAATATCATATTTTTTAATTCCTGCTTCTTTAAGTGTCGCTATCATAACATCTCTGATATTAGAACCTTGAGGAATAATATAATCGACACCACTATATACACCACCACGCATTGTAGTAAGTAATGCCATTAAGTCCGAAGCCTGAAATGATAAAGTGTTGTCATCTGCACTATATGCTCTGCTTGGGTCGTTTATAATATAAACGCCCATATTAGTCCATATAATCTCATCATTATGTATTTCTTTGATACCCATATAGATTTGAATATATTTATCAAACCATATCTTATTTCCTTTATCAATATCAAAAGAACTATCTGTGGGAATAAGACTTATACTACAAGTTCTCCGAATATCACTATCTGAACTAATTGAGAATGACGGATTTCCAATAACATTTCCTGTCAATTCTCCAATTTGCTCAAAATTCTTACTTAAAAGAACAATTTTAGAATATAAAAAACGGGAAGTTTGTTTTGCTACATTATATTCTGCTTGTGTTAAAAACATTAAAATCCTCCCATTATAAAATATCTACTAATCCATTATTATACAAATCTCTTTGATTATCCCATTCTCCTTGTTCTGCCCAAGAAAATGAAATGTCAATAATACCATTACCAGTAGACTGATTGTAAGCCATAGAAGGAGAGCTAATAACTTGAACAACCCAAATGTTCCCATTCCAATCTTTCAATATTTTTGACTTTCCATTAACTAAGAAGTTACTATATGATTGAGACAGCTTTGCAATGGTAAACCTGTCAATTTGATGATTTGTATAAAAACCATCATTAAATATAGTGCCACTTACTCCACCTGTAAGATAATTTATTGTACCATTTTGTATAACAACAGGATATTTCTTTCCTATTGGCTGCAAAGTACCAATAGATACATTTCTTGTGCCAGAATCATAACTAACATTCGCCATAAGTCTCATATGATTATTTTTATCAAAAACAAATACACCATTAAAATCTGTGTGTATGCTTTGAATCAAATAATCTCCCTCTGAACCATCATCATATGTGGGAACAAGGGCATATTCAAAATCCCTATTATTTGGAACTAAAAAGTCATTAAAAGAAAAATTAAAATCATTAACAGAATTGATTTCCTTCTTTGCTAAATCTATCCAGTTTATTCCACCTAATTCTCTTCGCTTAAATATAAATCCATTCATAGGAACATCTGTAACCTTACCAACAGAACCAGCATTTATATTAGTATCAAAATTACAATCTGCAATAGTATCTACTTCCCAGTCAGTTGGAACAGCACTATTTACTGTAATTGTCATATCTGAACTTATATTAAAGTGACTAAAGATAGCATTATATAAATAAACTTCATCTATCATATGATTTTGAACAGAAAGTAAATTAGAAATATCTTCTGTCTCTGTAACAAAATCATAATTAGTTATATCTTGGTCAACAGAACTTGTTTCATAATAAATCGTTGTGGTTCTATCATATTTAACATCACTATTTGCGAAATCAAAAGTATTGTTTTTTGTTTTAGTCGGCACTAACTGCAAGTCTAAATTTGAACCATCTTTTTTAATATAAACCAATACTTCTGACAAATTATTCAAATTATTAACTTTATTTGAACGCTTGTAAACAGTAGTGTCACCGCCGAGATATGACAAAGAAAATAAATCTTTAACTTCTGAATTTTCTACAACTCTCTCCCAACGCACAAGAAAACCATTCTTTTGGTCTACGCCAAATGAACATAAAGCATAACTCATACCAGAATTCAAATGGCACAATCTTGTGGGGTTTAACCACATTCTTATAACAAAGTTTTCACTTTTTATTGAAAATTTCTGTTGTGCTAAATCCCACATTAAGCATTTGTCCTCAAGGTCTATCGTACTATTCTCAAATGGAATATCTACAATTTCATTATTTTCTGAATAATTTGGAATATCAGATTGACTTGGATTTCCGTTTGTGTTATTATAAGGCTTGTTTAACGAATAAACCTTACCTTCAATAGAAATAAGTTTACTATCTACTTGTACTACACCTTGTTCGCATAAATTCGTCAAGGTCATTTCGCTATACATAGTTAGTCTTTGATAAGATGTTGTAAATGATACTTTTTCTGCTTCAACAGATAACCCATTTACAGTTACGCCATTCGCACCAATAGAATAAGTTGCGCCATCTGTCAATCTTTCAATGTTATACTTTATAAGATAAGACCCATCATCTTGCTTATTACCAGCATTTACATATATGGTTTCACTATCTTTTACTAAATCTCCAAAGCTATCATATAAAGAAAATATTACACGATTAAGTGATTCATCATTTTCTTGTGCATATTTTAATATTGCATTATAAGAAGATGACTTGATTATTTCATTGTTTTTAGGGTCTGTAATTTCAAATGTAGGAGTTGCAAGGCAAAGAATGGGCAAGAAGTCACTATATTCGCTTGAATCAGTACGCCCAAAAGTCATAAAACGATAATAGTATGTTTTACCGTTTTCAAGCCCACCATTCTTTACTGCCTCACTGTCAGTAGGGTCATATATGTTATTAAAATCATAATATGGTACAATACTGTCTTTGAAATATTTTAAGTGCGTATTATTTTGTACAGTTTTATTGACAACATCTAAATCGTTCGTGTCCCAAATCTCAAACCAGTTTTGATAAATTTGGTCGCCTCCACTTGTATAAAATTCAAAGATAGCCTCTTTTGTTGCATCTATGGGCGTTCTTGCAATACCTATCGGCTTTGTAATCATATATTTCCCTCCTTTAATTCAAAATTACTATATTAGAAAAATTATTCATAGGTGCTAAAACTCTAACTGGTGCACCTTTGGATAATATATTTGCACTATTTATTACTGGGACTTTTGTATATTTATTACTGCTTACCACAACGCTATATAAGCCCGTGTAAGCCCCTGTATCGTCTTTTTCTCTATCAACAATAAACCCAGTATATGTCCTATCACAATTAGCCTCTCTAATGGCTCTATCAACATATACTTTTATTCCAGCCATTAGTTGCTCTCTTGCTTGTTCAAAAAGGTTCAAATAAACACCCCTTTGTAAATATGTACTATAATTAAGACGGAATGAGCCATAAGACCCACCCCGTCACAATTATCATTTATTCTTATAAGATTCTTGCCGCATTTTCATAGCAAAATCTTGTAAGTAATTAACGAACTGTTCACCATTCTGTGTTTCAACATTCAAATTAGAGATGTTAATAATGGTAGACGAGTCACGATTATTATTGTTTAATACGCCATTTCCTGCGCCAAAATTACTCTTTGCAAAAGTATTAAGAATACCCGCCAAAGTATTTGTTGCCGCTGCATTTACAACACCAGAACCCTTAGAAAGCTGGGCAACAGTTCCAGTATTGTATTTACTACCAATAATCATTTCCTCATAAGGACTTTCACCTACAAGGGCAATTTCATCATTGGCTACATTTGCAACACCACTTGCGTGTCTTTTCTTCTTTTTTTTCTTTGACTTTCTCTTTGGGTTTAGTTTATTAAGCCACTTGTCAATTTGTCTTTGAACCCAGCCACCACTAATAGAACCCTCTGAGTTACCAACTTGAGATGATAAATCATTAAGACCACTAATCGCTTTTTCAAAGCGCTTAGCTTCTTCTTCGGCATCTTTAATATAATCTTGAATATTTATATATTCATTTTCTACTTTTTGCAGAGCAGGAATAACACTGTGTTTTAATCCTTTTGTACCGAATATTTTATCTGTGTCAAGATATTTTTTAAGAATGGCATTTTCTTCCATTCTTTCATACATTTTAGAAATATCTTCGACTTCTTTTTTCTGCTTTTCAAGTAGAGCAATTTCCTCATTGTTTTTATCAATGATAGACTGCCATTTATTGATAAGTTTATCATTTGCAATGAGCGCTTCGTACTTAGCATCCAAAGAGTCTTTTTGCGTTTCAAGTAGTTCTTTTGCTCTTTCAAGTTCGGCAATAGCGTTTTCTTGTGCTTTTGCACGATTATATTCGTCTAACTCTTTTTGGGCTTCATCAACTGCCGCTTGGTCTGTTCCCCAAGTCCATTGACCATCTTTGAAAACTTTAACCTTAGTAGACTGAGCTTTTCTAAGATTTTCAAGTTTTTCTTGTAACTCAATAGCATCGTCAACTGCATCGTTAGCTTCCTGTTGGGCGGCTATTTCTTTATCAATAGCATCAATCTTTTTATCAAGAGCTTTTTCCTCTTTTTCTTTTGCTTTTTCAAACTTTTCGGTGCGAGCATCTATTTTCTCTTGATACTTGTCATTCTTTTCTTGGAGTTTATCAATTTTCTCCTCAATACGGTCGATAACAATGGAAAATAATTTTTCCATTTCTTCAGCTTGGTCATTCCAAGCATCAATATTATCTTTGATTTTGTCTTTTTGCTTTTCAAGTTTCTTAGTCTGCTTATCAATTTCCTTGGAAAGTTCTTTGTTTTTCTGCCTATTCTTTTCTTTTGCATCTGTATTCTTGTTGGTAGCAGAAGTGTTTTTATGAGTGGCTTTTGTGTTAGTTGTAGAAGCAATAGAAATTTTACTAATACCTTGCGCAACACTAAAATATGACTGCACAACCGCTTTTATTTCCTTTGCTTTTGTTTCACCAAGAGCCGAAACATCTATTTCTTTACCTTTTGAGGCGGCAGCTGCTTGCATAACAGCGGTGGTAAATCCAGTAAGGTCTCCAGCGGCAGTCATAGCATATAGACTTGTGCTCTCCATCTCACCATTCATTGCCTTTATTGCACCTTGTGCAAGGTCAGACGCTTCAGATGAGTTCTTTGTCGCAATAGTAACGACATCTTTAGCCGCAGCTGCTTTTAGATTTTCAATGGCATCGTTTTTCATTAACTCAGACATCGTTTGTAATGACTGAGAATTGATATTTATTTGTCCATTAGAATCTATTAAGGCAGATAAATACTTATAATCCAAAGATAACAGTTGTTGCATAGTGTCTGCATTAACTGCACCGTTTTCATTAAGTTCTTTATATGCCTTTGTGGCAAGGTCAAGATTAGAATTTGCTTCAGATAATGTATCAGACAAACTTTTTGCATTTTTTGTTGACTCTTGAACAGTCTTAATCCAATCATAAGCCTGATTTGTGCTCATTTTTTGGCTTTTAGCAAAAGCATTAAATTGTTCTTCTGTAAGACCCAATTCTGCCGCCATTTCAGCAACGGTTTTTGTGGTTTCTTTTTGTGCTGGCTCAGAATCTTTTATAGCATCCCTTGCCTGTTCTACAATGTCTTTATATTGAGAAAGTTTTTCTGGTGCAGCATCATAAGCCGCAACCATAGCTTTCATAACTTCAAGGTCTTGTTCTTTTTGTTGTGTTAATTGTCCGATAATAAGACCAGTAGCATCAGCTTGTTTACTAAATTTAGCCTGTTGAGAAGCAGAGTATTCTTCTGATTTGGCAGAAGAATTAAGTTCATCTTGATATGCCTTTAGCTTCTGAATCATCTCATCTATACTACCAGCACTAAACTTTAATACATCTTCAGATGAACGACCAATTCCTGCTTGACCCAAAGATGTTCCAGCATCCTTTGCAAATGCGCCAAGAGAAGCCCAACCAACGCCGCCATAAGTATTTTGGTCTGAGTAATTTCTATTAACGGCAGACTTAAATTCTCCAACATTACTTCTAAAAGTATCTTCTGCTTTACCAGCCGCAACGCTATCGAGTATTTGTTTATATTTAGTTAAAGATTCGCTTGTTTTTTCGACTTCGCCTCTATACTCTCCCCATATTTCAGGGTTGTTTTTAATAATAGAGTTGAACTCTTCTTGAGTTAAAGAGGTTTTATTTAATTGTTGTTCTAAATCTTTATATTTATTAGCGGTTTCGGTATATGTTTGTAAGTTACTAATTTGTTGTTGTTGTGCTTGCTCTTGCGCCTGTTGTGCTTTATTGCTCGCCATAACAATCAAACTAATAACAGTTGTTATAATACCTATTCCAGCCGTTAATGTATCTAATGATAATTTTAACCCGGATGTGGCTACTGTTGCCGTCTCCTCTGCCGCAGCCACTGCTAAAACATTACCTTTATATCCCGCTAAATGAGAAACAACGGAAGGAAGTGATTTTAACAGATTTTGCGCCAAAATTGTTGCTAATTGTTTTAACGGTTGTATCATCGTTGTTATCATAGATGATACTTTTTGTGCTTTAATAGTTATTAAAACACCAACAATCGCACCTAAAACTGCCTGTAAATTATTACCATAATCTATAAACTTCAATATGGAATTAGCGCTATCAAGCATTTTCTTAGCAAAATCTGATATACCACCATCACCAAGAATAATATTCTCATAAGTTGCTTTCAGATTTGTAATTTTAGCCTGTAAAGACTCCATATATGCAGCGTTTTCACGAGTGGCAGACCCAGAACTATTTAACGCCGTATTATTTGCATCAATAGCAGTGCTGAAATTTTGCATAACGGCTGATAAAATCTTGTACTGGTTGACTCCCGCCAATGTTTTACCAAGAGCAGTTTGTTCAGCAGAAGTCATTTCATCCCATTTAGGTTTAAGTTCTGCAAGAACATCATAGGTAGATTTTAATTCTCCACTACTGTCTTTTACGGTTATCCCATATTTCCCAAGTGCTTCATCTGCCGTTGAAATACGAGAAGCAATAGTATTTAAGCCACGGGCAACCTGTTGTGATTTTCCGTGGAAGATTTCTGTCTTTTAACAGATTAAATTATCAATTATTTCTTTGAATTTTCCATTTCTGACAATATCATATTTAATTTTTAATAAACCAATGTTATGAGAAACACAATATCCCTCTTTAATTCTATCTCTTTCAACTTGAGCAATAAATTTACTTTTTGCAATATTTTTATCTACGCCACCAAATCTAATTGGTCTGTAATGTTGTTCCCCTTGAACTTCAATACAAGTGTTATATTTTGGTAAATAAAAATCAAAAGGATATGGCTTAAAATCCCCACAATCATTAAAACGATATTGTGATATAAATTCAATATTTTTATTTTCTAAATAATCTCCAACCGTCTTTTCAATAATTGATTTGTTATGACACTTATCACAAGAAATACTTTTCATTTGTTTGATTGTGTCCCAAGTTTTATACATAATATTTCCACAAGAGCACTTAAATTTCATTGGTACATTACAACCAATATACTCTGTGTCTAATAACTTTATGTTAAGATTATTTATATCAATGAAATGTTTAATATTTTCAATTACAAAAGGATTTGATTTAATAAATGGAATAAATGTTGTGTTTCCTCTCTGTTTCAGATTAGAGTAACACATTTGACCTTTATATCCATTATTATCTATAACATCAATCAATGTATCATTATATAATATTTGAGACTCATCAAGAATTGTAAATCCAAACTTTTCAAACAGGTTTTTATATTGGCTTACATTTAACCTTTGTGCCAAACCCCTATTCTTTAGGTAACACTTTGGGCACAAAAAATTATGCCTATTATAAATGCTATTCCAGTCGCTCTTAAACAAATGACCGCTTTTATCCCTAAAAAGCATTTTTGTTGTTGAGTTTTTATATCTATGACATAATAACTCAACTGGCAAATTTTCATTTTGAATACATTGTTTAATATTATCTAAAGCAAACGGGTTTGCAGAATAAAATGGTTGAAAATTATTTCCAACAATAAACTTAGACCATTGAATTCTGTATTTATATCCGTTGCTATCCATAAAAAGAACATAATCTTTATATCCATTAAAATCAAAATCTAATGGCTTATATCCCTTTTTGTAAATTGCACTTATAACCTTTTCTTTTGTAATTTCTCTACTCATAATTGATAATTTATTCCTTTTATACTTTCATATAAAAATCGACTATATTTTTGCCAAATGGCATAGGCTCTTTCGCTTTCGCTACTCTACTCGCTTCGTCCATTTATATGTCTTATTCTAATTATATTATATCACAATTAGTTACATTTGTCAATACCCTTTTAGTATTAACTGCTTTCGATAGTCTGTGAACCTTTCCTACTATTTCAAGTAAGACTTGGCTGCTGATTACCAAATCCATATATTTTTCAAACATTCACACCTATGGTTTCCCATTATGTTGTAGTATATATGGCTCTAACGGCTTTCCAGCAATTTAGCCTATACGGGCAAGAAATCATTTCACCCGCAGTTACGAGACCGATTGTCTCTTCAAAACTATTTCCATATGTATTTAATGCAGCGCCAGCGGCTGTCAAACCTTGACCAATATCACCAGATGAAACAGCAAAATTATTTGACTTATTTTATTTATCTAATTCGCTAAATTAGATTTGTTTTTATTTATAATATCTTAATCCTTTTTCTTGTATATAAACTGGCATTTTATTTTTATTTTTCAGCCAAGCATTTATTGTAGCCTTTTTAATTCCTGTAATTCTTGAAAGTTCTGCCTGACTATTATAAATAACTCCATCAAAAAATACTTTTGTTCTTGATTTTTGTTTCTTAGAAAATCTTATTTTATTATTTAATTTATTATCAAGGAACCCAATATTTTTATCTTTATATTTCATAGGAACACATTGTTTACCGCTTAACCAACAACACAATGTGGATGTACTGATATTAAGATAATCCGCTAAGTCTTTTTGACTTTCAAATATAATACCATCATATTGAACCTTCGTTTTATGTGGCTTTTCTTGTGGAACCATTATTCTCTTATCTGCTTTATCTAATACCCTTAAATTTTGATTAAACCAATATTTTGGCATTCTACTTTTGCCATTTAACCATTTTTCCACAGTAGCTCTACAAAGGTTATTTTTTTTACAAAAATCAATAATAGAGTCATATATTTTATCGTCTGCAACAACTTTATATGAGTTTGGACACATATTTCCCGTTTTTCCAATTTTTGCATTTCTCATTTTTTCTTTTTGTTCTTTCGTTACTTTTCTACCAAGAACGCCATCGCCACCAAGTGTCATATTATATCCATTACTATTTTCGCTATGTACAAATGTATTATATTCTTTTATTAACTCAACTTCTTTATTTTTTGCATCATCAAAAGAAAGATTGTCAAACAATATATTGTGTTGTATATTTTTCCATCCATATTTTTTTATTGCATAATACATAACAGGTTGGTGTTCTTTTGTATATCCACTTCCGTTTTCCCATCGTTGATTTGGATTTTTACTTGTTATACCAATATATCTCTTGCCATTTGGAAATAAATGTTCATATACAATAAATTTCTTTTCCATTATATCTCTTTTCTTAAAATAAATAAAAACAACTATATATTTCTATATAGAATAGACTATATCTTCACCTAAAAAGGCACAGGGCACTTCCATCACTAAGCAATTATGATGTACTCTACTTACTTCGTCCATTTATATGGCTTATTCTAATTATATTATATCACAATTAGTTACATTTGTCAAGAAAAATCTTGATTGTTTTCGATAGTCGTTGAAGGTTTCCTATTATTTCAAATAAGACTTCCCTGCTGATTGTCCAATTTGTACATTTTTCAAACATTCACACTTATAATTTCTTATTGTGTTGTAGTATGTACAACTCTAAGGATTTTCCAGCAATTCACCCTGTTTTAAGAGGTCTACAAATTAAACCTCATTGATAGCATCAATAATATGTGTACTATCTTGCGCTTGTATATTAAACGCTTTCATCTGTGAAATTAAAACCGCAGAAGCATCAGAAGCACTTAGCTCCTCGTCTGCAATGTTTTGGTACAAGCTCGATGTTTTAGCAAGCGTTGCCGTATCTTCATCGGAATAACCGCCCTTCTTAAATTCCGTAGCGGCTTCTGTCATTTCAGTTCTTGTACGAGCAACAGTTGTACCCATTTCACCCAACTTTTGAGTGTATGAGTCTAAACTATCGCCACTTAAATCACTAACTTTCTTTAATTCTGTAACAGCGTCATCAAATTCTTTAACCGTTGTTACTGCACTCTGCACTCCGTTAGTAAAAAGTGAGATTGCCGATGTGCTCAAGCCAAATTCTGCAACTTTTTTCGTTGTTTCAACAAACTGTGAACCAAGGCTTTTTACATTGCTTATAAGACCGCCAACAGCCGCCGTAGACTGCTTTGTATCAATCTTTGGCATTGACTTAGAGGCTTTTGATGTAACCTTGTTTAATTGCTCTTGTACGCTTTTTGTATCAAGTTTGACTTTTGCATTTATGTAAAATTCAGCCAATTATCAACCACCTACCTTTGATTTTCTACCAAAAGTATTTTTTGGTTTTATCTGTGAATATGCAATATTTATAGCATCGGCAGTATCATCTTGATTTTTCTTACTACATTTGCTAACCCATTTTAGGTCAAGCCCAAAATGTTTATTTGCATACTCAACACTTGATTGCTTCATTTTTTCTCTTTCCATTCCATCTCTGCTCCCATCAAACAGACCCAAATCTGTTCGCCATTTAGCAACAGGGACGAAAATAACCTCCGCATTAAGAGCAGAGGTTATCCCTAAAATAATACCCTGTAAACAGGATAATATCTTTAATGTTTGTGGATTTTTCAATATCAACGGTACATCTTCAACATAAAATTTATCAATCTTATGCTTTGAAATATATTCCTTTAATCTATCTCCCATCCACAATACTTTATCACGCCAGTCAGTTTTAGTATCGGGTATTTCCCATACTCCATAATCGACCAGCTTGCCATCCTTAAAAAGTCCATATCCACTTTTCTTGGAACTCATATCTAATCCACATACTACCATACAAAATTTGCCCCTTGTATGTTCGTGATAACGCCTTTTATGCCCAACTTAGCACATTCCTCGTGAAATATTGTATAGAAATTTCTATTCATCCATAACTTAAAATTCGTCCAATATGGTCTTGCGGGTGCATATCCAAAATGATAGCCAACACCAGTTTCAATTATTTGCGCCAATGTTTTTCGGTCAGGATAGTGCACACCAATGCCGCTAAGACTTTCTCCTTCATTTGCAGAAAATCTATAAATCGTCATTTTAGACAAATTTTGGTCTATCGTGCCCATTATTTCATTCTTTGATGTTTTCAATCTGCGCTTAACAAAAGACTCCTCAAATTGATATGTTCGCAGTCCTGCTTCAGCCCATCCACCATAATAAGCATTATAAACATCTCGTTCAATAATATCTTGCAACTCACTCAAACATCTATCAAGTGTTCTGCTAAGTGCTTTTTTAAGTCGGGTCATTAAGACTTTTTCTAATTGTTCTTCTGATTTAATTTGCATTTTGCTTTAACATTGTTTCCATTTGTGCCATAAAGTCTTTAGAATTCAGCTTATTGCCAAATTCATCAATCTTATCGCTAATATGATTAAAGAAATCGCTAAATGCTTTGGCAAGGCTTAAATCCTGTGCAATGCAGTTTTCAAGTATATCTACATTTTTAATCTGCCAATAGGCTTCAGCAGTAAAGCCCTTTTCGGCTAATTCATTATAAATGTCACAATCTGCCTTGTCACCAAAATCTTCGTCTACACAATATTTAGCGACCAATACAACCTTAATAATTTCTCTCTCATACGAGTATAATTTAGGGTCTACACATTGATTTACAATATTGCCAATTTCCTCAATTTTCAAATAATCTTTCTTTAATTTAATGTTCATAATTTTCTCCTTAATGAACTATGTACTACAACCGCCCATATTTCAGAACGGTTGTCAAATATATTATTAACTTAATTATGTTAAAATTAAATATTTTAAGTTAAAATCTAAATGTTTAGATAAAATTACCACTAATTTTAAGCACTAACAGTTAAGTTTTTTGAATAGTGTAAGCACTCTCTTACATTATTCTTAAACTTCAACCGTTTGAGGAATGTCCTTAATAGTGTAGTGTTTAATGACTTTAGTTTCAGTATCTTCGTAAGTCACTTCAACATACTGTACTTCTGGGTCATAATCTGGAACATTGTCATCTTCATAATCCTTAAATCCAAGATAAGTCTTTAGTAGACTCTCTTCTGGATTAGCAATTACTACTTTCTTAGGTTCCACCACTAACTGACCATCAACTAACTTTGCTAACATAATTAAACTTCAGCTCCTGTAATAAATTCTCCTGATGTAGAGGAGTTATATGATGTTGTCTTTCTAATTCTACTCACGAAATCGTCCACCCTTTATTCTCAATCGTTGACTTCTGTTCGTCTGTTAATTTAGCTTTGACTGTTTCGTGAAGAGTCAAAGTGCAAGTCGTTGTTACTGTTGCCAGACCATCTATGATGGATTGAACAGACTCGTTTGACAATAAAGATGATTGTGCAAACTTGATACTTTCACTTAATGTGTTAGGTACGAACCGTATTTCAGTCAGCTTTGGAATAAAGGCGAATGCCTCTACATATTTATACATCTTGGTTCCATCAAAAGGTGTCCCAGTGAATACTGTTAATGAATTTTCCTCGTGAAACATACCAGCCGCATATACTTTATTTGCTGGCTGTCCAATTATCTTAATTGTCTTTGCAGAAGATTGTTGAAACATCATATCACAATATGCAAGATTTTCTGCTATTGAAAAATCAAGAGTAAAGTCCGTAAGTTGATGTGCACTACGAAACATATTTGTTGTTCTTGTCGCATATCTTGGAACCTTAAAATACTGGTCTGAATCCACTTTTTCCGTAGCATATAGTATCATTCTTCTTCTGTCCATCAAAATGCACCAACTCTCGCAATAATTCTTTTATTACCTGAACTATCAAGTCCTAAATACTTTATATCAACCTCATATGAAGTATTCTTAGCTGGAACAAGCGCATTACTACTGTCACAATCGTCACCAGTAAACTTTATTGAACCAGCAGTATATGACAAAGTAGTAGCAGTTTCTCCACTTTCAAATACTATTCTTGAGTTATAGTCATTAGGTATTGTCTCAGGTAATGACAGGTTAATTGAAGCCATAACTTTACATCTATACTCAGTATGATTGTTCAATACAACTGATGTACTTTCATTATCTTGAAACTTATCTCCAAAAACATCTGTTAAGTCCATAGCCTTAAACACATTTTTAACACCAGTAGCAGTTTGTGCATCGGGAGCAGAAATTACAGGAATTTTACCTCTAAGACTCTCATCTGTAATGCAAGTGTTCATTATTTCGCCAAGCTGATTAGCAGCAGAATAAGAATAACTTAATGCTGTGTTAATTAAATCAGTGCCCATAGATACAAGAGCTTGATTCGGGTTATTTTCAGCATCCACAAAGAAAATAGAATAAGGATAACCAAATCCTTGTGTTGTATTATAGATGTTTACAAGTTTTTGTGTTTGATAACCTGTTTCTGGACTACAAGTTTGTTCGACTGTAACAGTAATCTGTGAACCTTTTTCAACACTGATAGTATAATCTACATTTGTTTGTGGAAATAATGTGCTAATCTGTGATTTAATATCTATACCTTTTAAGTTGACAGATAGTTTATCTGTATTAACATAATATAATCCAGCAGTCAACTTTGATAGCTTTTCTGTTGTTGTATAGTTAGTATAGTTGTCATCGGTAATTGATGTAGTAGTTGCACCAGCTTCTCCTAATTTGAATAGAGGAATAGAGCCACTACCTTGATAAGAGTTAGCTGTTACAATAGGCTGACCTTCACTGAAATTTCCTACATTTGAGAATATACCATAAAGTATTGCATCATAATATGTATATGGACTTTCAAGCCCGTCTTTTGCTAAACAAATACAACTTACATTATTATCTCCATTCAAAGCACCAAACATAAATGTTTTAGCACTATCACCAGCACTACCGTTAGGTGTTTTCATTTCATAATCAATGCTTCTTGGACATACAATAGTAACAAAGGTGTCTTGAACTGACATAGTAGAACCTTTGGGTATAGTGAATGTCCAATTAGTAATAGAAAATTCTTCGCTCCCTGACATACTAAGTAGTACATCCTCATAAAAATTCATAGTATGCTTAGCACTAAAGTCTATATCCTCTTTTAGTAAATATAAACCATTATCTACATTTTGTTTCGGTGAAGATGACTCTGTATCATAACTATACATTGTATCAATAGATGTAAACTTTGTATCAGCTTTACCTATTAAAGTGTATGGAGTATTTTTTAACTTTGTAAAATCATCTGTGCCCAATTCATCTTTATGTTCCAATAAATATTTTGCAATATCCTGTGGGATAATCTCATTTATTTTATTACTACTATATGTTGTAGCTGCGCTTGCAGCACTATCATCAATTTGACTCGGAGTTGGAATTTTTACCCATTGTCCATTCTGTTTGAATTTAATACTCAAATCATTAAACTCCTTCCATATCACTTGGGTCTATCCACAATATTTGGTTCTTATCGGGGACTTCTGTTCCAATATAAACCTGTTCGCTCATATTGATAGATTCGTCCATTCTAATTTCCATTTCTCTCTTTGCGGTTTTAATATCTTTTGAAACATCTGTCTTTAATGCGTAAGCAGATAAATCAATATTAAAGCCTAATTCAACCCATTTCGACCCATTATATACATATTCTTTATCATCAACTTGGTAAACATCACCATTTTGCATACCTGTTAGTTTTTGACCGTCTATAATAATATCTGTTCCGTCAAAACTATCTGCCGTACCCTTAAAATGAAATGCACCAGATACCAAATTGTTTATTTCATCTTTATTATAATAATTGTTGTCTAAATTATTTTTAATCTCCGCAGTCTTTGCCGTTAAATTTTCATCTACGACTTTAAGGTCTGCAATATCGGAAGTATTCTTAGTGACAGATTTTTCCACATTTTCTAAGTGTTTATTTACATCACTAATATTCTCAGACAATCCTTGTTTATTCTCATTAACATAATCATAAACCGCTTGTGTTGCAGCGACACCAATAGCTCCATCTACAATATTTGGGTCTATTTTTAACTCGTTATCCGCTTCGTCTGTATCAATCCACAAAACCTCCATATCTTGTGGCTCATCATCGCCAATATGGATTTCTTTATTACCAGTATCAACAATAACGCTTGAAAGCATTTTATCTCCGCTTTTTAATGATAAAATATTTTGCGAATATTGTAAATTGTCACCTTTATTACTTAACAGGTTTATGATTTGATTATAAATAGGGATAGTAGGCTCTGGAGGTGTTGTATCTCCGCTTTTGTCACTCTCCTCTATAATAATCGGCTTTTTATCTTTTGTCCAAATTTCTGTATCACCTGAAATACCTTGTACGGCAACAACAAAAAGACCTTTTCTCTTTATTACTTCCCAAGGAATTTCACAAAATGTATCTCCATCCCCAAGAATAACAGGGATTACAACATCCTCATCATCCACATTGCTACTTTTATTCTTAAACCAAATTGTCTTTGAAAATCCATCCCAACTTTCATCAAATTTGAATTTTGCAATGTGGTATTGAACAGAGTCGGTCAATATAATTTTTCTCGCATTATTACAAGAAATATCTAATTTATTCACACTAAATGAATATATCAAAGAAGTTACCTCCCTGTTTTAATTTATTATGTACATAGGGGCATAAAACCCCTATTAAGATAGTTTTTGAACTAACTCAACTATAATAGCGACAAGACCGCCGCCTCCTACAATATAACCACCATATTTTGCTAAAAAGGATTTTATAGAAGATGTTTGTGTTTCGGCAATATCAATCTTAGACTTATTGTCTACTCTTTGTATTTCATTGTCAACATCATCAAATCTACTCTCTACATTATCAACCTTTGTTTCAACACTATTTACTTTTGTTTCAACGCTATTGACCTTAGAATCCACAGTATTTAATTTTTCACTTAGCTTTGAAATAACTTCCGTCTGCTTTAATGATGTTTCATTCTGCGACTTAATGCTCTGTGCTAATTCAACCATAGCGCTTTTCATTGAATCCATAGTTGATGCAAGCCTTTTGTTTGTATCGGTCGCTTGTTTTACAAGTAAATTATTAGTGTTTAATTCAATTTTAACATTATTGATTTCTTGGTTAATTTCCTTAATATCATCATATTCAATGTGGTCTATACGCTTGTTTGTATCTACCATATCTTTATCAAGTCTATTTAGTTCAACTCTAATGTTTTCATCAGTCATTGCCATTTGAAGTTACCCCTTATAGAAAATCATCCTTATTAAGAAAGAGTGTTATATCGCAAAGGATAATACTCCACAAAATGCAAGATGTATATAAATATAATTTAAGATATAAAAATAAAAGCACAAAAAATAAGGATATGACTATCCATTTAATCATACCCTTTCTATACCATTCCTTATCATAAGGAATATCATATTTCTTTGTATTTATATTTAATCTCTTAAAAACGATTGAAAAAGGTTTATTGTTATACCATCTATCTTTTAGTGGAACATCTATAATTTGACTATCAAATGGCGCTTTTATGTACAAATCTTTTATTGCAAAAAGACATAATACTATTGAAGGCCATAGCATATTCAAGCAATTTTGTGCGACATATCCACAAAGAATAATTAGAATACTTGAAATTGTTATACACTTTCCGTTTGTTGTACAATGAAAACCTCCACAATATTTTCTAATAATATTAAATACAAATGCGCTAATTATGACGAATGGTAAAACTCTAAAAATAAACCCAAAAAAAATTATCGGTGCATAAGCACAGATAAGATAAATACAACAGGTAATATAATATGCTAAATCGTGATTCCCCGTCTTATCAATGATAAAATCTTGTATCTTTTCTAACAACATATCACACTCCTATTATATTTGTTATGTACCTTGGTTCTTTATGAGGAAAAGAGCCAATAAGAAAACCGTTTGGAAGTGCAATTACTTGCGCACTACGCCAGAACCAATAATAATCTTCATTATTTATTCCCCTTAATTTTTCTATATACAAATAGGGTTATAACCTCTATTATTCTCAACGGAATTATAATTAGAAATATTTTTAACTTTTCATCTCTATTTACACCAATAACATCAAAATGAAAAAATACCTCAAGTACCACATTATATGTGGTTTCCATAATTAAAAAGAATAATACGCTAAGTGCAGAATACTTAAACGAATTTTTAATACTGTTTTTATTTAATAATAAAAATATAGCATTACTTATAATTACTATGGGTTGATATGCCAACGGTGGCAAAACACAACTTAAAACACAGTTTATGAACGCCATAATAGGCACTTGCCACCACTTAATTCTATTTAACTTTCCAATATTTATGAAAAACAGGTTAAAAATAATTCCTTCGATTAAACTAAATAAAACATAATCCATTAGCATAGATTTCATATTATTCATCCTTTCTAAGCACTATTATACCATAAAAGGGGTTAAATGTCAAGAACTATTTTATGTACTATTGCAAATTACTGTTTTTTGCAATCCATTTGATGACTTGATACCAGCCACCACTCTTTATTGTCTTAGCAACCGACATATAATTTTTTGTATCTTTATACCCGTTACTTCTATTTCTTCTTCGCTTTATGACAAAATTTTCTTTTTCTCCATCTAATACAACCAAGTATTCATAAAAACCATTTGTAAAAGTTATATCAACCTCACCATAACAATTATATCTTGCAGTAGGTTCTTTTATATTAAATTTTTGACATAGTTTTAATATCAAGTCCTCTTGGTTATCGTAACTATAAAATGAGAGCCAAGACTGTGCCAAGTATTATCACTTCCTATCTAAATCTAATATACATTCTAAATTATTATTTATTTCAGCCATTTCGTCATAATGATGCTTTGTGCTAACATTTCTAAAATCGCTTATCATATCTGCCATTTCTGATAATTTATTTTCCATTTTATTTAACCGCATAGTGTTTACTATTGATGAAATAATAATTGAAATAAATATCACAACGGTTAATACCCACCATATAAAGTCAGTTATTGTCATTGTATGATAGAATTTTAGAGTATAATAAAACAAAGCAATCATACTAATAATACTCATAACTAAGACAAATATATTGCGTTTCAAAATTACGCCTCCTTTCTTTGGTATCAATCTTTCTATATTATACCACAAAAGGAGTCAAATGTCAAGTAGAAAATGGATAATCATAAGGCACCTCTTTCTCTAAAGACATATTTTTTAGTACCCTTAATGCGCTCGACATTTCTAAAATCTCGCTCATACACATATCTTCACATTTTCTGTTTTCTAACTCTCCGATTACGCAATCGACCAGCTTTTCAATTCGTTCAGTATAATTATCCATTCTCTATATGCCACCTTTATTATAAATTTACAAAATTGTATCTTAAAATTTTAACAATTCTACTTAAATCATCTTGAGTTAATTCTCCAAGCAACCGTTCTATTCTTTTTTTACTAATATCTCTAATACATTCACATAAAACAGTATTCTTTTTTCTTGCAAAAAAATCATAGTTTTCTTTTTGCAACTCATAATGATTTATCATATCTTTCTTGGTTGTACTTGATGTAATAGGTATTATAATGACATTATTTCTGTTCTTATTAAGCATTTCAGCAGAAATAATTACACAAGGTCTAACACCCTTTTCTTCGCTACCAACATTGTTTTCTCCAAGATTAACCATATAAATTTCGCCCTGTTTTATGTTTCGTTTCATTTCTTTTTATTAGTATTAGTTGCTTTCTTTTTAATCTGAAAAGGCTTCAATGAAATATCATATCCATCAATGCCATCTCTAACATATATATAATCAGGAACATATGTAAATGTATTCTTTACCTTAATTGTTCCGTTACCATAATCTATATATAAAAAACCCTTGCGCTCAAACAAAACTCTGTTAGAACCGCTTGGGATATTTTTTTCTTCTTTCACGCTACATTGCTCCCATCTATCATTAAGAATGAATTTGTTTTGCAATCGGCAAAATTTACTATAATCACAAATTCTATCCGTTCTTTTGCAAAATAAATATTCTCTACCCTTAAAATCTCTCCATTCAGCAAAAGTACACATAGAACCACCTTCTAAATCTTTTAGGGGTAAGAAAAATTCCTACCCCTAAAAATATATGTAAAAGGGCAAGATACAATGCACCTTGCCCTTGATAACAAAAATGCCTTACTTAATGGAACATTTGATAAACTTCTTTAACCTTAGATTTTGCCATCGAACATTCGTCCATATTGTCACTACATATTTCTGCAAGTTCTCTATAAACATCATTCAAATTATTCAAAAAGTGCCCAAGTTCATCGTGAGCCATTTGTAAATCATCGTCTTGTTTAGTTTTCTTGTATAATTCTTTATATTCACGATAAGATGTAAATTCATCCCAAGCGTTCATTAAATAGTTATCTATTTCAGTAGAACCATCTAAATCGTCTGGAATTTTGCATTTATCTTTAGAATAATATTCCCCATCAATAACCTCTTTCAGCCGTTTTTCGGTTTTCATAAGTTCTTTTAGGTATTCCAAAAACGCACTATTTACATTGTTATCGTCCATCATTTTATATTCTTCTTGAATATTATCAAGAAATTTTTGCGCCACAGATTTATCCAACATTATCACCGCCTATTTCTTCAATAATTTTATCAATTTTCATATCTTGCTCATCTAAATGCGAATGTATATCATCGAGAATTATTTTCATATCGTCAACTAAAAAATCTTTAGTAATAACCTTATCATAAGCTAATAGATTAACAATAGTAGAAAATACCGATAATATATCAAGAGCAGATATTTCTCCATTGATATTAGAGTTATTGTTCATTTTAACTCAATTTTGTAACAGTGATATTTGCGTTAGTAAATGTTGCAGGAGTACCATCGTTTTGTATAGTAATACTCACAGGAACATTATCTGTAATAGCGCAACAATTAGGATTTACTCTAATCATAAAAGGTGTTTGAGCCAAATTCATAATTACAGTATCAGCAGTAGCACTTTGAGAAGCCTCAAAACCATTTACTTCTGTGCCATTGGCATACAAGTGCATAGTAACCGTGCCACCAGCAGTAGCAACTGTGGTTGCAGTACCAGTAAATCCAATTAAATATTTTCCAGCCCTTTTTAGCGTAATAGTAGAAGAACCATTGCTATAAGATATAACACAAGGATTTGAATTTTCCGAAGTGTTATAAACGACTGGACTGTTTGTATTAACGGTTTGAGAAACCGTAGAAACTGCCGTCAATGCCATTCAATCAAGTCCTTTCAGAAAGAGGTGAGTATTTCTACCCACCTCGTTATATTCACTTATTCAGCTAATTATTACGCAACTGTTCCACCACAACCGCAACCTACATTAACGCCATTACATCCAACGGGTGTGGTATAAGGACTACAAGTAATATAGGCGGGTTCAGGGAACGGTCTAATAGTAGAAATCAAATTAGCCGTCTGAGCCTGTTGACTTAATTGGAAGTTTGCGGTCAGCAAATCTCTATCTCTATCTTCTAATTTATCACGAAGCGCTTGCATAGTATTGGAGTTAATCAATGCACGAGTAGCTTCGCCCTCTGCGTGAATAGCAGTGGTAATATCACAGGTGTTCTTTGCATTTTCATAACGAACTGCATCAATGTTGCGGTTCGTAGTGCAACAGCAGTTTTGCATCTGGTAGCCAAGTTCTGTAATGCCACCAGAAACACCATTGAAGCCATTGAGCATCGAGGTGTTCATAGCATAAAAACCATCACACAGACCGTTATTGATGCCATCGAGTTTGTTTATAATTTGGTTGGTGTCAAACCCTCTCTGAATATCAGCCTGAGTAGCATAAGTTGCAGCAGCACCATTGCCACCCCAGAAGCCACCATTACCGAACAATAAAATAAATACAATAATCAGCGCAAGAATACCACCAGCGCCACCACTGAGAAAACCATTATCATCATTATTCTTAGTCAGAGCGAGAGCATCACCAATGCTTAAACCGTTATCCATACCCATAATAAAATCTCCTTAAATAAAATATATTATATATTAAATTTAAGAGTTGCGCACCCTCTTAAACAATATATTTATTGTAAATAGAGTGCGACTTGAGATTTTACTATGTATAAGTTACTTAAAAACATTAGTCGCACCCCCTTGTAGCACAACTAATGTTTTGATTGTTATATTAACCAAAATCATAGTATTTTGATTGATTGTTTAGGTACAACCAATGTTTCTAAAGCCACCTTTCATTATCTAAAAAGCCTATTAAATAGGCTTGAAATATCATTTCCAGCAATATTCATTATTTGTTGAGCCTGTTCTGTTGCTTGTTGAATTTGCTCATCTGAATACTTGCCACTACTTTTAATTTGTTGCAAAAGATAATCTCCGTTTAGACCTTTTCCTTTTGCAACATTAAGAAATTTTGCAAAATTATTTAGATTTAATCCATTTCCATTTTGCATTTGTGAATTGCTTGTAGAACTCCAAGGATTAAAAGTTTTCATCACTTTGCCTCCTTGTTTGAGGGCTTGGTAGATTTATTTCCACTCATATTTTTAATATAATTGTTTTGATTTGCAACTATATCTTTTAATTGAGCCACCTCGTTATTAAGTTCTGCAAACTTATCCATTGTTACAAAGTTTACACTATTCTGTTCGTTAGACTGTTCAAAATTAAATTCCTCAAGTTTATAAGCATTAAAACTCGGTTGTCCAGTCATAGATACCGCTTTTACATAAACTTCTGGTTTACTTGAATGTCTAAACCATCTAATTTGACCATTTTGAACAATAGAATTTTTAGCCTCATCTATGTTTGAAACAATAATAAAATCAGCATTTGTATCACTTTTAGGCTGCTGGTTTTGTTGTGCGTTTAACATATTCATATATCTATTATATTGGTTATCATTTATATTCATAAAACTATTAGTATTTGGTTGCCCAAAACTATAAGTAGGAAAACCATAACCACTCATTTCTATAAGCCACCTTTCACTATGTAACTTCACGCAGCCGTCTTATGACAACTGCGTGAATAATAATATATTTAATTCTTATGCAGAAACACTTACTACGCAAGAAGCAGTCAAGGAAGTTTTATCCTTAACCACAATCTCAATAGTCGTAACGCCGTTAGTAGAACTTGCAGTCACAACACCATTGGCATCTACGCTTGCAGAAGTACCAGTTTTTGTAAATGTAAGTTTAGTATTATCAACCAAAGACGGCTGAGTACCATCGGAATACATCTTATATACCTCAATGGTTTTCTTTTCTCCGTAACCTAATTCAATGTTGCTACCAGAAACAACAATAGCGGAAACATTAGCAAACTCATCTTGACCGAAGATATGCTCAGTAATTACAGCGTAATAACCGTGGTCGGAGCAACCAATGTTACCTGTAAATGTAGCCAGTGCAGAACCAGAGATAGATACACTCGCAATACCACTTGCAGACAAAGACAAGTCCTGAGAACCCTCAAGCTGGAAGTTGGGAATATCAACAATAATACTACCAATACGAGAAGCAGAACCCTCGATGGACTCACCAGTGGCACCACTCTTAAACAACGGAATAGTCATTACTGCGTGTACAATAGACGGTACATAATCAGCAGAAACAACAAATCTACGAGCAGTAGAGTCAGAAATAACATACTTAATACAGAGTGTCTCACCAACTCTCAGACCATCAATAGTAGCGGTCTTTGCGCTTGCATTAAAATCAAACTTCTTATAAGCGTCATCTGCTTCGGTAGATGCTTTATACCAACCAATTACACCGCTTTCTGCTGTAAACGCTTTGGGCGTTTGAGATACTTCCAGTTGGTTTTCAGTCTGGACAGTAAACTGCTCGGTAGTAAATACATCAGAGCCAGCAATAATAGCACCACCGCAGTTCAAAGCAAGGTAGTTCAAATCCCATACTTGGTCGGTCAATTCCAGACCAAAGGACGAATCGTGATAATACTTTCCGAGCAAAATGTTGCCCTGTCCACCTCTCGCTTCCTCACTATTGATAGCCATATTCAAGCCAGAATCGGTCAAAGTACGGGAGTGTGCAATAATATTATTATTAGAATCAAAGAAATCTACATCGGCAGAGCCAGCAAGTAAACCTTTTGCCATAATATTTTCTCCTTTTATCTTTATTTATATTTTATATCAAAAATGATTATCCATTAACAGCCTGAATTTTCTTTTCAAAAGTTTCAGCGTCTTTGAACATTTCTTTATACTTATCAACCTTTGGTTCAAACAGCGGAAATTTTATATCATCTTTAATTTCATATTTGAACGATGCTTGTATAATCTTTTGGCTCAAATATATTTCACTATTAACACAATGTGAAAAAACTTGAGTAAATGTTCTATAAATCATTTCATTTATATCTTTCATAGAATATCCAGTTCTACTCATTACATATGTCTTTTTTTCTTCTAAAGACGGATTGTGCACCTTTTTACTTTTTAAGGCGCACCATTTTTCATATTCTTTCTGTACATCGGGATTTACATACCTATCATCATAATCTATATCATTTTGATATAATATAATTTTTTTTATGTCATCAAATTCTTTTTCTGAAATAACACTTTCTGTATTTCCTTCATCATCGGTGGTGTATAAAAACACTTTTTCATTATTCCGTCTAAGTCCTACATTTTTCTTAAAACATAATGCAAGTAGAATACCTAATATCTCAATCGCACCATCTGTTGCAAGTGCTATATCTGTCAAAAATCTAAGATAACTCATTTGAATTACCTCTGCATTATTAACGGTCTCTTTTTTTATTTCTAAAACGCTCTTACAACTTTCATACACAGGATATTCTTTAACAGTTATAGGATAAATTTTCAACTCTTTGCCAGTCTTAACTTTATATGGGACTGGCTCTTCATTTGAAAAATAGTTTATTTTTAAGTTTTCAATATCAACCATCACAGGTGCTCCCAGCGGGCAAATTGATATATCGAAGTGCCATAGTTAGCGAACGACCAAACAATGTTTTACTATTTGTTAAGCCTATATTAGATACTGTTCCTCTATTTATATCTCTATCAAAACATAAATATCCGACACCAGCGCCAATATCACGACCATTAAAAACAGTCAAGAACAAACTTTCCATCAGGTCTGTTCTTTCGCATAAAACACCATTATAATAAACAAGACAAGTCTTTTCATTTGTAAAGAAATTAAAATCATAACATACAACTGCATTATTCCGTGTTTCTGGTATAGTATCAGAGCGGAATAATCTAAATTGTGTTTGGCTTTTACTATCAGACAAAATAGACCCAATAATAGGCTTCATAAATACTCTGAATTTTTGTTCCTCGGTGTCTCCAGTCCAAATATATGCTTTCTTTTGCTCAAATGTAAGATTTTCTTTGTCTAATGCGTCTTTCGTGTCATAGACAAGACATTTCCAAAAGTCCTCTGCGGGTTGACTTGTTTCAGTCATAAGAAATTCTAATATCTTATATAAAATTAAAGGTTGTTTTGAAAAGTCATTATAAGATACAGAATTATTACCATTGTAATTTATATTCTCGTAAATCATAACAAACTCCTCAAAATAATTTTCAATACAACATCTTCACAGCCGTCTGCGCTAAATGTCAAAACAAGCGGAACTTCACTCATTTTGTTGTTTGTCAAAGAATAGCCGTCAACCGTTTCTTTTAATGTATAATTTTTAGGATTTACACCAGTAGCGGTGCAAGTAACAATATCAGATTGTTTTTCACCCTCAATATATACACCACAAATAAAATTAACGGTTTCTTTTTCATTCAAATCTTTAACATCTGCTGGACTAACAATGATTTTCTTTTCGGGTAAATAATCATCTACAATCTTAATTTCAATCGTATCATATACCTTTTCGTTATTCTCAATATAAGCCGTTATAACAGCCTTAGAGCCTTTTTCGCCAACAAGAGTATAAACACCTTTATCTGTTATTGTAACGGCGTTTTTATCGCTTGTAGACCATCTAATAGGTATGTTCGTTTGAATGTCACCATTCTTGACAACATTCGCAGTTAATTGCCCCGAAAAACCTTTAATTTGTGAAATATCTCCACCGTTTATAGACAATTCATAATTCGTCATATAATAATCGCAAACATTTAATTCTTGATTATCAGTAGGTAAAATAGGAGAATATACAAGATATAATTTCATCATTGTTACTATCCCATCTGTGCCAGACTCTTGATTGTAGTTATCTATATGCTCAACTTTATAGCATTGACTATGTTCAAACATAAAGCGTTGATTTAATACAATACTTTGTGTTTTTTCATTGGCTTGCACATAAATAATCATTCGTCTATTTTCAATCGTTGCCGTTTTTGCTACTTGTTGATTTGTGCTTGTAGCTTCATAGCCTACAAAAGCCTTTTCGGTCAATATTTCACCATTTGCACGATTTATCCACGATATTTGATTATTACATCGAATTAGTTTTGTCCTTGCAACTTTTGCAAGTTTATTTATCTTATCATAACACAAATATGTGTCGCCGTCCCATTTATATTTCTGTCCACGGTAATTCCTATGTTTACAATCCTTAAATAAAACTGTAACATAGTCTCCTATGGCTCTGTCTATATTCAAAGTAATTTCGGCAACACTGTCTATGTGCACTTCAAAATCTCTATATGTTTCATCAAATGGATATTTTTCCTCTTTTATCCAATGTACCAATGTACTATCGTCAAAATAATCATTTATCCATTCTTGTGTGAATTCATCATAATATTCACCATTCGGAGTTGAAATGTTCCGAATGTAATTATCCTGCCAACTCAAAACAAATCACTCCAATATGGTAATTCATTGAGGTGTTTGATGTGATAATTGTAAATATCCTGCTGATACTCTGATACAAGATTGCTATACCAGTTATCATTTTGTTTCATTATCGGAGCAATAGCATCTTTCTTAAATTCTCTTTGAGACATATAAGGAAGCCTTGCTTTAACATCTTGTGTTAATCTCTTAAAATACTTAGATACTGCAATTTCTCCAATAATCTTTTTCTCATCCATATCTAAATCATAATCAAAGACATATTCTGTATGTTGTTCACCAGTATCTTCATCTTCAACTATTGACTTAGTATATGTTAGAGGCTTAATGCAATCAAAATCAGATAAACCATTTTTCAAAAATCCACAAAGATATTCATACGCCACATCTCTATCTGTCATATAAATTTTATCAATTTTATAATCGTTAATAATAGGTAGCATAAATTCATCATAGATTTCAGCAAAATTTGTACCCAACCGAACACCTCCGTTTCTTATTCTTTATTATTTATTAGAAGCCGAAAGCAATTCTGCAATCTCCTCAATTTCAAGCCCTTCATCACGAAGTTCTCTAATTCTATTAAGGTCATACGCATAACCACTATTCATTTTTTCGGCAATCAATTCTGCAATCTTTTCTTGCGTTTCTTTATCCATATCTAAGATAATATCAACGCTCTCGTCATTACTCAAGCAAATCAAATCCTCAATTTGCTCTTTTGTAAGAATGTTATTATAAAAATCGCCAATACCCAAATCTTCATAGTCTTTCTTAGAGGTCAGAATAGCCCAACCCTTTTCAAACTGAGAAGTATAATTATTAACAATATCAACCATATCCGTAAAACGAATATTTTGAACATCACCAAACTTCTCAAATACATAAGAACGACCACGCTCTCTGGGGTCTGCGTTTGTTCTCAAAACATAAGTGCTTGCAAGCATAGAAATAACCTTAACTGTTCTTGTTAAGTTAGAATCAGACTGCACAACAACATTAGGTGTAGAACTATTCATTTGGCTCTGCATTTCCAACATCTTTGCTTGCATTTCTTGCATAGCCTTGTTAGCCTCTGCTAACATTTTTTCCAGTCTTGCAGTTTCACTTTCATTATCATTTTCCATAACTTCTGTCTTAGGCTTAGTCTCAGCCTTAGTCTTTGTTGCGGGTCTGCCTTTCTTGGCAGTAGTAGTTGTCTTTTGTTCAGCCATTATAATTTCTCCTAAATATGTACGAGGGGCATATTTCAGCCCCTCTATATGTTAAAACTCGATTAAGCGAGATTAACTCTAACAACCTTATAGTTAGTGGCGAGGTCTACGCCCAGTTCCTTACGGAGAGTGGAGAGGATAGCAAGGTTATTGTTATCAAACTCCTTATCGGTATTAGTGATAGTAGCACCGATAGCCACCTGAACCAGCTTAGTGCCATTCATAGGAATACCATAAATTCTGTCCTCAGGCAAAGCAACAATACCATCTGCACCATCAACAGCATCCAGACCAATTACGGTATAACCATTGAACTGAGTGATATAACCCTTGGTTACATACTCATCCTGAAGCAGAATACGGGCACGGGTCTCAGAGGGCAATACCTTCTTCAGAGCTACGGCATCGCCAACAATTACCATCGGAGCACCATTCTTAGCGCTTGCATACTTCAGCTTGGAGATAAACTTATCCTCATCATAGTTCTGCAAGGTCAGGTTGGTATCAGTAATAGCATTTGCGCCAGTAACAAAAGCGTCAACAGTCAGCGCATACACCTTAGACACCATAGCCACAGCCATACGCATAGCATCTTCAGCAACATAGGCATCACCAACAAGAATAGCGGGCAGAGTAGTATAGGTAGTTAAACCATACATCTCAGTTGCAATAGTCTTATTAACGGTCTTGCGCTCTTGAGTCTTAGTATGCTTCTGTCTGCGACCCATCTTAGATACAGCATAAACGCTATTATCGGTCAGGGTGTACTCAAACACATCGCCATAACCACCATAGTGAATTTCACTCAGCAACTCAGTACCAGTGGCGCTCACTACGATAGGAGTAACAGTATCAACCAGCACCTTTTGAATCAGGGCACCCATCTCAGACACTGCGCTAAAGTTAGCATAGTCGGTGATATTGTCAAACTTTTCAGGAGACATACCACTTCTACGCTGCAACTCGGAGGCAAAAGCACGGTTAATCTTTTCTGCCTTTTGAGTCATAGTATATTTAGTATCGTAAGACATCTTTGCACTCATCTTTTCGGTACAATACTGTCTTGCGTAATCTTCCATACCAGTTACCAAATTCTTAGCCTCGTCATTTGCCTTAGAAAAGGTAACAACAGAATCAAATTTCTTCATTATTTATTTCTCCTTTACCTACAATTAACCATTGAAAGCGGTCTTAACAATGTACACTTTTTCAATGTCATCACTAAAGTCGCCAGTGGGGTACTTGGCATCCTTAATATCAACCACCTTAAAAGAAGCAACAGCATCGGTCTGTGCCTTTTTAATTGCAAACTTAGCAGTGGTGGTAGGCTCAAGAAAATCACCAACCACGGGAGCGGTAGAGTCATCTACACCAGCGGCAAGAATACCAAACTCAACACCCACTTCGGGGAAGAAATAATCAACAGCCTTACCAGCGGGGTTGGTATAATCTCTATCATCAGTGCTATGAGCAGGGAACGCCTTACCGTTAATCACATCATACTTAACAGAAGGATTATACGCAATAGCAACACGAGCGGTAGTAGCAGTGGGCTTAGCCAGAGCATACAGCTCCTTATTCTTATCATCAACAGCGCCCTCAACAACGGGGGAGCCACCATCAATATCAAAATCAGCAACGCCAGCTCTATTCATACAATGAGGAATAAAGTTGTCGGTTTCAAACAAAACATTATGTTTAGCCATTTTATTTTCTCCTTTAATAAGTTAAATTACATCTTATCAAAGACACTATCATATTGAACAGTGTCCTTTCTTGTATCAACAACGCCCATATCAATAATTCCATCATCTGTATTGTGGCTGGACATAGTTGCCTCATACGCTTGTGCAAGAACAGAATTCTTCCAAGCGGTTACAGTTTCATATGTACAATCCTTAGAGGACTCTACAACTTCTGCGTACTTGTCATCAGACAAGCCTCCCTTTACCTTAGAAAGAGTATCTTGAACAACGCTCTTGGTCTTTGCAGCTTCAACACCTTCCTTAAATTTCTTTAATTCGGCAATCTGCTCTTTATACTGCTCAATTTCTTGCTTGGCAGCATTTAACTCTTTCTGCAAGCAATCCATCTTTTCCTCAGTATCATCGTCTTTATCGTCCGTTTCGCTATCGCCAGTCTGCTCTTCCTTGGTATCATCAGCAGTATCTTTTTCATCTTCTGCCTTATCCTTGGTATCAGCATTATCATCTGCGTTCTCTACGGGCTTTTCGTCTTTCTCTTCAGGAGCCTTATCAGGATTTTCCTCTACGGTCTTATCGTCTTTAGTAGTATCGGGCTTTTGAGTTTCATCCTCAGCCACTCCAACTACTTTATTTTTTTCATCAGCCATAGTTTCCTCCTTGTTTAATTTATTTTCTATATTTTCAAGTTTTTCTAAAATATTATCCATCTTTTCTTCTTGGTCTAAACCAAGTTTTCTATAAATCTGTTTAATTTTAGATACTATAACTGTTTCATTTTCTTGTTTTGCATAAGATAAAGCACTTGTAAGCCCTTTTCTATTATATACCCACTCGCCATTTTTTAAGTTCATAACTGGATAGCCGAGTTTTGTAACTTGTCTATCTTCCCAGCCGTCCTCAAGTTTTAAGCAAACACTTTTGGCGATTGTTTTATATTTCTTTTCTTTTACAAGGTCTTGTTTTGCCTTATCTCCGTCCCACTCGCCATAATCAATGGCTTCCTTAGACTTATTCAACGGATGATTTTCATATTCTTCATCTTTTTGCATTTCTGCATATTTTACATATTCCATTTCAGCCTTTTTCAAGGTATCTTTACCCATTTGAGTTAAATGAATACTCGCATTGGGCACTGATGGCTGATATTGTAATCCCAAAATTGTAATACCTGTAATATTAAATCCTTCAACAATTTTAGGCAAATCTCCACCATCCTCAAAACTTTCTGTTTCGGGTGTAAATCCAACCAGTTCTTCTATACTCACTGTCCTAAAATTGTTTTCTCTAAACAGAGTATATACATCGTTAGCATAAAGTTTAGATAAAACAACATCAACGGAAGCAATTAAATCTCCGTCATCGTCATATCTAAACTTAACCTTTTGTTCTGGAACTCTACCGACAATCTTTTGATTGGCAGTATGTGTGGTAACATCACCCATAATATCATCATATTCTGCAATGACCCACTTATTGATAACGGTGTCTGCATATTTTCTAATGACATCCTCGGAATATGTGTGATTGTGAGAATTACGCTTGGTACTTAAAAAATCAACCGTTCCATATGCAAATTCAAAATCTTCATCATTTTCATATCTACGCCAATCATCTATTGACATAGTTACTTTATTCTTAAAGTTCAATGGGCATATCCCCCTCTTGTAACTTTTTACACAATTCATCTGTTTTCACAAAATAAATTCTGTCTGCGCCAAGTTCTCTATAACAGGGAATAAAGCCCATTTTATGTAATTCCTTGGCTGTATCGGAGGTTACGCAAATATAATTATTCAAATTCTTTGGCTTGCCCAGCATTATCATTTGTAAAATCCTCCGTTCCTGTAATTTCTCCAAAGTCTCCATTATTATCATCTGTTTGAATTACACTATCATTATTGATAGACTCATCTAAATTAGTCAAATCAAACAAATTATTAGTCGGAGAACTATTATACATATTATCGAACATTCTTTCTAACGCCATTTCTGCATATTCTTTTGATTTTAATGTAAAAATAACATCATCTCGAACATTCTCTGTCTTAATAATCAATTTATTATCACTTGTAATAATTTCTCTACAACTATTTACATTTACATTGATTATTGAGATTTTATCAGTTGTCAGGCTTTTGTATTTTATAAACATCCAAACACCGCCTAACTATATTCTCTGCTAATTGCTCCACCATCAGTAAGTTCATCATTTTCTTTAGTAGGAGCGCCCGGCTGTGTATCATAAGTTGCGGTATTGGCATTAAACAAAGCAAACAACAAATCAGTTGTATCTGTAAACTTCGCTTCTTTTACCATTGTTTCAAACTCATAACCATCATAACCAAGCAATGTCCCCCATCTACGAATAGGAACTTGTATGCCCTTGTCTGAAAGTTTCAAATGGTTTTCAATTTCATTCTTTCTAACAAACGGCAATGTAGAGCCACTAACTCTAAATCTAAACTTATATTTTTTAGTCTTTTTGTTTACAAAGAAATTTAAGAAATTCTCAAACTGCGGATAAACTGCATTTGCAATATCTTGATAATCTGCATTTGCAGCTAATTGCGCTTCCTCTTGCGACAACTTTTCATCTGTATAAATTAAAGAACTATTTGCGGCAGATAAACCAGCGCTTGTCTTTAATTGATTTTTATACATATTGCTATTATTGTCCGCAAACTGGAACATTCTTGTATTCTCTAAGGGTAGTGCAATTTGCTTAATATTCTTATTGATACCATTTCTTGCCAAGTGCATTATTTGTCCAACCTGTGCTGGGTCAATAGTAAATGCGTTCTTATTGTTGCCTGTATTGTCCTTATCTCTTGTTTTCATCTCACCAAGAATTAAGGCGTTGGCAGAAATAATATCTTTATCTCTTTGTAGAGCGCTTATAGCATCATCATCAAATACAGTTTTCATTAAATAAGCAAACGGCGGTACTTCATTAAAGTTAGATGTGTCATATTTGAACACCCAAGCGCCCTTATTTACTTTTGTTCGCACATAACAATCCCAAGCAAATTCATTTACTTTATTTAAGTCACGACCGTCTCCAACAATAAAACTTTTTAGATTTTTGTTTTCTGTATTTCTATCATTGTAGGCGGCAATCAAACTTGGGTCATAGTTAAGGATATTAACGCCCATTTGGTTAAAATAATTCAAATTAAAATCCCATAATAAGCCATTTACGCCTTTTCCTGTGAATTTTCCTGTAATTTGACAAAATTTTTGAGGCATAGTCTGTAATGAATAAGATTGAACTTTCTTTTCAGTAATATCAATCTCATTTTCATCATAACTGCCTTCGCTATCTCTTAACCAACAATAATATGTGTCGGTCTTTAACATATTCTTTACGGCATTTCTAAATTCTTGTTTTGCCTTAAAGTTCTGGAAAAACTTATCTACTCTACGGCAGTCATCTTTATATTCTTGTGAATCAAATTCACTATTATCTTTAATATTAACAGGATAACGGTCAATATCAAATGAAAGTAGGTTTAATTTATAATTGATTGTTCTATTATAAATCCCATCCCAAACTTCCATAAATTCAGAATAATCTTGTAAATTTTCTGCCGACTGTTTATAAGAGGCGATAGCCTTCCTTAAAAGTTCCCTGTCGGGAATTTGCGGGTTATTATTCAAATCAACAAGAGTTCTATATTCTTGTTGAGTATCATAAAAATAACCCAACTGCGAAGTGTAAAGTGCATTGGCATATTCTAATACATTCCAAACTTCATCTTTTGAAATTTTATCTCTCGCCAAAGACTACCGCTCCTTTCAGTTTAATAGTTATAGTTAAATATCTCATAAAAATCTGAAATATCAATATCAGACTCTTGTTCTTCTTTTGTATATTTTACAAATAACTTATCGCAAAAATAATTAAACATAGCCAAAGCCATATATCTATCTTTTGTTGCAGAACGATTTTCTTTTACCTTTACGGAATTATCTTTAATCTCTGTGTTCAAAGACACCGCCTCGTTTATCATAGACCGTGTTTCTATAAAAGGTTCTAATACTTTTGCTTTGTTTTCTGGTGTTCTTTCAATCCATCTTGGGTCTTTAGATATAAGTTGTGTTTCCTTATCTCCATCATCCATTAAGAATTCAATTATACCATCTTTTAGATTTTTGCGCATAGCAAGGTGCATATTTGTATTGATTTCTGCCGTACCAGCAACAGGTATAATTACTTCTTCGGCTTCATCACTTAATGTTCTTGCAATTTTATCTCTCATAACCGCATCTGAACTAATTTGTAATAATTTATCTTTACAAACAGTCCAAGCTGGATATGTAACATTTCTATCCTTATCATATGTTTCAGTTGTTAATAAATCAAAGAAAACATTTCCTACCAATTATGTTATCATATAAGTTTTTTATCTTATATTTCTTATAGTTGTGTTTCCTATAAGTTCGGCGTACCTTTTCATCTATTGTATTAGATGCCGAGAACTCTTGACAGAATTATATTCTATTATATAGTTTCATCTGTTACGCTCTGCGTGTGACTGTAATTTTACAAACAGCCTTCCACTCGGATTAGCATTTCAGCTTTCCCGTTTTCTTTCTCGGTTCAATTATATGTCACCATATAAAGGGGCGAATTTCACCTTTAGAGTCCATTACAAAATATTTACATTTATAATCATAAAACAATCTTTTAATTTCAACAATTTGTGTTTGTGAATTAAGACCATTTTCGTGCTTTATAAATTCTACTTTGCGATGATTATTTTCTTTGTTCATATTACCAAGGATAAATATTGAGTTATCGTTTTCTCGACCACCACTAACTGCAATATCGGCGGTCAATGTACGAATTTCATTATCATTAAAATTATAATCTTCGTGTTGTTCTCCATCTATATATTCCATATCGGTCAAAGGATAAAACGCATTAGATAATTTTTGATTTCTATGAAAATCATCATACAAAAATAAACTACCCTCAGACTCTCCAAGCCACAAATTCAAATATTCCATTTCAAAGTTTAAGTCATCCGATGTGGCTCTTCTTGAAATATATTGCTTTTTAGATTGTATTCTGTTGGCAACGGCTGTAAAAATATCTCCACCAAAAAATCCATATTTAATATTTTTATCTGTATAATGATTTCTAACCGTTTGCTTTAAGTGTGCCCAAAACCAATTATCTTTTGTCCTTGAAGATGTCAAGAATATCTGTTTTGTCTCCAAATATAAACCATTATAAAAATAAGGCTCAAGTGTTGGTTCAATGATTCCGTGATATTTTTTGCCATTAACTAATCTCGCCTCATCTGTTATACTTATATTCGCACGAAGTCCACGAGAACTATCTCCACAAGCCGCTGCAAATATTTTTGAACCATTCCCATATCCAACAATAAGCGCATCTGTTGTTTCTGCTTTTCCAAATTTTATATATCCATCTTTTCTAAGTTGCTTCAATACTGGACTAATTCCCTTTTGTTCGCTACTTAAAAGGTCATCAATTTTTTCTTTTATTATTATATTGCTCTGTTGTAAAACACTTGATGTAATAATAATTCTAATACCAGGCAACAACAATGCCAAATCATTAGCAAGAACAGCTATAATAAAACTTTTTGACAATCCACGACTTGCGACAATATCCATAATATCATTTTCCCAACAGTCTAATAAAATTTGCCGTTGAAAAAAATGTAATGGAATTTGTAAATAATCCTCTGTGTATATATCAAGATTATTCAAATAGAACATTTGCCATTCAGCTATCTTTCTATCATAATCTCTTTTAGACAATTTTTGTGCGCCCTTACCTTTAATTTGTTTTAATTCATCTTTACCTATGTCAATCAAGATTGTATTTCTCCAAATCATCTAATGATATGTCAAAATCTCGTTTTCCTACCAACATATTAGCAAGTGGTCTCAAAACTAAATCCTTCTCATATTGATGAACTTTATTCAAATCATAATTTCTTGATGGTTCAGAATAAATATCAGCAACATTTTTTTCATCAATCAACCTAATCTGTTCGGCAAGGGCTTTTTCGCTCATAGTCTTAGGTTTATTGCTTTCAAACTCATCAACCTTTAAGATTGACATTTCTCTTGCAATACGATTTTGTATCTTATCAATAGTCTCATCGCCCTCGTAGCGATGGTCATTTATTTTTCTTAATAAAAGCCTATCACGGCACAAATCCCTAAAAGTATCTTTCTGCTGGGCGTTTACAAATTCAGTAATGCCCTGCGTATATCTTGAAAATGTTTCTTCAAGGAAAGTGTAATCATCAACACTATCTTGCTTTCCCCAAGTATATTCAAGATTTTTCAAGTCTCTTTCAAGATTTTCTTTCGCCTCATATTTTGTATCTATATCAGACAAAGACACATCGGTGGCAGAAAAATCAGTCCAAATGTCTTTCTTCATTTTATACTTGTGTAATTCTGCCACATAATTACCTATAACATTTCTTCGTATATTCTTAGGTGTATCTTCGTCATCGTCTTTAACCATCATTCTTGGTGTTTTATTCTTATTGTTTCTTAAAAATCTTTCTTCAATGTTTTTCCAAATTTCAAGAATAAACGGAATGTCCATTTTCTGCAAAGTAAAATAAGCAGCACTGCGAACATTGCCATATCTACTTAAAAATATTTCAAACATTTTTTTACAGCAATCTTTACAAAACGGAACTCTACCGTCAGAAAACGGAGACCAACTTTCATAATAGTTACTCTCTACTCTCATTCCGATACAATTTAAGGCTGGGGTATCGTGTCCAAGACACAAAATCATTTCTTCTGGTCTTTTTGATTTTTTTTGAGCCATATTTTACCCCTATGTAACCAAAAAAGCAGAAGAAATATATTCTCCTGCAATTTTACAATATTTTAATTTAGTACAATCGTGAAGTCTGCAATCTTGCCTTTGCCGCTCTCATAGCAACAAAGTTTTGCACTCGCATCTGCCGATTTTCTAATTCTCATAGAAAAATCATCAATGCCCATAATAGAACCAACGCCTATTGCGCCTTTTCTTACTCCACAGTTGCAATATTCATCAAAATGTTTATGACCGCCAATCATATAGTCAATATTGATACCATAAATTTCGCTATAATCCTTAATTGACTTTGCAAGATTTGGAACCTCGCCGTGAATACCAAGACAATTATATCCTGCAACATTTTCAAAAATAAATCCAGTTTTATTTTCAACAATGGTAAAATTCGGATTATCTTCGTTTTTGATTTTTATAATTTTGCTGATAATTTTGTCGCTACTTTCACAAAGATGTTCGTTTTTCTTTCCGTCAAGTAATCTCAGTTCATCGTGATTTCCAGATGTTTGATTATAGACAACAATCGTATGCTTCGATAATTCTCTAAGCCATTCAGCCATAAAATTACCAAAATTGATTGCACTATCAATAACACCATATCTCAAAGACCATATTTGAGAATTTCTAATAAATCCCTCTGTACTATCTCCAAGATTATTCACATACAGCTTCTTGATATTAAACATTTTGATTTTTTCTACGGTCTTATTAAACAAATCTCTCATTCTTTGTTCAAAAATTTCAGGGCTATACTCATTTAAGATTTCACCCATAAGACCATAGACTTTCATATCCTTACCATAATGACAGTCAGCAATATTCAACTGCCACTCCATATCATTATGTTCAGGCTTAATATACTCAATCTTTGTATTATTATCTTTATTTTTTCTAATACAATCAATTACTTTTTCTTCAAACATCTCATCACGAGCCTGTTCTCTAAGCCATTGATTATATTCTAATTTCTCTGTTTGTAATTTCTTTCGCTCTTTTTCAAGTTCTCTTTGTTGTTCCTTGAGTTCTTGTAAAAGTGCGTCAGAATCAGCGAATTTAGACTGATTTGCTATCATAATCTTATTAAAAGCCTGAAATTTCTTTCTATATGCGCTTTCAGAATAATTTTGCCCTAAAAGAGAATTTAACACATATGCTACTTCTTCCCAAGTGCCAATTTGTTCCTTTTCGGAGCATATACGATAAATCAGTTCATCTTCTGTTTCGCCCTCATATCGTTTATAACCCATAAAGTTATTCCTTATTCTTTCTCAAACACAGACTTGATTTGCACATTTGTTCCGACCATATCTTTAAGCAAATCTCCAACATTGACCTCAAGAACATCATCTTTCGTGTCAACAAAAATTGTCAACTCACCGTCTTTATCATAATCAAGAACACCAACCACATCTGTCAGTACAGTTTTTTCAAACTTATGTTTCATAATCAAACGCCAGCCATTTCATTAAAAAATAATGCAACATTCTTTTCAGCAGAATTTTGTCTCAATTTTTCTTTCTTTTTCTTAGCATCATTAGCCTTCTTGAGTTCCTTACGAGCAATTTCCTTTTTTCTTGCCCGTAAAATCTCAAATTCGTTTTTATTTATATCTTCCTTAAAACGCTTTAGAGGCTTAAATTCTACTGCATTATATTCATCTACCCAAAAGATAGAACCATCTCTTTTGAAATTGTTTACTCTTGCGTGGGCATCAACTGTAACAAGTTCAAAAATACCAATATTAGGTACTTTAATTCTGCCATTAAGCCTTAATTCATTTAAGATAACTCTATACAAGGCATCCATATACCTTTTAGCCATAACAGAACTTGCATTTCCGTACTTTGTCTCACTTGATAAGACGGTATAAAAATCTGATTTTTTAATATCACCATTCATCGTCTGCATCATCTTCATTAGCTGCTTCAAGTGCGGCTTTATATCTTGCCTCCGAGCACTCTCTCAGCTTATCTTTAATTTCCTTTTTAATTTTTACAGAAAAATTATCGTGCCCAACTCTATCTTCTTCGATAACCTTTATCTGATAACCTTTTGCATTTTTATCTTTTGTTAAAAACGCATTGGGCATCTTTATTTCTGTACCAGCCTTAACTCCCTTAATATATCTTGTTTGAACCGTAGCAAAATAAGGAATGGAAAAAGAATAGTTTACAAAATTATCATTTTCAATCAGGTTGTCTATAACAGACCTATAAGTTCTAAAGACATTTTTCACATCTTCTTCAGTTAAATATGTTGATTTTGCAACCAGTCTACACATTCTACTTCCATTTATGTACCCAGCGGACAACTTTTCTCTTACTGTCTCCACCGTAACTTCCTGTGCAGGAATATGTTGTTTAATTACCGCCATCATCTCTGCGGTATCATTGTCATCGTTGTCTAAAATATCTATAATGTCAGCCGTCTTTAGGTCTTTATTATAATATTTCTTTACAACGGTCAAAATAGAGTTTTTATTAAACAGGTTTGTGCCTTTATTTCTATATTTTGCCATATTTTTCTTTTTGATTTCTCCCTTCTTACCAATATGGTGGCACTGGACGCATTTTTATACGCCCAGCGCCGAGAAAAATAATTGCAATCCCCTATTTATATAGCGCATCGGCAATAGCGCTGGAATGTACTTTCGGACATCTCCGAGTTCCCCTTCCATATAACGGACGAATTTGAAAGTGCCATTTTTGGCTTAACCAAGCCAAATTTTAGACTTTTTCGCCTTTATTTTTCTGCAATTTTTTAATCGTTTTCTGCAAAAACAAAGCAATTTAAGAATTTTTCACGGTTTGTTTTATATAAAACATTCAACATTTTCCTTGTAAATTTAACCGCAGATTTGTCAATCGGTCTACCTTTGCCGTCATTTTCAAGCCCTAACGCACTTTCGACTAAACGGTTTATTGTCACAAGGTTGTTTACCTTAACTTTTGACACTTGCTCTAAAAGTTTTTGAAATTCATCTATTTGACTGCTTATATTATCGCCTTGCTCTTTGCTTGTTTTTACAAAATTGTCATATTCATCTACAAGTTTGCGTATTTTAGACATTTGTCTATGATTTGGCTTTCCGTCAATCTTAACAAAAAAGTTTTCTGTTGGAATTGTGTTTGTTGAACTGATTGGTTCTATCTCATCTAATATTTCCTCAAGCCAGTTCATAGGACATTCTAAATCATAGTTTATTCTGTCGTATATTTTCTTTTTATTTGCACGAACTATCTCAAAAGGTATTTCTACACCATCTTTAGTATATTGAATATCTTTTGTGTATTTCATAAACTTAGGATAATCACATTTGATTTCTTTTTCTTTGTCGTTATTTGTACAAATAGTTTTTGTCATTTTCATACAGGGCATTTTTTGTATTCTGTCAATTTCATCCATTCCATTGATTTCATACTCTCTTTTACATCCATCAATTATAATCTGCAATATGTTATCGTACAGGCTCTTTATCCCATACATCTTATGGTTTCCCATAAGTTCAGACTATCTCTTTACCCTCGTCTTATTCGTTAGGGTATTCGGCACTCTTGCAAAGGATTATTGCTTGTCTGCTCACCTTGTAGTCGTTAAACCTTACTACTTACTTTTATGACATTTGGTAGTCTTGGTAATTGATTGGCTTATGTGTGTTAATTGTGTTTTCTTTTTGGTTGAGTAATAGCTCTTTCTACTGTCCAGCCTTGACCGTTTATTCTGTCTGTAATGTCGTGATGTGTTAATCCATCAATATTACTCATTTTAGCCAATTCTTTACTTGAATACATTTTTCCATTATATTCAAAAAGTTGATTCCTCTTTTTAAGTGGTTTTGTAATTGCGTCCTCTACGCTCCACCCATTAGTAGAAATTCTATGTGCTATGATTTTTCCAGTTATTCCCTGAACAGAACTCATCTGCTCAAGTTCAAAAGAATTATAATATTTTCCATTATACTCAAATAACAGATTTCCGATTCCTCTTGGTTGTTTTTTAACATTCTTAGGCTGCGTTATTGCTCTTTTTATACTCCAACCTAACTGATTTATTCTATTTGTAATATCTGTGTTTGTAAGACCATCCACATTACTAATATCAACGAGTTCTTGAGCAGAATATTTTTTGCCGTTATATTCATATTTCATAACTTTCTTAATTTTAGGTTGACTCAAAGCCTTATCAACAGTCCAATTATGTGAGTTTATTCTATTAGTTAAATCGTGTGCAGTTAAATCATCAACTTTACTATGCTTTAATAATTTATCGACTCTTATATTTTCTCCATTATAATCAAAGAAAACCCAAGGCTTTCCACCAGCTTCTCCACCATCTTTTATATTATATGACCTATTTTCTTTTCTATATTTATCAATTAAATCAATTTCTAACTGTCTTGCATCGTTTTTTGATAAGCCATCTCTATATATAATATGCTTTATATTATTCCAACCAAACTTGAGTATATTGTTATATATCGGCTGTCCTTTATATCCAGAACCATTCTTACCCCATCTATATGTTGGTTTTTGTTTTGTTAATCCAACATACACATAGCTATTTGGAAATTTATGAATATACACACAATAATTATTTTCCATATTTTCACCTCCTTTTATTTTTTTTAACACACACTTAGCGTTCCAATTTTCACCGAATAGTTTTTGAAAAGTGTTTCCACTTAACCGACCCATTTTATTAAGCCACAACTGATAGAATGACAAAATTATCATATAATTCTTGCTTTGGTTCAGTCCAATAATAAGTCATAGCAAGTTGAGCTAAATTGCTCGACCATCCAATGCCTAACCTTGACTTAGCAAACTTATTATCCATTTGAGAATAAGCAAGTTTTGTATTTTCGTATGTAATAGAACTTTCTTTCAGTTGATTTACAATCGTAGGAAATTCATCATAACACTTTTTTGCACACCTAACCATAACTGGATTATTTGTGGCAAAAATGAAGTCAGAATCGAAGTCCGATCCATTAGTCCTATCTTGTAAATCTGTTCCAATACAATTCACAGCAACAATATTTTTACTAAATGGAAAATACTCTTTCATTTCTTTTGAATAAGTATTTTTTAAGTAGCAAATATTATTTGGGGAGTTTTGTGGTGAGCGTATTCCACACAAATATTCCCCATCTCCAAATCTTGTTGTATAACATTGAATTGTTCCTTGCTCCTGTTTGAAACAAGGGTCATTCTCCCAATGCTCTCCAACGCTATATAACAACAAAGCGTATGGATTGCCACACATAGTTAGATTATCTGCGTTTACGGTTATCTTTCCTTTGCGTAGTCGTTCAACATAAGCGAAAATTATTTTCCGCTTTTCTGTTCTAAACCATTTACTATTTGCAAAGTCATTATTTTGCTTATACAAATCAGCAAGCATTTCATAATGATTGACTTCCGTTGCGTTTAATCTCAAAAACTTTTCAAACTCATCATCATCTTTTTTTATTCGTTCTACATATTCTAAACTATGTACGGCAAGTTCTCTAATATCTTTCTTGTTGCACGGCAATGAGTTTATCATTTGATAACTCATTTGTTGGACATCTCCAAGTTTACTTTTGTGGTCTGTTTTCACAACGCCAAAAATCGACCCATCGGCATTTATTCTGTCACACCAATATTGATATGGATTATCTCCCATCAATTCTGTAAACTTTTTCCATTTGATTGCATTGTCCGTTGTAATAACTTTGATGTTTTTCATCAAATGTTTCACGCCAAACATATCCACAATCTCATAAGTTTCATAATCAACGCCGTTCTTTTTGCACCAGTCTCTAAAGAATTTTTGCAAGTTTGTTCTAAATCCGCACATCTTAAAGAAATGATTACGCAACAAAATCATACCGTTGGCATATTTTGGCATTATATTTGTGTCTACAAGCCCCATACCATCCCATAATGTGTTTTTAATATTTATCTCTGTCTTATCGACAACACACTTCTTGGTCGGCACTCTTATTTTTTTATAAACCTTTGTTGAATGTTTTTTACCCTGTTCTAATGCCTTGGCAAACTTTTCTTTTGTTTTTTCTTCATCTACAACTTTTTTTTCTACAAAATATTCATCTGCTTTGACAATATTTCCGTTTGTTTTGAAATAACTATCTTGGTCTTTAAGAATTAGCACATATTGAATAGGAATGTGCATTTTTCCAACAATGGTACTTGTAGTCAACGGAGCATAAGCCGACATCTCAACAATTTTGGCTTTTTCTTTATTCATTTTTGTTCCAAGTCCCATTGTCAGCCAGTCATAAGCCTCATTATAATATTTTTCGTTAATAAATATAGACTGCCCAACCTTGGCTTTAGACGGTGTTCTAAATAGCATTACATAGCGTATCGTCTGCGTTTTTTTAATATCTCCGTTCTTATCTCTTGTGGTATAATCAACAGACACGCCGTTTTGATAAAATTCATCACGAATTTCCTCCATAGACTTTTTAATGAACTTATCTTTGTTCCTATGAACATTCTCCATAATTTCATTTAGTCGCTTTGAAAGATTTTCGTCAGACTTATCGGAATTATCAATTAAATTTTGTATTTGTGCGACTTTCTCCTCGTATGACTTAGAGCCAAAGTCAAACTCTAAGCAAATAATATCTCTTGTAGACTCTCCACGATAAACATTTAAGCCCTTTGATATAATAAAGTCACTAAACAGAGAATTATTGAACATTGCGTCTGTATAATCAAGCCTATCTCTGACCCCTAAATTATATTCATAAAGCGTTCCCGCTTTAATGTTTTTGATTTTAATTCCAAATTCCGACAATCTATCACTCCTAATATCGTCTGTGAACCAAAATTAGCCATTTTTATGTTTAAGTAATGTAATTTCACTATTGAGCACTAAAAACGCCTTAAATTGGCTCACACAGCCTCTCAGCGGTATTTAAGCACCATATGAAAGTATTACTTTGTGAATTCATCACAATTAAATGCTCCTTCAACGCCAAATGTATTGCAAATAGTCAAATTTTCATAAACTCCATAAGAATATATATATAAATCAGTGTTATCATAATTTGAACGCTCTATGACAACCTCATTATTTCTATTAAAGTTTTTGTTATATGACATTTCAGACCACACATTGTCACTTCCTTTCGTTTACGCTTGACATTATACCATAAATCAAAGCGTTTGTCAATATTTTTTTATCAGCACCAAAATGTGCTCGATTTATCTTACTCTGTAATTATACCACATTTTGTTCCGTTTGTCAATAGGTATTATATATATTTAATAATTTATTTACAAATAAATTTATTTACAAATAAATAATATAATATATAAATTATAATATATAAATAATATAATATATAATAAATATAATAATATATAATAAATATAATAATATATAATAAATATAATATATAATATAATATAGACAGATGTATGTACCAAATCGTCATAATACAGGGTGTTTTCCCGTTGTAGTGAACGAATAGACATTGGAAATTACAGCGTTGCTTGCAACGCCCGAAACGCAGTTTCGTAATATTTTGCTGTCGTGAAACGCTTATGCGAAGCGTTAGCAAGCATATGCGTTAGGCGTAGCCGGTCAAAGACAGCCAGCACGCTGGTGCGATAGCACCGGTGTGCGGTATAAGTAACCATTGGGGATGTATGCCTTAGGAGATGTATGTTATGGAGATGTATGTTATATTATATTATTATATAACTTATAATATACGCGTGCGTGTGCGTGCGTAATATAAGTTTATTTATTAAGTTTTTTATAAAATATCAAAAAAGGTCTTGACAAATGGGCAATTTTGTGGTATAATAGATGAGAAATTACAAAAGGGGTGATTTGTATTGACTTAAAGTTAGGAAAAAAGTATAAATATAACCAACTATGTTCAATTTTTAACATAAAGCCAGAAAGAGGCTCAAAACAAAAGAGCCAATTATCTGCTTTAAGAGAAAAATATGACATAGAAAAAAATGGCAATGTGTATATCGTTCACAAAGAATATAGCAAAGATGAGATTGTTGCAAATGTAAAATATGGAAAATATAAAAAACTAATCGAGCCTATGCTATATACTGTACTCTCACAGCCAAATAAAAGCGTTATGAGAGTAGATATGCACGAACTAATGGAATTTCTTGGCATAGTAAATAAAGATTATCATTATGCCAAATATCACCCCAAGGAGTGCATAGAGCAGATTGACAAGGGGTCTGTCGCTGGACTCACTATCTTTTCAAGAGAAAGCGAACCATTGCTAAAGAGAATTATTGTAGATATTCTTAAAGATATGCAAGATAGGTGTCTTATTAAAGTAAATATGATACCTATGTTCGCCAAGAAATATATAGACGCCAAAGATAGAAAACTTTACACAAAGGTTTGGGAAGCAGACAAGAAAAAAGATATTCCAAGATTGCTTGAGGCAAAAAGAGAAGTTCTTAAAGAATTTAAGATAGATTACTGGGAAGATTTACAATATTCACAGTTTGGTAAAGCAAAAGACATTATTGCAAATAAACTGGAAATAGATTATTTCTACTATGAATATGAAATTATCTTAAACAAAGAGGGATTAAAAGAATTCATTACTGAAGATTATTCAACGCTCAAAAAGGTTTTGAATAAAAAGATACAAGAAAAAACAAAAGCCTCAAAACAAGGAAACCTTAAATTTCTTACAGACGGCGAAAAAGATGTTTATGTAGAATATTTTATATCCACAGAAACAGACTATAAACTTAGAGAGAAGAAAAACGATGAACGGACACAAGACTGAGGCGCTTATTGTTGAACCAAGAGAATATCAAAAAGAAATAAAATATTCTACAATCGGACATATTTGTGATATTCAATCGGACAAAAAGGAAGGAAATTTTTATGAATGTGAAAGAACTTATTGAACAACTACAAAAGGTTAAAAACAAATCATTGCCCGTAAAATTTTTTGGATATAGTGGATATGTTCAAACAATTAAAGAAATTGAGATAAAAAAAGATTATCTTGAGGTGAAATGACAATGACGAACTTTGAGAAAATAAAAAATATGAACATTGAGGAAATGGTGAGATTTTTAACTCATATTGATACTTCTTTTCACATTACGCTCGATGGAAATAAGATTGTTAATAATAAAGGCTATGTTTACCGATGGCTACAAGATGAGGCTATAAATTATGACGAACTCGACACACAAAAAGATTATAGCAGTTGATTTTGACGGTACATTATGCGATAGTAATTATCCGCTATGCGGAGAACCCATAATTCCTGTTATAGATGAATTGCTTAAAGAAAAAGAAAATGGAGCAATTATAATTCTTTACACTATGCGTGAAGGCAAAGAATTGAAAGACGCTCTTGATTGGTGTCGCTCTTATGGAATTAAGTTTGATGCCATCAATGAAAACTGTATGTGGGCAAAAGAATACTTTGGAAAAACAAGAAAAATATTTTATACAGAATTGTGGGACGATAGAGCGCATAATGTAACCAACATAATCGAAAGAAATAAATTATGTTCAAAATAATTAACATAAATAGACATTATGTTAATAATATTAAACATAAAAATAATGGGGGATAATATGCCTTTGAAGATATTTTTCACTATGCTTTCTTTTATTTTAGGATGTTACATAGTAGAATTAAATCAAAATAATAAATTCAAACACAACATCTTAATTGGAACGATTGCATATATATTTTTACTCATTATACCTTGTTTGATTATTTTTATATAAAAAAATGGAGGAAAATAATTGATTTATTTTGATAATGCGGCAACAACGCCATTGTCTAAAACGGTTAAAAATAACATTAAAGAAAATCTTGACTTGTTTGGAAATCCAAGTTCAATTTATTCTATTGGATATAAGTCAAAAGAGATTATTGAAAATTCAAGAAAAACGATTGCGGAATGTTTGAATTGTAAACCGAGTGAAATCTATTTTACAAGTGGCGGCTCTGAAAGCAATAGCTGGGCATTACAAGACAAATTTTATTGTCACGATTATGAACATCATAGTATCTTAAATAATCCTAACAGACAAAAAGAGAAAAATCATAACTATATTTATGCGCAAATGCTTGTAAATAATGAGACTGGTACTGTTTTTACTGGTGACATTAAAATGGCAACAATGATGAGAAATAATAGAGTACATTGTGATGCTACACAAGCCATTGGAAATATGGATGTTAATGTTAAAAAACTCGGAGTAGACACTTTATCATTCAGTGGACATAAGATTCACGCACCTAAAGGCGTTGGTGTACTTTATATTCGTGATGGAATTAAACGACCGCCTATTATCTATGGTGGAAAGCAAGAAAGAGGCGTAAGGGGCGGCACAGAAAACATTTTGGGAATTTCTGCTCTTGGTGTAGCGGTAAAAGAAGCATACGATGTACTTTCATACAAGAGAAGTCATTGTTCTTTGCTTAAAGACCATTTGATTGAGCGCTTAAATGAACTTGGGATTGATTATATTATCAATGGTGAAACTGGTATTTATTCTACAATTCCGAGTATTGTAAGTTTGAGTATTAAGGGAGTTGAAAGCGAAGCTGTGCTTATGCAACTCGACCTTGATGATATTTATGTGTCTGCTGGTTCTGCTTGCACCGCTGGAGATTTAGAGCCGAGCGCAACTTTGAAATATTTTAATGTTCCAGATGATTATATTGGTGGAACTATTCGTTTGTCTTTTGATATTAGTAACACTTGCGATGAAATTGATACATTTTGCGAAAAATTAGCTAAGATTGTTAAAAAAGATGCTTGACAAATAAATAAATATGTGGTATAATGCAAGTACAATAATTCAAACGGAGGTAAAACAATGATTTTTGTAATCTATGGGCTAATGTTCATTTGGCTTGTTGTATTTGCATACAGTCCACGAAAACGGAGATAATTATGTGGATAAAGTTTGATGAAAAAATAAAAACACGAACAGAGAACTTAAAACCCGGAGATGTATGTTATTTTGAATATGGCGATTATGATAATTGGGTTACAATGGTTTTCGATTCTGTAAGTCGTGATGGAGAGTGGTATAAAATGGAATTTCATTCTGTTTTTAATAACGATAAAGAAATCGTTTATACTGATGATAATTTTTTTGATGTTATTGGAAAGGAAAAATAATGCAAACATTTTGTGATAAAACAGATTATCCGAATATCAATGAATGGCTTAATGCTACAATCGGAACAATATGTGATAAAATTGGAGATACTTTAATTCAACTGACTTATTCTGATACCAAGGTTGAAAGAGAAAAATATTATAAAATTTGTCAAGATTATATTAAAGAAATTCGTGAGGTAATCAATGGCTGATAGTTACAACAAAAAAATTGAAAAGTTTGCTTGTGCAATCATTAAACATAAAAAGTTGGAAGAGCTTTGTGCTATTTTACGAAGATATGATGTTTTGACAAAAGAAAAATATTTTAATGGTTTAGAAAATATTGACGATATTCCTTTTTGGGAAGTTAATTTTTTTTCACAGGATTGACCTATATGAAATACTCTATTAAATACAAAAATGCTTATACAAAATTGATGTTGGACATAGAAGATGACGATGTTTATATTATCGGCTGTTCTAACTTTCAGTATAAAGGTTATTCTGTAACAGTATTATGCGAAGGTCAATCGCTATATGCTGCAATTAAAGATTTTGTTGAAATGACAGACGAAACAATCGACACCATAGACAATGAGGAGGAAAACTAATGGTAAAATTTGTAAAGCTAAACCCAAAAGCACATATTCCGACACAGGGCAGTAAAATGGCTGCTGGATATGACCTTTATGCCTGTATTCCAAGTGATGAAAAGTCCTTTGTTCATATTTCTCCGCATAGTACAGTAGAAATTGGGACAGGGCTTGCCATACAGCCCCCTAAAGGACATTTTGGAGCTATTTTTGCCAGAAGTGGTTTTGCAACAAAGCAAGGATTAAGACCCGCAAATTGTGTTGGTGTTGCGGATTATGATTATACTGGTGAATATATAGTTGCCATTCATAATGACACAGACTTTACAAGAATTGTTCGTCACGGAAATAGAATTGCTCAATTAGTATTTTTACCCTATGCAGATGAGGAATTTGTAGAGGTTGAAAGTCTTGATGAAACAGAGCGTGGCGACGGCGGTTTTGGAAGTACGGGTGAATAATGCTTAGATTTAGATTATGGATTGCTAATAAACTGCGTTCTATTGATATGTGGTATCATAAAGAAGCTGCGTATTATTGTTTTGTTAAAGACTATAAAAAGTATTTACAATTCATTAAAGAGTGTTTAATTAAAAGCACTAACAGAAATGGTAATGACGGATTATATATAGACACAAAGAATAAAACGCTTATATGTTATAAAACACGATTTTATTTCAATAAATTACCAAAAGAATGGTATAAGACAGATAATACACATCCGTTTTTAGATTATAGCAACAATGCGTTTACAGACCAGTGTTATGATTATATGAGACGATATTTAGGTCTTGGGCGTAAAGACAGATATGTTATTTATGATGAGTACAATCGTCAAAAATCGCTTGATTGTTATAAAGACGGAGATATAGTAACCATTTGTGTATATTACAAGAAAGGCATTTTATGATTAAAGACAAACTTGAAATTGATAAGAATAAGGTTCCATTTGAGACCAGAAAAAACATAAATTTTGCGCTTAATCGTGACGGCTGTGCTCTTGTAAATACAAAATGGCTTGTTGATGAAAATTTTGAACGAAAAGAACCTACGATAGAAAATGTAATAAAGAGTGATTATATTTATATTGTTGATAAAAGGTTTTTATATCAAGAAGAACCAAGAATTATACGAAAATGCAATGTTCAGTTTCGTGATATACTGGCATATAATGAACAAAATTTTTATATGCCTAATGTGGGTCGAAATAATATAAGAGTGTTCTCTATTGATGACTACAAAAAGACTTGGGCGTTTTCGCCTTGTGACTTAGAAGGGAGTATTTGGATTCGTTGAATAAATATAGATTTGTTTTTTATAAAAACAATAATCCTTTTCTTTCATCTATTACAATAGAAGAAGATTGTGTTGTTTCTGCAATATGTAGACTTTGTAAAGATATTTTTAATATTGTGAAAGATGGAGAAGAAGATTACTTCAAAGAAAATTTTTATTATGTGAAAAAAGACGAAGATTTAACAACAAATGAATTAAATGGGTTTCTCAAACAAAATAATAAACCAGAAATCCATTTAATATTCAAAAATGAAGATTTATTTATTTTGTCATTCAAAGAAAAATCAAGGTTTCTTCTTTCTGGAGATTTTTCAAATCCATATTTAGAATAATTTATAAGATAAAATAAATACAAATATGATTGAGAGGTTTATTTATTGAATGTCACATAGTGTTCTTTGTTATATACACGAAAAAGCAATTAGACTACCAATTATGGGAGAAATTCCTGTTGTTGATATGGAGTCCGAACTTAATATACAAAAAATCGGAGAGTCTATTGAATATAATCCAAAAATTACACCGAAAGACAATACACCATTTTGGGAAAATTTTGTGGATAGTCAAGGTAAAAAATATGTTGATTTAGTATTATCGCTTAATTATTCTATTATTCCCTGTTCTGAGTTTAATTGGGATGATGACTGCCCTTCTCGGTGTAAAACAAAAGCAGAATACCTGAGTGATAAAGAAAAAGAAGTATTCGCACCATATTTTTATAAATTAGGTATTAAATGTAATATTGATAAATTGAGAAAGATAAATTGTAATTGGTGGTGTCAATGCAAGGAGCCTGATTGCTATGATGTTGAAAAACTTCAGGATTATACAACGCTAATTTGATTGATAAGGAGGTCTGTTGATTATGTCATATTATGTACACAAGAAAGCAATTAGATTGCCAATTACAGAGTATATGATTCGGAAAATTGGGTTCGATGATGTTGAAGATTTTATTGAACAGTTTGACTATCTAATAAGTAAAAATTATCCAAAATTATGTTATGCTGGTGGCAAAACTCCGTATTTTGAAGTTGCGATAACGGATAAACGCCCATACATCGACTTGGTTCTTTATTATTCTTGTGATGAAGAATGTGGAGATTGGGGAACTGCAAAATATTTAACTAAAAAAGAAAAGGAATTCTTTACTCCATATTTTAATGATGGCTTAGGTGTTTCATTTAATCCTAATGATTTCCGAAAGGTAAATTATTGTTGGTATAATTGTTCTGAACCGCACGATTGCTATGATGTCATAGAAGATGACTGGACAACATTACTTGGAATATATGGATATTAAAATTGAACATAAAGTTATACTTCCTGTCACAGAAAAACCAGATTTTTCTCAAAAAACTTATAATATCAAAGATTTAAGACTTATAAAAGAGACTAAATAAAATATTTGAAAGGAAAAATTTATTGAACGACATTATTTTTGAACGAGTATGGGCAATGCCAAACGGCAAAACATTTACTATAAAGCCTATTAAAGAGTTTGTAGAAACAGAAGTGAATAGGGGGGGGGGTGATTGTTGACCCATTTGCCAATTGGTGCAAATACGGCACAATCACAAATGACTTAAACCCTGAATTTAATACAGATTATCATTTAGATGCGCTTGAATTTCTCAAGTCTATTCCAAATGAAAGCGCCGACCTTGTTCTCTATGACCCGCCATATTCCATTACACAAGCCTCGACCCTCTATAAAGAATACGGAAAAGATAAACTTGAAGTTAATGTGGCAAATATGAAATATTGGAAGCTATGCAAAGACAATATTGCACGCATATTAAAACCGCACGGCAGAGTAATTTGTTGCGGCTGGAATACAAACGGCTTAGGTAAAAATAGAGGATTTGAAATGACCGCTATTCTTGATGTTGTTCACGGTGGCAGTAAAAACGACACATTAGTGACATTAGAATATAAATTATAAGGAGAAAAATAATGCAAAAACCGAAACTTTTTCACGACAACTTTCAGAACTATAAAAGATATGGTATTCCCAAAGCGCAGCTTGTAATTGCCGACATTCCTTATAACATTGGCGACAACGCTTACGGTAGCAATCCGATGTGGTATAGGGGGGGGATAACTCTAACGGCGAAAGCAAATATGCAAAGTCAACATTCTTTAATTCAGACGGCTACTTTAAGATTGCTGAATATATGCACTTTTGTAGTCGACTACTAAAACCCGAACCAAAAGAAAAAGGAAAAGCACCCGCAATGATTGTCTTTTGTGCCTTCGACCAAATTCAAACGGTAGTAGAATATGGCAAGAGATACGGCTTCAAGAATTATTATCCAATTTTCCTATGCAAGAATTATTCGGCACAAGTCTTAAAGGCAAATATGAGAATTGTTGGCGCAACAGAATTTGCCGTTGTATTATATAGAGATAAATTGCCCAAATTCAATAATGGACGGCAGCTTGATGAAAACGGAAAACCCATTCGTGGCACTGGCAAAATGGTATTCGACCACTTTGACTGGGAGCGTGACGGCAAAGATATTCCTAAAATTCATCCGACTCAAAAGCCCGTCAAGCTACTCAAGCGGCTCATTGAAATCTTTACCGATGAGGGCGATGTAGTTATTGACCATGTGGCTGGAAGTGGCTCAACACTACAAGCGGCATACGAGTTAAACAGAAAAAGTTTTGGATTTGAAGTGGACACGAAAATATATAACAATGCCATTTCAAATATGCCTTGTTTTCAAAATGATAATGAATAATAATAATAAAGATTAGAACAGTTTTCGGACTGTTCTTTTTTTTATTTTCAAAATAACGATAAAAATACAGCACTTTTTGATGGTGTCTGAAAAACTGCCATCACAGACTCTGCAATATTTGGTTGATAAAATTCATATAAAAAGTAGCATAAAACACGATGAATATGATTTTTTGGTACATACAACTGTCATACTGGATTTCAAGAGAATATATTATATATATAATATAAACAGTTGTGCGTACCAAATCGTCATATTGGTGGGGAAAAGTCTGCACTTTATATATGAATTTTGGAAAATAAAGCGTCGTTAAAAAGTGATGGTAAAACACGATATGTTTGTGGAGTAAAAATTTTGTGGTATGGAAAAGAAAAGGTGGTGGTGTAAGAAATAAAGGTATTTTTGTAGTGGGGTGGGTGGAACTGCCGCAGTCGATTTGTAAATTGTTTACGGGGTGACTATTTGATAAATACCCCCACCCCTGAGCATAGCAATAACCACTATATATAGTATGTAATATAGCTTTTTAAGTGATTATATACAAGATATAGCGTTTGATGGTGTGCGGTTTATGTTGTGTTGTTTTTTCACTAAAAAGTGCTGTATAAATAAAGTTATGCAATACTTCCAGTGATGGGGTGTGGAAAACTATGTGGAAAACTATGTGGAAAAGTGGAAAACTTTTTTAATGACGGGGTAGCCCCTCCGGGCGGGTGGGGTAACCGTGCGTGTTGCTTTGCGTGTGTTCGGTCAGTCATCATACAATATAACATAAGACATCATACAACATTATATAATATATTATACAACTATTTATTATATCTTATACACACACCCGCCCACCTATACCATACACCCTCTACCGTCCTATTATTAGTACAGTCTTAATATTATATCTTGTATTGTATATTTATATCTAATATCGTATATTATAAAACAGTATTGTATATTATATTCTAATTATAAATACTATTATATTATACTATTCTAATAATGTATATATATTCATTATGCCGCATAATTATACAATATACTAACAGTATAACCGCTTCCACTATATTTTAATATAACAGTAAACTATAATATACTCTATGCCCTCAGAGGCTCTACAATGCCCTACAATGGACTTTTACGCCTTGCAATATAGTTATACCTTTTTCCGCTAAAAATGACAAATAACTATATAATGAACACTTTATAACATAGTGTCTATTATCTGACTTTACAATGTGTAATATATTATATATGCGCACTTATTCATATATAGAATGAAAATAATTATATATATAATAGGCGTTATGATACACTTTTAATAAATCTGTACTATAATAGGCAATTTTTGGCTTTTGTAGATTATCTGAAAAAGGTGTTGACATTCTGACGCCGTTATGGTATGATGTAGACAGTCAAGGGAACGAAACCCAGACAACAAACACAAACACGGGGCGCCGATACGCGGAGGTTTATGTTATGTATAACTATTATGATGAAGTTTTACAAGCAGTAAAAGAGGAGGCAGAAGATAGCTATACCTTGGCAATGCTGGAACCGGTGGACTTGGAGGACTATGAAAACAAATTAAACGAGGCTTTATGGGTTGATGACAGCGTAACCGGCAACGCTTCCGGCTCTTTTTTCTGCAATGCTTACAAGGCAGAGGAGGCACTGGCGGGAAACTGGGACTTAGCAGCTGAGGCGCTGGAGGAATTCGGCTATAATAATATAAATGCCTTTGAGAAGGGGGCGGAGTGGGTAGACTGTGTGGTGCGTTGCTACTTGCTCAATCGGTGCATTGCTGATTATATCGAGCAGCACGAGGACGACTTGACCGAGCGCATCGAACGCATCAACGCCTAAAAAATAGTTGAAAATTAAACAAAAGGGCGGGGCTTTCCCGCTTTTTTGTTTACCCTAAGACTTTAGCGCATTAAAGCGTGATATTTATTGAACACTTGTTCATTATTTGGCATTTCTTAAAAATCTGTACTAAATCAAAAAAACGCTTGACTTTTTGGTGCGGCGGTGGTATGATTAAAGCGTACCAAGGAGGTACGAAAAAAATAAAAAAGGATGGTACTTTACAATGCGACAGACTTATAATTACAACGGAGTTTTACTTTCCAGAATGGAGCACGGATTCAATAGTGCCCCGGTGAATTACGATGCAATGAATGACGAAGTACAAAGATGGATTGATGAATCCGCAAATAGTTTTTTTGTAAATCAAAAAACAGGGCAAATATACGAATTTGCAACCAAACACCCGCTGCCCTCTACTTTGATATATACCTATACAAACACAGTTGATTTTATCAATCAAGCATATTTTGATAACTTTATAAACGATTTACTGACAGATAATGAAGATATAGACTATGAGGATGCGTATAATTTAGCGGTTAAAAAGTTTTATAATTAAACTAAACTAAACCGGGGCAAGCCGTCCCGGTTTTTCTTTTGCCGTCTGAGTTAGTCGCCGCTAACTTATATATAGGTTAGTCACAACTAACTAAAATATGCCCTAAAATCCATTTTAACGGCTTTTTTGCTTTATTCAATAACTTTAACGCCTAAAACATAAAAACGCCATTTTGACCCCTTTATGGCGATATTTTGAATACTTCCGCAGCCTTGCACCGCTTCAGTGTTGGATAAGACTTTAACGCTTTACCTTGCTAAAGTCTTACTGCCATTATTTTTTTTTTTTTTTTTTTTTTTACACTTCCCACACTTCCCCACTTCTAATTATACACACTTTTAACACAAAAATCAATTAGCATTTTGCACAAAGATTTGGCGGCTTTTTAGGCGGTGGGCTATACTGGATATAGGAAAAGACGAAAAACGGCATATAATGGCGCACACGGGGCGAGGCGGTATATATACTGATGAAGCGGTGTGGCGTTTTTTTGTTTTAGTAAATTCAGAAAAAAAGAATTGACAAAAACGGCAAAAAGTGGTATAATATATAAAAATGGACAAATTGCGCCCTTATGCCTATTTTTAGGTGCGGCTCATAAAACTTTAACGCTTTAGTGCGATAAAGTGCTTACTGAACGGATAGTATAATATTATACTATTTATATTATAGGCAAACTATGCACAAAAATAAAAACTAAACGACTGTTTAGTAATAAACGGTTTGGTAATCGTGCGCTCAAAAATGCCCGCAATGGGTAATTGAGCTTAGGGTAATCGTGCGTTCTGAATTTCGCCACCAAGTCTTATAGGGTAATCGTGCGAAGTAAAAATGCCGGTCACATATTGTTTATTTTGCAACAATTCAAAAACTGCATAAAGCTAAAAATCATATAGTCCACGGGGCTATTTTTTTTATTTATTTTGTGCGATTTTGCCCAGCATATAAAACAGACCGCTAACGCCACGGGGCTATATATTTGGATGCGCTGGATTTTGCCCAGAGTATAATTATAACGGTTTTCCGTGACATTTTTTGCACGCAGTTTTTGTTTATTGTACGCACTTTTTACAATGAAAATTTGTTAAAATAACGGTATTTTATGCTACTTTTTGACTTGTAATTATGTTGTAGATTTTGTTACAATTATACAGTTATATACAGCAAATTATGTTGCCAGATGATTGAATAATGACAAAAATAGTCAAATATAAAAGTAGACCGCTATTGCATTTTATCCATTCTTTTTACTGTTTTACTGTACTATTTTTAGGACTGTGACTAAAACAAAAGCTGCGTATTTTCTATCATTCAGAATCAATTTATTATCAAACAACATAGACACAACAACATAGACAACACTATATAGACACAGCAAGATAGAAATATTATCATATATTATATACATATTATATATAGTGCGCTCAAAAATGAAAATCAAAAATAGAAAATAAGAATCGTTTTTAAGAATCGAAAATCAAAATCAACTTTCAAAATCAAAATTGAAAATGAGAATCAAAAATCAAAATTGAATTCAAAAATTAGTCAAAATAACTAAAAAGATTTGTGCATTTTGACTATTGCAATTTGCATTTGGATTTGGTATAATGAAGTCACAAAATCAAACAACGGAACACACGAAAGGAGAACACAAAAATGAAATTCAATGTTGACATTAAGGAGCTTTACCAAGAATTCAAAGAGGAATATAATCTTATTTATAACTCAGACGGCTATATTCCAAGATATTCAGATGCAGTCAAAGCGTATGATAACTTCGTTGAAGAAGAAGATAGTATTGATATTGTATGTGATTTTATTGCTTATTGCCATCCTATTGACAACGACTTTGAAGCTGCTGCATTTATGTTTGCAATGGAATACACTGCGTATAATTTTGACTTGGATAAATATTTGGACAAAAATCCGTAAAGCATTTTGACACCCGTATATCGTGGCGGTCATTGGATTTATGAATTATAAATAAAGGAGGAAATTAAAAATGAAATACAGAAAAACGCTTAATTCCAAAATCCTGTTTTATGAAATTGATGTTTATTGTGCGACTATGGCTAATTTTTGGCAAAACAAAAACGACACTATGTACACAGAATCAAAAAGCGCAATTGATACCATTATAGAATTGATGGTATATTATATGGGATATAATAGGAAAGATTTGTGTAAATATGCTATTGATAAGCTAAACGGTTATTGTATCGCAAATGATATTATTGATTACACAACCGATGAAGCCGAAAAGGAGTTTTGCTCAGAATGAAAATTGTTTACTCATATCACGAAGTCAATAAAGAGTTTACAGAAATTGTAAATCATTATCTTAGTACAGGCTACACAATCAATACGGCAACAATGAATACAAACGGCGATGAAATTACAAAAATTGACCTTGTAGATAATATCACTCATAAACTAATCCGTGTTGCATTATTTGGTGTTAGTGGCGAAGAGTTTAACTGGATTATTATTGTATCTGAAATTAAAATTGACTTTGATTTTTTAGGTAATTCATTTGCACCGTATATTCACGCAACGGAAAATGTGCCGTTTATTACATTTACATACAAGGAGGAACATAATGAGTGTGGTATCAACTGAACAGTGCGAACAGTTTATTAAAAATCTATTCAAAGAAAACGATTACAAAGAAATCAATGTAACTGGATTTTGGCGAGAAGCTGAATTATCTGGATTGTGGGTGCGTGGCACATTTGATTCACCTATGACAAGTGCGGTGTTAAAACTGTTAAAAGTAAAATATTATTATGCAACAAATCCAAAAGATGATACTTGTGTGTTTTTACCGACTTTTCGTCAAATTGCATAAAAAATAGAACATAAGTTTGTGCATTTTGCGAATTGTATTTGTATTTCATTTGTAGTATAATAACAACTGTAATGAGGAAGTAAACAATCATTAATATGAATCAATAGTCGTATGGACTTAAAACACGGAGGTATATTATGAGAACAGAAGAAGAAATTAGAGAAGAGTTAAAAGACTTATTTGAAGACAATACGGAGCTTTTTAACGAAGCTATTGAGGAATTAGACTCCTATAATGATTACTTGGGCGATGACCGTTATTATTATATGGAAGAAATTGACGAATTATTTAGCAGTTATAATGTAACAGATATATTATATCGTGTATTTTACGGTTATAATCAAGATGATTATACAATAGACGATTATGGTGAGAAGCATTATTGTTCATTTAATCCAAATTGCGATTATTTCAAAGTCAACGCATACGGACATCTTGTATCGGCTTGGTATAAAGATTATTCAGATCATCTTGATGATTATTTCATTGACAGTTTACTTGAAAATCATTCAGATTTAAGTCTTGACGCAGATATTGAAACATTACTTGACGAGCTTGAAAACGCAGAGTAGTGCGAGGACAACTCAACAATTTATACAAAATGCACAATAATCTTTGTGCAAATTGCCTATTGAAATTCAAACACAAATATGCTATAATACAAGTACAACAAAGGCAAGGAAGCCAAATAAGAAAGGAAATCAATTATGACAAAGGCAATGTGTGAAAACTTTGTAGCGGAAATAAATAAAATGATGAGCGACGGTGTAGATTGCGTGGAAGTTTACACCGCAAAGCCCGGCACTAAATTGTACAACGGCATATTCTCTAATGAGTACAATTCTTGCATTGAAGATTATATTGGATATACAGACCAGTTTGAGTGGGATAAGAACATTTCACTTGACGAATCTATGAAGCAGACAAGAGAATATTCCGACTTTATCGGCACGGTTATGGATGGTGAAGAGTATGAATTGTGGCTTGGTGATACTTCTGAACAGTTCACCGATACACATACACAGGGTACGACCGTTGGCGTTATCGTTTTGTATAGATAAGAAAGGAGATTGAATATGGAACGCACTTATTACATTAACGGAATTCAGTACGATGAGCAAGAGTTTTTGCAAGAAATGGTAGACCAAGGGGCTATGGTACAAGATATTGTAGACTTGGCAGATGGTTATTCTTTTGTTGGTGATAATGGAAATATGTTTGATGTTGAATTTTTGGAGGATTAAATAATGGAGTATACATATTATATCAATGGTACTAAGTGCAGCGAATGGGACTTCTTGCAAGAGATGGTAGTCGATAGCGCCAGACTTGATGATTTTGTCGAAGTCGCAAACGGATATACATATACGGCGGGTAGTGGTAATATGTATTGGGTTGTGAAAGGAGAGCAAGATAATGACTGAATACGGATTTTGTGGTTTGGTATTTTTCGGTGCAATGGTGGTAATGTTAGCCGCTGCTATTGTCGGTCATATTGTCCAAATTCGCAAGAATAAGCGTGATTTGGCGGCGGCTAAGAAGGAATATAGACGGGAACAGGCGATTGAATATAGTGCGGAAATTGCCGCATTAGCAAGCATTTATCAAAAATAAAAAACAAAAATAAAAAATAAGTATTGACAAACGGGTTTGTTTGTGGTACAATATAGACAAATCAAGAAAACAAAGGAGACAAAAACAATGATTACTTATCTGAAGCCAGAATTTGACAACGCAAAATCTTTTTACAATAAGGCAGTTGTAGAAATTGATGAAAATGGAAATAAACATTTGTATTCATACAATACGCTTGTATGTGAGCTTGACGGACTGAATAGCGTTGCAAAAGTTTACAATGTGCAGTCACAAACAACATTGCGACATATTAAAGAATTCTTGCGGCAAAACGGATTTGTTGCAGATACCAAAAAGCAAATTGTTGCGGATTATTGGGCGGCGTGATATGAACAGATTTGAATATTGGAAACAGATTATATTAGCACAAAATACAAACTTAGACCATATTATAGAACTAATGGCAAATGACGAAAACATTACAAATGAACAGTATTGTCAATTATATAGTTTAGCATTGGAGGTTTACTAATGAATAATATTGATATTGAAAAATGCGATACAGTTTTTGAGGATATTACAGAGTGGGCAAAATACGACATTAACGGCACACGATATTATAAAAAGTCAGCAAGAGAAGTTGAAGCAAGGCTATTTCTTGACTATCAATGCAAGGATGAAATTACAGCCACTGAACATTGTTATATCCTTGGTAGAATTTATGCCGATGCTCTTGCAGTCGGTGGAGAAGATTTTTTCAGAGTGTAATAAAAAAAATACTTGACAAATTCTAATTTTTATGGTATAATAGGTTTACCAAATCAGAAAGGAACATAAAAAAAATGAACGCAGAAAAGGTATTAGCAGCTTTGAATGAAATTGTTGAACAGATTGACAAAGACCAATTAGATTACAATTTTAAGAAATATTTTGACCGTGATATGAATTCTATTGAAAGTAGCTATTGTGGAGCACCGTCAATGATGGCAGATTTATGCAAAGCATTGCAAATGGATATTTTGAAATCCAGCAATAAATGCAAGGCAAATCGTACAAAAGCCGTGCTTAGAATTTTGAAAAACTCAGAACCTGAACAGTTTACAAAGGCATTTATTGATGAGGACGGAAAAGAAATTGTGCTTGATGGTTATAGAGCAATTTGTTTTGCAAATCAGGTAGATGGCGTTCCCACAACCGACAACGGCGATGTCTTTATTTCAATTAAAAATTGTTATTTTAGCGAGGACATTAGTAGTTATAACAAACTTAATCTTGTAAGCCTTGCAGAACTAAAAGCAGAATTAAAAATTGATAAAGCAAATAATGTGGGAATTGATACAGGAAAGAAAAAGAAAACGCCGATTTATGCTTTTGGTGTTTCCGCAGATGAATACAACAGTACAATGCCAGTTGTAAACTTGCAATATCTGATTGATATTGTAGAGGCAATGCCAAGTGCAAAAGCATTTTACAAAACAGATAGAAACGGAAATTCAACGGTGTATTTTGTTGACGATGAGGGCAACAGGGCTATTTTATTGCCACTTAGATATGACAAAGAATACAAATATATTTTGAGCAGAAAGGTTGTAAAATAATGGCTAAATATTTGATAAATTGCTATCCAAATTATCCACCTGTTGTTATTAATTGTGATACACTTGCGGAAGCGTTGATGAATTATCTTGAAAACTGGACTACAAATGGTTTATCAATAGGGCAAGAAACATACGAAGCATTATCAAATGGTTTGACGGTAAAACAACTTGTTGAATTTGCAAATGTAATTATTGGTAATGATTATAGCGATGAGCAAATCAAAGACATTTATAAATTTGAAAAAAGTGAAAAAATCTATTGACAAATAGCTGCCGATGTGGTATAATATAAAGGAAATGTGAGGAGGTTATCAATATGACAAATACAGAGTTGGTAAAGGTTTTTGCGCAAACTATTAAACAGAAGCCTTTTAGCTTGAGTGATAACACAACTAAATCCTATCTATATCATATTGGCAAACTGATTGATTTTGTTGACGATAAACCTATTTCAGAAATCACAACAAAAGATATTAAGAAATATTTGTTTGATATTAGTAGCAACGGCGCTTCAGATACAACATATAATTTGTCTTTGGCTGCATTTAAGTGCTTATATAAAGCGCTTGGATATAATCCATTGACTGAAGATGACTTTACAACAAATCCAGCACTGAATATTGTTAGTGTTCGGAATGTAAAGCAAGAAAAGAAAACGCCGCTAAATGAAATGGAAAAGCAAGCGCTTTTGCGGAATTGCAAAAATAAACGGCAGTTTGCAATCTTGACAACTTATCTAAATACTGGTTTGCGTGTTCACGAACTTGTAAACTTGACATTGGAGCAATACAAAAATCGTGACGAAAACGGCAGAATTAAATTGACTATAAACAAAGGTTCGTATGATGATGAGTATATCTATATCAATGAACAGACAGAATCAGCTATAAACGAATATTTGTTGACTCGTAAACAATGTGATTGTCAATATTTATTTGTATCAAATTATGGTAACAAAATGACACCATCTTGCATTAGCAAAACTTTGAAAAACATTGCAAGGTGGAGCAGAAAGTTTACAGAAGAACGGATTAGTCAAATTAGCAATCATTTAATGCGGCACACTATGGCAACGGATTTAGTAAACGAAAATGTGCCGATTGATGTTGTGGCAATGGTTTTGCGGCATCACGGGCTTGGTACTGTTATGACTTACGCAAAAACGGACGAAAACAGAGTTTTGGAAGCGGTTCGATGATTATGTTTTTATGTATCACTATACTATTTTTTATTGTAACTGTATGGTTGTATATTATTATACTAATTGTGGAATTATTGTGTGCGTTTTGGAAAGAATAGGGGTAAAATATGGACAGATATTATTCTGATTTTGTTAAAATTGGTGATTTTAGTTTTCATAAAGTCAAAAAATTGTATGGAATTTTGGCATCTTTTAAGAATGGAGACAATTATTTTAGGATTGAAAGCAAAAACGGAAAATTCAAATTGACTTCGTGTTCATTTTTGATTTTGTTGAGCTTAATCGGACTGAAAGAGCCAGTAAATATTACTTTAGTATCAAACAATCTTGATTTGTTGCGGCAGACTAAGAACAGAATTTTGCGTATTGCATAGGTGATTATATGACTATTTCAGAAATTATTGAACAATTTGGATTAAAAGACAACGATTTTCTTTGTGTTTATTCAAAGGAAAAAGATTATTTTATTTATGTTGGAACGATTGAAAATATTGAAAGTTGGATTTTAGACCAAACTGCTTTGAAAATTCATACACAAAATGGTAAATTTTGTATTGACATTTAGTGAATTTTATGGTATAATATAAGTGAGTTCTATATTTTTTTGAAAAAATAAAAAAAAGACTTGACAAATGGTTTGAAATATGGTATAATATAAGAGCCTTTTGTCATTCAATTAAAGGCTACACGAAAAACCTCCTTTGTTTGTTTGTCCTAAAGATTTAATCAAAATGTGTAGCTTTTAATTGAGTGACAAAAAAGTCATTCAAGTGAGGCGTGAGTAGGCATACGCCAAGAGCAGCAAGACTTCGCAAGTTAATTAGCCACCTTGTGCAATGGATGCGCCACAAGTAAAATAAAGTAATAAATAAGTCGCATTTCGTGGCGTGCATACGGGGGCACGATTTGGATTGTCGGCGGTTCAGTCCTAAGAACCTATTAGTGTGATTGCTACACACAAACCGCCATTATCTATGATTCAGTAGTTTAATTTTGAAAGAACGAACGGTTGAGTTATCGTAGTGTGATGGTTTGAGTCCATCCTGAATCAAAACAGGTATCCTGTATAAACGAAGATATGTACTTGGGTATGACAACATAGTCAAAGAATGCATCGCATATCTTCAACAGTGACTATGGTGTTGTCTACTACACCAAGAAACGAGAGGTCGCTCCTCAAGTTGCTCTTTAAGTAGACCGAAGTATCTTCTAAACTTCCAGTAGGCGGGCTGGTGTTAAATTTAGAGGCAATGTGCTTGATAATGTGTGCATTGAAGATAAAGGATTAGCTATCCAACATTATCAATATGCGGATATGGTGTAATGGTAACATTTAGCCCTTCCAAGGCTGCGTTGCGGGTTCAAATCCCGTTATCCGCTCCATAAGGCTTGACTGTTAAACTTTCATTGAAAGCCTAAAAGATAATAAGCATAATAAACTTCTGATTTCTTATTTATAGCAATATGTCTTTTGAAATAAACCCATAGAAAGTTAATATCCCTGTCAGACAAAAACAACAATATTTGAAACAAAATATTGACAAAGACACTGTTATCTAAATGCGTGTATTGGGGATTGTTAGTTATAAAGCTGGGAAATGCTAACAAAGAAAATTTAATACAGATACTGTCAAGGCAAACTATGCAGCTTGAGACAATGCGTAGAGACACGATACGAAGATGTAACTTCGACCATTAAGTCTGTGGTGTGCAAAACTAACATCGAGAGGTCGCGACTCTCATAAATTCGGACATAAGAAGAGATGCAATCCGGGTAGATTTACGAAGAAGGCAGTATCAATATGGAGCGTTAGCTCAGTTGGTAGAGCCGCCGGCTCATAACCGGTTGGTCATAGGTTCAAGTCCTATACGCTCCACCATTATATGCTGATATGGCGAAATTGGCAGTACGCATCGGATTTAAGCTCCGATGGTGGTAACACCGTGTGGGTTCGACTCCCACTATCAGCACCAAACGGCTTTGACATTTGAGCCTATAATCAAATGTTGTATAATTAAACAATAGGTGCCACGAAGCCTTTTATGTAATTGAAAGATTACAAAGTAAATTAGTGTAAAAGCCTTCCTATGATATGGAAATACACAAGGACAACAGTGGTAAATGGTGCGGATAATAATCCGCTCGGCACAATAATATGTCGATAAGATAGCAGCCTATTGTTTAATTTAATATGCTGGATTAGTTCAGTTGGTAGAACGCCGGATTTGTAACCCGGTGACAGCCGTTCAAGTCGGCTATCCAGCACCATATATCGGTCTATCGTGACCGGTGAAAAATACGCCCGAAGAGGAATGTAATTCAAATAGCCAGATGGTAGTGAATAATTCACACAAAACGCTGCTCCGTAGAAATGGAGAGAAATTGCAAAACCGTTCGACTTGGTAATCGGGCTATAAAAAATAGCCACGAGGTACATTGTTTTCCTTGTTTTTGTCTCGTGTTGTAATTACCTCCTTTCCTTTCTGATATATGTTGTATCTTGTGGCTATTTCCTCCTTTTAATGAAAAATCTTATAGTCCACGGACTTTAAGTATATATGCCAGTGTAGGTCAAGTGGTTAGACCGCACGACTTATAATCGTGTAATTTGAGTTCAAGTCTCAGGGCTGGCACCAACAAAGAAACTCAAGAATCTATATCAGTGTAGCCGAAAAGTTGTTATACTGTGGATTTTGTGAGTATCTTTAAGTCAAGTTTATTAAAATAGTGGACGCATTGTTTTAATAAACTAAAAGCGGATAGCCGGGTTTTCTTTGTTACGGCTATTTGCGAATAGCGCCATACAATAGGCATTATTCAAACAAACGAAGAAAACAAAGATGGGTGTGGTGGTTCGTCCACAAAGTATTAGCGCTGATACAAACCGCTCTTGTCGCACGCAAGTAAAAGAGGTTGCCGCTTTTAGTTAGTATTTGTTAGCGTCACAAACAAACCGTTTGCGTTTTTGGGTGTTGTCCGCAGTATTATTACGAGAATATAATACACATAAAATGAACACCCATACATAGGAATATGGTGTAATGGTAGCACGATTGACTTTGACTCAATTAGTCTATGTTCAAATCATAGTATTCCTGCCATTTCAAACTCAAAATCAAAAATCGTTTTTAAAACTGAAAATCAAATTCAGAATTGAAAACGAAAATTGAGAATTAAAATTAAAAAAAGGAGTTATTATGACACAAGTAATTAAGAAGCCAAATAGTAGGATTACTTACTATGTCAATGAAGAAAAAGGCGTTGTTATCGCAAAATTGAAAAAGTGGGATATGGTTACAGACACAAATCTGTATTTGTTAAATCATAAGTTACCTACGATTGAACCTGAGCTTACATATGACAAATATTATGATGGACATTTTGTTGGAAAGGCAACCTGTTCTAAAGATGATAATTTTGATTTGGAAACAGGGATGAGAATTGCGAGAAATCGAGCGCTTCATAAATACTATTATGAAAAGTGTATTTTGATGATAAAAATGACAAATATTTGGGAAACGAGAATTTCTTGCTTAGAAAAATATGGACTTCATATGAATGATAAACTTGCAAAGATTGGTAATAGTCTAAAGGAGGATAAAGTATAATGGGAATGAGAAAATATGAGCGCAAAATTGCACATAGAAATATGGAGCGAGATGGAATTAAACATATCAACAAGCGCACAAAGGACGAAAAGGGAAATTTAATTCCGAGTTATTTTTCACGATTTTGGCGTTTCAGTGTAAATAATAATACTAAAAAGGAGACGGTATAATGAAGTATATTTCTAATGATGGTAATTTTGTTTCTGAAAATGCAGACGAAGTTACTAAGTATGAAAATGAACTTAAAGAAAAAACAGCAGAGCAAGAAAAGAAAATTGCAGAAAAGAAAATTAGAAAGCAAGAAGTAATTGATGCTTATAAGCATTATATGGAACTTGAAAGAGCTTTTGTTAAGGATTATGGTTATATTCATTGGAGTGACATTAGCACAAGCAATAACAAGAATTTTAACAATAAGTATTTTAAGCCTTTCTTTGATTTTTGGATTAAGGTCGTTTAACCTATGCTGAGAGGCTCTGTGATAGCCTATAAGCCGTTTTTATATAAAACTAATAATTGGTTATGAATAAGTATAAAAATGCGTTCTGTTGTCCGATAGAGCGAAATAAAAAAATTAAGATTAAAAATTAAAATTAGATTAGGAGAATTATATGGCAGAAAAAAGAGAAATTAGACGGACAAAGAGCACGGGGTTGATTGTCGGTACACTTTCTGAATTGGCGCTTGAAGTTGTAGACTCTACTATTAAGTTGGATAATGGTAAGGAAAAGGCTTGCAAGCAAATTCGTGCCAAGGATGGAAAGTTTAATGAGGCAATCTCCATTGAGACTGATAATGGTGTATTTAAGTTCCCTGCGCCGTTTTGTACGGATATTAAGCGTAATGGTACTGAGAGCAATGCTTATAAGGCTTGGCATACAGTTGTGACTGAATACAAGGATAAGGTTCATTATGGCGATGAAGCAGACCGTGTAAGTTTGACTGTGGGATATGACCCTACATTTAGTTATAGTGCGCCCAAGGATGATGTTGTTGTTTATGCGAACAATTTTCGACCCAGATTTATTAGTCGAGTAGATAAAGATGCTGATAGTTCTACCGACATTCAGACCGAGTGTGTAGTTAAGGCAATTCGTCCTGAAATGCGTGGCGAGGAAGAAACAGGTCGTAAGATTGTAGATATTATGACCGCAAATTATGGCGACAGTGATACTCCGTTGGTTGGCGTTGTGTCAAGTTTGATTATTCCTGAAGATGTAGTTGATGATTTTGAGAATATGTATTCCGCTGGACAGACTTGTAGACTGAAGTTTGAGTTGAAGAATGTAAAGGTTGGTGGAAATAACAGAGGTGCCGTTCGTGGATTTGGTCGAGAAGCAAAGGTTCACGATGGTTTTACTGTGACTGAGCGTGTAGTATTTGGTGGAGAGCCTGCATATAATGATGACGAGGACATGGAAGATGAGGCATACACTAATGCAGAGATTAAGTCTTTGTTAAAGGACTTTGATATTTGTAAGAAAGCAAAGTTGCAAAAGGGCAGAGCAGAAAAGGGAAATAATACTAAGTCTAAGGGTATTGGCAATCGTGCGAGTAAAGCAAAGGTAAAAGCAGAATCTGTTGATGATAATCCCTTTATGGATGACGATGACGAAAATCCGTTTATGTAATTTCTAAAGGTTGGTGGTTATATAAATGGCTAAGATTGATTTGTTGTCATTGACTGAAGATAATCTTATCGGTGGTATTCAGCAGAAAAAGATTATGATTTATGGGTCAAATGACTGTGGAAAGACATTTCAAGCGACAAAGTTTGAAAAGCCGCTTCTTTTGATGACAGAAAGTGGCGGTGGTGCACTAAAGGTTAAGAAACTGCCTATTAACAAATGGTCTGAATTTAAGACTGTGGTTAAAGAATTAACTAATCCTAAGACATTCGACAAGATGTTTGATGTGTATAAAACGGTTGTTATTGATACGGCAGAAAATCTTGTAGACGAAAGTGAAAAGGCAACTTGTAATGAGTTTGGTGTGCGTGATTTAAGCGAAATTCAAGGAAGGCAGAACGGATATAAGATTGCAAGAAATGATTTTGCTGCGCAGATTAACAAACTAACATCTTCTGGTTATTGTGTTGTGTTCATTTGTCACGAGGAAACAGTAGAAAAAACAGACCCCGTTACAGAAGAAACATATGCTTATACACAGCCAAAAGGCACATCTAATGAAAAGTCATCTATGCGTATGCTTAGAGATTTATGTGACTTTGCTATTTATGTTCGTCCGAATGGCATTGACCCTGAAACACATGAGACAATCCCGTCAACGGCAATTTGTAAGGAAACAAAGACAAGTTTTGCTCGGTCAAGATTTGCAATTCAAACATTTGTTGACCCGTTCACTGCAAGCGGTTTGATTGAGGCTATTGAAAAGGCTATTGAGAAGTCAGCAGAAAATGAGGGAGCAGAAGTAGAAAAGTATATTCAAAAGAAACAGTCTTATACAAAAGAAGATTATTTTGAAATGATTGCACCTTATATTAAGGTTTTATCTAAGAATTATAGCTCTGATATTTCTGCTATTATCGCAACAGAGTTGGGTGATGGGCGTAAGATTACAAGCGCAACGGATGATGAGATTATTGCACTTGACAATATTTATAATAGGCTTGTAACATTAGCTACATCGTTAGACATAACGGTGTAAAATAAAATACATAAAATAATTGCAATTTATTTTGAGCCGTTTGGGTGATACTGAACGGCTCATTTTTAAGGTGTAAATATGCCAAAGTGTAATTTTTGTAAAAAAGAAATAAAAGAAAAAGAAAAGCATAATGCTTATATTGTCAAGAATGGCAAAAGAAACGCTTATTATTGTAATGTAGAATGTTATAATAACTATATGGCAAAAAGGCAAAATAAACCCATTACAGGCTATAATATAGCACCTCGTAGAGTATTAACAGACTACATTTTATACATATATGAGCAAGAAGGATATAATAAAAATGAAATTCCTTGGCAGATGCTAATGGCGCAACTATCTAATATACTAAAAGAGCATAGGGATGAAAAATACACTTATCAATCTATTTTATATGTATTAAAATATATGAGAATGATTGGTGTAAATTTACTTAATGAGCGGTCAAACGGCTCTTGTCTTTCCCTTGTGGAATATTATTATAATGAGGCAAGAGATTATTGTAAACGGTCAGCAGAATTAAAAAAGGAATTTGAAAATTTTGAAATAGATTATAGTCCGAAAATTGTAAAGAAAAAAGTAAAACACGAAACAAATAAGTATAAAGAATTAACATTTGATTAAGGAGGGCATTATGTTATATTCAAATGATATTGGTAATTTAATCTTAGGTGCAATTTGTAATAATTGTACTTTAATGTTTAATAGTAAAATGCCCTTAAATAAATCTGATTTTGAACCAAATCAATTCCATAAGATTATTTTTGTTTGCGTACATAATATAGCATTAAAGGGCGCAAAAGAGGCAAGTGAAATTGAGATTGCTGAATTTTTAGAAAATTATCCTGCTCAAAACAATATTTTCAAAGACAATGATGGCATTGAATATATTAGAACAATTAAAGCACTATCCAAAGCAGAAAATTATGAATATTACTGGAATACCGTAAAGAAATATTCTTTACTTAGGGAATATAAAGCTGCTGGATTTGAAATTCAAGACATTTATGATGAAAATAAGAATGAAACAGAAGAACGAAATAAATTTGATAAGTGTCAATTAAAAGATATAATTAACTATTTTGATAGTAAACAATGTAATATCAAAAAACATTTTGCTTTTAACGAAGAAACAGAAGAAATGATTTGCGGAGATGGCTTTGCAGATTTGCTTGATGAGTTAGAAAAAGAGCCTATGGTTGGCGGTCAATTAGCTTCGCCTATTTTGACAAATTTATATCGTGGCTGGTGTAAAGGACATTTAATTTTGCGTGGTGCTCCGAGTTCGTTTGGTAAAACTCTAATGAGCATTATGGATTTAATTACAGTTGGCTCATTAAAGTTATATGACGAAAAAGAACACAAATTTATTGACAATCCATATTACCAAGGCAAGGCTGTTTTAATTCATTCAGAACAAAAGTCTGAAACTGAAATACAAACAAGGGTTATTTCTGTATTGTCTAAAGTAAATTATTCAATCATTCTCGATGGTAAATTTACAAAAGAGGAAAAAGAAAGATTGATTGAGGCTGGAAACATTCTTAAAGAAAGTGAATTTAAGATTGTCAACTATCCTAATTTTACCGCTACTGGTATGAGAGAATTGTGCCAGCGTTTGTCTATTGAAGGCTATGAATATTTTTATCAAGATTATATTTGGAATAATAGCTATATCATATCCGATATGAAAAAAACAATGGGATTAACGAATATTTCTGAACCTAACGCACTGTTACATTTTTCAAATCAACTTAAAATGATTGCAGAGGAATATAATATTGCAATGGCAACATCAATGCAATTAAATGATAATTATAAGACAGCAGAAATTATTGACGAAAGTTGTTTGTATTCTTCAAAAGCGGTTAAGACAAAGTTAGATAATGGTTGTATTACAACATATCCAAGAGAAAAAGACATAAAACAAGTTGATGGTTTAATATCTAAATGGAATAGAAAAAATAATACAGATTTTGAAATTCTTAGACCAAATGTTCTTACAAGCTGCTTTAAGACAAGATATGGTAGATATGGTGATAATATAAGAATTTGGTCTTATATGGATAAATCTGTTGGTAATATTACTGATATGTTTGTAACAGACGCAAATAATAATCCAATTAACATTAAACCTATGTATATTGAGAGTGTGTAACATATGAGAGATTTAGATATTTTTACTATTGATGGAAACAAAATAAATAAATTAAACTCAATTTATGAGTCGGAATTATATGATAATAAAGGTTTGAGTGCTAATACAACTAACATATGTTTTAATAAACCTTTTGAATTTGAGTTTGAATTTGAGTATAAAACAAACACAGACATAACTAATAATATTTTTTCCAAATCTAAAAATGATTTTGATATTATTTTATATATTCAAAATAGAACGCATAGAAAAAAGAGAATAGACAAAAAATGGTTAAAAAAATTTGGTGTAACTGAAAGAAAACTAAATTGTCATATAGATTATAATATGAAAAACATATGCGATTGTGAAGTTAAGGTAAATACAACAGAATTAACCGATTTTATTAAAGAGATGAAACAACATAGAAATAGAATTTATTTTGAAAATCCGATTAACAATTAAGGTTAATATGATATTATGAATGTAAAATATGATTATAAAAATCGTACATATTATATTAAAGAAAAAATACACAATCAAACAATGATTATGCAATTTGAAGAATGTGACAGGTCTCTTGATATGACATATTATAATGTTGTATTAGGCGTATATAATAAAAGAAAGCACGCACAGAAAAATGAAGATAATGCTATTGTTACAGGAAAATATCCATTTGAAACAGTGGCAAAAGCCGTGAAAGCATTTAATCTTTTAGAACAAGAAGTCATAAAAGAAAATAAATTTTACAATAGAAAAATAATGATAATGATTAGTTGGGTTGATAATAGGCGCAGAGATATATACTATAAATATTTATCAAAGCGTGGTTATAAATATGAAGTAGTAGATGGACAGAAATTTATCTGCAAAATATATTGACAAGCAAAATAAAATATGTTATAATTAAGGCATAATAAAAATAAAAAAGGAGATTTATTATGGACGAAAATACGAAATATATTTTAGTTTTATGTTTATTTTTTCTATATTTTATAATGGATAGATTTTTTGATTATTTAGAAGAAAGAAATAATAGGAGGTAAATATAATGCTTAGTGGAACTAAACTTGCTGGTGGAAGCCCCGACCGTGGCAGAGTTGAAAACGATTTTTATGCTACCAATCCTAAAGCTGTTGAAATGCTACTCGCAGATGATAAATTTAGACAATGGTTTTGGAAAGACTATCATTACGGGAATGTGCAATTTTTAGAACCTTGTGTGGGTCAAGGGCATATTATTCAGGGCGTTAAGAATTATTATAACAACAAAAATCTACCTATTAATTTTACCTGTCTTGACATCACAGACCGTGGATATAACAATGTTATTGTGCAAGATTTTATGCAATATGATATAGATAAGCGTTTTGATTGTATTATGACAAATCCACCCTATGAGATTGCAATGGAATTTGCTCAAAAGGGAATGGAATTGTTGAATCCCAATGGTAAAATGTGTATGTTCCTTAAAATTCAATTTCTTGAAGGTAGAAAACGCCGAGAATTCTTCGATGAATACCCGCCCCGCTACATTTATGTATTTGAAAAACGAATGGGGACTTGGAGAAATGGTGAAGAATTTGAGGAAACAGAGAACGGTAAGAAAAAACGACTTGCAACAACGATGTGTCACGCTTGGTTTTGTTGGGAAAAGGGATTTACAGGAGAGCCGATTGTAAGATGGGTTAGATAGAAGATAATATGAGTTTAGCTGAAATGTATAAAAGCGCAGATTATAAAGATAAAAATGGAATGTTGTTTAATGATAATTGTATGAATGTTTTATCATCTCTGGAAAATGGGGGCAGAGTAAATCTGACATTAACGGATATTCCGTATGATTTTGTAAGTCGTTCAGATAACGGATTAAGAAATTTAGACAAATCAAAAGCAGATATTATGACTTTTGATTTGTTGGAGTTTTTAGATAAGGTTTATTCTGTTACTGATGGAGTTATTATTATTTTTTGCGGAAAAGAGCAATTCAGCACGATTTTTTCATATTTTGACGATAAAAGAAAACAAGGAAAAGGCACAGTTCGTCAAATCGTATGGCAAAAATCTAATCCGTCTCCTATGAATGGCGAACATATTTATTTAAGTGGAATTGAAAATGCAGTATGGTTTAAGAAGCGTGGGGCAACATTTAACGCTCATTGTAAGAATACTGTTTTCAAATATCCTAACGGCAGAAGTAAAATACATCCTACTGAGAAAAATCACGATTTAATCAAAGAACTTATTTTGGATAATTCAAACGAAGGTGATGTTGTATTTGACCCTTGTTGTGGAAGTGCAGCACATTGTCTTTGTGCAGAACAGTTAAATAGAAAATATATTGGTGTAGAATTAGACAAACAGTATTTTGATGTTGCAGTTGAAAGAATGAAAAATATGGAGTAAAATAATGAAATATATGGGTAGCAAGGCACGATTTGCAAAAGATATTGTGCCGATTATTCAATCTTATATTGATGATAATGATATTCATAATTATTTAGAACCCTTTGTGGGGGGGCAAATATCGCAGATAAAATAGTATGCGATAATATATATGCAAGTGATATTAACAAATATTTAATAGCACTGTTAAAGCAAGCACAAAAAGATATAAGTGTATTTCCAAAAACGATTACAAAAGAAGAATATAATGCCGTTAAACACAGACCACAAAATTATCCCGATTGGTATGTCGGACTTGTAGGATTTTGTGCAACTTATAATGCAAAATGGTTTGGTGGATATGCAAATGGTGTTAAAACTAAGATTGGTACGGTTCGGAATTACACAGACGAAAGTATTAGAAATTTAATTAAACAATCTACAAACTTAAAAGGTATTCGGTTTTCCTGTTGTAATTTTAGAAATATTAAGCCGATTAAGAATTTTGTTATTTATTGCGACATTCCATATAAAAATTCTACAAAATATAATGCAAAAGATTTTCCTTATGATGAGTTTTATGATTGGTGTAGACAAATGGCTAAAAATAATATAGTATTGGTTAGCGAATATAATATGCCAGATGATTTTGAATGTATTTGGCAGAAAGAAACAAAAACAACATTAGACAACAACCGAACATCAGATAATTCAAAAAGAACTGAAAAACTTTTTATAAAAAATTGAAAATAATTATTGACAACCTCCGTACTTTGTGTTATAATAAAGACAACAAATTGATACGGAGGTTTTAATTATGAAAAAAGTTTATTTGGTACTTTGTAATGGTGTTGTGTCAGACGAAGCATATAGTACAGTTGACGGCGCATTAAATTTTATTGCTAATCGTTATGGCGCTCCTAAATGTTTAGATGATGCAAAATTAAAATCTTGGACTTATTGTTTTAATGATTGCGTTTATAGAATTACAGATGTTAGTGTAAAGGAGAGTTAAGTATGTTTGCAGAACACAATAAATTTAGAGCAAAATCTAAAGAAACTAATAAATGGGTTTATGGAAAAAAATATGAAAGTATTTGTTGTGTAAATGTGGATTTATCTGATACCAAACGCACAAATAAAGGAGTTAAGAAAACATATATTTTCAGCGGTTTTGATGGAAAAACAGAGGTATATGCTAAAACAATAGGTCAATCCACAGGATATTTAGACTGTAATGAAAACAAGATTTATACAGGTGATATTATAAGTTGGAAACCATATAGAAATCTTGATATTGGTACTATTGATAGTGGTATTGTAATTATTGGAGAAGTTAAAAATGGATGTCAAATTGAAATCAATAAAATAATGCGCTCAAATAAAAATGTTTCAGATTTCGATTTTAGTATATTAAAAGGATTTATTGAAGACATAACTGATGGTTATTTATCAGACTATAAGGAAAATGGTAAGATTGAAATTATCGGAAACATCTTTGATGATAACATAGTTAAGGAGTTACAATAAGAATGAGAGAAATTGTGTTTAGAGGAGTTCCAAAAAATAAAGATTATTTTTTTCGTATTCCACCAGAATATTATAAATATCATAATGCAAGTAATCTTATTTTTGTATATGGTTCATTTCTAAAACAAAATGAAAAAACTTTTATATGTTGGTATTATAAAGATGTATATAGACAGGCAGAAGTTATACAAGAAACGATTGGACAATATACAGGAATAAAAGATTGTTATGGTCAAAGTATTTTTGAAGGAGATATGCTTCGTTCAAATAATTCAGAAGAATGGTGCGAAGTGTTTTATGAAGATTATGCAATAATGTTAATTGTTTTTCACAATAAAAAATATCACTTTAGTTATACAATAGAAATATCGAGAGCAAAAGACAAAATTGAAAATAATTTTCATCTTATTGGTAATGTACACGAATATGAGAAATATGCAAAAGAATAAAAAACAGTAATAAGCTATTATAGGAGGTAAATTTAGTATTGCTTAGAAAATATGTAGTGTCGCAAGACCAAAAAAGCAAGCTATGGTATTGTCATCAAGAAGGATTTAGTAATATTCCTTGTGGAGATAGTTTTTGTGAAAAGAAATCAGAAGCAAGAGAATATGCTAAAATGTATAATTATTTACAACACAAAGTATGCGAAATTGAAAGCAAAAGGAGAAAAAACAGAAATGACCTGTAAAGATTGTATCAATTTTAACGAATGTTTAAGCAAAAATGGAACAACAAAGTATTCCACAGCAGATATTGCCTGTAATAATGTTGAAAAGACGTGCAAATACTTCAAAAATAAATTACACTATATTGAACTTCCGTGTAATATTGGCGATAAGGCATATTATATTAGTTATGCTACTAAGTCATATACACTTGTAGAAGTAAAAGTAATTGGGTTCAACATCACTGTATGTGAAATTTGGGGAGTTGTATGTAAAACAGATTCTTATCCATTTACATTGCCTATTGATGAGGTTTATTTTAATAAGCTGCAAGCAGAAAAAGAAATTGATAAATTAAACAATACAAAAACACTTAAACAGGGATAGGACGGAATATTATGAGAAAAATTAGATTTAGAGGAAAGTCTATATATGATGGCGAATTGTATGGAGGTGTTGGAGTATATGTAGACCCCAATATAAAAACTGAGAAACTTACTGAACAAATTGGTCGGCATATTCCATATACACAAAGAGCATATATTTATAGTCCATTTGATGAAAAATTTGAAGTTGACCCAAATACTGTCGGTCAATATACTGGTTATAAAGATATTCATAAGAATAATATTTATGAGGGAGATATTATTAAATATCCAAGATATAATGGTTCAGACTTTATTTTAATCGGAGAGGTTAAATTTGGTGAATACAAACAAGACGGAAGCGAGGGAGAATATGCTCCGAGTATTTGTTGTGGATTTTATGTTGAAATAAAAAAGTGTATTTATCCAGATTGGTGCGACCCCGATGATTATGGTGTTTTTATTCAAGACTATGAAAAACAAAATAGCATTGCAGAAATTATCAATGATAGTGGAAATGTTGAAGTAATTGGGAATATTTATATATAAACGATAATAAGTTTTAATTAAAAAATACTTGACAATCCATATATGATATGCTATAATCATATTAACAAATTAAACAGGAGGATAATTATGGCTACGAAAAGAAAGAAATTAGTACCAATTACATATAAAGAATTTTGTAGAAACCATATATGTGCGTTTTGTCCTGAATATAATAAGAAACAAAGGCGTTGTTGTATTTCAACGGATTTAAGAATTGCAGAAAATGAGGTCTATATTAACCAAAACAACCATTATGTATTTAGAGTGAAAAAAATGAAAGATAAAACATTTAACGATTTTTGGGAAGAATTGAAAGCCGAAAGTCCTGAAATAAGAAAAGAGTTAGAAGAAGCTGAAAAGAACAGTGAATTGATGATTGATATTACGGCTGCTGTCAGAGATTTGCTTGACGAAAAAGATAGTGAAAAGTGGGTCAGTGTAGACTATTATTTGCCAGACACAGATAGAGATGTGTTGGTGTATTCAAATATAATGGGCGTACTTAAATGTTGGTACAATTCTGTTGGAAAATATTGGGTAAAAGACGGCATTGAGCCGTTTGAAGATGTAACTCATTGGCGAGAATTACCTGACCCGCCAAGAACGGAGGAAAAAGAATGACTTGTAACGATTGTCCACATTTTGATGTGTGCAAAATGTATGGTGCATTTCATATAAAAGGACGAATTAGTAGTAAATGGAAAAACTGTCCATTCAGAAAGGACAAAGCAAAGTATATTGAATTACCTTGTAAGGTTGGGGACGATTTCTTTATTATCGACCAGAGGCTTGAGAAAGGAAAATATACAGAATATTTCATAGACGAAAGACAAGTTTCTTGCTTTGAATATGACGGCAAAAAACTAACAGTTTATGATTTTGACGGAATTGATTTTGACATTGACGATGTTTATCTTGATAAATCAAAAGCAGAAGCAAAATTAAAGGAGTTGAACGAAAAATGAAAGAAATTTTAATTTTTTGCATAAATTCGTTATGGATAACAGCTTTAATAGGTTCTTTAATAGGCTTAATAGCTTTATCAATCGGAGCATTGATAGGAAATTTAACATTTTATATATCTGAATTTATTAAAAAGAAAATTAAAAACTTTAAGCATCGTTTTGATGAACCACCAACAGGTATATGGGTTTATAATGGGACAGAAAGGAAGTTCGTTGAAAATAAACAAGAAATTAAAAATGAGTAAGAAAAAGCGTAAGTTTAGAACTATGACTAATGGGGAGTTTTGCAATAAGCATAAATATTGTAGTGTCTGTCCTGAATATAAGGGCGATATGAATCGTTGCTACTGGTTTATGCACGGAATTGCCAGTATAGAACCTTATAGAACCTCAAATGGTAAATATATATTGGTTGAATTGGTTGAGGTAAAAAAATGAGGACAGGGTATAACGCTCAAATTGACAGCCAAAAAGATGAATATTCAATTCAGTTTGAAACTGGAAACTATGAGTATTTCAAAATGGTTGAAAAGGTTTGTCGAGATGTTCAGAAGCAAGAACATTATGTCATTTATAAAGGAGTAAAAGAATGAGAGAAATACTTTTTAGAGGAAAGAGAAAAGATAACGGTAAGTGGGCGTACGGATATTTGTATATTCGTAACGATGGACAATATGAAATTTCTTTTTATGATAAGTATTTTGATTCTGAGAGATTTACTTATGATGTTATTCCTGAAACCGTAGGACAATACATTGGTTTGACCGACAAGAATGGCAAAAAGATTTTTGAGGGTGATATATTAAGACGGGCTTATCACCCATACGAAGATGTTGCTATTGAATGGTTTGACGGAAGTTTTAGATTTAGAGAAGTTAATAAACCAAAAGATTATGGATATTCCTATGTTTGTTGTGTTCAAAATGCTGTGAGTCGTTTGAAGATTATCGGCAATATATACGACAACCCCGAATTGAATTGTTGGAGGGAGGCGTAGGAATGACAAATTTTGAAAAAATTAAGAATATGAGCATTGATGAAACGGCAGTATTCTTGAATAACATTGCAACCTGTTGTAATCATAATGGATATTATAATAAGCAACTGTTTTGCAAAGACTGTCCCATAAATAGCGGCGGTTGTTCGTTCGTTGATTTTGGTTGTTGGCTTAGAAGTGAGGTAGAAAAATGAAGATTCCAAAATACATTGATGAAGCATTGCAAAAACGAGCAAATGCGGCTTTCAAGTTTCTGCAATACGATGATGTTGTTTCAATATTTATCGAGAAACACAACATTGATGTCGACTTTGACTATTATTGCGGTGATGTTGGGTCTATTACCAATCCGTATGAAAGTGAAAACGCCGTGCGAGAAGCTATTTTAGCACATAAAAAATAACAAGGAGAAAAGAATGACTAATTACGAACGAATCAAAAATATGAGTGTTGAAGAAATGGCAGAGTGGCTTGAAGATACACTGTCAAGTAATCTTTGTTATCTATGTGCTGAAAAAGATATTGATAAATGTGGTTATTTTGAGAAAAATTTGGAAAGCAGAGTAACAATGTGCGTTAAAAACAGAAAACTATGGCTTAATAGTGAGGTGCAGGAATGACAATACAAGAAATTATTGAAAGTATAGACTATTGCTTGGAATGTGATAATGATAGAATACCAACAACGCAAGAGGACTTGCAGACTATTAAAGAAGCACTTGAAAAGCAGATACCTAAAAAGCCGATTTCTTTCAAAAGAACTGCACACGACTTTCAACCCGAATATTGTAAACACAGTGGAAAATCTTGCGAATATATTAAAACCTATAATCACGAATATAAATATACAGATTACAAATGCCCTTGTTGCAAACATTTATGTTCGGACGGAACACCAAATTACTGTTGGAATTGCGGACAGTCTTTAGACTTTGGTGACTTAAATGGAATTTATTAACGAATGTAACTGCATTTTTGAAAATGAAGTCCTTGAATGTTTAATAATTGAGGAATGTAAAAGAAGAAAAATAAATCAAAACAGATTGGAGTGAAAGCAATGGCTGATTTAATTGATAGAAAAAAATTGCTGCTCGATATATCGACATTAGTTATGAATACTGAATTATACACTTATTTTAGTATAAAAAATCTTGTAATGTTTCAACCGGCAGTTGACACTGAACGACACGCACATTGGGAACAACCATCTTATCTTGATGAAGAGAATGGCGTATTCCAGTGCTCAAATTGCAAAGAAGAATTTGTGCTTATTAGCGGAAGTCCTAAAGAGAATGAATATAATTATTGTCCAAGATGCGGTTGCAAAATGGACGAGGTGACAAACAATGATGATTATAATCATTAACAGTGAATAGGCTTTAGACTGGAGTGACATTAAATAATGATTAGAGTTAATGAACAGCGAACAAAAGATGGCTATGAGATAACATTTTTCACAGATAATAAACCGCTCTTTAGAAAAGCAAGAATATTACTTGACAAATTATCGAGTAAAGATAGGAAAATGAAAAATGGGCAAGAAAATGCAACGGCTACAGAAGTTGTCCATTGTAAAGATTGCAAATATTATGTTACCAACTCAGAGTTAATAGGTGATGTGTGCAATCGTTTATTTACGGTATTTCCAATGAAGCCTGATGATTTTTGTAGCTATGGAAGAAAAGGAGTTAAGAAAGAATGACAAATCATAATCGAATTAAAAATACAAGCATTGAAGAAAAGACAACGAATTCTATAGTATGTCCGTTTCCAAACATTGAATGTGAAGACTGTGTACTTGCAAAGGAACGACATGGCAGGTTAGAATGTATCAACGGCATCAGTTATCGTAATACTTACAACGACCCTAATATGTTCTGCAGTTACGGAAAAACGGCATATGAAGATCAAAATACAAGCTCAAGTAAGAATCAAATAGATTCGTTATCTAATTTAAACAAATAAAAACTAAAGGATGGTATTCAAATGAAGTATAATCTCACATTCTTCAAAAAATCTACAGGTAAATACTATACAGAAGGAGTTTTATGGTTAGACAACAATGTCTACTGTGCTATCAGTCTGCAAAAACTTTTAGAAAACAAAAAAGGTCTACCACATATCTTTAAGGACGAGGATCTTATTGCTGTTGTAAATCCCGATGACGATAATTCGGTTCCGTTTTTGTATGAGTTTAAACTTCCTAAGAACCGAGGGGGAAATTGTGAAAAATTGTAAAGATTATACTGATTGTATTTTTTATAAAGCTGTTGAAACCGATTATGATGTAACTAATGGTCATTCGTCTTATAGAGAGTATTGTACCAAAACTGGAGGAGATAAAAAAATAATTGGCTTTATTCATTGTAAAAAGTGTTCTTAATATGTTAGTAATTAAGGAGAGAAAAATGTCAGTAGAAAAATTTGCAGACTTTATGTTTGAATGTGGCGCAAACAGTTGTCATTA
>OJJY01000012.1_pt1 | contig 108809 bp, 81 predicted proteins | sample 1596421 | NCBI WGS metagenome assembly OJJY01 (sample SAMEA4350151, study PRJEB24818) | metagenome | biome: human; feature: gut; material: faeces | place: Denmark | collected 2013-09 | reverse complement strand
CTCACCCGTCCGCCGCTAAAACAGCTCATAGCAAGCTACTCACTGTCTCCGCTCGACTTGCATGTGTTAGGCACGCCGCCAGCGTTCGTCCTGAGCCAGGATCAAACTCTTTCGTTTAATCCTTTATCCCTCAATCAGGTTTCCCCGACCAAGTTTCACTCATTCGGAATTACTGTCTTGTTTGCGTTGTTATTGTTCTGTATCGTTTTCAAGGTTCGGTGCTTTCTCTCGGCCGCTCAAGCGGCGCAACGAGGAAGCCTGTTCATAATATCATGAATTCACGGATTCGTCAAGCGGTTTTTTCAAAGTTTTTGCGGTTTTTTGCGTTCTTTTTGGAATCACGAACGTTATTGCAGCCATTAAAGAAAATGTTCCGGCGCTTCTCCCAATTCAGGAACGCCGGAACAAAAATCATACGTCCATTTTCCCCTGTCCCGCGTCGAGAATCTGCTCCACAATCGCCCCGCCGAGGCACTTTTCCCCCTGATAGAACACGGCGCTCTGTCCAGGCGTGACCGCACGCTGGGGTGTGAGGGCATGAATCAGCAGTTTTTGCCCGTCGCGGCGTACCTCCACTGGCTGGTCGCCCTGCCGATAGCGGAACTTGCAGGTGCAGCGCAGTGGTTCGCCGCCCGCCAGCGGGTCAGCGCCAATCCACGTCGCCTCCGCGCCGATGCTCATCGTCGAATACAGCATCGGGTGATCCTCGCCCTGCGCCACCAGCAGGCGATTGTTCTCCAAGTCCTTGCCAATGACGAACCAGCTCCGCCCGTCACCGCATCCGCCGATGCCCAGCCCGCGCCGCTGGCCAAGCGTGTAGTACATCAGCCCATCGTGATGCCCGACGACGCTCCCATCCGGCGCCACCATATCGCCGGGCTGCGCAGGCAAATAGGTCGACAAAAACTGCCGGAAGTTGCGCTCACCGATGAAGCACACGCCGGTCGAATCCTTCTTCTTGCACACGGGCAGCCCATTTTCCTCCGCAATGCGGCGCACTTCGGTCTTTGTCATGCCGCCGACGGGAAAAATTGCCTTCCGCAGCTGTTCCTGATGGAGCATATAGAGGAAATAACTCTGATCTTTGTTCGGGTCAATGCCGCGCAGAAGGTCGCCATTTTCGTTCGTCCGCACAAAATGCCCCGTCGCCATTTTCGATGCGCCAAGCTGCATGGCAAAATCCAGAAACGCCTTGAACTTGATTTCGCGATTGCACAGTACATCCGGGTTCGGCGTGCGCCCCGCGCGGTATTCTTTGAGGAAGTAGCTGAACACGCGATCCCAGTATTCGCGGGAAAAATTGACCGCATAGTAGGGAATGCCGATGATTTCGCACACCTCGCGCACGTCGTTCCAATCGTTTTCCGCCGTACAGACGCCGGATTCGTCCGTCTCTTCCCAGTTCTTCATGAACACGCCGACCACGTCGTACCCCTGCTGTTTGAGCAGCAGCGCCGCGACAGACGAATCCACGCCGCCGGACATGCCCACCACAATTCGCTCGCTCACGCTTCTGCCTCCATAAGCCGCTGGATGACCTTCTCCGTCATGTCCCGGCTGACTTCCTCTGCCGGTTTTGCCGCATCCACCACGATGAACCGCTCCGGCTCGCGGCGGATGAGTTCGTGATATGCCGCTTCCGTCCGTGTACGGAAGGCGTCGTCTGCCTGCTCGATGCGGTCAAGCTGACTGCTGGCGGCGCGGCGGCGGAGGGCGGCTTCCCGGTCAATGTCCAGATAGACCGTCAGCATCGGCATCGTGCCATCCACCGCCGGGCGGTTGATATTCAGCACCGTGTCCACGCCAAGCTGACGCCCGCCGCCCTGATATGCCACGGACGAATCCACAAAGCGGTCGCACAGCACCGTTTTACCCGCTTTCAAGGCTGGGCGGATGACCTGCCGCACATGCTGCGCACGCGCCGCGGCGTAGAGAATCGCCTCGGTCGTCTCGTCCATTGCCTTGTTTTCCGGGTCAAGCAGCAGCGCGCGAATCTTCTCGCTGATGGGGCATCCGCCGGGTTCACGGCTGCGGATGACCTCGAAGCCCCAGCGGTCGAGCGCATCCTCCATTGCCGCCATCTGCGTCGTTTTGCCGCTGCCGTCCATGCCCTCTATTGACAGGAACGCGCCCGGAACCGCTTCTTCGCCGGGGCAGAGATGGCGGATGATGTCCTCCACCGTCTCGCAGTACACATCGCACCCGCTGTTCATCAGCTCTTCACGGCTGCCGTAACCGTAGCCCGCGCCGATTGCGCCGATGCCAACCTTCTTCGCGCCCTCCATGTCAAATCGGCGGTCGCCCACCATCCACGCTTCGCCCGCATCCTCCGGCAGCGCCTGCCGAATCAGCAGTTCCTTGTCCGCACCGCGCCCATCCTTTGGACCTACGATTTTCGTGATGTAGCGGTTCAGCCCGAAATGCTCGATAATCCGCTCCGAGGAGCGCTGCGGCTTGCCCGTCGCGATACCGATGTACCAGCCGTCGCGGTGCAGCGTCCGCAGCAGACGGCGGATGCCCGGATACACCCGGTTCTCAAACAGCCCGACGGCCTCATAGCGCTCACGATAGGTGTACACCGCCTTGTTCGCCATTTCCTCGCTCATGCCCATGTATTCCATGAACGACCAGCCCAGCGGCGGGCCGATAAATTTGCGCAGCGTCGCCGCATCCGGCACGGGAAAGCCGAGCTTCTCCGCCGCATAGCGTACGCAGTTCCAAATGCCTTCCTCCGAGCGGGTCAGCGTACCGTCCAAATCAAAAATTACACATTTGCGCACCGCAAATCGTCTCCTTCTACGCCGAAGCGCTCCCGCGTCCCGGCTTCCTGCAATTGCCTGATGATTTCCCGCGTCACCCGTTCGCCGGGCGCAAGCAGCGGGATTCCCGGCGGATACAGCCCGGCTGCCGCCGCCGCTATTTTCCCCTCCGCTCTGTCCAGCGGCACGAGGATTTCCTCCGCCATCGCCGCCTGACGCGGGGTCAGGACAGCTTCCGGCATGTCCGGCATCAAGGTCAGCGGCGCAAACTGCTTTCCTTCTGCCGCCGGAATGCTCGCCAGCAGCTCTGGCAGTCGGCGGATTTCAGCGATGTCGTCCATCACCGATAGAATCAGCACCACGCGCCGCTCGTCCGCCATTTCCACGTCCAGTCCGGCTTCGCGCAGCTGTTCCGCCAAGCATTTTCCTCCCTGCGGCGCGGAAATGACCAGCCGCGTCGGGTCAAAGTGCACGGGCAAATTCGCCCAATCCGCGTATGCATCGTGATACGGCGTGCCAACAAGCCGCCTGCGCACATCGTTGACCGCTTCGGATAACGCCCGCAAGCGTGCTCGACCATTCTCTTCCATCCACGCGCGGCTGTCATCGATGGACAGCATCAGCAGGAACGATGGCGACGACGTCTGTTCCCGCCGCAGCAGCGTCCACGCGCGCCGCTCATCCGCTGCATCCGCCAAGTGCAGCACCGCGCTGCCCGTTAGCCCCATCAGCGTCTTATGCACCGACTGCACCCACGCATCCGCGCCAAGCGCTCCGGCGGATGTCATCCCGTCGCACCACGGGAAATGCGCCCCGTGTGCCTCGTCCACAACGACTTTCGTCCCTTGACGATGCGCCGCTGCCGCAATCCGCCGGAAAACATCTTCCCGCATCGCGCCGCCGTAATAATCCGGGCGGACAAGCAGCATCGCCCGCGCGTCCGGATTCGCCCGCAGCGCCGCCAGCACATCCTCCTCCGCCAGATAGCAGTACCCGTCCGGCGTGCAGCGAACCGGCATCCACTTCACCCGCATTCCGCCCAGCACGCAGGCGTTCACCGCCGATAAGTGCGCATTGCGCGGCAGCAGCACCGTTTCGCCCTCCCGCACGTACAGCTGCAGCATCACATGATTGCCCGCCGTCGATCCATTATGGAGGAAAATCGTCTTTGCCGCGCCCGCCGCCTGCGCATACAGCCGCATGGATTCACGCAGTCCGCCCTCTGCCGCGTACAGGTCATCCGTGTTCGGCAGTTCCGTCGTGTCCAGCGCATATAAATCCGCCGTTCCGAACGGCGGCCGCCCCTTATGCCCCGGCATATGCCCGCTCCTGCGCGCCGATGCCGCCGTCAGCATGTCGTATACCGGACGCATGTCCGCCATCTCCCTTCCGTCTTTCTGCATCCCCCAGTATAGCAGAAAACGCCGCGTGTGGCAATGGTGTTTGTTCGCATTGCCTTTCGTCAAGGGGCGGAGAAAATGCCTGTCTTCGGGCAGAATCCGCATCTGAAATTTTGTTGCGTGTTCCCCTTGCAAATCCCACATTTCGTGCTATAATAGCAGACGTCGAAACAATATCTTGTGCTCTATATGGCGTGATAGCGTCGTGCAACCACAAGATTTAGGGCTTGCTGATTTTCCAGCGAGTACCATAGAGAGGAGAAATACCTATGTGCTGCCAAGTGAACGTGACGAAGGGAACCCTGTCTCAGGCGGAAATTGACGCCTATGTGGATCATGCGCGCCAGAAGTACAACCGCGAGCCGCTTTCGATGGACATTGCGGTGGATGGCGACGAAGTGGAACTGTCCTACGATTTCGGCAACGTGCCGTTCCAGCGGATTCGCCGCATCACGGGCTATCTGGTGGGCACGCTCGACCGCTTCAACAACGCCAAGCGCGCTGAGGAGCACGACCGCGTGAAGCACGGAATGCCGGCGGCGGTGTGAGAATAGCAAGGGTGATTTTTTCCCCGTTCGGGTGTCGGAAGGCAGCCGGGCGGGGAATTTTGTTTTTTTCTGCCTGAAAATTTACAATCTGCATTGACAGCTCCGCAAACGCATGCTATATCATGTGGTAAAAGGAGGTTAATTCCATGGCTCGCAAGCAATTTTTATCCTTCCTGCTGATTTTTTCCCTGCTCATCTCGTATGCGTCCGCGCTGGCGGAAGCGGACGATGACGACGATTGGGACGACAATGTGGATGATGCGTGGGAAATGGAGCATCCTCTCCGCAGCGGTGACTATGCCTATGCCCCACTTGATGACGGGATGGTCAAAATCACTTCTTACGGCGGCGCTGATACCGAGATTGTCATCCCCGACACGCTGGACGGTAAGCCCGTCACCGCCATCGGCGAACTTGCCTTTCATTTCAGCCTGTCCCTAACCTCCGTCACCATCCCCGATTCCGTCACCTGCATCAGCAAAAGGGCGTTTTCCTGCTGTTATAACCTGATGTCGATTGCCCTGCCCAGCGGTCTGACCGCTATCGAGCCGGGTACGTTCGAGCTGTGCAATTCCCTGACATCCATCGCCATCCCCGATTCGATCACGACCATTGCGGAGGATGCCTTTGTGAGCTGCAAGGCGCTGCAATCCTTCACCCTTTCGCCGAATCACCCGTATTTCTTCTTGGCGGACGGCGCCCTGTGCCGCACCGTTGACAACACGCTTCTGTTCTACCCCAACGCCCGCGAAAACCGTACATATCGCATTCCGGACGGCATCGCCGCCATCAGCGCCTATGCGTTCTATGACTGCGACCTGCTGGAATCCGTTGTCATCCCCGATTCCATCACCCAGATTCCCGAACGCGCATTTTATGGCTGTTCGGCGCTTGCCTCCGTATCTCTGCCCGATTCGCTGACCGAAATCGGCATTGCAGCATTCTCCTTCTGCGCCGCGCTGACCGACATTCGCCTCCCCGCGTCCATTACGGAAATCAGTGCTGGTCTGTTCTCCGGCTGTTCCTCCCTTGCGACCCTTGAAATTCCGGATTCTGTGACCATCATCGGCGGCGACGCTTTCGTTGGCTGCACTTCGCTGACTTCGATGACCATCCCCGATTCCGTCACCGAAATAGGCGCGAATCCCTTCCCGCGTTCCGGGCTGCAATCCATCACCCTGTCCCTCGATAACCCGACTTTCGCCGTGGTGGACGGCGCACTCGTCCGCAAAGCTGACAATACCCTGCTATCCTACTTCTGCGGGCGGCAGGATGCCGCCTACACCATCCCGCAGGGCATTCTCGCCATCGGGGACAACGCCTTTGCCTATGTCGATTCACTGCAATCCATCACGATTCCTGATTCCGTCACCAGCATCGGGCATTCAGCGTTTCTATTCTGCCGCGGGCTGACCGACGTCACCATCCCCGATTCCGTCACATCCATCGGCAATAGCGCGTTTTCCGACTGCTCTTCGCTGGCGACGGTCACGCTGCCCGCCTCGATTTCCGAAATCAGCGACCACTTGTTTTTCGCCTGCGACGTTCTTTCTTCTGTCAACATTCCTGATTCTGTGACGCGCATTGGAGAAAGTGCCTTTGCCTCCTGTGACCAGCTTCACACAATTGATATTCCCGACTCCGTCACCATCATCGACCACGGCGCTTTCCAGCTTTCCGGCATCACCTCGGTCAGTATTCCCAATTCCGTCACGACCATCGGCAATGGTGCTTTCTCGTATTGCGACACCTTGACCGATGTCACGCTTCCCGGTTCCCTCACCGAAATCGGATATATGACGTTCGCGCACAGTCTTTCCTTAACTTCCATCACCATTCCCGCTTCGGTTGCATTCATCGACAACGATGCGTTTAAGTATCACAACAGCCTGACCTTCACCGTGACGCCGGATTCCTACGCAGAAGAGTACGCAAAAGCCCGCAAGATTGACTATACCTACCCCGACTAATCCCCCACATCAAAAGGAGGTCGCCCCCACCCGAACGGCCTCCTTTTCATATTCCCTTTTTACCGAATCTCGCTCCGAATCTCATCCAGGCACCGATTCAGCGCGTCCTCCCACCTTGGCAGGTGCGGTTCGGCATCGCTCAGCAGCCGCACGCTCGACGGATGGTGAATGCCCACCGAGCCGCGGTAGCCGCTCACCGGCTGTACCCGGCAGCGGCTGCCCACCATCCCCAGCGTCGCCATCGCCAGCGTCGCAAGGTTGCATTCGCCCTCGTTGATGAGGTGGTAAATGCCGAATTTCTCTGTCTGAATCAGGCTGACCATCGCGCGGGCAAGGTCAAGCGTGTACGTCGGGCAAGCCATCAGGTCGTCGGAAATCGTCAGCTTCTGATGATCCTGCGCTGTCGCCAGAATGCCGCAGATTTCCCCCTTCGGCGCGGCGGAGAATAAGCAGCCCGTGCGGACGATAAAGGACCGCGTCATCAGCGCGCGCACAGCTTCTTCCGCCTGCACCTTCGACAATCCGTAAACGTTCGCGGCGCACGTCTTGTCTCTCGTTCCGTGGATAACGTCCGGCGCAGCGCCAAACACCTCCGACGAGGACATCAGCATCAGCTTCGCCCCGATCGCCAGTGCCGCGCGAACCATGTTCAGCGTGCCCATCGCGTTCACGTCGATGCACTTTGCGGGTTCCGTTTCCGCCTTGAGCAGGTCGGTATACGCCGCCAAGTGGATGATGGCATCCGGCTGCTCCGCCGTCACCCATTCGCGCACTGCCGCGCCGTCCGTCACATCGAAATCCGCCACATCCACGCCGCGCGCATTCACATGCTTCTCGCGCAGTGCACGCATCACGTCGCGTCCCAGCATTCCGTCCGCGCCCGTCACCAATACCTTCATCATGTCCACCCTTTCGCCATTTCCGTCCATCTTTTTGCCAGATATTCAAGCTGATTATACCATTTTTTCTGCCTTTGCGCAACTGGTGAGGGGGATTTTTCATTGACACGAAGCGCCATTTCGTGTATAGTGAATAAAGAAAAGGAGGTCGATTTTATGACACGCAAACGTTTCTCTGCGTTTTTACTGGCATCCGCGCTTCTCCTCGTCTTTCTGACAAACGTCGTTTTTGCAGATGGCGGCAAGAAAAAGCAGACCATCCTCACCTCCGGGGATTATCAGTACGTCCTGCTTGAGGACGGTTCCGCAGAGCTTCTCTACTGCCTAAGCGACGACGCGGAAATCGTGCTTCCGGACACGCTGGACGGTCATCGCGTCACAAGCATTGACACCATCTCTTTTTCCCTCTCTCTGACAGCCGTAACCATTCCCAATTCTGTTGTCGACCTCGACCATAACCCCTTCGGCTGCTGTCCGCTGCTGCAAACCATTTCCGTCGCCCCGGAGCATCCGTCTTTTTATACATTGGACGGCGTTTTGTTCCGTAAAAAAGACGATGCGCTTGTTGCCTATCCGCGGGGAAAGGCTGCTTCCAGCTATACCGTTCCGCAAGGAACATCGGCTGTTGGCGAGCGTGCCTTTGACAGCTGCTCCTTTTTGACAAGTGTTTCTCTGCCCGCTTCCGTTACAGAGATTGACGATTATGCTTTCAGCGATTGCTCCGCCCTCGTCGAGGTTTCCATTCCCTCCTCTGTTGACGAGATTGGTTCATGTGCTTTCAACTACTGCACTGCGCTGTCTTCCATCGTCATTCCCGATTCCGTCACAGAAATCGAGGAGGGAGCCTTCGCCGAGTGCCGCGCTCTGACTACGGTTGTGCTTCCAAACTCCCTTACAGAGATCAGTGACTATCTGTTTTCCTACTGCGCTTCCCTTTCCAGCATTCTCATTCCTGATTCTGTGACGGAAATTGAAACAGGCGCATTTCAGAGCTGCACGGCGCTTGTCTCCATTGTCATTCCCGATTCCGTCACAGAAATCGAGGACATTGCTTTTTTCCAGTGCAGTGCCCTTCGTTCCGTCCTTCTCCCCGCTTCCGTAACGGAAATTGGCGTTGGCGCTTTCGACAAATGCCCCAACCTCACGCTGACCGTTTTCCGCAATTCCTACGCCGAACGGTACGCGCAGCGAAACCATATTCCCTACACCTATGCCGACTAATTGAAAAAGAATCATCCTCTGAAAATGCAAGGAGGCCGCCTCTCATCAGGACGGTCTCCATTTTTATATTGATAAGTAAAGCAGCAAGCAGGGTCATTTTGCTAAAAATGACGATTAGCTTGTTGGAAACACATTTCCCAAACCCTATGAATGCAGCACGGGCACTGCGGTTGTGAAGTCGTGAGAAATGCAGTCGGCGTCCAATCACATTGCCCCCGCGCGAAGATTGAGGCGACCGCCAGTGACGGCGCCGAAAATGCGAGTGAGCATTTTGTCACGTCCTTTCTTGTTTTTTGGCATAGAAAAGGCGGAACTTCGAAAGAAGCTCCGCTGATGAGAGAGTATACGATGTTAAGTGTTGGAGAACAACTCGTATTGGAGACCTACAAGGGTATGGGGAGTACGTTCAAGATACAATGTTAAGTCATTAACTGTAAGTATGTCAGAAAAGAAATCAATCGCCTGTTTTAGAACCGAAAGAGATATGTTCCTGTCATTTTGCGATTCATCCTCACACCGCTTTCGTACATACCACCTTGTTACTGAAGGTTTGGGCCCAACAATTTCCTCTATTGCGATACCAACCTCAACATAGTAATCATTAGCATCCCATTGAGAACTTTGAACATAGACACAATAGACGAGCTCGCCATTAGAAAGAAACCAATAACTCTTATTTTTTCTATACCCAAATGCCTTGAGATACTCGTGCACAGCTAAGAGAAAATCATTTTTATTCATTGAAATCACCTTTCAACATACTTAGGGATACCCCTCATAATTGCGCCCAAACCATCCACATCATCCCCGCTGACCAAAATTTCGAGAAAAGCGCTATTCAAGCGCACTGTTTGTACGCGAAATAAACCTCGTTACGCAACCTTCATTCGAGTGCGAGCAAGGTATAAATTCGCAAGTGCAAACAGTGTGCAGCAATGCTGATGCCGTTTTTCCCGTCCTCGGTATCGTGTCTTGCAGAAATGAAAGATTCTCTTTATCACGCAAAACACATGTGTCAGAAGATTTGACCACATCAATAGTACTGAGTTATAGTACGTTTCTCTCCATTGATGACATCTTCAAAATAATATTCTACATACTGACCCTTAATTTTTCGTTGCCCCAAAAAGAGCATTGGCGTGTTGCTAGTACCCAATGGCCATTCTGAATCTTGGATCCATGAAGGCTTTTTATGCAGCGCATCTAAATGAAAGGCCGAGTTTAATGCAACCCGAACAGCCTTTTGCCGTTTTCCTTTAGGAATGGAGTTTGTTGACAAGATAATCTCTTGAATCACACTACCAACATCAACGCTATCAAGGTAGTCAGGAACTGTATCGATCGCAAACTGATGCAATTCACGATAAAAGGTACTCTTTTCAACATCAGGGAGGTCGTCATGGAAGAGTGACCACATCATGTTATATGCAGTAGAGCAACGACTAATTCTATTGATCGCATAATAACCAACGGTTAATGTGCGACGGAGATCAAAGTTATCATGCTCAAAAGCATTAACATTCAGAGGGCATTGCTTCCATGATTCAGCACTCTTATCTTGTGTTTGTGGAATTCTCCCATTGATAAACTGAACAAGCTCATCATTAGTCTGTACTGCAGATGCAAAATCTTGAGCGGACATTTCAAGAGAAAGGTAGGCCTTGATAATATTTAGCATCAGTTATTCCTCCATTATTAAAATTCGTCCATTACCGTCCTGATATTGATGAAATTCTTGTAACCATACTTTTGATGGAACCTTGTATGCGCTTTCGAACCGATTTCAATATAGGATAGCGGCTGTCGTTTCCACCGTGTGAACCAGTCCGCTGTCCGCATCCACGCCGATGTGCTCCTTGTAGCCGAAGTACCACTGGTTGCCCTTTTTGACGGAATGAGCTTCCGGATCACGCTGCTTTTCTTCGTTGAGGCCTGCCCCAGCTCGTCGCTGATCAGGCTCATCGTCAATTGCTTCTTCACCTCTTTATTATACCTCTTTTCCGACCTTTTGGCTGTTCTTTCTTTGTGCTGGATTGCCCTAATTGAAAAAGAATCATCCCCTGAAAATGCAAGGAGGCCACCCCACCGGGACGACCTCCGTTTATATGGGATTTTTTTCTTATACTATTCCCAGATAAGAATGCGCTAAGATGCGAAGCGAATTTTCATTCTGGCTAACGTGAATGAAACGCAGCGTAGCAGCGCTACGTTAAGTGAAATGAACGGACGCCAGAAGGGAAAAGGCGCAAGCAGATGACGCAGGTGAATCTGGAAATAGTATTACTCCGCCGCTTCTCCCACGGTTTCCGCCGTGATGTCGCGCCCGAAGTACTTCATGGAAATCTCGCTCAGCTTGCCCTCTTCACGCAGCTCAGCAATCGCCTGATTGATGGCTTCCAGCAGGCTCGCGCTGTCGTCCGTCTTGCGGGTCGGAATCGCCACAAGGTTTGCTTCCTCCGTCAGGGCGACAATCTTGATGTTCGCGTCCGGGCGCTTCTGCATGTAGTCCGCAATGGACACTTCGCTGTTCAGCGTCGCATCCGCGCGGCCCGTCAGCACCTGCATAATCGTCTGGTCAAGCGTATCCACGCCAACCACCTCTGCGCCGAACTCTTCCGCCAGAATCATGTAGGTGCTGGCGATGGAGTTCGTGGTCTTCTTGCCCTTCAAATCCTCAAAGGACTTGATGTCCTCGTTGTCGCCGCGAACGACCAGTGCCGTGCGGTTGAAGGCATAGGGGGTGCTAAAGTTGTACTTTTCCGAGCGCTGTTCGGTCACATCAATGCCGTTGGCGGCAATGTCGTAGCGGCCGGAGTCAATGCCGGCGAGGATGCCGTCCCACTCCACGGTCACGAACGTCGCCTTCACACCCAGCTTCTCCGCAATCGCCGTCGCAATTTCCACATCAAAGCCGACCAGATTGCCGTTTTCATCCGTGTACGTCCAAGGTGCCCAAGTACCCTCCGTCGCAATGACAATTTCGCCCTTTTCCTGAATGCGCGCCAGCTGATCCTTGCTTTCCTCCGCCAGAGCGGTCATGCCCAGCGCCATCATCAGCGCCAGCAGGAGACTGACAAACTTCTTCATTTTGAATGCTCCTTCCAATTGGATTTATGAAAACCGGTGCCTGCCGGATTTTCAGCGTTGGTTTATTTTCGCGAGGAACTCCTGCGTCCGTGCCTCTTTCGGGTGCGCGAAAAATTCCTGTGCGCTGTTCTGTTCGATGATTCTGCCGCCCTCCATGAACACAACGCGGTTCGACACATGCCGCGCGAAGTTCATCTCGTGCGTCACGACCAGCATCGTCATGCCCTCTTCGGCTAATTGGCGCATCACGTTCAGCACTTCCCCAATCAGCTCCGGGTCAAGCGCAGATGTCGGCTCGTCGAAGTAAATGATTTCCGGATTCGTCGCCAGCGCGCGGGCAATCGCGACGCGCTGCTGCTGTCCGCCGGACAATTGCGCCGGGTAGTGGTCGCAGCGGTCAGACAAGCCCACCTTGTCCAGCAGCTTCCGCCCAATCGCCTCCGCATCCGCTTTCTTCATCTTCCGCGCCACAATCAGTCCTTCGGTCACGTTTTGCAGCGCCGTCTTGTTGCGGAACAGGTTGTAGTTCTGGAACACGAACGCCGTCTTTTGGCGGATACGCGCAATATCCCGGTGCGACGCGCGGTTCAGGTCGAATTTCTCGTCATCAAAGAGCAGTTCGCCCGCGTCCGCGCGTTCCAGAAAGTTCACGCAGCGCAGCAGCGTCGTCTTTCCTGACCCGCTCGGTCCCAGAATCGCCACGACGTCGCCCTTGCTGACGGACAGGCTGACGTCCCGCAGCACCTCGGTCGTCCCGAATTTCTTTTGCAGGTGATTGATTTCCAGCATCGCCATCGCGCATCACTCCTTCTGTGCGCCATACGCGCTGAGCTTCTTCTCGCCCCAGCGCTGCACCCACGTCAGCACCGTGGAGAAAATCAGGTAAATCACGCCGACTTCGATATAGAGCGCCATCGGCTCATAGTAGTATGCCACGAGCTTCTGCGTCGCCATGAACATTTCCGTCACGGTGATGTTCGCCGCCAGCGACGTGTCCTTCACCATAGCAATCAGGCTGTTCGACAGCGGCGGGAACGCCGTGCGCAGCGCCTGCGGCAGCACAATGCGGCGCATCACCTGCAAGTAGCTCATGCCCACGCAGTAGCCCGCTTCCATCTGCCCCACCGGTACGGATTCCAGCGCCGCGCGCATCGTCTCCGCGCAGTACGCGCCCTCGTTGATGGAGAAGACAATCACCGCCGCCGGAAACGGGTCGAGGATGATGCCCAGCGACGGCAGCCCGTAGAACACCACGAACAGCTGCACCAGCAGCGGCGTACCGCGCACGACCCACACATAAAACCGCATAATCTGCCGCAGAACCGGCACGCGGGCATATTGAATCATGGCGGCAATGACGGCAATTACCATCGCGATGGAAAAGGCGATAACCGTCAGCGGAATGGTCATTTTCAGACCGGGCAGCAGAATCTTCGGGAAAGATTCTATCAGCAGTTTGACAATGCGTTCACTCATGGTTTGCTTAAAGTTCCTTCCATACCCAACCGTAGGCAGCGGCAAAGCCGCTTTCTCGCGCAAAAATGACGGCGCTGTCCAAATCAGAGAGCATCCGTAGGTTTATCCTACCATGCTGATGCCGGAAATGAAACGATTGGCGAAAACTGCTTTTTCCTTTTTCCGATTGCGGCAGGCGAAAATCAACGAACAGGAAAGTCGGTCAACCTGAAAGTCGGCTTGATGGTTGACCGGCTTTGTTTATTCGGTTATTGCGCCGTCGGTGTCGGCTTCACTCCTTCCTCGGCGAGGTAGCTGACCATGCAGTAGCCCTCCACCACGTCCGTTTTCACATGCACCCACTCTGGGTCGTCGCACACCTCCAGCACAATCACCCGCTGATTTGCCTGCAAGCGCATCAGCAGTTCGCCCACCATACTCGGCTCGGCGCGCAGATTCAGGCTCGATGCGTTGACGTACATCACCTTTGCGCCCTCTGGCAAGCTGTCCGTCGTCACGGGCATCAGTGTCGGCTTCGGGGTCGGTGTCGCGGGCGGTGCAGGCGTTGCGGCGAGCTCCGGCGGAACGGTCGGCAGCACCGGCGCACCCGTGCCACCCTGCATCAGCACCATGCCGGGGTAGTAGAACGCAAGGATTTCATCGAATGTCTTGCTGTACTGCCCCGCCATCCACTGCGCCCCGCGCTGACTCATGCCCACGCCGTGCCCGTAACGCCGTGATTGCAGCAGGAACTGCCCATTCTCCTCCGTCACCGAAAAAATCTCACTGCCGGAAATGTCCAGCGACAGCGCGGCGACGTTTTGCCGATTCAGCGAAATCGTCACCGTTGATTCCCCCGCTGACAGGAAGTCCGTCAGCCGATTGTCCGGCGTCGGGGAGGGTGTCGGCACGGGCGTCACCGTCGCGGTCGGCACGGGGCTGGGCGTTGCCGTGGCTTCACCTAATTCCCATTCGTCGCCTTCCGCGGGCGCAACGTCGTAGGTCGCATCCCCCGCGGGCAGCGGAATCGCCGTTTCCTCCGGCAAAATGGACGCGAACGGCTTCTTGCCCGACCATTTCAGCGTCATCACCAGTTCCGTCATCCGGCGGCTCGGCGCGGCGAATGCGGGGGATGCCAGCGTGACGGCGGTGATTTCGTCAATGCGGAAATTCTCTTGCCCTGTGGCGTACCCCTCCCGCGTCAGCACAGGCAGCATCTGCTCGTAAATCAGCGTCCGAAGTGCTTCTTTGACCGTGCCGTTTTTGCTGATTTTCATCGTGCGGACGATGCTCTGCGGGTTCTCCAAATCATACGGGTCATCAACCATTGCGTAGTAGCCGTAGTCGCCGCTACCCGACCACACATTTTCAACCAGTTCCGTCTGTCCGCCGTTGCTGGCGCTGTAAAAGCATTCCGCCAGCTTGCCGTTGTACATGCCGACAATCCCCGCCGTCTCCTGCACGGCACGGGCGGCGTTTTTGGTGGATGAATCAACGCCCTTGAACACTTGGTCGTTCGTCGTGTCCACCACGTCATAGGCGCGGGAGGCGTTCAGGTGGGACAGCGCATAAGTGCGCGCACAGACAGCCTGCGCCTTGAGCGCTTCGAGCGGGAATGAGTCGCTCATCTCATACGGCACGACGCCCAGCAGGTAATCCTCCACCGACAGCGACAGAATCGGCACGAGCGTCCCGTTCTCCACCGTCAGCGTCAGCGAACCGGGGTAGAGATTGCCGTTTTTCTCGAAGCGCAGCCCCGGCATTGCGCTGCTGGACTGATTCCGCCGGAATTCCGCACTCTTGCCCAGCCGCATACTCATGCCATCATAGAACAGATACAGCGCACCGGAGCGAATCTGCACCGTCACCTGCGCGTTTTCCGGCAGCGCCATCAAGTCCTCGCCGCCCACGCGCACCGTGTACGCCCCCGCGAGGGTCAAATCCGCGCGGTCAGTCAGCTGCAAACGGCGCAGCAGGACGCGCACCATAGGGGCGGCCTCTTCCGCCGACGCCTTCCCCGGCATCCCCGCCATCAGCAGCGTCCAGCACAGCGCCAGGCACACCGCCCGAAGCAGTCGTTTCATGCACATACCTCCTGTTTGCGGCAGAATCTGCGGTTTTTCAGACTCCACCTTACTAAAAAACGGATGACACGCATATGTTCATCCGCTTGGAAAATATTTATTCGTCGGAATTGGGAAAGTTTTGGAAGTCGTCCGAGGTTTCCGCCAGCATCGTCTGGAAAACCACATTCAGCCGCCCCAGATCCGGTGCAGCGGGATTCGGCAGTGCTTCCAGCACCTGCTCCGCATGGGCAAATTCCGCCAGCAGATACGCATCCAGTTCCGGAATCCGCGGCGCTGTTTCCTTTTCTCGCGCCTGTTTCTTCTGCGCCAGCAGGTCGTCCACCGCGCCGCGCATCGAATCCGGCAGCACCGCCGCGCACAGTTTGTCAAACGGCACAGGCGCTGCCTTCCCGTACTGCTCCACATAGCGGAAGCACAGCAACGGGCGCAGCGCATACAGGTACTTTTTCAACCGCACCTGTTCGCCCTGCAAGAAATTTCGCCATGTGCTATGCGCCGACGCATACTGATGATGCAGATTCCGCTCCACCGAAAAATACGCATCGGCACAGTCCGCAAAGTGCTGCCACGCCGCCGTCTGCGCATACACAATCGGGGAATGCAGCCATTCTATCAGCGACGGATTCGACTTGCCCAGCAGCCCCAGTGCCTTCTTGACATCCCACCCGGAATAATCCTGCACTTCGTCCAGCGGACCGTCGATATGGTCAGGCAGTAGGTCAATGCGCAGATAATCCTTTATTGGACGAATGAACACATATCGCACGTCATAGTCGCTGTCCGGCGAGGCAAAACCCCATGCTCGGCTTCCCGATTCCACCGCATACAGAATTTTCACTTGATTCGCCGCTTCGATTTCGCGCAGCTTCCGGCGAATCGTATCCGCCTGATTCATGGGCTTTGCCCCTCCTTTCGCGCAGGAATTACTTTTCCTTCGCCATCGCCTGATATTCCCCCGGCGTCATCCCGGTGTACTTCTTGAATACCTGACAGAAATAGCTCTTGTTCGGATACCCGCACGCCGCGCTGATTTCGCCCAGCGTCTGCGGTTCTTTGCCGGACAGCATCATCTGTGCCTTCTCCATCCGCGTCCGGGTCAGGAAGGTCGAGAAGTGCTGCCCCGTTTTTTCGTGGAACAGCCGGCAGAAGTACGCCGGCGTCAGCCCCAGCGAGCGGCTCAAATTTGCCTGTGAGTACGGCAGCGAGCAGTCCGCCCGAATCGAGTCAATCACCTTCTCAATCGGCTTGGCGTTCCCCGGCTGCGGACACGCGCGCAGAGACGGCTGCAATGCATTCAGCCACGCCAATAGCGCCTGACGCGGGCGGCGCGTCATCTCGTTGAGATTCAGCCCCTCCGTCAGCGTTCGCAGGGACAATTCCGCGTGCTGGCTCCAAATTGCCTCAATCACCAGCGGCACGAACGCAAAGCACGTCACCGACAGGTTCTGATCCTCCCGCAGCGCGCGCGATACATACCCGCCCAACACCGCGTACTGCCGCCGCTTGATGCATGTCTGCAATTCCTTCCGATGCCGATGCGCCGCCGCGCCGTCCAGCGGCGAGACGCGCGTCCACCAGTCGCTGATTTCCCGCATGGGCTTCAAGTGTTCCGCCCACGTCGCCGCGAGGTCAAATTCCTCCCCGATGAACATTGTGCCGTCCTGTTCCAGCGCGACGGACGCCTGTTCCATCAGCGCATGGGCGCACAGCCACAGCACCGGGTCGCGATGCGCCCGCGCGGGGAATCGCGTCAGCGCCAGCAGCACCGTCATCACGTCGCCATCCGCCGCGAAGCAAGCCGCGCTCACGCCGCACAGCGCCATCGCCTCCGGTACAATCGCCAGCGCCTCCTGCCGCTGCTCTTCTGTCAGCGGGACGTCCGCTTCCCAGCGAATCAGCCGCCACGCGTACACCGGAACCTCCACTGTGCTTTTCGGTGCATCACCGCCGCTCTGCATCATCGCGAGCATCGTCTGCGACAGCTGCTGCTCCTGTTCCTGCGTCATGAGAGGGTTCACCTGCTTTCTTGGGGGAGAATTAAATCGCAAAAAAGCGTCCCAGCGGGTGAATCCTTCAGCCCGCACGGAACGCTCCTATTTCCGCATTCTCTATTGTACGCCATTTTTCGTGATTTGGGAAGGGGTCAGCAAAAAAATTGTTGTCCCTTGTCAGTTTTGTACGAATTTCTGTGCCGTCATGCCCTGAAAGAAATCAACATCCGTCGGTACAATGCGGCACACGCCGATTTTGTCCAGCGTAATCACGCGCAGCTGTTTCCCGGCGGACTTCTTGTCCAGCGTCATGGCGTTCAGCAAGTCCTTTTCGGGAATCGCCGGAAGCTGACGGGGCATTCCCAGCGCATCCAGCAGGCGATTCAGCCGCGCGCTCGTCCCCTGCTCCGTCATGCCCTTCTCTTCCGTCATCGCGGTAATAACGCGCATCCCCAGCGCAACCGCCTCGCCGTGGCGCATCCCGGTGTAGTGCTGGCAGGTTTCAACCGCGTGGGCGATGGTATGCCCAAAGTTGAGCGTCATGCGCAGCCCGGTGTCGTGTTCGTCCTGCGCCACAATGTTCGCCTTATACTGGATACAGTGCGTCAGGATTTCACCGATAACGCCCATGAGCGCAATCCGCCCGCCGCCCGCGTTCTCTTCCAGCAGCCGGAACAGCGCCTCGTCCCCGATGCACCCGTACTTAACGACTTCGCCCAGCCCATCGCGCCAGAAATCATCCGTCAGCGTCCGCAGCGAATCCGGGTCTACCAGCACCAGTTCCGGCTGATAGAATGCGCCGACGAGGTTCTTCCCCTGCGGCAGATCAACCGCGACCTTCCCGCCGACAGAGGAATCAACCTGCGCCAGCAGCGTCGTCGGCAGCTGCACAAAATGCACGCCGCGCAGGTACGTCGCCGCCGCCAGCCCCGCCAAATCGCCAATCACTCCGCCGCCCAGCGCGACGATGGCATCCTTGCGCGTCAGATGATGTTCGCAGAGGAAGGCATACAGCGTTTCCAGCGATTTCAGGCACTTCGTCTGCTCGCCGTGCGGCAGAACAATGCTGCACACGCGCAGACCGACCTTTTCCATCGACGACACGACTTCTTCCATATACAGCGGCGCAACATGGTCATCGCTGACAACCGCGACCGCAATGTCGCCGAGCTTCTCGCGAATCATTTCGCCCGTTTTCGCCAGCAGGCCGCGTTCGATATGAATCGGATAGCTTCTTTCGCCCAGCGGTACGGTAATGGTCTGCATGAAAATCGCCTTCCTTATCTTAAAGCATCCATCATATCATCGAATATGATTCCCTGATTATTCCACCCGAATCATATTTTCCACCGTGCAGACCTCCGGGTCAAACTTCGCCAATGCCGCCCGAATCGCCTGTTCATTCGCCTCGTGCGTAATGATAATCAGCGGCACGCGGCTCCCCGCCAGCTCCGCCTTCTGCATCATCGTTGCAATCGACACCTGCTCGCTCGACAGCCACGTCGCAATCTTCGCCAGCGAACCCGGCTCGTCCTGAATCGACAAGCGCAGGAAATACCGCGTTTTCCAGTCGTTCGTGAACACCAGCGACGCATCCGCATTTGCGCTGTTCACAAACGTCGGATGCACATGCACATCCACCGTTGCGGCATGGAGAATGTCGCCCACCACCGCGCTCGCCGTCGGCAAATCGCCCGCGCCGCGACCCTGCAGCATCATTTCCTTGCAAGCGTGGCCGTGCAGATAGACGGCATTGAAGCTGCCGTTGACCTGCGATAGCGGATGGTCGTTCGCAATCAGCGTCGGATGCACGCGAACCTCGATGGTGCTCCCGCTGCGCTTGGCAATCGCCAGCAGTTTCAGCACATAGCCCATCTCACGCGCATAGGCAATATCCACCGCCGTAATTTTCGTGATGCCTTCACGATAGACCTTGCTGAACGGTACGCGCGCGTGGAAAGCAAGGCTCGCCATAATAGAGAGCTTATAGGCCGCGTCCAGTCCCTCGACATCGGCGGATGGGTTCGGTTCAGCCAGCCCCAGCTGCTGTGCATCGTGCAGTACGGCTTCGTAGTCCTCGCCGTTTTCGTACATACGGGAAAGGATGTAGTTCGTCGTGCCGTTGATGATGCCCATCAGGGAATCAATGCGGTTCGCTTGCAGGGGCTGCATGAGGGTGTTGATAATCGGAATCGCGCCGCAGACGCTCGCTTCGTAGTACAGACCGACGTGGTTGCGCTGTGCAGCGGCTTGCAGGCGGTGCCAATTCAGGGCAATGGCGACTTTGTTCGCCGTGACAACGGTCTTGCCGTTTTCCAGCGCGCGGAGCATGTAGTCCGTCGCAGGTTGTTCGCCGCCCATGAATTCGACAACGATGCTGATTTCCGGGTCGTTCACCACGTCGTCCGCGTTCGTTGTCAGCAGTTCATGCGGCACACCGCAGGCGCGGGTTTTGTTCACATCGCGCACCAGCACTCGCTTGATGCGGATGGAGAGACTGTCGCGGTGAGCAATCTCGCGGGAAAAGCCTGTCAGCAGCGACCACACGCCCCCGCCAACATTGCCGCAGCCCAGAAATCCGATTACAACTTCCTTCATTTTGTCTGCTTCCTCCTGCTTTCAAATGCCTTCTTTTCTCGCTTAATCAGCCCTTGTTCCGCTCGTAGATAAGCCGCAGCCCTTTCAGCGTCAGCAGCCCATCCAGCTTGTCAATGACCTTGCTTTCCTCGGCAATCATCACTGCCATGCCGCCCGTCGCGACGACGGTGGCTTCCTGCCCCAATTCCTGCTTAATTTTGCGGACGATGTTCTTCACCAAGCCGACATACCCGTAATACATGCCGGATTGCAGGTTCGTCAGCGTCGTCCGCCCGATGACGTGCTCTGGCTTCGTCAGTTCAAAGCGCGGCAGTTTTGCCGTCCCGGTGACAAGGGCTTCGCTGGCGAGCTTCACGCCGGGGCAGATGCACCCGCCAAGGAACACGCCGCCCTCTCCGACCACGCCGAACGTCGTTGCCGTTCCGAAATCGATGAAAATCGTCGGCGCGCCGTACTCCTCATACGCCGCCACTGCGTTCGCGATTCGGTCGCTGCCCAGTTCGCGCGGGTTCTCGTAGCGGATGTTGATGCCCGTTTTGATGCCCGGAACCACGAACAGCGGCGTCTGCCCGAAGTAGTTCTGGCACATGTGTTCAATGGTAAAATTGATAGTCGGCACGACGGAGGAAATCATGATACCCTCGACTTCTTCCGGGCGAACGCCGACATGCTGAAAGAGGTTCACCAGCACGATGCCGTATTCGTCGGACGACTTCTGGATGTTCGTGGACATCCGCCAGTAATAGCGCATTTCCTTGCCGTCAAAGAGGGCAGTTTTGATGTTGGTATTGCCAATGTCGAGGGTGAGGATCATCCTCCATACCTCCTTATAGAATCGCTGATGACCGACGTTTCAGCCATCAGCGGGAATCGTTCACTTGCCGTACAGACCAGTTCAATTGCGCGAGGGGCAAAGCTCCCCTTGTTACGCCGTCTTCTTGTGCATTGCCTTGCGCAGCGCCAGCACAATCGGGGGTGTAATCAGCGCCGCAGCAACGGCTTCCAGCGGGCCAGCGCCGCCAGCAGTTGCGCCAATCGCCGTCAGCACCGCCGTATTGTCAATGCCGCAGATCATGTAGAAAATCAACATCAGGCCGAGATACAAAATTGTGTTCGTCAGGCTGCCGCAGGCCGCCGCAACCGCCAGCCCCGTCTTTTCCAGCTTATGCGCCATTGCCTTGTGGACGAAGTGAATCACCACCGGCACCATCAAACGCGGCAGGAAGGTCATCACAATCACCATCGGCAGCGACGCCCCCATCAGCGTGCCGACCAGCGTAGATGGACGAAGCAGCGCCGACACAAAGCTTGTTGCACCGAAGGTCAAGCCCAGCAGCACGCCGTATTTCAGCCCCATGAACAGCGTCCCGACCGCAACCGGAATCACCAGCAGCGTCACGTTGCAAAATCCAAGCGGAATCAGCCCCAGCGGTGTCTGTCCCATCAGGAAAATCAGCGCCATCAGCAGCGCCAGCGTCACGAGATTGACCAGATTGTCATTGCGAGTATTCATTTTTTCCTCCGTTCGAGTCTCTTTTCGAGTACCCTACGATAATTATTTCCGCACCAGCTGCATTTTCGTCTGATACTTTCGCTCTCAGCGGCATCATTGGCACGGATGCTCTCATTATACCGAAAAAAACGCCGCTTGTAAAGGTTGAAACAGTATTTGAACAGCGCATTATTGCAAGCTATTTATATGAAAGCAGTTCACCCTGCGCAGGCTTCCTTCTCCATACGCTCCGGATTGCTTTTTTCGCCGGATTCTGGTATGATACAGACAAATTCGCAGGAGAAGCCGCGCCGCTTTTCCCGTCAGGAGGCAAGGAGCATGAAGCTGTTGATTTTAGGCGGCAGCGGGTTCGTCAGCGGACGTCTGGCGCAGATAGCGACAGCGCAGGGGCACGAGGTCTGGTGCGTTACACGCGGCAATCGCCCGATTCCCGAAGACGTTCACGCGCTGACGTGCGACGCGCACGACCCGGCTGCCCTTCGCGCCGCGCTCGCCAGCGCGCAGCTGCAATGGGATGCCGCGCTGGACTGCATCTGCCGCGACGCGGCCTCCGCATCGGTCGATTTGTCGGTACTGCCCGCCTTCACGAATCGCCTGCTGGTGATTTCAACCGATTCCGTGTACCACCCTGCCTACAAGCGCGTTCCGCAGGACGAAATCGGCGTTTATCTGCACGACGGCGGCTACGGGAGCAGCAAGCGGCAGATGGAGGAGGTTTTTCTGGACGCAGCGGCGCATTCGGAATCACCTTTCGCGTGGACAATTTTCCGTCCGGGGCATATTTTCGGCGCGGGCTCACAGGTCGGCTGTTTCCCGGAGCATTCCCGGCAGCCGGATCTGATTGCCCATATGAAGCGTTGCGAACCGCTGCGGCTTGTTGGCGGCGGCAAATTCCTGATTCACCCCATCTATGTGGATGACCTGTGCCGCGTCCTGCTGGAAAGCATCCCCGTCTCCACAGCCTTCAACGAGATTTTCTGTATCGGCGGACCGGATATTGTTTCCAACGCTGCCTATTACCTTTTGCTCGGAGAAATTTTGAACGTTCCGGTGACTATTGAAGAAATTCCGTTAGCCGGCTATCTGGAAGCGCATCCCCAATTCAGCGGGCATTTGTGCCATCGCGCGTATTCGCTGGAAAAGCTGCGCCGCACGGGGATTGCTTTACCCAGCACGCCCCTGCGCGCAGGGCTGCAAAAGCAGGTCGAATGGCTCCTTTCCCTTGCGCGGTAAAGCCCCGAATCGGCGAATGTCTCTTGCGGCATTCGCCAATTCGTTTCGGGCATAAGAAAAAGAGCCGATTTTTCAATCAGCTCTTTGCGAGGTGCCATCCAGATTTGAACTGGAGAATGAAGGTTTTGCAGACCTTTGCCTTACCACTTGGCTATGGCACCATAATAAGAAATGGAGCGGTAGACGGGGCTCGGACCCGCGACCTCCACCTTGGCAAGGTGGCGCTCTACCAACTGAGCTACTACCGCATAATATGTGTGCCTTGGGGCGGAATCGAACCACCGACACGCAGATTTTCAGTCTGCTGCTCTACCGACTGAGCTACCAAGGCGAAAGATGGCGACCCGGAAGGGGCTCGAACCCTCGACCTCCAACGTGACAGGCTGGCGCTCTAACCAACTGAGCTACCGGGCCACTTGAATGATGGTGGGAACAACAGGGCTCGAACCTGTGACCCTCTGCTTGTAAGGCAGATGCTCTCCCAGCTGAGCTATGCTCCCAAGTCCTGTACTGCTCCCGATGCACAGAGCCTTTCGCCAGCTCAGTGACCTTTGCACCACAGCCAAGTGGTGTCTGCGCGGGGTTCTTCGGTCGAACCGCGGCGACATGGATTATTATATCATCCTTTGGCGGCGCTGTCAAGAGGGAAAATGCAAAAAATTTGGGTTTTTCGCAAGCGAAACGCCGCCTCCGCAGTCAAAATGTAAATTCCGCCGTTTTTCGTGGACTTTCGCGCGTGGGTATGGTATGATAGGAAGTGCAAACCTGAAGGAGGTTATTACAATGAAGCGAATCATTGCGCTGCTTCTTGCCGCGCTGCTGATGGTCTCCTGTGCGCTGGCAGATGTGGCCCTGCGCGGCTACGACGCCAAATCCGGCTATGTCTATGTCACGCTGGGGCAGTGCCCGCAGGATGCGGACGGCGGCGTCGAGCCGATTGTCTGGCGCGTGCTGAACGTTGAGGACGGCAGAGCGTATCTGCTGAGCGAATATGTGCTGGAGGCGCGCCCCATCCACAGCGATTATCAGGAGTACGCCAACAAGCCCACCAACAAGAAGAAGCCCGGCTTCAACGGTGACTTCACCCAAACCGAAATGAGTCGCTACCTCTGCGGTGATTTCGCCCAGAACTGCTTCACGGACGATGAGCGTGCCATGCTGACCCCGGATGACACGTTCGGGTTGTTTTTCCTCGCCAGCGATGCGGATTTGAAGAACAAGGCGTACGGCTTCACCAGCAATGAAAGCCGCAAGGCGTGGGGCACACCCTACGCGCTGGCGAACGGGCTGTTCAAGTACGGCAGCCAGCGCGGCGGCCACTCCCCCTATTGGACGCGCTCCCAGTCCTCCTCCGACGCCCGCCACGCACGGTGCATCAAGTCCAAGGGCGAGTTGGGGCGCATCAACGTCATCACGCTGGACGAGGGAATGCGGCCCGCGTGCTATCTGTCTTTGAGCGCGAGCGAGATTTCCGGCGGCACGGGCACGCTGGATGATCCCTACACTTTCACCCTTATCCCGCCGACGGTGATGGAGGATTAACATGCGGAAGATAACCTGCCTGCTGCTGCTCTGTCTTCTCCCCTCTTTCGCGCTGGCGGACAAGACCATCACCCTCACCTTCACCGGCGACATCACCCTTGGCGGCGAGGATTACCTGCGCACCGCCGAGGACAGCTTCTTTGCCGTCTATGAGCGCGAAGGCGCGGGGTACTTTCTCAAAAACTTCGCGGATTTCTTTGCCGAGGATGATCTGACCGTCGTCAATTTGGAGGGCGTGCTGACCGACAACAATGCCCTTTACCCGCGTGACAAGGGCAAGGGCGACGATGGCTACTGGTTCCGCGGGCCGGCAGCGTACGCCAAGGTGCTTTCCGCCGCGAGCGTGGAAGTCGCGTCGCTGGCAAACAACCATGCGTTTGACTACGGCGCACAGGGCTTCCGCGATACGATTGCCGCCGTCGAAGCAGAAGGTCTCGGCTGGTTTGGCACATACAACAAGAACCGCGACCCCGAAACGGAAAAGTTCTACTTCTACACCAAGGACGGCGTGACCATCTGCCTGATGAGCCTGCTCTGGGACGACTACAACCCGCAAGACCCCAATGGCAACGGCGCGTATCTCCGCCAGCAGATTACGGAAATCAAGCAGTCCGGTCAGGCGGACGCGGTCATTGCTATCCTCCACGGCGGGCAGGAGTACGGCCGCCACCGCACTAAGCCGCAGACCATCTTCACCAAAATGGCGATTTCCGCCGGGGCGGATTTGGTCGTCTGCCACCACGCGCACGTCGTCATGGGCATGGATGTCATCAACAGCCGCAGTGCGTTCTACTCGCTGGGTAATTTCTGCTTTGGCGGCAACCGCAAGGCGTATCAGGAGAACAAGAACCGCACCCCCGCCGTGCAGGACGCCGCGCCCGCGCTGATGCTCCGCGCCGTGCTGACGTTTGATGATGACGGCACTTACAAGGGGCAGCAAATCACCCTCTATCCCGTACAGACCACCGGCATTGACCGCGCGACGGGCGACACCGTGCAGGTGAACAACTATCAGCCGAAGTTCATCACCGGGCCTTTGGCGGCGCATGTGCTGCACCTGATGCAGATTGACATGAACTACGATGCCAGTAAAACGCCGAAGTACAGCAATGCCGAGTCCATCAACAAGGCGCTGCGGGCGCTGGTGATGGCGCGCGAAGAGGAACTGGCAGCGATGGATTCCTCCGAGGGCATGGAGGCGATGACGCTCCCGTTCCTGCCGGCGGAAGCGGAATAAAGCCGCTCAACCCGCGGTAGAGTTCCGTGAAATCGCGATTTCGGACATATCAACCGCTGGTTCGTGTGCAAAGTCTCTTTTCCGTGATAGAATGACTGCCAGAAGGGAGATGCTTCCACATGAATCAGGAGAAAATCGGGAAGTTCATTGCGTCCTGCCGAAAAGAGCAGGGCTTCACCCAAACTGTTCTTGCAGAAAAGTTAGGTATCACAGACCGCGCGGTATCCAAATGGGAAACCGGGCGAAATCTGCCGGATGCAGCCATTATGCCCGAATTATGCGATCTGCTGAACATTCAGCTGAGCGAGCTTTTTCGCGGGGAGCGAATGACGATGGAAGCGCATCAGAAGGCTTTCGATGCATTGCTTCTGGAAATGAAGCAGCGGGAAGAAGCTGCGAATCGGCGGATTCTTCAGCTGGAAAAAGTGCTTGTCTGCATGACGATTGCGGTATCGCTCACGATGATTCTTGGCGGATGCTATCTGGCGAAAGACCATCTTGCCCTCGGAATCGCCTTATTGACATTCAGCGCTGCGGTTGTTTTTGCCGTCTGCTTTGTCGGCGTGAAAATCGAGCATGACACCGGCTATTACGAATGCCCCGAATGTGGAAAACGCTATGTGCCGACCATGAAAGCCGTCGTGATGGCACTGCATCGCGGCACAGCCCGCAAGATGACGTGTCCGTTCTGCGGAAAATGTGTCTATCATCAGAAGGTGCTTTCAAAATAATGCGGCTTCTTTCAAAAAGCACCATCATAAAACGAAAACGCCCGGTGCGTGAACCCACCCTCACGCATCGGGCGTTTCTATATCATTATCATTCTTCCGGCAGCGGCGCAATCAGTTCGCGGTCGCACTTGCGGTAGAGCAGCAGACAAATCGTCAGCGAGACGATTTCCGCAATCGGGAACGCCCACCAGATGGCGTTCGGGCCGATAAGGGACAGCGCCCACGTCGCGGGCAGCAGCACAATCAGCTGGCGGCACAGGCTCATAATCAGGCTGTATGTGCCGCGGCCGACCGCCTGGAAAACCGTGCTGAGCGTAATGCCCGCCGCCGCAATCAGGAAGTGCGAGCAGATAATCCGCAGGGCGACGCAGCCTTCCGCCGTCAGCGCCTTGTCCGCCGAGGAGTCGAACGGCATCATCAGCAGGTTCGGCACAGCAAGGAACAGCAGCGCGCCAACCGCCATAATCACCAGCGCATACACCAGACACACGCGGACGCACTCGTAGACGCGCTTTTTCTTCTGCGCGCCGAAGTTGTAGCCCACAATCGGTACCATGCCGTTGCACAGCCCGAACACCGGCATAAAGACAAACGACTGGAGCTTGAAATATACGCCCAGAACGTTCACATAAATATCGCCAAAGCCTGCCAGAATCATGTTCATCAGCGTCGTGCAGACGGAGGAAATTGCCTGCATGATGGTGGACGGAATGCCAACGACGAGGATATTCTGCACCGTCTTCCAGTCAAAACGGAAGCCCTCATGCGTCAGGCGCAGTTCCCGATTTTTCCACTGATTCAGGGTGAAACCGACGGCGCAGCTCATGACCTGACCAATAACCGTCGCAATCGCCGCGCCGGCGATACCCATTTGGCAGCTGAAAATCAGAATCGGGTCAAGGATGATGTTCGTCACCGCGCCGGACAGCTGGGTAATCATCGACAGCGTTGTGTTGCCCGTCGCCTGCATCATGCGTTCAAAGCAAATGGACATGAACTGTCCCAAACTGAGCGTGCAGACGATGCGCAGGTACAGTGTGCCCATTTCCAGCACTTCCGCCTTCGGGTTCGTCATGCCGATATACATGCGAGCAAAGAACAGTCCGACGATAACGAACAGCAGCCAGCCGACAACCTCAATCAGGATGCCGTGGCGGGCGGCATCGCGCGCATCATGCGGGCGCTTTTCGCCGAGCCGGCGTGAAATCAAGCTGTTGATGCCCGTACCCATGCCGGTCGAAACAGCAATCATCAGCATCTGCATCGGCATAGCGAGGTTGACCGCCGTCAGCGCATCCGGCAAATACTGCCCGACAAAAATCCCATCGACGATATTATACAGTGCCTGCACCAGCATCGACACCATAATCGGTACGGACACTGTCGGCACGAGCTTGCGCATCTCCATCGTGCCCAGCATCCGGCTGCGTTCCGTGTTCTGCTGTTCCTGTTTTTCTGACATATTGCTTTCCTTTCCGTATTCATACTATTTCCGGATGAAAAGGCGCAAGCAAATGGCGCAGGTGAATCCAGAAATAGTATCAGTCCCCTAAGAAGCCGAGAGGAAAATGCCCCTCAGCCAAAGGTTTATTGTAGCAAAATTTGCCCTGTCCGTCAAGGGAAAATCCGCATTTTCCGCCGCTTTTGCGAAAAAGAAAATGCCCTTTGCCCCATCGTGATTTCGTGTTATAATAGCTGATGAAAGCAGTTGTTTTTCCGCTTGAAGGGAGGAATCCGCATGAGCGTCAAAATGCCCAAACCCGTCAGCAAAACAGAGCTCTCGCGCCTATACACACGGCTTGCCATCGACACCCATCATCGACTTGACAACAGCACCGCAGAAGGGCAAGCGCGTCTTGACCTCCTCCACCGTTTCTTTGATGCCTGTGCCAATCTTTATGGGACGATGACACTCTGGCACGCATGGGAGCTTTTTCAGCATGTTGAGCCGGAATTGACTGCCAAGAAAAAGATTCTCCGCAAGGATTTCTTTTCCTTTGCGGAAATTGTGCGCGTTGAAAAGCATGCCTATGCCATCATGCTGCTGCCTGACCTGTACGAAGAGGAGACGTCCATCAGCATTCAGGATGCCGAGCTGGTTCATAGAATGCTGATTTACCCGAACATTTGGGGATTGAATGAGTATTACAAACTGCTGAGCTATCAGGACGATAAGCCCTGTGTCGTTCCCGCACACGATGTGTTCTATGCGTATGCCGACCCGAATTATTTCTGGGAAACGCCAGAAGCGCGTTCTCTCCGTTTCTTTCTGGCAAACCTCCATGTCGCTCCGGACGCCAAAACCACTGCGCCCGACGGCACGCCTCTGTGCGGCAAGGCATTGTCAGAGGTTGTATTCTGGACAAAAGATGACCACTGGGATTATGACGATTATAAGGCGGCGTGGCGCAAAAAAGCAGTTTCCGAAGAAGCAAACAAGCCATATTTGCAGCGCATCATGGAAAAAATCCAGCGCGGGATTCTGCTGTCGTTTGTCTGCGATCAATTTTCTTACTATGTGGAGTTGCTTGAAGAAGCCGGCATTCAGTTTACCAAGCCGCAGTTTGAAACATTCGCGAACCGCCTCTGTGAATTGAACAATCACAGCCATCTTTGGTCAAACCGCGGCGGTCAGCCTGTTGAAATGTACGATGGGCTGGACAATGCGGAACTGGATGCGGCGGCGATTATGAAAACCATGCAGCTTGACCCCGATGGTTATTATCGCAATCCAGTCTTATCGCGCATCACGCCGAAGAAAAATGAGGATGGACAGGACTGAACGATCCGGAAACAGTATGCGGTATCGGCGAATTTTCTCCATGACAAACGCAGGAAAGTATGCTACAATAGACGCGGTAAACACACCAATTCACTCGACAAAGGAGGTACGCCCCATGCCGCGTACCCTATCCCCTGCTGCACGCATCGAGCGCAGCATCCTCTCCGATTTCCGCAAACCGCTCTGGCGGCCGTTCGTCCGCGGCATCAAGCAGTACAAAATGATTGCTCCCGGCGACCACATCGCTGTGTGCATCTCCGGCGGCAAGGACTCCATGCTGCTGGCGAAAATGATGCAGCTGCTGCAGCGCCACACCGACATTCCCTTCGAGACGGAGTTTCTCGTCATGGACCCCGGCTACAATGCTGAAAACCGCCAGCGTATCATCGACAATGCCGCCCTGATGGAAATCCCCATCCGCATTTTTGACAGCAGCATTTTCGAGACAACGAAAATCGCCGAGCGAAATCCCTGCTACCTCTGCGCCCGGATGCGCCGCGGTTTCCTTTACGACCGTGCGCAGGAAATGGGCTGCAACAAAATCGCACTTGGGCATCACTTCAACGATGTTGTGGAGACGACCGTCATGGGTATGTTCTACGGTGCCCAGCTGCAGGCCATGCTGCCGAAGCTGCACAGCCGCAATTTTCCCGGCATGGAGCTGATTCGCCCAATGTACTGCATCCACGAGGAGGACATCTGCGCTTGGCGCGATTTCAACGCCCTGCACTTTATCGCCTGCGCCTGCCGCCTAACCGAAGAGCGCGACAAAAGCGGCGATGGCATCGGCAACTCGAAGCGCGCGGAAATCAAGCAGCTGCTGAAAACGCTTCGGGAGACGAACCCCGATGTAGAGAAGAACGTCTTCAGCGCGATTCACGCCGTCAGTCTGGACACCATGCCGGGCTGGAAAATTGGCGAAAAGGAATACAGTTTCCTGGATGACTATGACCATTGGGAAGCAACGCACCGTCCGGCGGATAAGTAACCGAATACGGGTCAAGGGAAGCACATTCTCCTGACCCGTTTTTGTATAATACGACAAATGTACAAATTTCCGTTTTGGGACAAAAATTCAGCTCCCCAATGAAGCAGATTTTTGCTGCCATCAGGGAGCTGTTTGCTTATTCCGTTTCTTCCGGCGGATTCGTTATTTCCGGCACGTCCGTCACTTCCGGCACGTCCGTCACTTCCGGCACGTCCGTCGGCTTCGGCACGTCCGTCGCTTCCGGCACGTCCGTCGGCTTCGGCACGTCCGTTGGCTTCGGCACGTCCGTTGGCTTCGGCACGTCCGTTGGCTTCGGCACGTCCGTCGGCTTCGGCACGTCCGTCGCTTCTGGCACGTCCGTCGCTTCCGGCACGTCCGTCGGCTTCGGCACGTCCGTTGCTTCCGGCACATCCGTCGGCTTCGGCGTGTCCGTTGCCTTCGGCGGATTCGTCGGAATCGGGGCTTTCGTCACTGCCGGCGCTTTCGTCGTTTCCGGGAGCTTTGTTGCTTCGGGCGCATCGGTCGCTTCCGCATCGTCGGGCTTGTCCAGCACCAGCGGTTCAAGCCCCAGCAAATCAGAAACCGTCACGAACTCGAATCCCGCGTCGCGCAGCATGGGAATCAGCGTTTTCAGGCACTCATAGTCCGCCATTCGCGCGTGATAGAGCAGAATCGAGCCGTTCTGGGTATCGCGGAACGCCTGATAAGGTTCGGTCTGCGCCACATCCCACAGGACGACCTTCTCCACGCCGTGCGCATAGAAAATCGGCAGGAAGTTCTTCTCGGAGTTCATATAGTGCCCGAACGGCGGGCGCAGCAGCCGCAGCGGATAGTGGTAGCCCAGCACCTCGTCCACGCGCTCCTGCGACAGGCGCACCTGCGCATCCGCGCTGGACTCGGAGTATTCCAGCAATTGCGCGTGCTTCCATGTATGGCTGCCGAACTCATCGCCGTGTGCCAGCGCGTCTTCCCACAGTTCACGGTCTTCCGCGCAGAACAGCTTGCCGACGATAAACCACGTCACCGGGAAATCAAGTTCAATGCTCAATTCGTGGATTTTATACACAGCATCCATGTTCCAGCCGTCATCCACCGTAATCGCGATTTTTTTTGATTCGCGATCGCCGTGGCGGACAACGTAATCCTCCGGAATCGCGGCAAACGCCGTCTGCTGCACCAGCATCAGGCACAGCACCAGCGACAGCAGACGCATCATGCGTTTCATCAGCAGCCCCTCCTTATTGCGGATCAACGTAGTTCGGTTCCTGCCAGATATACCAGTCCGTGCCGTCGGTCAGCATCGTAACCGTGCCGTCGCCGGAGAAGTAGAGCGCCGCGCCCGGCATATGGTTCTTCACCCAGCCCGCCGTCACCTTTGTGCTGAGGGCGGAGCGGTTCGGGACGAACAGCACCTGCGGCTGTGTCTGCTCCACAAAGCTGTCCGGAATCGTCGCCAACCCGTGATGAGGCGCTTTGAGAATATCGCAGCGGAGTTTTTCGCCATACGTCGTGGCGTACCACTGCATCGTCTCGTTGTCAATATCGCCGGTCAGGAACGCCCGCGAGTCCCCAAACTGCACCATGCAGGCGGCACTGCGGTTGTTCTGCCCCGTCGGCAGGGGGCAGCGGAAAATCGTCAGCTTTGCGTTGCCCAGCGTCAATTCGTCGCCGTCGCCAATCTGCACATAGGGGATGTTCTTCGTCCCCGTCGCTTTAACCGCCTGCTGATGGTAGCCCTCTTCGTCCACATACGTCGTGGTGTTGGGCGACAGGAACGCATCCACCTGATACAAATCGGAGTACATAAGGTAGATGAAGCCGTGCAGGTGGTCATCGTCGCAGTGCGTGTTGAGCAGATACTTCAGTTCCGTGATGCCATATCCATCCAGCGTCGCATACACGCGCCTGCGATAGCGCCCTTCGCCGCCGTCCACCATCATGGCTTCCCCGCCGGATTGCAGCACCATCGCATCTGAGCTGTTCGTGTCAATGCAGGTCAGGCGCAGCGTATCCTTCTCCGCCCAATCCGCCGGCACATCCGCTTCGTTCTCCACCCGGTACACCTCCGCCTGCGCCGCGCCCAATCCCAGCGCCGCGCACAGCAGCATCAGCAGCAGTTTCCGTTTCATACGTTTTCCTTTCCACAAGGGAGTTTCTCCCTTGACCCTTCCGCGCGATTCGGTTGGTGACACGCTCATGCCGTGTCCGCATGTTTATACAGGGTTTCGCTCCTGCGGGAGCGACCAGAGGGCTTTGCGATCGCCCTCTGGACTCCTTCGCATCCCCACTGATGTTTGTTGGTTTTTATCGCAGCTGTTATATAGTTAGTGTGCCTTTCGTTCTCCTAAGCAGCACTGCCATATACTAACATCCGGAGGGCGACGGGCGAAGGGGTCAAGGGGGCGAACGCAAAGCCCCCTTGTCGCCTCCGCAGAGGCGAAATTCCTGCGGCAAAGCCAAATTGCCAATAAAATAAAGGGCGTTTGCTTCCGCGCACAAAGGGGGCGCAATCCAAGCGCAGTACCCTTACTGCGCTTGCACCCACCCGCGGGCGACCGCAATCTCATACACCCCGTCCGCCATGCCTTCCGCCAGCCATTGCTGATACACCGGCGTCACCAGCAGATATTCCTCCGCCGGATTCGATAAATACCCCATCTCCACAAGGAAGCACATCATCTTCGCCCAGTTGTTGCCGACATAGTTGTCGTTCAGCCGCACCATGCCCGTGGAGTTCGCCAGCGTCATCCCGACACGCGTTTTCATCGCGTCCAGCAGCTTCTGCCCCATTTCGCGGTAGGTGTCCGCATCCGCAACCGCTTTGGCATAGTCACTGTTCAGCGGGCCGTAAACCTGTATGCCGCGCTTGCTGCGGTTGCTGGAGTTGTTGCAGTGCAGGCGGAGCATAATCTGCGCGCCGCCCGCTTCCGCGATTTCGCAGCGTTCGATGTTCGTGTGGAACGTCGTTTGATCTTCGCGGGTCATGACGACGTTCGCGCCCTGCCGAAGCAGCTCGTCGCGCAGGAGCATCCCAATTTCCAGGCAGACGATGCTCTCGCGGCGATTCGTCTTGGTTCCCTGCGCCATGCCGCCCTTGCCGCTGGTCGAACCGGACAGCCCCGGCCCAATCGGCTCATTGACGAAGCGCCCGTTTTCCTGATGTCCCGCGTCAATGCAGACGGTCACGCCGCTCAAGCGCCCCTCCTGCCGCTGCGGCGCTTCCGGCGCCTGATAGCCCTTGCGCACGGTTGCTTCTTTCTTCATGCTGCCTGCTCCGCTTTTCACCTGCACAGTGAACTGCGTCCGCGCGAAGGTCAATTCACTGACGACGTCGCCCTCGTAATGCCCGTTTTCGTCCGGGTAAACCGGCTGGGTGACGGTTTGTTCCTTGCTTCGCCAGTAGAGGAGCATGTAGTCCGTCCCGGCGGCGTTGAACGCGTAGTGGAAGCCTTCCGGCGTTTCCGTCAGCACAAAATCCATCACTTTCGCGTTGCTCTTCCCGGTCGGCTTCTGATAATCCGCAGCCTTCGGAAGCGTCGTCGATGCTTTGCCGATGCTGCCCGTCGTGCGCGCCGAGGTCAGCGCAACGCTCGTTTTGCCGCCCGCGCCGGAGTAGGCAAGGGAAACATCGCCCTCAAAATGCCCGTCCGCGCTGTACAGCATCATCCAGCCTTTTTCGGCAGGCGTTGTGTATTCGAGGATGACGAACGGGTCTTGCGCGCCCGCATCAAAGGCATAATGCAGCGCGTATTCCGATGCCGTAAGCGTGATGGACACGCCAGCCGCCTGTGCGGTCGTCGCGCAGAACAGCGCCAGTACCGCGCAGAGCAGCAGCGACAGCAGCCTTTTCATCTTTTTTCCCCTCCGTGTTCCTTTTTCCAGCGGCGAATCAGCTTCTGAATGCGACCCCACGGTGTCCGCGACTTTTTCAGCGCCACCGCCGCGTCCAGCGCCCCCTGCCGGTACAGGTTGTTGTTCGGCTCGCGGCGAATCGCCTCGCGGTAGGACTGGTGCGCTGATTCATACTGTTCCAGCGCCATGAGGACTTTTCCCTGCATGGCGTACCATGCGCTGTCGCGGGTAGATGCGCGCAGGAGCTGCCGCAATGCCGCTTCAGGATTGTCCTGCCGGAGCATCTTTGCCGCCAGTGTCAGCGCATCCTGCTGGTCAAGTTCGCGGTTGAAAGCAGCGGATGCCGTCGTCCGGTTGACCGCGAGCTTCATCGCTTCCTCATACGCCAGATTCAGCGTAATCATCTTTTCCTGCGCGGCTTTTCGTTCCGTTTCGTCCTGAAATTTATCGGGATGGCAAGTTTTTACCAATTTGCGATATGCTGCGCGCACCTGATCCGCGTCGGCAGACGCTTCCAACCCCAATACGCCAAATGGATTCCGCATCGCCAACACCTCCTGTTTGCTCTGCGGCTGTTTTGTTATCCCAAACGCAGGTTGCCCCACGGAATCAGCAGCCAAGCGCCTGATTCATGGAGCCGTCGCAGCCAGCGCATCCAACAGCAAGGGATGTGATGCTGCCTGGCATATATCAATATCCGAAGCCATGAATTTTGAACAGTTCATGGTCATCCTTCGGAATCCCGTCACTCGAACTTCTCGCGCCGGATTTCCGCGCCCAGCGAGCACAGCTTGTCCTCCAGATGCTCATAGCCGCGGTCGATGTACTCCGGCTCGTAGATTTCCGTCACACCGCGCGCCATCAGGCCCGCAATCACCAGCGCCGCACCCGCGCGCAGGTCGGTCGCCGTCACGGGCGCGCCGTACAATTCCGGCACGCCCTCGATAATCGCCGTCGCGTTGTCCACGAATTGAACGTGTGCGCCCATATGCCCGATTTCGGTCAGGTGCTTTAAGCGCGATTCAAAGATAGTTTCGCGGACGATGGACTGTCCCATCGCTGTTGTCAGCAGGGTACTCATCGGCTGCTGCAAGTCAGTCGGGAAGCCCGGATACACCTGCGTCTTGATGTTCACACCGCGGTAGCCGCACAGCGTTCCGCGCACACGCAGGGTATCGTCGGACTCCGTCACGCGCGCGCCCATTTCCAGCAGCTTCGCCGACAGCGCTTCCATATGCGTCGGGATGCAGCCGGTCAGTTCCACATCGCCGTGCGTCGCCGCCGCCGCAATCATCAGCGTGCCCGTCTCAATCTGGTCGGGGATGACGGTGTAGTTTGCGCCGTGGAGATAATCGCGCCCGAAGATGCGGATAACATCCGTGCCCGCGCCCTTGACGCGCGCGCCCATCGAGTTCAGGAAGTTCGCCAAATCCACAACATGCGGCTCCTTGGCGGCATTGTAGATAATGGTCGTGCCGTGTGCCTTGGCAGCAGCGAGCATCACGTTAATCGTCGCGCCGACAGATACGCAGTCAAAAACAACGTCCGTGCCCGTCAGCACGTCCGCTTTCGCCTTGATGCGCCCACCCATCTGTTCTACATTTGCGCCCAGCATCCGGAAGCCCTTGAGGTGCTGGTCAATCGGGCGCGACCCGATTTCGCATCCGCCGGGCTGGTATACTTCCGCCTGACCACGCCGCCCCAGCAGCGCACCCAGCAGGTAGTAACTTGCGCGCAGGCGCTGCGAATCGCGGTAGGAGACCTGCCAGCCTTCCGCCGGGCGCGGGTCAACGGTCATGAAGCGGTTCGGCTCGTAATCCACCTTCGCGCCAAGGCTGCAAAGAATATCCACCAGCGCATGAACATCCGAAATATCCGGCAGATTCTCAATGGTGCAGGGCTCGTCGCACAGCAGCGTCGCGGGAATGACCGCCACCGCCGTGTTTTTACCGCCGCTGATGTGTACCGTTCCCTGAAGCGCGTGACCGCCCGTGATGAGCATTCGTTCTTTCATGAACATGGTATCCGGCATAGTGCCGGCTCACCTCCTGCTGCAATGTTTCAAAACGGAGCAGCCTGCGCGCCCCGGTATATTCGCAAAGTGTCTGAACGCGGAATGTCCGCTAATGAACATTCCGTGGACATTTTATTATAGCATAGGAAGCGCATTTGTGCAACCTTCGCATTTTGAAAAAGTCCGGCAGCGCTTTTCCCCTTGACTTCACCGGCGTTTCGCGTTACAATTTCAATGTAACGCAGGAGGTGTTTTCCTTACATGGAACAGAGCATGGATTTGCCGCAGGGCTATCAGATACGACCGCTGACGACCGATGACCTTGACCAGTACAACGCCCTGCTTCGTTATGCCTTTCAGGTGACGGAGCAGGAACTGTTCGACACCGGCTGGAAGGACGAGGAAATCAAGCAGTCCAAGTGCCCCGTGCTCAAGCGCGCGGACGTGCTGGGCTGTTTTGACCGCGAAACCCTTGTTTCGCAGATTGCCGTGTACCCCCTGAAGGCGAACATCTACGGTTCGGTGTACCCCATCGGGTTCGTCACCAGCGTCTGCACCTACCCGGAATACACCGGGCGCGGCATCATGAAGCGCCTGATGTACCAAGCGCTGGTACACATGCGGGAGCGCAAACAGCCCTTCGGGATGCTGTTCCCTTACTCCATCCCGCTCTACCGCCGCTTCGGCTGGGAAATCATCTCCAACAAAATCTCCTTCACCGTCAAGGACAGGCAGATTCCGTCCAAGGCAAAAGCGCCCGGCTATGTCCGCCGTGTCAACTGGGAGAACAAGGATTTTATGAACCTCCACACGCGCTTTGCCAGCAGCACCCACGGGTGCCTGTTCCGCAACTCGCTGGCGTGGGAGGAATACTGGCGTTGGGACGAGGATGACACCGTCGTCGCCGTCTACTACGACCAGCACGCTACCCCGATGGGCTACATGGTTTATCTCATCAAGGATGATATCATGCACATCAAGGAAATGATTTACATCAACCGTGAGGCGCATGAAGGCTTGTGGGAATACATCCGTGCGCACGACTCGATGATTGACGAGGTGCGCGGCAATTCCTACTTCAACGAGCCGATTGCCTTTGAGATGGATGACGGCGACATCCGCGAGATGATTCGCCCGTACATCATGGGGCGCATCGTCGATGTGGAAGAGTTTCTACATCTATACCACTGTTCGCCGGAGGAAAAAGGTGTCTGCTTCGATTTGGATATTGATGATGCCTTTCTGCCGTGGAACAACCGCCCGTTCCGCGTCTGGTTCGAGGGCGGGAACTGCACGCTGACCGACCGCGACCCGGACTACGAGCTGCGCATGAGCATCGCGACGCTCTCGACCCTGCTCATCGGCTACAAGACCGCCGCGAAGTTAGCGCGCATCGGGCGCATCACAGGCTCTGACGAAGCGATTGCCCGTCTTGACCACGCGCTGCTGCATGAAGCCCCCTACATTTCCGACTACATCTGACCAACGTATCATGCGGCTGCGCTGGCAGTCGCATTTTTTATGGGGAGGCGCCAGAGGCTCTGCCTCTGGACTCCGGCAGGGCTCTGCCCTGCACCCGCGAAGGGTCTTCGACCCTCTCGACACCCTTTTCGCGATTGAGTTAGTTTCGTCTATCATACAGTTTCCGCGTGTTTATTGGGAAACCAAAATCAGTTACAATACCCCAAAAGTCGCTTAGAGGCGACCGGCGAAGGGGTCAAGGGGGCGACCGCAGACTTCGTCTGTTTTCATTGCCCCCTTGTCGCGCCCGCAGGCGCGAAACCCCTGCGATTTCATTGCATTAGGAGGGATTTACGATGTTCATTTTCCTGCTCATCCTGTTTGTCTGCATCCTGCTGCTGCCCTCGTGCGCCCGCGCCGACGAATCCCCCGCCGCGCATCAGCGACGCTCTTTGCAGTCCCTCCACGACGCGTTCAGCAGCGCCGCCAATTCCCAGTACGCCTATTCCATCGCGCACCGCCTCGCCACTGACCTCCATCTCCATAATAACGCCACCTACGGCGGTCGTCAGGCAGGCAGCGACGCGGAACACGCCGCGGCGGATTATCTCGCGGACGAAATGCGCCGCATTGGGCTGTCCGACGTCGAAAAGGCGGCGGCGAAGTGCGATAAGTGGCAGTTCAACGGCGCATCCTTCACCGTGAACGGCACGGAATACCCTGTTTATACCTACGCCACGGCATCCACCGTCCCCGAAGGCATCACCGCCCCGATTGTCTACGTCGGGCGCGGCACAATGTATGACTATGAGGGTGTGGATGTCAAGGGCAAAATCGTGCTGGTGGATATTGACCAGCGCGCCGACTGGTGGATTACCTACCCCATGCTGGAAGCGGAGCATCAGGGCGCGGCTGCGATTCTCGCGGCGAACGTCGGCGGTTTCGGGCAAGTCGCGGACGACGCGCTGAACAGTCAGGATATCTGCGGCCCGACGAGCATCCCAACCTGCTCCATCGGCGTTCGCGCAAGCCGTGAAATCCGCGCGCAATTGCCGCACGGCACCGTACTGGGGACACTGAAGGTGGATAACACCGTTGAAATCGGCAAGGGGACAACCTACAACGTCACCGGGCGCATCCGCGGCAAGTCCTCCGAATTCCAGATTCTCCTCGGCGGTCACTATGACACGCACTTCTGGGGCTTTCAGGATGACTGCTGTGCCGTCGGGCTGGTGCTGGCCGCCGCAAAAGCCATGCTGGACATCGGTTCCGAGCCGGAAAATGACATCGTGTTCTGCCTGCACGGCGCGGAGGAATGGGGTTCAAGCTACACGCAGTTCGACTGGACGGTCGGCGCGTGGGAAATGATTAACACCCTGCACCCGGAGTGGGTCGGCAAAACGCTGGCGTTCCTGAATTTCGAGCTGCCCGCGTATGAGTTTGCGACGTACACCACGACGTATTCCGCGCCGGAAATGTTTTCGCTTCTGCGCGACTTCACCACGCGCTATCCCTACGCGCCCAAGCCGCAGGGCTGCTTCCCGGACGGCGTGCTGACCGAAGGCTATCAGACCTACACCTATTCTGATGATTTCTCCTACTACGCGGCAGGCGTTCCATCCACGGTCAACGGCTTCCTGCTGCAAAAGGACATGGAGCACGTTCACCCGTTCTACATCGACTATTACCATACGCAGTACGACACGCCCGATACCTACAACGACGCGGTGATGGCGTTCAACCTGCGCTATTACGGCGCACTGGCGATTTACATCGACCAGATGCCCGCCTTGCAGCTGGATTTCACCGCGCAATATACACGCCTGAAAGATGCGCTGGATGCGGACATTTTCGCGCAATCCGGCGCGGATGCTGCTTTGTACCGCGGCGTTGTCGAATCCCTTCTGCCGCCCGCACAGGCATTGAAAGCGCGCATCGACACCCTGAACGCGTGCTATCTTGCCGCGGACGAAGCCGGTGATACCGCTGAAATGGCTCGCCTGCGTCAAGAGGGTCGCCCGCTGATTCGCAAGGTGCTGAACGCCTTCCGTTACTGCCAGAAGTACCTCTTAGGCTTGATGTACGAGCGCCCGATTGTGCCGCATCAGGCCCCGCAGGAGACCATTGCCCTGTGCCAGCACATCATTGACTGCTTGGTGCGCCACGACCCGGCAACGGCTGTTGACCAATATGTTGCGACGGTTAATAACTGTCTGGAAAGCTACTCCATTTATTTCTCGCCCGCGGTGATTGATACGCTGAATGATATGAACTGGGGCGCGGGAAATCAGGATAATTTGTACTTTGGGACAAATATCAACTTTGATAAGGCGGAAGTTGAAGAAGCATCAAGGAGCGTATATCAGCGGCGTGCGGAGATAGGCGGGGATTTTGCGAAGGAAATTCGGGTGTATCGGGATGCAATTGACATGGAGAAGAAGAAACTGCGCGCGGATGTGCACAAGGAAACCGAGGCAATCGGCTGGTTAAAAGACTTGCTGGGGTAAAAGGCGCCCAAGGGCTTCCGATTTCTTTAAGCACTCCCATGTTCCTGCTCTTTTTATGCAGTCTGGCATTTATGGAGGTTGAAAAACAGCAAGCCGAGCCTTTTCACTCAGCTTGCTGTTTTATATTGTTCTCACAAGAAAAAAAGCCGCCGATAAATTCGAGTGTTAGCCTTCCGAATTCCTTCCTGCAAGAAAGTCTCCATGAGCAATATACACCTTCAGGCAGTTTTTTCTGCGCAGTGCAAAATCACTTTTTTCCGATAGACGCTCAAACGCCATCCGCGCCCCATTCCGGCACTGAATCACGCCGCAGTACCGAAACCCGAACCGCTCAATCTGGCGCTGCATCGGAAGATTGAGCGCATGGGTATCAATTCGCAAGTGCGGCTGCATCGCCATCGCGAACGCCATCACCTCGGCAAACACGCCCCGATGAGTCCCGTCCGACGCAACGCGATGAATCGTCGCATACGGGCGGTCAGACAGCCACGCGCCGTCAATCTCCGCATACGTCGGGTCATCCCCGGTCAGGAACGCGAACGCACCGTAAATCCCCGTATCATCCGCCAGCACATGCAGTCCGCCGCGCGCCATATCGCCGCGAAGCACCTCGTCCGTCGGATACCCCGGCTCCCACTGGTTCGGATTGCCCTGCGCTGCCATATACGCGCGCGCGGCATCAAACACGCGCCGCATTTCCGGCAAATCCGCCTCTGTCGCCCGTCGAATCATGGGTTGACCTCCTGTACGATGGTTTCGGAGATGATTATAGCGCATTGAAGGGGGCATGTCAAATGTGAGAAATTTGGATTTTTTTTCGGATTACTATCGCAAAGCTTTCGAAAATCATGCATTTTTGCGGTTTGTAATCGCAAACGGCTTAAGCAGAAATATCTGCCCTATTCTATTATCACACAGAACGACGCTCTCACATGTTCACAAAAAGTTTTCAAAAAAACCTCTTGACAAACGGGAGAAAATGAATACAATAGAGTCTGACGAAAGTCAAAGAAAGTCAAACCCTCGGAAGGAGGTTTGGTTATGAACACGAACCAGTTCACCCAGAAAACGATGGAAGCTCTCCAGCGCGCCCAACAAATCGCGGTGGAATATCAGCACATGCAGGTGGATGAGGAGCATATGCTTCTCTCCCTGACGGAAGATGCGAAGGCGCTCATCCCGCAGCTGCTGACCCGGTGCGGCATCAGCGTGGATGCTTTCCGTGCGGCGCTGAATGATGCGCTGTCCCGGATTCCGCGTGTGTCTGGCCCCGGCCGCGAGGCAGACAAGGTTTATATTTCTCCGGACTTCGAGAAAGCCCTGCTGGAGGCGGAAAACCGCGCCAAGCAGATGAAGGACGAGTACCTCTCCGTTGAGCATGTTTTCCTCGGCATCGCGTCGAAGCCGAACGCCCACGTCAAGGAAATTCTGACCCGCATGGGCTACGACGAGAAGAAGTTCCTGAAGGAGCTTTCTGCCGTCCGCGGCGCAACCCGCGTAACCACCGACAACCCGGAGGAAACGTACGATGCGCTGAAGAAGTACGGCTCTGACCTTGTGGAGATGGCGCGGCAGCACAAGCTCGACCCGGTTATCGGCCGTGACAGCGAAATCCGCAACGTCATCCGTATTTTGAGCCGGAAGACGAAGAATAACCCGGTGCTGATTGGCGAACCGGGCGTCGGCAAAACCGCTATCGCCGAAGGGCTGGCGCAGCGAATCGTGCGCGGCGACGTGCCGGATTCGCTGAAGGACAAGACGATTTTCTCGCTGGATATGGGCAGCCTGATTGCCGGCGCGAAGTTCCGCGGCGAGTTCGAGGAGCGCTTGAAGGCGGTGCTTGCGGAAATCAAGCGCAGCGAAGGGCGCATCCTGCTGTTCATTGATGAGCTGCACACGATTGTCGGCGCAGGCAAGGCGGACGGCGCAATGGACGCCGGCAACCTCTTGAAGCCGATGCTGGCGCGCGGCGAGCTGCACTGCATCGGTGCGACGACGCTGAATGAATACCGCCAGTATATCGAGAAGGACGCCGCTTTGGAGCGCCGTTTCCAGCCGGTCATGGTGGGCGAACCGTCTGTTGAAGACACGATTGCCATCCTGCGCGGTCTCAAGGAACGCTACGAAGTGTTCCACGGCGTGAAGATTCAGGACAACGCCCTGATTGCCGCCGCGACCCTCTCCAACCGCTATATCACCGACCGCTTCCTGCCCGACAAGGCGATTGACCTTGTGGATGAAGCGTGTGCCATGATTCGTACCGAAATCGACTCCATGCCGACAGAAATGGACGACATCAACCGCCACATCATGCAGCTGGAAATTGAGGAAGCGGCGCTGAAGAAGGACGACGACGAGCTGACCAAGGCGCGTCTGGCAGAGGTGCAGAAGGAGCTGGCGGAGCAGCGCGACGAATTCAACCAGATGAAGGCGAAGTGGGAAAGCGAAAAGAACGCCATCACGAAGGTGAACAAGCTGCGCGAGGAAATCGAGCGCGTGAACGCCGAAATGGAACGCGCCGAGCGTCAGTATGACCTGAACAAGGCGGCAGAACTGAAGTACGGCGAGCTGCCGAAGCTCAAGAAGGAACTGGCGGCGGAGGAAGCCATCGCCGAGAAGTCCAAGGGCGAGGACAGCCTGCTGCGCGACAAGGTGACGGAGGAGGAAATCGCCCGAATCGTCGGCCGCTGGACGGGCATCCCGGTCGCGAAGCTGATGGAAGGCGAGCGCGAGAAGCTGCTTCACCTCGAAGACACATTGCATCAGCGCGTCATTGGGCAGGATGAAGCCGTCAAGCGCGTGAGCGAAGCCATCCTGCGCTCCCGTGCGGGCATCCAAGACCCGAACCGTCCGCTGGGCAGCTTCCTGTTCCTCGGCCCGACCGGCGTCGGCAAGACCGAGCTGGCAAAAGCCCTTGCGCAGGCGCTGTTTGACGACGAGAAGAACATGGTGCGTATCGACATGAGCGAATACATGGAGAAATTCAGCGTATCGCGTCTGATTGGCGCACCTCCCGGATATGTCGGCTATGACGAGGGCGGTCAGCTGACCGAAGCCGTCCGCCGCCATCCGTACTCCGTCGTGCTGTTCGACGAAGTGGAGAAGGCGCACCCGGATGTGTTCAACGTCCTGCTGCAAGTCCTCGATGACGGCCGTATCACCGACAGTCAGGGGCGCACGGTTGACTTCAAGAACACCATCCTCATCATGACGAGCAACCTCGGCAGCGAGTACATCCTGGGCGGCATCGCGAACGACGACATTACGCCCGAAGCGCGCGCGCAGGTCGATGCGCTGCTGAAGACGCACTTCCGTCCGGAGTTCCTGAACCGTATTGACGAGATTGTGTACTACAAGCCGCTGACGAAGGAGCAAATCAGCAAGATTGTGCTGCTGATGCTGGACAGCCTGAACAAGCGTCTGGCAGATCGTCAGCTGAAGGTGGAGCTGACCGACGCGGCGATGAATGCCGTGATTGATCAGGGCTTTGATCCGGTCTACGGTGCGCGTCCGCTGAAGCGGTTCATTCAGTCGAAGATTGAGACGCTGGTGGCAAAGCATATTATTGCCGCGGATGTGAAGCCGGGCGATACGCTGACCATCGACGTGAACGAGAATGGCGAACTTTATATGCGCTGGTGATGGTATAAAATGAACCGCGCGGTCTGCGTTTTTCGCACAGACCGTGCGGTTTTTTGTATGGGAGGAAAAGCGTGAAAAAGCAGTACGCGATAGGAAAGACTGCTGCGATAATTTTTAGGGGTCGCCACAATTGTGACAACCCCTTTTTTGATTTCAACTGGACGCGACGGGGAACTTCCCCCTCACTTCTCCATCTCCATGACTCTCCTCTTAAACACCGCCCGCCCATGGTTCTTCTTGTCCGTGCGGAAAAGGCTCAGCGTCTTTTCCAGCACCGCAATGTCAATCGGCTTGGAGAGGTGCATGTCCATGCCTGCGTCCAAACTCTGCTGAATGTCGTCCGCAAAGGCGTTCGCGGTCATGGCGATAATCGGAATCGTCCTGCCGACGGGGTTGTCGCTGGCGCGGAGGGCGCGCGTCGCTTCGTAGCCGTTCATCACGGGCATCTGCACGTCCATCAGGATAACGTCGTAGTCGCTGGGGCGGACGTGGTCGAACGCCTCCACCAGCTGCTTGCCGTCGCTGTAAATCGTGCAGGTCGCGCCCTGCATGTGCAGCAGCTCCTCCAGAATTTCCGCATTCAGCGGATTGTCCTCCGCGCAGAGCAGCCGCATCCCGTTCAGCACCGATGTGCCGTCCGCATTCCCGATATTGCCGAATTCCGTACGCAGTTTCGCCATCTCGTTCTCCAGATTGGAGAGGAAGAACGGCAGCGGCACAAAGCCGTCCAGCCCACAGGCGCTGATGATATCCAGCACTTCCTCGCGCTGCCCCGCCTGCATACAGAATACGAAAATCGGCTTCCCGGCGGCCTCGCGCATCTGGCGAACCAGAGGGCGCAGCATCTCCGGCGCGCGGTACTGGCAGGACAAAAGCACTACGTCCACATCCTCCTGCCGCAGGATGCTCACCGCGTCTTCAGGGCGCTCGACCGCCTCCGCCGTCACGGGTGTGTGTTCCAGCGCATCCTGCACGTCCGCCACGCGCCCCGGCGCATAGCCAACCAGCAGCAGACGGCAGTCCTTCACCGTGTGCGCGCGGTCATCCGCTTGTGCGTCCACCTTGAACTCCAGCAGCACTTCAAAGCGGCTGCCTTCGCCCGGCGCACTCTCGACGTTAATCACGCCGCCCATCATGTCCACAATGCTTTTGGTGATTGCCATGCCCAGCCCGGTACCCTGCACCTTGTTCGTCACGGAATCCTCCGCACGGGTGAACACGTCGAACAGGTGCTTCTGGAACTCCTCCGTCATGCCGATGCCGTTGTCCTTGACCACAAACGCGTATTTCACATACGAATGCCCGCTGCGGGACACCTCGCGCACGTCAAGACTGATTTCGCCGCCCTGCTGGGTGTACTTGACCGCGTTGGACAGGATGTTCAGCAGCACCTGCCGCAGACGGGTCGCATCGCCGATGAAATTCTCGTGGTGAATCTGGCTCGCGCGGACGATAAAGTGCTGCCCGCGCTGGCGCGTCTGCGGGCGGATGATGGCTTCAATCTGCTCAATCTGCTCAGCAAGATTGACTTCATCCATGCGCAGCGTCACCGCGCCGCTCTCGATTTTGGACATGTCCAGCACGTCATTGTTCAGCCCTAACAGATGCTCGCTGGATGTATGCAGCTTGTCGATATACGCCTGCAGCTTCTCCGGATTGTTCAGGTCGTGCTGCATCAGGTTCGTCAAGCCGATGATGGCGTTCATGGGTGTGCGGATGTCATGGCTCATATTCGTCAGGAACGCCGTCTTGGATACGTTGGCGGATTCCGCCAGTTTCAGCGCATCCACCGCTGCCTGACGTGCCTGATCCAGCTCCGCGTTCGCCTGTGCAAGCGCCTGCGCGTTCTCCGTCTCCACGGCGTAGCGCTCCCGGTTCTGCATCGCCGTCAACAGAAAGTACATTGCCCCCACCGTCAGCAGCAGCAAGACGAAGAACGCAATGTTGACTATCAGCGTAATCGAATCCACCATTGCGCGCGCACCGGCAGCAACCTCCACCCCCGGCACAAGGAACAGCATCGTCCAGTCGCATCCGGTTAGGCGCTTCATGCACAAGAAATACTGTGTTTTGTCCACCAGCACATCGGTGCAGGTGAAATGATTGTCGGATGCTTCAAGTTCCGTCAGACAGTTATCAAAATTGCCCGCGTGCGGGTAGCGGAGCGTCCGCAGCGCTGGATAGATGTTCCGTCCCAGAAAGTTGATGTTCTCATCCGCCGCGTCGGAATACATCTTCACGCCGTCGCTGATGACGACATAGGTGCTGTTCTGCGTGTGAAATGCGCTGCTGCGGAAGAACGGCGTCAGGCTGCTCATGCCCTTGAGCAGCACCAGATGCGTGATGCGGATGCTCTTTTCCCCCGTCGCAACCTTCAGCGGCTGCATGATGGGCAGGGAAAAGACCATTTGATTTTCATCGCCGCCCTTGCCGCGAATAAGGAAGCACTGTCGCCCCGTCATGCCAAGCGTATCGGCAAATTCGCAGGGCATCCGCTCTCCCGCCGCGTTAATCAGGTTTCCGCTTTCGTCAATCGCAAGGAATCGCAGGGCGCTGTCCTGCGACATCAGCTGATTCTGTGTCGCCTGAAGCAGCTGCACGAGTGCCTCCTGTGTCGTCGGGGCGTAGAAAGCTACGGACCTATCCATTACAGTCAGGAAATCCCACTGCTGTTCCAGCGTGATGGAGAGCTTCTCGTACATTTGCGACGTAATTTCCGTCAGCTGATTTTGGCTTTCGCGATAGAGTTCTTCACGCGTATAGCGGGTGAAAAAGCGCATCCCAAGGAAAATGAGCGCAAATAAAACAACGCCGACCAGCACCAGCATCGGCAGTTTGCTGTGGGTCAGGCGCTGGCGAATCGACGCTTTCGCAGCTTTCATGCGCTCATCCCCCTGCGTCATGTGTTTTCCGCGCCTCCAAACGGGCACTGCCGCTTTTTCCCGCAGCGCCCATGCAGACAGATGGACAATATCATCTTTATTATACCATTGAGGACATTCCATGTCAAGGCACAAAAGAAGCGGCGATGTTCATTTTCCACCGCCGCCGAAGGATTATTCCGTCCAGCTGTACACCCATTCGCCCTGCTGGTTGATGTAGCCGCAGCGGGTCGTGCCGTCGTCCTGCGCCATTCCCACATACGCTAATTCGCCGTAAAATTGCGTCACAAAGCTGAATTGCAGCGGAATCGCCAGTTCGCCGCTTTCGTCGAGATACCCTGCCAGCCTCGTGCCGTCTATATCGTACACTGCCTGCAAGCCCGACGGGAAATACACGTCCGGCTGGTCGTATTCCGGGAATGTCCACTTCGCTTCGCTGATGATTTCGCCCTGCATGTTCACCCAACCGCAGCGGCGCTGTCTGCCCTTCTCCACAACGTACATGCACAAGCCGTTCTCCTCCGGCGTCCACAGCCGCACGATATTTTCGCCTTGCAGGGTGAACAGCTCCTCGCCCGCCACGCTGTACATCGTGAAGCTGTGTTCGCCCGTCGGCAGCACATAGCAGCCATGCCGGACGTCTGCATAGTGCGTATCCGTCGTGCGCATCACAACTTTCCCCGTTTGGTCGATGACACCATAAGTGCCGTCGGTCAATTCAACCTCCGCATAGCCGTCTGCAAACTCGAAGGTATACGCAAACTGCGGTTCAATCACCACTTCGCCGCTTGTATTGCAGTAGCCGTATAAGCCGTTTGCACCCACCACTTCAAACAGCCCGTCACCAATCTCAATATCGCAGTATTCCTCATGGATGCCCTCCGGCAGGGGATATTCCTTCCCCGTTTCGTCAATCAGCAGCGTCTGCACAATGTTGTAATCATCATCACAGACTGTGACAACGGCGTACCCATCATAAAAATTGGAACCCATGTTGTCCGAATCATACTTCGCCGGAATTACCATTTCGCCCGTATCGCGGCTGACATAGCCCCACTTCCAGTTTTCATCTGCCACGGCAATCAAGCGGCTGTTCGACTCCCTATGATTCACGCCCCGCCACTTCAAGCCGCTGTAAACACCGCTCTGCACATCAAAGAAGCCTTCCAGCCATTCCGTGCCGAGACTGTTTTTCCCCGTCGCCTTCTTGTATAGCAGCCAAATGCCCGTTTCGCGTCCGCCGTAATAGAAGCCGTCATAGCCGCTGTCTGTCACTACATTCTCATCCAGCAGCAGCACAATTTCGCCGTCGCGGTTCGCGAACCCCTCCCGGTCGCCCTGCTGAATCCACGCATAATTGCCCCGGAAGTCGCCCGCACTGTCGAATTTCGGCGGAATCACCCAGTTCCCCATCTCGTCGATATGCCCCCACAAGCCGTTATCGCCCTTCGCGGCGTACCAATACCCCTCCGCTGACGCGCAGCCTAACAGCATCAGCAGGCACAATATCCCGCACAGCAGTTTCTTCATGCGTTTTCCCTCCTATGGTGATTTCTGCCTTCATGATACCAGCAAAGAGGCTATTCCGCAAGCGTTCCGACGCATTTGTTACAATTGAAAAAGGCAGGGAGAACGAATCCCCCTGCCCATATTGATTGGTTACTCCGCCAGCAGCGGCGCGACAAGCCCTTCCAGCACCGTCAGCGTCACCGACCCGACCTTGTTGTACACGATTTTCCCGTCCGCATCGACAATGACCGTCATCGGCAGCTGCGTCGAGCCGCCCAGCGATTTAATCACCGCGCCCGTCTTGTCCAGCGCGAACGGCATATTCAGGTTCTCCTTCGCGAGGAACTTGTCTACATCGTCCGTCACGAGGTTCGAGTGAATCGCCACCAGCGAGATTTCGTCGCCGTACTCCGCGTACAGCTCCGCAAAATACGGCAGCTCTGCCACGCACGGCGTGCACCATGTCGCCCAGAAGTTGATAACCGTCACTTTTCCCTTCTGCGCTGACAGCGTGAATTCGCCGCCCTCTTCCCCGTACAGCGGAACCGTGAAGTCCGGGCACTTCATCCCGACTTCACAGCCCACGGGCGTGTCGTCTTCCTTTTCGGGCAGCAGCGGCTTTACCAGCCCTTCGAGAATCTCCAGCGTCACCGACCCGACCTTGTTGTACACGATTTTCCCATCTGCATCGACAATGACCGTCATCGGCAGCTGTGTCGAGCCGCCCAACGATTTAATCACCGCGCCCGTCTTGTCCAGCGCGAACGGCATATTCAGGTTCTCCTTCGCGAGGAACTTGTCCACATCGTCCGTCACGAGGTTCGAGTGAATCGCCACCAGCGAGATTTCGTCGCCATACTCCGCATACAGCTCCGCAAAATACGGCAATTCTGCCACGCACGGCGTGCACCATGTCGCCCAGAAGTTGATGACCGTCACTTTCCCCTTCTGCGCCGACAGCGTAAATTCGCCGCCCTCTTCCCCGTACAGCTGAACCGTGAAATCAGGGCATTTCATGCCGACTTCGTAGCCCACGGGCGTATCGTCGTCCGGCGCTTCCGTGGCTTCGGGCGCAATCGTTTCCGTCGCGGCGGGCTGACTTACCGGTTCTTCCACCGTGTCCGCCTTGTTTACCTGCCACATCACCACGCCTAACACTACCAGCGCCGCCGTCCACGCCGCCATCACGCGAATGCGGCGGTTCGTGCGCTTTTTGTTGTCTTCCGGCTTCATCGGCTGCACTTCGTTCGCTTTCAGCGTAATTTTGCCCATTCTCATGCTGATGGCTTTCGTCGGGCAAACGTCCACGCACGATGCGCAGTGGATGCACTCATGGTCGCCCACATGCCGAATATCCATCTTGCAGTGCGCCACGCAGCGCCCGCAGTTCGTGCATTTGCTTTTCTCGACCTTCACGCCGAGAATCGACACACGCGCGAACAGCCCGTAAATCGCCCCCAGCGGGCAGAGGAAGCGGCAGAACGCACGGTAGAAGAACACGCACGCCAGCAGAATCGCCACCATGATGACGAATTTGCGCGTAAAGAGGATGTTGAGGATGGAGAACTTGCCCGCATTGACCGGGTTCGCCAGCAAGCCCATTGCGCCCTCGAACGTCCCCGCCGGGCAGATGTACTTGCAGAATCCCGGCACGGGATACTGCTGCAAGCTGTACGCCAGCGGGATGATGACCACAAACACCGCCAGCAGGACGTATTTGAGATACGACAGCGCATGGGTGAAGCGGCTTTTCTTCACCTTCGGCGTCGGAATCTTGTAGAACAATTCCTGAATCAGCCCCAGCGGGCAGAGCCAGCCGCAGATGGTGCGCCCCAAAATCAGCCCGTAGAGCATCAGAATGCCCAGAACGTAGTACGGCGCGCGCTTATCCGAGGACGCCAGCGCGTTTTGCAGCGCCCCCAGCGGACATGCGCCAATCGCGCCCGGACAGGAGTAGCAGTTGAACCCCGGCACGCAAAAGTTCTTGATGCTGCCAGTGTAAATGTCGCCCTTGATGAATCCCTTCACATAGGCGTTGTAGAGCAGGGCGGCGTAGACCTGTATGAGCCGCCGGGTGGTGGGCTTATGGGCGCTCCACCATGCCGCAAATTTCTTAGCCAAGGCCGATACACTCCGTACAAATATTGATTGCCTTCACCAGCACATCGAACATGCCGCCGTTCATCACACCCAGCACAATCAGCGCCACCGCCGTCGCCGCGATGATCACGCGGATGACATTCCTGCCCGTCGTCTTTTCCGGAGCGGCTGCATCCGGCTTGCACTTCGGGGCGCTCCTGCGCAGTTCCAGTTCCTTCATCAACAGGCGGAAATTCCACTGCTCAGCCGCCATCAAGAGGATGAACGCCAGCCCAATCCACGGGAACGTTTCAATCGCCATCTGGCGCACGACGACTTCCAAATCACGCGAGGCAAAATTCGACCAGTCCAGCAGGAATCGCCCTGCCATGCCCCCGCAAATCAGGCACAGAATCGCTGCGCCGCACCATACGCCGATACGCTGTTTCTTCACTTTGCGGATTTCGTCCGTCTCCTCCGTCCGCGCGCGCAGCATCAGCAGCTGATTCTCCACCGGCGCGCGAAGCGATTCCTTCTGCTCCGGTTTGCCCGCGATGATGTTTACCGCCAGCAGCGCCAGAAAGACCCACACGCTCCACGCAATCGAAGCGAAGTGCGCCGTGACAATTTCCCGACTGTAAATATCGTGAATCCGCAGCCCGTTTTCGCCCATGTTTTCCGGCGCGATGCCCTCATGATAGATGGTCACGCACTGCCAAATCAGCAGCGCCGCCATCAGCACCGTCGCCGCGCTCAGCAGCCACTGAAGCATGATGCGCACCGAGCGTTTGCTCTCTGCCTTCATTCCGCGTTCCTCCCACTTTTCCGGACGCGCAGTACGCCCGGAACGCTACTGGCTCCATTATAGCGCAATGAATGGGATGCGTCAAACAATTCATCGGATTTTCGCTGGTTCTTTTCCGTTTTTCCGATTGGAAGCCGGCGGTATTGTGAAAAAATCATCAATTTTTGTCCATTTTGTGCCGTCCGCTCTTGCTTTTCCGCATCATCTGTGATACCATAAACGCACAGGCTGCTTGTTCAGCCCTTCACCATGAAGGAGGAATTATATAATGGGTTTTCTGGCAGGAAAGACAGCGATTATTACCGGCGCGGGCTATGCGAAGCTCAGCAACGGCCGCTGCGGTTCGATTGGCTACGGCATTGCGACTGCTTACGCCAAGGAAGGCGCGAACCTGGTCATCACGGGGCGCAACGTGAAGAAACTGACCGACGCGAAGGAAGAACTGGAACGCCTCTATGGCGTGAAGGTGGTGTGCGTGCAGGCGGACGTGAATGACAGCGCGGACAACGAGGCTGTTGTGAACAATGTCGTCAAACAGGCAATTGACACCTTCGGCCGCATCGACGTGCTGATTAACAACGCGCAGGCTTCCGCATCCGGCGTTACGCTGGCTGACCATACCACCGAGCAGTTCAATCTCGCACTGTATTCCGGTCTGTACGCCACGTTCTATTATATGAAGGCGTGCTACCCCTATCTGAAGGAAACGAAGGGTGCTGTCATCAACTTTGCCTCCGGCGCGGGCCTGTTTGGCAACTATGGGCAGTGCGCGTATGCCGCGGCAAAGGAAGGCATTCGCGGCCTGACCCGCGTTGCCGCCACCGAATGGGGCAAGGACGGTATCAACGTCAACGTCGTCTGCCCGCTGGCATGGACGACGCAGCTGGAGAACTTCCAGAAGGCATATCCCGAGGCGTTCAAGGCGAATGTCAAGATGCCCCCGATGGGCCACTACGGCGACTCCGAGGTAGAAATTGGCCATGTGTGCGTCCAGCTGGCTTCCCCGGACTTCAAGTTCATGTCCGGCGAAACCATCACCCTCGAAGGCGGCATGGGTCAGCGCCCCTAACCGCTCGCATCTTTGCTCCCTTCTGCGCACCGCGGAAGGGAGTTTTTTGTCCCTCATTGGAGGTTTTTCGCATGAATACCGACCGAATCGCGTATTTTCTCGCCGTCGTCCGCGAAGGCAGCTTCTCCGCCGCTGCGAAGAACATGTACGTCTCCCAGACCGCCATCAGCCAGCAGATTGCGTCGCTGGAAAAAGAAATGGGCTGTGCGCTGTTCCACCGTCTGTCTACCGGCGCGGTGCTGACCGACCAAGGCGAGCAGTTTCTCCCCTACGCCGAGCGCCTGATGGGGATTCAGCTCGAATTGCAGGACGCTTTCGCCGATGCGCACCGTGTGAGCGCCATCCACATCGGCTACAACGGGCCGCTGGAAAAAGAGCTGATTGTCGATGCGTACCTTTCCCTGCATCCGCACCTGCCCAATTTGGTGATTCACCCGCTGTACCTATCGCTGACGGCCATGTCCGACGCCCTCTACCGCGGGCAATGCGACATGGTGCTGACGCTTCCCGGCGAAATCGACCAGCGGAACACCTATCAGGAGGTACTCTACGATGTGCCGATGATTGCCGCCGTTTCCGAAGCGTCGCCATTAGCGGAAAAGTCGGTTGTGTCGCTTTCTGATTTACGCGCGTATCCGCTGATTCTGCTTGCCCTCGACCAATCCCGCAGCGGGCGCGGCGCGATCCATGACTGGGCACAGAATCTGGGATTTCCGAATCAGTCGATTATTTATGCGGATTCGGCAGATATGCAAATTTTGATGGTTTCGCTGAATCTGGGGATTTCCTTCTTTCCAGCGAGAAAGCCATCCTATTTCAAGGGCGTGAAGCTGATTCCGCTGACGGAGGATATTGGACATCATCGGTCGGTGCTGGTGTGCAGACGGCTGACACCGGCGATTCGGATGATTCGGGACTGCATGATAGAGGAAATGAAAAAGGGCTAAACACGCGGAAAGAGTATGGCGAAGCGCTCAACTCAATCGCGCGGAGGGGGGCAAAGTGTTTTCTAATCGTCCCCTTGCCCCCTTGGGTCGCCACTACCAGAATTGACTTGTTCCGCAGTACAACGAATCACACCCATCCCCGCACTCAAAAAAGCACCAGCCCTTCGCAGCATTTGCCGCTTCGGTCTGGTGCCATTTTTATCAACCGATTACTGCTGGTTCGCCGCGTTTTCGCCCGCAATGCGGCCCATCGACAGCGCGTTCAGGAAAGACGAACCGGACATGTAGACCAGATCGTACAGCGCGCCGTTGGAGGCTTCGCCCGCCGCGTACAAGCCACCGATGACCGTGCCGTCCGCACGAAGCACCTGCGCGGAGGTGTCCGTCACAACGCCGCCAATCGTGCCTGTGTACTGAGGCGCAATCTGCACCGCGTAGAACGGGCCAACCGTCGCGAAATTCATGAAATCCACGCGCGCGCCAAACGCCGCATCCACGCCGGTGTCCTTCGCCGCATTGTAGACCGCGATGCAGTCAAGGAACGCCTGCTTATCAAAGCCCAGCTTGTCCGCCAGTTCTTCAAGCGTGTCCGCAGCGGTCACTGCCGGGTCACCAACGTTGTTCGCCAAAATCGCCGCATAGTCCTCGCGGTCAGAACCGTAGATGCAGTAATACGGTGCCGCATGACGGTAAATCAGGCTCGGATAATTCAGGGAATGGCAGTATTCATTGACGAAGCGGACACCTGTGTTGTCCACAATCGGCGCCTGACTCCACGGGCCGCCCAGCGAGGTCAGCTCCGCGTTCGTGCCGTCGCCCACAACGTAGGACATGCCCAGACGCGCGCCCTTCTCATAGACCGCCGCGCCAATGTCCTCCGCCATCAGAATGCCCTCGCCAGTCTGACCCGCGGAGCCATAGAAGTACGCCACCTGCGCCGCGTCAACGGGCGTGAAGCGTTCCATCATTTCCTGATTGTTGCCGAAGCCGCCAGTCGCCAATACCGTGCCCTTGGCGTAAATGTTGAAGGTCTGGCCGTCCTTTTCGACCGTCGCGCCGATGCAGTTGCCGTTTTCGTCGGTCAGCAGCGCCGTTGCCTTCGTCTCCATCCAGTATTCCACGCCCAGCTCCTGATTCTTCGCATAGAGCAGGTCGGTGGGCTTGCCGTTGGAGGCATAGTGGAAGCGATCCACGCCCTCAATCAGGTCGAAGCTCATCGGACGGCCGAACTCGAAGCCGTTCTCCTCCAGCCAGTCAATCAGGCCCGCCGCCTGACCCACCACGAAGCGGATGCGGTCTTCATCCATGCCGCTGTCTTCGCGGAAATACTCGTTGTGGTTGTATTCCACCCACAGATCGACGTAGGCTTCACAAGTATCCTCGATGCCGTACTTTTTCTGCTCGGAGGATTCCGGCGCCGCAATGCCGCCGCCCGCCATCGCAGACGTGCCGCCGATGGTCGCCAGCTTTTCAATCGCAATGACCTTTGCGCCGGCTTCCGCAGCCGCCATCGCCGCTGCTCCGCCAGCCGCGCCCGTACCAATGACCAGCACATCGCAGGTCAGGTCGGTATAGGTTTCCTTCTCCGCCGCCTCGACCTTCGCCAAGTCCGCGTTCGTCAGCCCCAGCTCCGCCAGTGCAGCCGCCGCTGCCGCTTTCACCGCGTCGGATGTCACCGTCGCCGCCGTCACGCCATCCATCTCGACGGAGTTGTTTGCCAGCATCTGCTCCGCCAGCACCTTCGCCGCCGCTCCGCCGATGGAATCGGTCTGCGACGTCGCGTCGATTTCCACGTTCACCAGCTTGTCGCCGTCCACGCTCAGCGTGACCGTCACGTTTCCGCCGCCAAACCCTTCCGCCGTCGCACTCGCTGTCTTGCCCTCCGCCAGCGCCGTCGCGCAGGCCATCGTCAGCACCATACATAGGCTGAGCAGCAGCGCTGTCAGCTTCTTCATGATGAAAAGACCCCTTTCCTTTTTTGAATGTCTCCGTGCAGGGAAGACACTCTGGTTGCTCTTCGCAACTTTGTGAAAAATATACCATACCTCTTTCCAAAACACAAACATCAATTCAGGAAGGGGGCTATAAGGATTTCTTATGGAGTGCGCCAGAAGTTGCTCAGCGCGGAAAAGGCGCAAGCAAATAGCGCAAATGAATTGGGAAATCGTATTATTTTTCTCCGCAATTTTTCCTTACCCCTGGAAAAACGCACCGCTTTATGCGTCTAATCCATTGAAATCACCATGAAAATGAAAGGAGGGCAAAGCATGGAGCAGCAATCCCCCAATGAACGCCGCTTAGAAGATTGGATGCGCACCTACGGCACCGCCATCCTGCGCACATGCTTCGTCATCCTTTCCGACGCGCGTGAAGCCGAGGATGCCATGCAGGACACCTTCCTCCGCGCTTGGCGCGCCATGGACACCTTCGAGCAGCGCAACGGCGCGAGCGTCAAAACGTGGCTGATGCGCATTGCCATCAATGTCTGCCGCGATTATCAGCGGAAACGGTGGTTTCGGCACATCGACATGCGGCACGCGCTGGAAGACTTGCCGCAGGGCATGATGACCGTGCTGCCAGAGGATCGGGAATTGATGCTGGACATCCTGCGCTTGCCCGACGACCTCAAAAAGCCGCTGATTCTCTACTATTATCAGGACATGAACCTTCAGGAAACCGCCGATGCACTGGGCATCAGCAAGTCGACGGTGCATACGCGGCTCAAAAAAGCGGAACAGGCGCTCAAACTTTCGCTGACAGGAGGTGACTGCTATGTCTGATAAACTCAAGCGGGTGCTGGATACGAATTTAGCCGGACTGCACGTCACCGACGCGCAGGTGAATGCCGTCCTGCGCCGCGTTTCGCAGGATGAACAGCGTCCGCGCGTGATTCGCTGGCAGGCCATCGCGGCGGTGCTGCTCGTGCTGGTACTGGGCGCGGGTGTCCTGCTGCAAACCGGGATTTTGTCGGACGATTCCCCGCAGCTCACTGCCGACGTCACCCGTCAGGGCGATTTCCTGACGGCGGCGCAAGTGAAAAAGCTTCTGGCCAGCGCGGCGGATTTGCAGTTTTCAGTGGATGAAGAGGCGATTTCGGCGCTGATGACGCAGGTCGAAAAGGACGGTGGTTGTTCGCTCTCCACGCTGCTGGAAATTCTTTGCCCTGTGGGGTCGTCGCTGGGGCAGTGGGATATCCGCGCACAGGTGGCGCTCAGCCAGACGCTTGAAAGAATCGGCTATCAGGGGATTCTGCCGGGCATGACGCGCGAACCGCTCTCCACCGAAATCACCGCGCAGGACGCCCTTGCCCGCGCAGTTGCCTACATCCGCACCAATGACGACCCGCAGGCGGATTTCACCAATCTTGATTTCTATCGTGTAGGTATCCGCTTCCTTTCCGGTGTTTATGACGGCACCTGTGAGGGAGCGTATTACTGCGTAAATTTTGATGCGCTGGATGCGTTCGGCACAACGTACGAAGTCGCGGTGAACGCGGAGGACGGCAGCATTTGCCGAATGCGGCGGGAACGCGGTGCGGGCAGCAATCACACGGCGGACGAAGTGACCCGCGGCTTCCGGCGCATTTTCGGCTACGACATGCGCACATGGACGCCCATGCAGCTGCGTGTGTACATTCTGGCGCTTTCGCGGGCGGATCGCTCGTCAATGCAGACGGTGCATGAGCTGTTCCTGAGCGTCGGGCGCGATGGCTTCCCGGATGTTCCGGCGGAAGCGTTGACCCGCGAAGAAGCCATTGACGCCGCGCTCGCCATTCAGGGCGGTTCAGCATCTGACGTGCTGGCGGCAGAGTACCTTGCGGGCGCGTCCGGCGACTTCTGGAAGATTGCCATCCGCCAGCCGAATGCCCCCAGCGGGCAGAGCATCGTCTATCTGGAGCTGAACGGGCTGACCGGTGCGCTGCTGACAACGACGTACTCCGGCAATCTCTACGGCTTGCCGCAGGAATTCTTCCCCAGTCAGCTGCTGTCCACCCTCGACTGCACGGATTTCTCCCATGGCGTACCCGCCGTGGATGCCGAAACAGCGCAGTCTGCTGCCAGCGATGCCATCCAGCGCCAATATCAGCGGAACGTGATAGAAGAGGGCTACACCTGCTTTATTGAAAGCGATTTTGAGGACACGGCAGGCGGATTCTCCTACTACACGGGCGGCGGTGTCGTGATCTTCAGCAAGGATGCGCAGAACACGTCGCAGGGTGACATTTACTGGGCAGCGCTGAACTGGTACGGCGAAGTGCTGGATGTCGGCTGGAACCGCAATCCGCTGGATGCAGCGCGCTTCACGCTGCTGATGCAGGGCTATCTGCCCCCGATTTACCAGCGCGAAACCGTCCAGCAGCTGCAAGCGCTGCTGACCGGCAGCCAGACGGACGAAGCCGGTCTGCGCCAGATGGAAACAGACGGTACCCTGCCGCTGTTCAACGCCCTGCTGGCGATGGAGGTCGTTCCTGATGCCAGCACGAAATCCACCGCCGATGATGTGACCGCTGCCGCCTTGAAATCGCTGAACGCCCATCTGTGCTATGAGGATTCCTCGTTCCTTGTTTATCGCGAGGATGGTGAGCTGATTTGGCACTTCTGGCTATCCACCGACATGGGGTACTTCCTCATGGACGTGCGCGACGGCGACTTGTCCGTGGTGGGCTCCGTACAGATTCCGAGCTTCAGCGCCCTGCGCGCCAGCATTCTGCTGCCCGTGCGCGTCTGGAACACGCTGGCGGAAGACCTTCGCGTCACCATCTTCTACCGCGACGCGAACACGCAGCCCGGCATCGTTTACGGCATGTACGCCAATCGTATTGTTCAGCGCTATGTTGATTTGTACGGCGCCAATATCCTGCGCTGGGATCAGGCGACGCTCCGTTCTTTCCAGTCCGCGATGAGCATCAGCGGCAGCTATGTCGGCGACTGGTCTGTTGCCTGCCTGCGTCAGACGATTTACCCCGACGTTCCCGACTACGCGATTTCCCAAGCGGTCGCGGCGGAATACGCTGCCCGTGCGCTGGGCGACGATGACTACTCCCTGCGCGGCGGCGTGCTGATTGACCCCGGCGAGGGCGACCCCATCTGGAAAGTGACGCTGGATTACCCCGACGGGCGCAGCTTCAACGCGGAAGTGGACTGCCGGACAGGCGCGATTCGGACGCTCCGCCAGCAGGACACGCGCGTCATGCCCTTCTACACGGACTACCTTGATTTCCCTGATGACGGGGAATACTGGTTCCGTAATTTTGTGCTGGATGAGGTTATCGAGCAAGTACGGACGCAAATGACTGGTCGATACGGCAATAACATCTGATTGCATCAATCGACGATTTTGCTATTTTTTTGACAAGTTTGTCTGGACAAACCGGCATTGCTGCGCGTATAATTGTGTTGCTGGCAGAAATTCTGCCAAGTTTCGCAAAAAAGAGGTTGGCTCCTATGAAAAAGTTTTTCGCACTGCTCCTGTCCATCATGCTGCTGTCCACGGCTGCGCTGGCTGAAGTCAAAATCGGTCAGGTTGAGTATGCCGCACACGGCACGTCCTGCTTCGCCGTGCTGACCGTCGCGATGGATGGCGACACCATCGTTGCCGCGCACATCGACGAGTTCCAGTTCATGGATGCCGCTACGGCGGAAGGCGTTCCGAACTCCGACGCTTCCTTCGGTCAGAACTATCCCGAAGGCAAGGTGCTGGCTTCTAAGGTTGTGAACAACGGCCTGTACAGCACCAACATGACGACCAAGGCGGGCGCAACCACGCCGCTGGGCGTGAGCTACAACGCCATCGAAGCTTTCGTGACCGGCAAGACCATCGCCGAACTGGAAGCTGCCATTGAAGGCAAGACCAAGGAAGAAATGGTGGACGCCGTCTCCAGCAGCACGCTGGTGGATACGCTGGGCTATGTGCAGGGTCTGCTGGCCGCTGCCAAGGCTGCGAACAACCAGACCGGCTACTACACCCTCTACAACAAGACCGGCGAAACCGTGAAGGAAGTCAGCATTACCATCAACGCGACCGGCGAAAAGTTTGTCATGGCGACGGACGTTCCGGCTGACGCGGTGAAGGTGATTGTCTTCTCGATGGACGGCGCGCTGGAAGGTCACAATGCGCTGACCTTCGCTTTCACGACCGAGAGCGGCTATGAAGGCTCTTTCGCGACGCTGAGCATCGAAACGGCTCCCATCACGATGCTGTCCGCCGATGCCATGACCGGTGCAACGCAGATTTCCTTCTTTGCGCCTGCTGCGGAGTAATCCCCCCTCGATTGCATCAAAGAAACGGGTATTGTGTGAGGACGAATCCTCCACAATACCCGTTTTTATTTTTCAAAAGATGGCGCAGGTGAATCTGGAAATAGGATTATTCCCCTTCCGTCAGGGTCATCTGCCCCGCGATGCTGCGGAGGGAGTTTTCCTCCAGCAGCGGCGTGATCATGACGTAAAGTGCTTCCTCCCCCTGCGCGTGCAGTCGGATGCTTTCCGCGTTTTCCATACGGATGGAACGCAGACCTGCCAGCGTCGCACCGAGCGATGCGCTGATACGGTAATCGCCCTTTTCCAGCAGCGCAATTGCCCGCGCGGGATAGATGCTCGTCAGCGTCACTTGAATCGTGTCGCTCGCCTGATACGTCAGCGTGAGGATACGTCCCATGCCATTCTCGAACGCGACATCATAGCATGTGCCGACGACGAGCGACCACCCGGAGGTGGTTGGCGCCAATGCGGGCGCGGGGAACATCCGCAGCAGCAGCGGCAAATCATCCGCGCTGGTGATGGTCACAACGTCCTGTCCGGCGGACAGCAGCGGCTGATCCGTGCGCGGCGTTACGGTGGAAGCCGTTTCGTCCTCCTGCGGCTGCCCGATGATAACCGCGAGGTAGAAAGCCGCCATCAGCAGCAGGCACAGCAGCGCCATCAGGAGCTTTTTGGCGCTGCGCTTCCAGAAGCCCTTGGAAATGGGGAATCACCGTCCTTTGGGAGGGGAAGTTTTTCGGAGAAAATACATTGGGAAAAACGCGCTTTTATGCTTTTGGCACAGTTGAATCAAGCAGCATGGAAGCCGCTGCCCCAATGCGCAAATAGGAATCAGAACTCGCAGTTCATCGGCGTGCGCGCATACGGAATGACATCGCGGATGTTGTCAACGCCCGTGAGGTAAATCAGCAGACGCTCGAAGCCCATGCCGAAGCCGGAGTGCGTGCAGCCGCCGAACTTGCGCAGGTTCACATACCAGTACATCGCGTCCTTGGAGATGTGCAGCGCATCCATGCGCTCCGTCAGCTTGTCCAAGCGGGTTTCACGCTGGGAACCGCCCATCAATTCGCCCGCGCCCGGCACAAGCAGGTCAACCGCCGCGACCGTCTTGCCGTCGTCGTTCTGGTACATATAGAACGCCTTGATATCCTTAGGCCAGTCATAGACGAACACCGGGCTATGGAAGTATTCCTCGGTCAGGTACTTTTCATGCTCCTTGGCGGTGTCTTCGCCGTACTTCGGCTCGAACTGGAAGCGATCCTTCACCTTGCGCAGAATCGTGATGGCTTCCTCGTGGGTGATGCGCGCCGCACCCGTCACGGCGAGGTGATTCAGCTTGTCCAGCAGTCCGCCGCCAGTGAACTTGTCAAGGAACTCCAGCTCATCCGAGCACTTCTCCAGCACCGTCTTGACGAGGTACTTCAGGAAGTCCTCTTCAATGTCCATCAGCTGATGAATATCGCAGAACGCGATTTCCGGCTCAATCATCCAGAATTCAGCGGCGTGGGTCTTGGTGTTGCTGTTTTCAGCGCGGAAGGTCGGGCCGAAGGTGTACACCTTGGAGAACGCCATCGCGAACGTCTCGGCTTCGAGCTGACCCGTCACGGCGAGGGAGGTGGGCTTGCCGAAGAAATCGTTGCTGCCGTCCTTCTGCTCCGACGGCGGCAGGGTAGTCACGGTGAAGGTGTTGCCCGCTCCCTCGGCGTCGTTGGCGGTAATCAGCGGCGTATGCACATAGAGGTAGCCGCGGTCTTGGAAGTAGGTATGAATGGCCATGCTTGCGACGCTGCGGACGCGGAAAACCGCCTGAAACAGGCGCGTACGCGGGCGCAGATACGCGATTTCGCGCAGGTACTCCACGCTGTGGCGCTTCGGCTGAAGCGGGTAATCCTCCGGGCAGTCGCCTTCGAGGTGGATGGCAATCGCCTGCACTTCGGGGGTCGTCGGATCTTTGTAGGACGGCACAACCTTGCCCGTCACGGTAATCGCTGCGCCGACATGCAGGGCCTGAATAGCCGCATAGTCTTCGATGGTATTATCGTAGACCACCTGCGGGTTCTTGAAGCAGGTGCCATCGAAAAAGTCGATGAAGCCCATGTTCTTCTGCTTGCGGTGATTGCGAATCCAGCCCTGCAGCATCACCGTCTGTCCCTGCAATTCATTCAGGCGCTCTTTCAGTTCGCGCGTCGTCAATACGTTCATTGGTCTTCCTTCTTTCTGATTCCCCGATGTCCCTATCGGAGAAATTTCTCTCTTATCATATCACAAACTTGTTTTCTCTGCAACCAGAGACGCTGCCTCTGTACTCCGCAAGGGAGAATGAAACGGGACGAAGTCCCTCCCTTGACCCTCTCGCGCGATTGAGTTGGTTTCTCTTTCATGCTGTTTTCGCGTGTTTATGCAGGGATTTCGCGCCTGCGGGCGCGACAAGGGGGCTTTGCGGTCGCCCCCTTGACCCCTTCGCCTTCGTCCTCCATGCAGCTTGATTTTTCATGTTGCATGGAGTAACGAAGGGTACACTAACTAAAAACTTGCGATAAAAATCAAGTAACATGGGGGTGTCCGCGCCGAAGGTTTCCAAAGGGCGATCGGAAAGCCCTTTGGTCGCCTCCGCAGAGGCGAAACCCTCTGCAACAATCAAAATCAAGTACAAAAGTACCCTATCGCGAAGGAGTTCCGAGGGAAATCGCCATTCCCTCAGAAATTCTTCGGACGCGGACGCACATCCCCCAGCCGACGATCCACCTCGCGCAGAATCGCCCTTGTGCTGCCGTAGGTCAATAGGCGCAGCGCCTCCCGCAGGGGCAAAACCCGCACATCCAGCACCTGCGTCGGGTCAGCCAGCGGCGTCTGGTCGTGGTAGTGCGCCACAAACCAGCTCACCCGCTTCACATCGCCGCCCGCAATCGGGTATTCATCCACCATCACCGGCTGCATCGTGTGCAGAATCGCGCAGATGCCCGTTTCTTCCCAAACCTCGCGCAGCGCCGTCTCCGCCAGCGTTTCGCCGGGTTCTACATGCCCTTTGGGAAGCCCAAAGCTGCCGTTCTTTTCCATCACCAGCACATATTGCCGAACGCCGCCGTCCTCAGTGTACAGCACAGCTCCTGCGGATTCAATCAACGCCATGTGCTTTCTCCTCCACAGCTTCATCCAGCGCCTCTTTCAAGCGGCGGATGCCCTCGGTGATGTTCCGGCGCGGACAGCCGATGTTCACGCGCAGGAAGCCTTCGCCGCCCTCGCCGAAGAACGTGCCTTCCGTGAACTGCACGCCATGTTTCAGCGTCCGCGCCATCAGCTCCTCGCAGTTCATGCCGTATGCCCGCAGGTCAAGCCAACCCAGATACGTCGCCTCCATCGGGGTCAGCACGGCTTGGGGCAGTTCCTGCTTGACCACTGCCGTCAGGTGCTTCCGGTTGCCGTCCAGATAGCGCATCAAGCCGTCCAGCCACGCGTCGCCGTATTCATACGCCGCGCGCGTCCCTTCCAGCGCGAACAGGTTGCCGCTGCGAACGCCCGCGCGTTCCATCTCGGTGTTGATTTTCGCCCGCACCGCTTCGTCCGGCACGAGCATCGCCGCCTGTTCCAGCCCTGCAAGGTTGAACGTCTTGCTGGCGGCGCACAGGGACAGTACGTTCTTCTGCGCAAGCGACAGCACCGGCACGAACTGCTCCGGCGCATAGACGAAATCCGCGTGAATCTCATCCGCAATCAGGTACGCACCGTACCGCGCCAGCAAATCAATCAGCGCTTGCAGTTCCTCCCGCTTCCACGCGCGGGACACCGGGTTGTGCGGATTGCACAGCACCAGCGCCTTTGCGCCTGCTTGCAGCTGCTTCTCCACGGCATCCAAATCCATAGAGTAGCGACCCGTATCGTCGCGCTTGAGCGGCGCATCCATCAGCCTGCGCTCCGTTGCCTCCACCGAAAAGCGGAACGGCCCATACACCGGCGACTGAATCATCACCCCGTCGCCCGGCTTCGTCAGCGCCAGCAGGGCAAGCCGAATGCCCGTCACAACGCAGGGGATCATCATCACCCACTCGTCCTGAATCGTCAGATTGTGCCGGCGCTGCCAGAAGCCGGTCAGCGCACGGGTGTCGTCCGGCAGCACCAGCGTATAGCCGTATGTCGGATGCAGTGCGCGGACGGCAATCGCCTCCGCGACCTCCGGCGGGCTGGGGAAATCCATATCCGCGACCCATAGCGGCAGCACGCTTTCCTTCTCTGTGCCGTCCCACTTTTCGCAGCGTGTGCCGCGGCGGTCAAGTCCTGCGTCAAAATAGCTTTCGTCAAACGTGTGCATCAGCTGCTTCCTCCTGCGCTTCGTTTTCTTTCTTCAGCGGTTCTGTCGCCCGAAGCACCCAGAATCCGCCGGATTTGTCCACCTTGTCCACCTTGGCATACAGCGTTTTGAGGTACTTCATGCAGCTTTCCGCCCCCTGCTGCTTGCGAATGACCAGATACAGTGCGCCGCCAGGATTGAGCCGCGATGCCGCGTCGGCGAACATGCGGTAGATGACCGGCTTGCTGGCGCGAATCGGCGGATTGGTGATAATGAAGTCGAACGTGCGCTCCATCACCTCCGCCATGCCGTCGGATTCAAGGCATTCCGCCGTGATGCCGTTGCGCACCGCGTTGAAGCGGCACAGTTCCAGCGCGCGGCGGTTGACATCCACCATCGTGACATGCGCGGCGGGATACTTCTTCTTCACTGCCACGCCAATTGCGCCCCAGCCGCAGCCCAAATCCAGCACGTCGCCGTACACATCCGGCAGGGCATCCAGCAGCAGGCGTGTCCCGGTGTCCAGCTCGCCCTTGGAAAACACACCCGCGTCTGTCATGAAGTTCAGCCCATGCCCGCGATACACAAACGAACACGGCACCTGCTTCGATTCGCAGGTCGGGTCAGCGGTAAAATACTGTTCAGCCATGCTTTTCCTCCATCTGCGCGTCCCGGTAGAGGGCGGACGCTTCCGCTTCCGTCAGTTCGCGCCACTGCCCGCAGGGAAGCGCCTCGTCCAGCGCCAATGAGCCGAATGTCTCCCGGTGCAGGGTCAGCACTTCGCGCTCTACCGCCGCGAACATGCGCTTCACCTGATGGAATTTCCCTTCGTGGATGGTCACGCGCGCCTGATTGCCTGGCAGCGGCGTCAAATCGGCAGGCGCGGCTTCAAAGTCGCTCAGGGACAGCCCTGATGCGAACGCCGCGACTTCCTTGTCGCCCACCGGCTTGTCCAGCGTCGCCAGATACGTTTTGTCCACATGCCGCGCGGGGGCCAACAGGCGGTGATTCAATTCGCCGTCCGTCGTCAGCAGCAGCAGTCCTGTCGTGTCCTTGTCCAGCCGCCCGACGGGCATACAGCCAATCGCGGCATATTCCGGCGGAAGCAAGTCCATCACCGTCGGCTGCTTCTTGTCGCGCGCGGCGGTCAGCAGTCCAGCGGGCTTATGCAGCATCACATGGCGGGTCAGGCGGGTATCCAGCTTTTCGCCGTTCAGCAGGATTTCCGCGTCCTCCCCCACCTGCGCGGACGGGTCGCGCTGCACGTCCCCATTCACGCGGACGCACCCGCCGCGAATTGCCTTCTGCATCTCCGACCGGCTTCCCTTGCCCAGCGTCACCAGCATTCGGTCAAGCCGCAGCATCTTCCTGCTCCTTCTCGTCCTTCACGCCGCGCAGGAAAATCGCCGGCAGCAGCGAACGCATGGGATTCGTCACCAGCATCAGCACGGCGGACACCGCCGTCACCGCTAACAGCCACTTCGGGGGCATCAGTGCAGCCATGCTCGGCACAGCCATCAGGTTGTTGAACCACTCTGTCGTGAACTGCACGGCGGACACGCCGATGACTGCAATCAGCGCGACCACGCAAATCGCCACTGGCAGCACGAACATCAGACCGCTCAGCCAAAGCCTTATCAGCTGCCCACGGTGTCCCTTGACTAACTTGCGGTCGTTCAGTGCGCAGGCATGGCGCGTACCGCTGTGGAACATCACCCCAAAAAGCGGGAACAGCAGCATCAGCATCATCAGCATAACATAGCGGATAATCCCCTGCCCGAAATCCCCGCCGCCCAGCGAAGACAGATACCCCAGTGCTGTCAGGAAGTCCATGCCGGTCAGCGCGTACAGCAGCAGTCCCAGCATGACCGCAAACGGCAGCAGCCACAGCAGCATCAGTCCCGTCATCCGCAGCGAACGCGCAACCTTCTTCCAGTAGCCGTTCAGCGGCAGCATCGCCACCGTCGCCATCGGCGCGCCGGAGAGGAACAGCTGCATGGCTTCCGCCGTGCTTTGGCGCATCGGCAGGGCGATAAAAATCAGCATCAGCGGGCAGAGCAGCGCCAGCGGCCGCAGCGACGCGTTCAGCAGGAACAGCAGCGGGCACAAACACGCCGCCCAGACCGCCATCGTCATCCCCTGCGCGCGCAGCAGGTCGCCTTTGCCAGATTTGAACCGCGAAATGCTTTCCAGCATCGTTTTTTTGATCGTCATGTGGGTCATTTGACTCCTTTCGGCTTTGCGGGAAACAGTTCCCCATTTTCATCGTTTATTATACAGGTTTTTGCCCGGTATTGCAATTGCTTTTTCTTTCCGATAGCATTCCTCGTTGACTTTTGGCGCGGGAAAGCGTATGATGAAGCAAAATTCAGTCAAGGAGGAAATTTCGATGAACGCATCGTTCCACACGGGAAACCGCAAACGGCTCTATGAAGCCATGAAACCCGCGTCGCTGCTGGTCATGTTCTCCGGTGAAGACGTGCGCAAGACCAATGACGAATATTATCCTTTTTATACCGACCGCAATTTCTACTACCTGACCGGGCTTGACCAGCACGAGCTTGTGCTGATGGCAGTGAAAGCGCCATCCGGGAATGTGCATGAACAGATTTACATTCTGCCGCCCGACCTGATGGCGGAGCGCTGGACGGGTGCGCGTCTGAAGCCCGCCGAGGTTGAGGCGCTGTCCGGCATTTCCGACGTTCGCTTTGTCAACCAGTTCCAGACGGATTTTCACGCGCTGGCGGCGGGCGGACACTACTCCCTGACCAGCGGGCAGATTGCGCAGGTGTATCTCGACCTGTTCCGCGTGTCGCCGCAGGACATTGACCGCCCGGCGCATCGGCTGCTGAAGCAGATTCAGGCGAATTACCCCTATCTGCAAGTCGAGAACGCCAACGCCATCCTGCGCCGTCTGCGGCTCATCAAGCAGCCCTGCGAAATCGACGCCATCCGCCGAGCGGAAAAGGTGACGGGCGAGGGCATCATGGCAATGATGAAAGCAAGCCGTCCGGGGATGTACGAATACCAGTACAAGGCGGAATTTGACTACGCGCTGACCCAGCACGGCCCGCAGGGGTCCGCGTTCCCGTCCATCATCAGCGCGGGGAAAAACAACTTCTGCATCCACTATTATTCCTACCGCGGACAGGCGCATGACGGCGACATGGTACTCAACGACGTCGGCGCGCAGCATGACAGCCTGATGACCGACGTCAGCCGCGGTTTCCCGTGCAACGGGCGCTTCTCGGACAAGCAGAAGCTGCTGTTCAACTGTGCGCTGCAAACGTCAAACCACATGTTCTCTATCGTCAAGCCGGGCTTCTCGATGGCGGAGGTGGATGCGACGATTCGCCGCTACAACGCTGCGCTGCTCTGCGACGCGGGCGTGCTGGACAAGCCGGAAAACATCGGGCGCTACATGTGGCACGGCGGCGCACACCATGTGGGCTACGACGTGCATGATGTTATCGAGCGTCCGCTGACGGTCAAACCGGGCATGGTGTTCTGCATCGACGTGGGCATCTACCACGAGGAATGGGGCATCGGTTTCCGCTTGGAGGACAACCTGCTGGTAACGGAAAATGGGTGCGAAAACCTCTCGGCGGCAATTCCGCGCACGGTTGAGGACATTGAGGCAGTCATGCGGAAGGGGTAAAATCCGCCTAATTGGTGAATCCTATAAAGTCGTTTTGCCACGAAAGCACACAGATGCTGCTTTCGCGGCATTTTTGCTGTATTGACTGTTTTGGAATAATCGTGCCGAAAAAAAGTGCGAAAATGGCGGGAAAACTTTCGTGAATTACTTGACAATCGTAATTCAGAAGGTTATACTTTTCATACGGATATTGTGATACGCTTTTCAAGCTGCACAAGCAAATTTGATGAGCGCACCACCAGAAAAAAAGGAGGATTTCTATCATGCGTAAGTTCCTTTCCCTGCTTCTTGCGCTGGTCATGGTGCTGTGCTGCATCCCCGCTGTGGCGGAGACGGCAGACGGCGTCTATGAAGGCACCGGCGCCGGTCTGAACGGCCAGATTAAAGTTTCTGTGACGGTCAGCGGCGGCAAAATCACCGAAGTGAAGGTCTTGGAGCATTCCGAGACGGCGGGCATCTCCGATCCTGCGATTGAGAAGATTCCTGCGGCGATCGTCGAAGCGCAGTCTGCGGACGTGGACATCGTTTCCGGCGCGACCTTTACCTCCAAGGGCATCATCGACGCGGTGAAGAACGCCCTGAACCCCGATGCGGCGGAAGAAGCCGGTATGCCCTTTGAGCAGCCGGACATTCTGGTCATCGGCGCGGGCATGGCAGGTCTGGCGACGGCTGCCCGTGCGGCTGAGCTGGGTCTGAACGTGCTGGTTGTCGATCAGGCTGCGACCTACGGCGGCTCTGCGAACGTTGCGGGCGGCACGCTGCTGGGCACCTGCACGCGGATGCAGAAGGAAGCCGGTATCGAGGACGACCCCGATCTGTGCTTCGCGGACTTCGTGCGTCTGGGCGGCGCTGGCAACTTCAACGAGGAAATTGCCCGCGAATTCGCTGAAATCAGCGGTGAAGCGGTGGACTGGCTGGACGATCTGGGCACCGACTTCGGCGACCGCGTCCCCTACTTCGGCGTGTATCAGCCGCTGAACGTAGCGCGCAACTACTCCGGCAAGGGCGGCGCTCGTGCGTTCGTCGTGTCGCTGTACGCGGAACTGGAAAAGTATTTCTCCACCAACGCTTACATGATGCTCAACACCTACGTCACCGGTCTTGTGACCAATGACGAGGGTGCGGTTATCGGCGCGAAGGCTCGTCTGGCGGACGGCACCGAAACCACCCTGCTGGCGCCCGCGACGGTCGTCTGCACCGGCGGCTACGGCGGCAACGAAGAGCTGCTGAACAAGTACAACTTTGAAAACGTGCTGTCCACCTCTCCCGCGTGCGTGACCGGCGACGGCTATGCTTGGCTGGAAGAACTGGGCGCGCCGCTGACGAACATGGACTTCTGCACCGCGTATGCGGGCGGCATCCCGACCAGCGACGATTTCCGTTCCTTCGGCTACTTCAATTCCACCAACGGCGCGCTGTGGATCAACACCAACGGCGAGCGTATGGCGGACGAAACCGGCGCGGACTCCCATGTGAAGAGCGAAACGTGGGCGAATGCTCCCCACAACATCGTCTACACGGTCTTCTCCTCCGAAATGCTGATTCCGGACGCGAAGGTGTTCTCCACCGGCGCTTGGGGCAGCGTGAAGGAAGAATTCGATCCCTACATGGAATCCCTGATTGAAAAGGGTCTGGCGTGGAAGGCGGACACCGTGGAAGAGCTGGCGGAAAAGGTTGGTCTGCCGGTGGATGCCTTCAAGGCGACCATCGCGGCGTACAATGACGGCTGCGCCAACGGCAACGATCCCTTCGGCCGCACCAAGCAGGAAGTCGCCATGGCGAACGGTCCGTTCTATGCGGTCAAGACGGTTCCTTATGTCATGATCACCTGCGGCGGTCCGATGATGACCAAGAACTGCGAAGTGCTGAACTCCGACGGTCTGGTGATTGAAGGCGTTTACATGGCTGGCGAAATCGTCGGCATGGCGAACGTCGGCGGTCGCAACTCTATCGGCGGTATGGGTCACAGCAACTGCCTTGTCTGGGGCAAGAAGGCTGCGGAAGTGATCGCGGCGAAGCTCGGCAAGTAAGATTCTTTCCCCGTGCGGGTGACTGCACGGGGATTTTTCTGCCCTTTTTTCGCTATCTAATGTAGTTGTTTTTTGTGTTGCAGGGGGAATCGCGCCTGCGGACGTGGTTCCTGTGTCCGTATTCCCTTCGAGTTTCCCCACAGGACAGCTTTTTCATTGAAAATAGTATGAATTGGGCAAAATCTGCACGTTTTCTTGCAAGAATTGCGCCTGCAATCTCTTGACGAATCACGGCGAACGCGGTATACTACGAGTAGGTACACCCTGAATCAGAGTCATTAAGAGGAGGCTTTTCTGATGCAGAATATTCCCGTTGTGAAGCTGGGTCTGGTTGCGGTTTCCCGCGACTGCTTCCCGATTGCGCTGAGCGAAAAGCGCCGTGCCGCGATTGCGGAAAAGTGCGGCCAGAAGAAGCTCGACATCGTCGAAATCAAGACGACGGTGGAGAACGAGAAGGACATGCTCAAGGCGGTTGAGGAACTGAAGGCGAACGAGTGCAACGCGGCGGTCGTGTTCCTCGGCAACTTCGGCCCGGAAACCCCCGAAACGCTGATTGCAAAGAATTTCGACGGCCCGTGCATGTTTGTGGCGGCGGCGGAAGGCGACGGCGACATGATTAACGGCCGCGGCGACGCTTACTGCGGTATGCTGAACTGCTCCTACAATCTGGGTATGCGCCACCTGAAGGGCTACATCCCGGAATATCCCATCGGCACGGCGGATGAGCTGGCAGACAAAATTGCGGAATTCATCCCGATTGCCCGCGCCATCATCGGCGTGAAGAACCTCAAGATCATCACTTTCGGCCCGCGTCCTCAGGACTTCTTCGCCTGCAATGCCCCGATTAAGGGTCTGTATGAGCTGGGCGTGGAAATCGAAGAGAACTCCGAGCTGGATCTGCTCGTCTCCTACAAGGAACATGCTGGCGACGCCCGCATCCCCGCTGTCTGCGAAGACATGGCGAAGGAAATGGGCGAGGGCAAGTATTATCCGGAGCTGTGCGAGCGCATGGCGCAGTTCGAGCTGACGCTGCTGGACTGGGCAGAGGCTCACAAGGGCGCGCGCAAGTACGTTGTCTTTGCGGACAAGTGCTGGCCGGCGTTCCCGTCCCAGTTCGGCTTTGAACCCTGCTATGTCAACTCCCGTCTGGCCTCCCGCGGCATCCCGGTTGCCTGCGAAGTGGATATCTACGGCGCACTGAGCGAATACATCGGCGCGTGCGTGACCGGTGACGCTGTCACCCTGCTGGACATCAACAACTCCGTCCCGCAGTACATCTACGACGAGGACATCAAGGGCAAGTTCGATTACAAGCTGACGGACACCTTCATGGGCTTCCACTGCGGCAACACGCCGTCCTGCAAGATGTGCGACAACCGCGCGGTCAAGTACCAGCTGATTCAGCACCGCCTGCTGGAGCCCGCCGGCAGCGATCCGGATTTCACCCGCGGCACGCTGGAAGGCGACATCGCGCCCAGCCCCATCACGTTCTACCGCTTGCAGTGCGATTCTGACGGCGTGGTGCGTTCCTACATCGCGGAGGGCGAAGTGCTGCCCGTCGCGACCCGCTCCTTCGGCGGCATCGGCGTGTTCGCCATCAACGAAATGGGTCGTTTCTACCGTCATGTGCTGGTGCAGAAGCGCTATCCGCATCACGGTGCTGTGGCGTTCGACCACTGCGCGAAGCAGCTCTTCGAGGTCTTCAAGTACCTCGGCGTGCAGGACATCGCTTGGAATCAGCCGAAGTCTCTGCCCTATCCCACGGAGAATCCCTGGGCATAATCCCCAAACATCAAAGGGCGCGGCTTGCAGCAATGCAGGTCGTGCCCTTTTTTCTTGATGCGAGATGATAAAGCCCCCGGAAGCAGCTGACAATTGCCACTTCCGGAGGCTTTTGCGTATCTGATTACATGATAACCTTGATTTCCGCACCGTCGGTCAGCACAGCGTCCGTCAGCACGCCGGAAACTTCCGTGCCGTTGACCAGCACCTGCTTCACGCCGCTTTCGTGGTGGGCGGTGTTGTCCACCACAATGTGCAGCCGCTTGCCGCGGAAGCTCTTGTCCATCGTGAATCCATCCCAAGACGCGGGAATCGCCGGGCTGATGACCAGTCCTTCAGGCGTCGGGCGCAGACCCAGAATACCCTCAACGCAGCCGACCATGACCGTCGATGCCGTGCCGGTCAGCCAATGCACATGCGCGCGGCCCGGCTGGGGCGTCTCATGACCCTCGATGAACTGCGTGTGGACATAGGGTTCCGCTTCACGCAGCTCCGCGCGGTCGTTGTAGGCGGCGGGGCAGCTCTCCGTGAAGTACTGGAACGCGCGGTCGCCGTGACCCAGCAGCGCCTCCGCGAGAATCGCCCAGCCCTGAATCTGGCAGAAGATACCGCCGTTTTCCTTCGTCGTGGGGTTGAACAGCAGCATGTTCGCGCCGTCGAAAGCGTGCTGCTTGTAGCAGGGCGCCATGATTTCCACACCGAAGGGCGTGTTCAGCTGCTCGAACGCGGTCTGCATGGCCTTTTCCGCCTGTTCAGGTGTTGCCAGACCGGAAATGACCGCCCAAGACTGCGGGTTGAGCCACATGGACGCTTCGGGATCGTTCTTGCTGCCGATGATGCTGCCCTGCTCGCTGTACCCGCGGCGGAAACGGTCATCCTCCCAGAAGTGCTGGTTGATGAGCGCCTTCTGTTCCTCCGCCTTCTGGCGCAGGTAGACGCGGTATTCGTCGTTCTCCGGCTTGTTGGGCATCAGTTCATCCAGCAGGCGCAGGGCAAGATACAGCTGCATGGCGACGAAGGAGGATTCGCCCGCCGCGCCCAGACGCAGGCAGTCGTTCCAGTCCGCGTGCAGACCCGCCGGCATCCCGTGCGCGCCCAGATGATTCATGGAGAAGTCAATCGCGCGCTTCAAGTGGTCAAGCACCGTGCCTTCGCCGTGCGTCGCATACGGAATGACCTCGTCCATAAACGCGGTATCGCCCGTTTCGGCGATATACTTGTAAACGGTCGGGAACAGCCACAGCGCATCGTCCGCGCGATAATGCGGATGACCCGTGGCGCGGACGTAGCTGTCGTCCTCCGGGGAATCCTCGTGACCCGCGTTGTGGTTGAACTTCACCAGCGGCAGACCGCCGCCGTGATGCACCTGCGCGCTGAGCATGAAAACAAGGCGTTCCTTCGCCATCTTCGGGTCAAGGTGGATGATGCCCTGAATGTCCTGCACCGTGTCGCGGTAGCCCAGACCGTTGCGCTGACCGCAGTAGATGAGGGACGCCGCGCGGCTCCAGACAAACGTCGTGAAGCACTGGAAGGCATTCCAAGTGTTGATCATGCTGTTGAAATTCGCGTCAGGCGTGTTGACCGTCAAGCCGGAGAGCTCGCCGTGCCAGTAATCAACCAGCGCTTTCAGTTCGCCGTCCACCTTATCCGCGACGTTGGCATAGCTGTCCAGCAGCGCACGCGCCGCCTTTTCGCCCTTCTGCGCCAGCAGGAACGCAATCGTCTTCGTCTCGCCGGGCTGGAGCGTCAGCACCGTGTGCAGCGAACCGCAGGGGTTGCCATTGAAGTTGAGGGAATTGCCCAGGTCGCCATCCACAACGCCCTTGGGGTTGGAGAAGCGCCCTTGACCGAGGAAGCGTTCGCGGCGGCCGGTGTAGCTCTTGACCGGGCTGCCTGCCAGACCAAAGAAGCGCTCGCGGCCGTTTTCGCCATCCGCATTCACGCCGCAGAACTGGTTGATATGCTCGATGATATGGTCACCGTGGAAGGTCGTTGTGGTGATAAACTGCGTATACTGGAGGTTGACCAAATCCTGCTCATAGTTGCTTTCAGTGGTCAGCTCGCAGTAAGAGAAAACGGAGATGGTGCGGGGCTTATCGGACTTGTTCGTCACCGCCACGCGCCAAACCTCGTGCGTCGCGCCCAGCGGCACATAGTACAGCGTCTTGCTCTCGATGCCGCTGTATGTGCTTTCGACCTCCGTGTAGCTCGTGCCGTGACGGGTGATGGTCTTGTACTGTTCCAGCGGCTTCTCCACCGGCCGCCACGTTGCCGACCAATAATCGCCCGTTTCGTCATCCCGCAGATAGACATAGCGCCCTGGCTCATCGAACTGGTTGAAGGTATAGCGCAGGATGCGTCCCGCCGCGCCGGACTTGACGAAGCTGTACCCGCCGGCGTTCTGGGTCACAATCGCGCCGTATTCCGGAGAGCCGAGGTAGTTTGCCCACGGCATGGGCGTACGCGGGTCAGTGATGACGTACTCGCGCGCAGCATCACTAAAGTAACCGAACTGCATAAGAGAAATCCTCCTTACGTAATTCATCGTCAGGGTTATCTCCGAAAACGTTTTCCCGGACAGGCGGAAATCCTCCTGCCCTTTCAAACGCTTCTATCCGTGCGTATTGTAGCATACTTTTCCTCTTCGCGCAAGGAGAGAATGCACACTTCGGAAACTTTTTTCCCGAAAAAGGGGGGGATAGATACGAATCCCTCTGCAATGAAAAAGACCAGCACCGAAAGAAAAACTTCTCCCATGCTGGTCGGTCGTGGAACAGTTGGGGCATTGCCCCAACCCCCACCAGAGGCGCTGTCCCTACCCCCTGCAAGGGGAAATGAAACGGGACGAAGTCCCACCCTTGACCCCTCCGCGCGATTGAGCTGGTCGCGTTATCATGCTCTGCCCGCGTGTTTATCCTCTTTTGCCCTTACTCCGTGTAAACCGCACGCGCCCCGCCAATATACGGCAGCCGCGAATACGCCATCACCAAATTCGCATGTCCCACATGGCTCGTCGAAATCCGCAGCGGCACTGCCACCGGACGAATGTGCATTCCCACCAGCGTATCGCCAATATCAATCGCCGCGTCCGCCTGAATGCTCACCGCCAAGGCGGGTTTCTCCATCTTCTTCCACGCCGCCGCCGGTACACTGCCGCCCGCTTTCGGCTGCGGAATTGCGCGCACCTGCGTCAGTCCCAGTTCCTTCAGCATCGCCTTCTCCACCACAATTCCGCGGTTCAGGTGCTCGCAGCACTGGAACGCCGCATGAACGCCGTGCCCCTTGCACGCCGCCAGCATCGCTTCCGCCACAATCTCGCCTAATTCCGGCACACTGCCCTTGCCAATGCGCGCGCCCGTAATCTCGCTCGTCGAACAGCCCAGCACAATCACGCTGCCGCTCTCCAGATGCCCCGCATCCATCAGCGCACCAACGGCTTCGTTCAGAATGCGGTTGATTTCCGCGCGTAAAGTTTCCCTCTGTGCCTCGTCAAACATGTTCAAGCCCTCCCTGTTCTTTCTGCGCTGATTCCTGCTGGAATGGGGTCTTCTGGCGGAGCATTTCCAGCGCATTGCCTGCGCCGATAACCGCCAAGCGCCCCAGCAGATTCGCAATCATCCGCGCCGTTTCAATGTCGATTTGTTCCCGCACGCCGCGAATCGCCGTCACTCCCGCGTGGACATCCTTGCGCATTTCCTTCCAATTGATGCGCTGCGTCGATGCCAGCAGGTCGAAGATAGCATCCACGAACTTGCGGCGCTGCTCGCGGGTGCACTGTGCCAGCCACTGGTGCACCGTCTGGTTGACCAGAACGCTGCCCTTGTCCAGATCCTCGGCATAGCAGAAATCCTTGCCCCGCACTTCCCACGAGAACAGGTCGTGCTGCATGATACCGTTGTTGTCCGACATGACGACACGATGCACCGGGTGCGCCGCCATCAGTAGTCCCACAACCGCGAACTGCGGCACATAGGCAATGATGCGGCTCGCCACGGCGGCGTATCCGTCGGACGCGGCGGTTTCGTCATCCACACCCGGCCCGTCGAAGCTGACGACGCGGCGGATGCGCCCCTGCAAGTCCGCCTTGGTGTGCGCGGCGGCATACACGGCGAGGTTGCCGCCCTTGCTGTGACCCGTCACAATGACGTCACCCGCATCCTGCGTCAGGTGGCGTTCAAGGTACTTTTGCGCCGCCGCCTGCGCCGGAACAGGGCTTTCAAACGACATGGCGAAATCCTCCCGCCAGCCAGTCAGACTGCCGTCCGTGCCGCGGAAGGCAATAATATGCGTTCCGTCGGGCAAGTCCACCGTCATGGCGGCGAACTGGATTTCGTCATTGAGGACGGACACTGCGTCGCGCACCGTCAATGCCCCAAAGCGGCTGCTTTTCGCGATTTGCTGAAGCAGTCGGCGGCACTCACCCCGGAAATGATCGTCCGGGTCATCGGGCGGAACAGATTTCGCGCACTGGGCGAAGACTTGCGTTTCCGCGGGCAGGTCGATGTAAGACAGTGCCGCCATCACGAGGGTATCAAGGTCATTGGCGGGATCAGCGGCGAAGGGAAGATCGCCGCGCCAAGTGATGTAATCGGGCAAGTAGGACATTGCTTTGCCACCTCCCAAAGCAGATGAGGGTTTTTTCTGTATTGTTGTTCCTTTCGTTTGGGGTTCTAAGAGCAGTTCTTCTTTCATGCAGGGGGGATGCGCCTGCGGGCGCACCAAAGGGCATAAAAACAAACGAAGTTTGCGATCGCCCTTTGGAAACCTTCGGCGCACTCCCATGCTTATTGATTGGTATTGGAGGTTTTCTTTTTTGGGGGTATGTTTCTCCATCCGAACCGAAGGTTCTTTGGATAAACACGCGGAAGAAATATGATAGTGTCACCAACTGAATCGCGCGGAAGGGTCAAGGGGCAAAGCCCCTTGCGGAGTCCAGAGGCAGAGCCTCTGGCGCCTCCCCTTACTTCAGCTCCCCACTTGCTTTCATGGCTTCGTATTGCTCCATCGAAATCAGACAGCGGCGGGGTTTCGCACCGTCCTTCGCGGAGATGATGCCGCGCTGCTCCATTTCGTCTACCAAGCGCCCAGCGCGCGCGTAACCCAGTTTCAGGCGGCGCTGAATCAGGCTCGTCGAGACTTCACGGTCGCGTACCGCCATTTCCACGCACTGCGAGAAGAGGTCGCGGTCAGCGGAGGAGTATTCGTCCACCGTCGAATTCGCATCTGGGTCGTCCTCGTCGCCGTCGTTGCCCATGTTCGCCAAGCGGTCGAGTTCATCCAGCACGCCGCTGTCGTAGTTCGCCGGCGAATACTGGCGAATGAAGTCCGTAATGCCATTCACTTCGTCATCGGTCAGGAAGCAGCCCTGCACGCGGATGGGGGTGAATTCGCCCATCGGCATATACAGCATGTCACCGTAGCCAAGCAGCTGTTCCGCGCCGTTGCGGTCAAGAATCGTTCGGCTGTCCACGTTCGAGGACACCTTGAAGGCGATTCGGCTGGGGATGTTCGCCTTAATCAGACCCGTAATGACGTCCACCGACGGGCGCTGCGTCGCGACGACCAGATGAATGCCTGCCGCGCGCGCCAGCTGCGCCAGACGGCAAATGCGCTCTTCGACTTCCTTCTTGCAGGTCATCATCAAATCCGCCAATTCGTCAATGACAATCACGATGCGCGGCATCGGCTCTTCGTCCTCATCCAGCGCTTCGTTGTAGCCGTCGATGGCGCGGACGCCTTTTTCCTGGAACTTGTTGTAGCGGTCCATCATTTCCCCAACTGCCCACGCCAGCGCGCCGCTCGCCTTGTGCGGGTCGGACACGACCGGAATCAGCAGGTGCGGAATGCCGTTGTAGCACTGCAGTTCAACCACCTTCGGGTCAACGAGAATCATGCGGACTTCCTTGGGCGAACAGCGGTACAAAAGCGAATTGATGATTGTGTTGATGCACACGGATTTACCGGAACCCGTTGCGCCTGCAATCAGCAGGTGCGGCATTTTCGCGAGGTTGCACAGGATTGGCGCGCCCGCGATGTCCTTGCCCAGCGCGACGGTCAGCGGGCCTTTCGCTTTGTGCATCACGTCAGATTGCAGCACTTCCTTGAGCGTGACGGTCGTGCGCGTGCTGTTGGGCACTTCCACGCCGACAAGCGCCTTGCCCGGAATCGGCGCTTCAATTCGCACGGACTTGACCGCCATGTTCATCGCGATATTGTGGTTTAGGTTCGTCACCTTATTGACCTTGATGCCAGGGGCGATTTCCAGTTCAAAGCGCGAAATTGCCGGACCGTGGGTGATGTGGCGCACCTTCGCGGGGATGCGGAAGGACTTGAGCGTCTCTTCCAGCCGCTGCGTGCGCAGTTCGTCCTCCTCCGCGTTGACCCCCTGCTGACCCAGCGGATCGCGCAGAAGCATCATCGGCGGATAGGTGTACGGCACTTCGGGGTTAAAGGTGGATGTGGCGGATGCGCCCGTTGCGCTCGGCCCGCCGGACGGTGCTTCTGTCGTCGCCTTTGCGACCTGAATGCCCGGCTGAACCGCTGCGGGGATATTCTCCGGCTGCTGCAAAGCGACGGGAACGTTCGTCGTGCCGCTGCTGACCGGCTGCGCGGGCAGGTTCAAATCCGGCTGCCACGCGCCTGCGGGGCGTTCCTGCGTCAGCACGGGCGCAAGCACCTTCTTCGGCGCATCCTCCGGCTCTTCCCACGGCGGGCGGTCATCCAGTTCCGCCGGGAAATCCGCGTCATCGTCGAACGCATCGTCCGCGGACACGGCTTCGGGCAAATCCGCAGGCGTTTCTTCCGGGGCTTCCGGCAGAATTTCCTCCTGCATCTCCTGCGTTTCCTGCGGCGCATCTACCGCCATTGTCGGCTGGGTCGGCATTGTGGGCTGCATCCACTGCATCATCGGCGGATTCTGCTCCGTCTCCAGCACAGCGTCCGCCGTTTGCTGCATCGGCGCGGGCTGCGCGGGCATGTCGTTCCAGCTGTATGTCGCCGGCTCCCCAACGCCGCTGGGCGCGGGCTGCTTCGGCTGCTCGTAGATCGGAATCTGCGGCGGTTCTGCCGCAGCCTGCCCCATCGAGTACGTCGGCTGCGTAAACGGCTGCGAGTCACTCCATGCGGATTTCCGGCGCGGCGTTGTCCAATCATCTGCAAAGCCGGTCTGTCCCAGCTCCTCCGCCGACGGCGCAAAACCAATCTTGTTGTTCTTCCGGCTCGTTACGGGCTGAACAGGCTTGCCCTGCGGCATCGGCTGCTTCCGCACCGGCGGATTCTGCGGCATCACGGGCTGCACAGGGGCATTCGGATACTGCGTATACGGGCTGACGACGCGCCCCTTCTCCGTACCGGGACGAGCGTAGGGCGACGGGGTATTCTGCGTATAAGCCGCATTCGCCGCATTCCCTTGGCGAATCCGCTCCTGTTCTTCCGCCATCTGCCGCTGACGTTCCTGCTCCTGACGGCGTGCTTCCTCCGCCGCTGCTTCTTCCGCGCGCTTCGCCTGCTTCTCGCGCAATTGCACGAGCTTCTCGCCCGTCCAGCCATACAGGCGGCGGAACAGCGACCATCCGCCGACGAGGACATCGACCGCCATCAGCAGACCAAGTATGACTGCCCCCAGCCCTGCGCCAAAGAACTTCCACAGCGGCCACGCAAGCAGCATCCCAACCATGCCGCCGCCGTAGCCCTTCATGCCGTACGTCATGCTGCGGGACATCATGCCGCTGAACGCGTCCGACCCGGTTTTTTGGGCGATATAGTCCAGCAGGGGGAATTGTCCTTCCGACGATGTTACGAACGTCATCAGCGACACAAAGCCGCTGAGCAGCACAACGAGAATCGCATAGCTTGCCACATATCGCCGACTGACTTTGCGCGTCGTGGAAATCAGCAGCGCCACGCCAGCGGCAATCAGCGCGAAGGTCATCAGCAGCGTCATCGACCCGAACATGGAGGACGAAAATTGCCGCAGATACCGGAACACCTCATGCTGCAAGCCGAATCCCGCGCCAAGCAGCGTCAGAATGCCCGTCGCCAGCAGCAATATGCCCACCATCAGGCACGCCGCCAGCGAATCCGCCTCATACCGTGGCATTCGCTTCTGCTTCGCCGTCCTCCCCGTTCGGTTCGTCTTGCCATTCTTCTTACTCTGCGCCATTTCGGCCTCCTACTATTTCTCTATCTGTAATACGAGGGAACGCAAGGGGCGCTGCCCCTTGACCCTTTCGCGCGATTGAATTGTGCGCACTTTCATACTACTTTCGCGTGTTTATACAGGGTTTCGCCACTGCGGTGGCGACCAGAGGGCTTTGCGGTCGCCCTCTGGACTGCTTCGCGTCCCCATCTAAGTTTATTGAGCGCTATCGCAACATTTTTAGTTGGTGTGCCTTTCGTTCTTTATGCAGCATTATCAACCAACAAACATGAAACCCCAAAAGTGGCGGCGCCGAAGGTTTCCAAAGGGTGATCGCAGACTTCGCCTGTTTTCATCGCCCTTTGGTCGCCTCCGCAGAGGCGAAACCCCTGCAAGCAAAAAGCCATTTTAGGAGAAAAGTCAGTTTTCTCCCCCATTCTCCGCCTGCATCAACATCACCGTCCGCAGGACACCATCCTCATCCGCGTGCAGACACAGCGTCGCATTGCTCCACCACGCATAATAATCCGTCTGCCCCGCGCATAAGCGCCGCAGTTCCGCGGATTCCGCGGATACCGATACTGTCCGCGTCGGTTCGCCCAGTGCCTGCCGCCATTCGTCCTGCGTCGTGCTGCCCGTCACCAGACCCAATAGCATCAGCCTGTCCGCCCGGATGCTCTGCACGACGCTGCTATCCAGCTTCCGCGTCAGATTGTCCGTCAGGATGTACACATTTCGGAATGCGCCGTCTTCCAGCGAAATCATCCGCTGATCGCCCGCCAAATCCGGGTCGTTCAGCAGCTGATAGGTGTCTATCAGCCCCTGCACACTGTCGCCCAGCGCCGCCGGAATGCCCGGAAACGCACCGCCGGACAGCGCAGCCGTCAACGTTTCCTTCGCATCCGCCGCCAGCATCAGGTGCTTGCCCACGCCAAGGCGCGTCAGCACGCTGTCCTCTGATAAGTCCAGCATGTCCGCCAGTTCGCTCCACAGGAACGTAATCGTCCCCGCGCGCTCCGAAAGCGTTTCGAACCGCCGAATCGGGTAATGCAGCGTCAAGCCGTATTCCGTCAGCGAAAACACATCCGGCAAGGGCAGCAGCTCCGCCGCCGCAAGGTGCGCGCTCATGTCCGGCAGAATCTCATCCGCGATGGTCTCCTCCATTTTCGCGCGCGCTTCGTCCTCGTCGGTGAACAGGTCGCCAAAGGTGATTTCCTGCCCCGTGCGCAGGTCGATATTGACCGCCGCCCATTCCTGTGTCGCGCGTTCCGTTTCCAGCGCCCCGCTGGAGAGAATCGCGACGCTCAGAACATCATCCGCCAGCGCCGCTGAATATGTCACCGTCAGCGGCACAGGCGAGGACATCAGCACCGCCATACGGCTCAATCGGTTCTCGATTTTCCCGGCTTGCAAAATCGCGTCATTCACCTGCTGCTGGATGCTTTCGTCCGCCATCCCGGTGATTTCCGGATATTTGACGCTGTTATTGCCCAGCGTCAGCCCTTTTTCGGTGATTTGCGGTACATTTTCCATCGCTTCTGGCGCAGCAGAGGCGTTCGTCGCCTGCGGGACTTCCACCGGCGTAAATTCCGCCAGACACGGCGCTGCGGACAGTGCCGCCGCCAGCAGGAACGCTGCCATTCGTGCACTTCGTTTCATGGGCAAAAAACCTCCTTGTGTGACAGTTTCTCGGCGGGAACGCTGACATCTGAATCCATCAGAGTTTCCCTCTATCTAACGATTTCACGCAAGGTTTCCTTGCATCGGGCCTCCGTTTCGGGCGAAAGGGTATCCCCTTCCAATATACTATTATAGCACATTTTCCGCCGGATTTGTCTCCCATCAGGAGAATTTTCTGCATCATTGAAAAAAGATGCCAACGTCTTCCATAGTGGAAAACCATTGGCATCCCTATTTGTCACACCTTCGCCACGCGCTCCAGCCGGGGCGTAATCAGCAGGCACAGCATCCCAATCAGCACGCCCGCGATGCCCTGCACCACGTTCGGGCCAATCGCCGCGGCTGCCGATGCAACGCCGTACAGCGCCCATTCCAGCAGGAAGTACCCCAGCACCATCACCGCTTCTGCAAGCAGGAACGACAGCAGTGCCAGCAGCGGCTGATCCTTCCGGCAGAGCTTCCATGCCACCAGCGCCACCAAGCCCTTGATGAGGAACGTCGGCAGCACATAGACCATATAGCCGCCGATGAGGTCAGAGAGCACCGACCCGACCGCCGCCGCCGGAATCCCCAACGGGCCAAGCAGCAGCACGGACAGGAAGATGGCTCCGTCGCCGAGGTGGACATAGCCGCCCGTCACCGGCACGGGAATCTTCGGGAAGTAGGTCATCACGAACACCAGCGCCGCCATCACGCCGCACAGCGTCAGCTTTTGCACACTCAACTTCTTCATCGTTTTCATTCTCCCTATCCAATCGCCCAACAAGCCGCGCACGCCGACGGCACGGCTGCGTCCGGAAATTGCATTACTTGACGATGCTGCGGAAGCGCCGGGTCAACCCCAGCGGGCAGCACAAAATCCACGAGGTCACCGCGCCCACGCCGGCCTGCAGGCACTGGAACGGCAGCTTCATGATGGCATATTCCGGCGTGCTGTACACAAACGCGCGTCCCAGCGTGTAGCCCACCACCATGACAATCGCGCCCGCCAGCACCGCAATCGCGCAGGCAAGCGGCTGCTTCATGCGCAGCTTCCGGCAGAGCAGGGAGATAACGAGCGCCTGCAAGCCGTGCGTAATAAGCGACACGAACATCGGCGCGGGATAGAACAGCAGATCGCCCAGAAACGCACCCACGCCGCACGCGATAAACGCCGACAGCGGATCCATGAGCATCGCCGCCGTGTCAATCACGACGTCGTTAAAGTACAGGTGTCCACCCGGCACAGGGATGCTCAGCGCGCTCATGCTCAGCACAACCACCATCGCCATGAACAGCGCGGTCATGGTCAGCCACAGCACCGGCTTGCGGCGACGCAGATCCTCAGGCTTCTCCCATTCCTTCGTCATGAGGATTCAGTCCTTTCGTTATGCGTTTTTCACGCGTCCGGCATTTCGCTCACGCGGCGGATACCGTCGTCCACGCGGCGCAGGGTTTCCTCCTTGCCCAGCAGATAAGCGATTTCAATCGCGCCGCCGGGGGTGCTCTGCTGACCGGAAATGGCGATGCGCAGCGGCCACAGCGCCGTCGCGTTCTTCATGCCCGCCTCGGCAATCGCCGCCATCACGGTATCGTGGATGACCGGCTCTGTCCATTCGGTGATGCCGTCCAGCACCGGACGCAGCAGGTTCAGCGCCTTCAAGCAGGCTTCCTTGTTCGTCTTCGCCTTCTTGTTGATGTAGATGGCGCTGTCGTAATCCGGCAGCTGGGCGAGGAAGCGCACCATGTCCGGCACGAGGTTGAATACCTCTGTGCGGCCCTGCATCAGCTCCGCAAGGCGCTTATAGTCCATCTTGCTGCTGTCGCCAAACACCTTGTCGAACCACGGCGTGACCATTTCCAGATACTTTTCCGGGGTCAGGCGGCGGATGTACTCGGCGTTGAACCACGTCAGCTTCTTCACGTCGAAGATACCGGGCGCTTTGTTGATGCGGTGGATGTCGAACGCCTCCACCAGTTCGTCAAGGGTGAAGAATTCGCGGTCGTCGCCGGGATTCCAGCCGACCAGCGCCAGATAATTGACGATGGCTTCGACCAGATAGCCCTTGTCCACATAGTCGGAGAAGTACGCGTCGCCATCGCGCTTGGACAGCTTATGCTGCGAATCGCGCATGACCGGCGGCATGTGGATATACTGCGGAATCTCCCAGCCGAACGCCTCATAGAGCAGGTTATACTTCGGCGTCGAGGACAGGTACTCCATGCCGCGCATGACGTGAGTGATGCCCATCAGGTGGTCGTCGATGACGTTGGCGAAGTTGTAGGTCGGCATACCGTCCTGCTTAATCAGCACCATGTCGTCGAGCGTGTCATTCGGGAAGGTCATGTGGCCAAACACGAGGTCATCATAGCTGGTTTCGCCCGTCGTCGGCGCGTTTTGGCGAATGACATACGGCACGCCCGCGTCCAGCTTGCGCTGAATTTCCTCCTGCGACAGATGCAGGCAGTGCTTGTCGTACTTGAACACTTCGCCCTTCGCTTCACAAGCCGCGCGGCGCTCCTCCAGCTCTTCCTTCGTGCAGAAGCAGTAGTAAGCGTGGCCCGTCTTGACCAGCTGCTGTGCATAGGGCAGGTACAACTCCTTGCGCTGAGACTGGATGTACGGGCCGACCGGGCCGCCCACGTCCGGGCCTTCATCCCAGTTCATGCCGCAGCGGCGCAGCGTGTCGTAAATGACCTCCGTCGCGCCTTCCACAAAGCGCACCTGATCCGTATCCTCAATGCGCAGGATGAATTTGCCCCCGTTCTTCCGGGCAAACAAATACCCATACAGTGCCGCGCGCAGTCCGCCCAGATGCATAAAGCCCGTCGGCGACGGCGCAAATCGTGTACGCACTTCCTGATTCATTTTCTGATTCTCCTTAGTTCCATAATAAAAGGGAAACCGCAAGGGGCGTTGCCCCTTGACCCCACAAGGGAGTTCCTCCCTTGACCCTTTCGCGCGATTGAGTTGAGCGCTCTCTCATACTATGCCCGCGTGTTGATTTTTGGGGAGACCAAGGGGCGTTGCCCCTTGGCCCCAGCAGGGACGCTGTCCCTGCACCCTGCAAGGGAGTTCCTCCCTTGACCCTTTTTCGCGATTGGATTGAGCGCACTTTCATGCAGTGTCCGCGTGTTTATGCGGGGATTTCGCTCCTGCGGGAGCGACCAGAGGGCAATGAAAACAGACGAAGTCTGCGGTCGCCCTCTGGACTGCTTCGCATCCCCACATAAGTTTATTGAGCGCTATCGAAACGTTTTTAGTTGGTGTTTCCTTCGTTCTCCATGCCACGATACAGCTCAATCAGCATGGGTGTGCACTGCGAAGGGGTCAAGGGGGCGAGCGCAGGCTTCGTCTGTTTTCATGCCCCCTTGTCGCCTCCGCAGAGGCGACCCACCTGCTCCGCAAAAGCACTTTCCCGCAGAAAAGCAATTCCCTTACTTAGCTGCCTTCGCAAAAGCATCCCGCAGCCCAACCGTGCGGTTGAACACCGGCAGCTCCGCCGTGGAATCCGGGTCCTTGCAGAAATAGCCCGTGCGCAGGAACTGCAGTGCCGTTCCCGGCGCGCATTCCTTCGCATACGGCTCAATCACGCCGCGCACCACCGTCAGGCTATGCTGATTCAGCTTCTTCAGGAAGTCATAATCCGCGCGGGACAGATTCGCGTCCGCTTCCTCTGCCTCTTCGGTTTCTTCCGCATCCACCGCATCCTCGGCGGTCGGCTCGGTTTCGTCCTCCAGCGCGCTGTCATCCGCCAGCAGCGGGTCGTAGAGGCGCGCCTCGAACGGCACAGCATCCGCCGCGCTCACCCAATGCAGCGTCTTGCCTTTAATCTTGCGGTCAGCGCCCTCGCTGCCGGACAGGCTGTCCATGTCCACCGTGCAGTAAACTTCGGTGACGTTGCCGTTCTCGTCCTTCTTGCAGCCCTCGCACTTGACGATGTACGCTCCGTTCAGGCGCACCTCGAAGCCGGGGTACATGCGCTGGAACTTCTTCGCAGGCACTTCCATGAAGTCCTCCTGCTCAATGTACAGCTCGCGCCCGAACGTGACTGTGTGGCTGCCCATTTCGGGGTGCTTCGGGTGATTTTCGACCGTCAGCGTGAGCGTCTTGTCGGCATCCCAGTTCGTCAGCACCACCTTGAGCGGGTGCAGCACCGCCATCACGCGCGCCGCTTTTTCACCCAAATCGTCGCGGATGCAGGCATCCAGCAGCGCGGTATCCACGGTGGAATCCGCCTTGCTCAAGCCGATGCGGCTGACGAAATCGCGAATCGCAGCGGCAGTGCAGCCGCGGCGGCGCAGACCCGACAGCGTGGGCATACGCGGGTCATCCCAGCCTTTGACGTAGCCGCCCATGACCAGCGCGCGCAGCTTGCGTTTGCTCATCACGGTGCGGGTCATGTTCAGGCGGGCGAACTCAATCTGGCGAGGACGTGCCGGCAGCATAGACTGGCTGTGCTCCACCACCCAGTCATACAGCGGGCGGTGAATTTCGTATTCCAGTGAGCAGAGGGAGTGGCTGATGCCTTCCAGCGCATCGCCAATCGGGTGCGCGAAGTCGTACATCGGGTAGATGCACCACTTCTTGCCCGTGCGCCAGTGCTCCTTGTAGAGGATGCGGTACATGGTGGGGTCGCGCATGACGATGTTGGGCGACGCCATATCAATCTTGGCACGCAGGGTATACTGTCCCTCGGCAAATTCGCCCGCGCGCATCCGGCGGAACAGATCAAGGCTCTCTTCGGCGGGACGGTCGCGCCACGGCGAATTCTTGCCGGGCTTGGTCAGCGTGCCGCGGTATTCGCGCATCTGCTCCTTGTTCAGCTCGTCCACATACGCCAGGCCGCGCCGAATCCAGTCCTCCGCGATTTCGTAGCACTTATCGTAATAATCAGAAGCGTAATACAGGCCGCCCGTCCAATCAAAACCCAGCCAGTGAATGTCGTTCTTGATGGCTTCGACGAACTCGGTGTCTTCCTTCGCGGGGTTCGTATCGTCAAAGCGCAGGTTGCACTTGCCACCGAATTTCTCCGCCGTCAGGAAGTCCGTAATCAGCGCCTTGCAGTGGCCAATGTGCATATAGCCGTTGGGTTCGGGAGGAAACCGCGTATGCACTTGCGTGTAGCGACCATCCTTCAAATCCTGTTCGACGGCCTCCCAGACAAAATTACTGCGAGTCGTTGCTTCTTCCATAGAATCGTTTCCTCCTTCTCCATTCTATACCATTTCCAGAATCAAAAAGGCGCAAGCAGGCGGCGCTGACGAATCCGGAAGTAGTATCACCCGAGAAAATATGATACCGGGCATTGCACCATTATAACGGCATTCCCCCGAAATTACAAGGGTTCCCGGAAAAAATCGAGTATTTTGCTGGGGTTTCGCCGGAATCATACCTGAATTCGATTTTTCCCGCCGCATTTTTTCCTTTTCTTCGCCTGTACAGCAGAAAAACTTGCATTCCCCCGCATTCTGTGCTATATTGACGCGGAATCCAATAAGTTAATCGGAGTGAACTGCCATGCCGAATTTTTCGCTTTCTGACGCGGTGTTTGAAAATGCCGCCGCCAAGTACCCGACCCCCTTCCACCTCTACGACGAAGCCGGAATCCGCCGCAATGCCCGCACGCTGAAGCAGGCGTTTGCATGGTGCGAAGATTTTGAGGAGTATTTCGCCATCAAGGCTCTGCCGAACCCCGCTATCCTCCGCATTCTGAAGGAAGAGGGCTGCGGCGTGGACTGCTCCAGCGACACGGAATTGATGCTCGCGGACGCCTGCGGATTCTCCGGGCGGGACATCATGTTCTCCGCCAACGCCATGCCCTACCATGAGTTCGACGATGCCCGCCGTCTCGGCGCGTTCGTCAACCTCGATGATATCACCCATATTGACATTCTCCGTCAGCACGGCGGCATTCCCGAAACCATCTGCTGCCGCTATAACCCCGGCGGAGACTTCAAAATCGGCAACGAAATCATGGGCAATCCGGGCGACGCGAAATACGGCTTCACCTATGCCCAATTGCAGGAGGGCTTGAAGCGCCTGAAAGAACTTGGCGCAAAGCGTTTCGGACTGCACGCTTTCCTGTCTTCCAACAACACGGACGACAACTACTACCCCGCGCTGGCGAAGATTCTCTTCACCTGCGGCCGCGACCTCGCCGCCGAAACCGGCTTGGAGCTGGCGTTCATCAACCTCTCCGGCGGCATCGGCATCCCCTACCGCCCCGACCAGCCCGCCACGGATGTACTCGCCGTCGGCGAAGGTGTCCGCAAGGTATACGAGGAAATCTTCCCGAACGGCGGCGTCGCGCTGAAAACCGAACTCGGCCGCTGGATGACCGGCAACATGGGCTGGCTTGTCACGCGCGTGATTCACGAGAAGCACACCTACAAGGACTACATCGGCGTGGATGCCTGCGCCGCGAACCTCATGCGCCCTGCGATGTACGGCGCGTACCACCACATCACCGTCTGCGGGAAGGAAAGCCTGCCGCATGACCACATCTATGACGTCGTCGGCAGTCTGTGCGAAAATAACGACAAGTTCGCCATCGACCGCGCCCTGCCGGAAATCAAGATCGGTGACCTGCTGGTGATTCATGACACCGGTGCGCACGGTCATGCGATGGGGTATAATTATAATGGGCGGCTGCGGTCGGCAGAGGTGCTGTATACGCAGGAGGGCGGCTATAAGCTGATTCGCCGCGCGGAGACCGCACAGGATTATTTCGCAACGCTGGATATGGATGAATGCGCGGGTAAACTGGGCTTGACGCCGAAAAAATAAACACGCGGAAGCAGTATGGGAGTGAAACCAACTCAATCGCGCGGAGGGGTCAAGGGGGGATCCCCCCTTGCGGAGTCCAGGGGCAGCGCCTCTGGTGGGGTTCGGGTCAACGCCCCAACCGTTCCTCGGACGCTCAACCCCAAAGAAGCCGCCAACAAGGCGCAGGCAGCGAAGCGTCCCTGCCAGTAACTTCGCGCGTCCTCAGACGCGCCCCCAAGCCACTCTTTCCATCACCTATGCTGTGTCGCGCCAGATGGGCGCGACCAAATAGCCTGATAACCGCATATCACCGCAACACAAAACGGGCAGGACGCATCACACACGTCCTGCCCGTTCTTCATGTATTACTTCGCCAGCTGGTTGACCGCATCGACAACCGCCTGAGAGGTCAGCGTCGCGCCCGTCACCGCGTCGATGTCCACGCCCAGCGTCAGCGGCGCACTCTTGCCGATGAACTGGCTCGTGAACGCTTCATCGGCACACTTGCCGCCCAGCGCGTAGAATTCGCCGGAAGCATCCACCGTCAGCGCCGTGATGACGAGGTTCTGATCGACCTCCACCGTCACCACCACGCCGTCATGCCAGCCTTTGACCGTCAGCGACTGCGCCTTCGCGGGTGCTTCCGTCGCGGCAGGGGCTTCCGTCGGTTCTTCCACGGGTTCAGCCGTTGCATACAGGCTGTTCACCGCGTCTACAACCGCCTGAGACGTAATCGTTGCGCTTGCCACCGCGTCAATGCCTTCGCCCAGCGTCAGCGGTGCGCTCTTGCCGATGAACTGCGCCGTGAACGCTTCCTCCGCGCACTTCTGACCCAGACCCGCCGTCTGCGTGGACGCATCCACCGTCAGGGCGGTAATCACGCCGTTTTCGTCCGTCACGTTCACCGTGATTTCGTTGCCATCGTAGCCCGCAGCCGTTGCCGTCTTAACTTCCGCAGTCTGCACAGCGGGTTCTTCCGTCGCAGTAGGTGCTTCCGTCGGTTCTTCCACAGGTTCAGCCGCTGCATACAGGCTGTTCACCGCGTCTACAACCGCCTGAGACGTAATCGTCGCGCTTGCCACCGCGTCAATGCCTTCGCCCAGCGTCAGCGGTGCGCTCTTGCCGATGAATTGCGCCGTGAACGCTTCCTCCGCGCACTTCTGTCCCAACCCCGGCGTCTGCGTGGACGCATCCACCGTCAGGGAGGTAATCACGCCATTGTCGTCCGTCACGTTCACCGTGATTTCGTTGCCATCGTAGCCCGCAGCCGTTGCCGTCTTCACCTCCGCAGTCTGTGCAGCGGGTTCTTCCGTCGCAGCAGGTGCTTCCGTCGGCTCTTCCACGGGTTCAGCCGCTGCATACAGGCTGTTCACCGCGTCTACTACCGCCTGAGACGTAATCGTCGCGCTTGCCACCGCGTCAATGCCTTCGCCCAGCGTCAGCGGTGCGCTCTTGCCAACAAACTGGCTCGTGAACGCTTCCTCCGCGCACTTCTGACCCAGACCCGCCGTCTGCGTGGACGCATCCACCGTCAGGGAGGTAATGACGCCATTGTCGTCCGTCACGTTCACCGTGATTTCCGCGCCGTCAAAGCCCGCAATCTTAGCGGTCTTGATTTCCGCAGTCTGCGCAGCGGGTTCTTCCGTCGCGGCGGGTGCTTCCGTCGGCTCTTCCACGGGTTCAGCCGCTGCATACAGGCTATTCACCGCGTCAACGACCGCCTGAGACGTAATCGTCGCGCTTGCCACCGCGTCAATGCCTTCACCCAGCGTCAGCGGCGCGCTCTTGCCAACAAACTGGCTCGTGAACACTTCCTCCGCGCACTTCTGGCCGAAGCCCGCCGTCTGGCTGGACGCATCCACCACCAGTGCCGTAATCACACCGTTCTCGTCTGTCACCTGCACCGTGATGTCCGCGCCGCCGAAGCCCGCAATCGTCGCGGTCTTCGCGTTTTCCAGCACAGTAGGTTCTGCCGTCGCGGCAGGGGCTTCCGTCGCAGCGGGCTCAAGGTCTTCCGCCGCCATCGCGGGCGAAGTCAGCGCCGCGTTGATGGCCTCCACCGCTGCCGTCGAGGTGATGGTCGCGCCGGTCAGCCCGTCCACATTTTCATTCAGGGTAAACGGGCCGCTCTTGCCGATGAACTGCGCCGTGAACTCTTCGTCCGCGCAGCGCGTGCCGAAGCCGGGCGTCTGCGTGGACGCGTCGATGACCAGCGCTGCAATCGTGCCGTCGTCATTCAGCGTCAGGCGCGCCGTCACTTCACCGTTGCCAAAGCCAACAGCCTTGCCCTGATGCACGTCGCCGGTCAGCTCAACCGTCTGCGCAGGCTTTTCTTCCTTCACGCCAAACGCCAGCACGTCGCCTTCGACGTCCTTGCCCAGCACATGGCTGATGCACTTCAGCACATCATTGGACGCCGCCAGCACTGCCTTGGAGGTGACAGTCGCGCCGGTAATCGCTTCGATGGTGTCGCCGCCGAACGCGCTCAGACCAATGAACGCCTCCGCACGAGCCGGTTCTTTCCAACGTGCGCCGAAGCCGTCCGTCTCGGCAAAGTTCGTGTCGCCAATCTGGCAGCCGACGATTTTGCCATCCATATCAACGCCCAGCGTCACAGCGACATTGCCGCCGTAGCCCTTGGCGGAGGACACCGCGCAGTAGCCGATGGTCTTGCCGTCCTTCTTCGCTTCCACCAGCGATGTAACATTGCAGCCATCCGGAATGCTCATGGTGCTGAAGGAATCCGCCTCCATGACGCTCTGGAACGCCGCGTTCTGCGCCGCTTCCTCATGCGCCTTGATGGGACCCGCCGTAATCGCATTCGTTACCGCCAGCAGCAGCGCCGCCGCCAGCGCAATCAGCGCCAGAATCAGGTACGCCGGAAGCTGTTTCCGAGTTGTCTTGGTTTCACTCATGGTTTATTGCCTCCTCCTGAGAACTATGAAAAAGTGAAATTGAAAGCTGATACTATTTTCAGAGGAAAATAGCGTATCATCGCAGGGACGTGTAGCCCCATTGCTTCATCAGGTCGTTCATCATCACCGTGCCGTCGCGCAGAATCATCAGCGCGGGATATCCGTTCTCCTGCGTGAGCTGGAGTGCCTTCTCGCTGCCGAGGACGATGCACGCTGTCGCCAGTGCGTCCGCGTCCATGGAGCTTTCCGCAATGATGGTTGCCGATGCCAAGTCGGAATCGGACGGCAGCCCCGTCCATGGCGACAGGATGTGATGATACCGCACGCCATCGATGGTAAAGCCGCGCTCGTAGATGCCGCTGGTCACGACGCTGCGGTCGATGACGGATACGACGCCGATAGGGCCGCTGCTGTTCGTGACGGACATGAGGCCGGTGGGGGTGCTGCTGTTCGGCTCGTCCGGATCCTGTACGCCGACGCGGTATGCCGATCCATCTGGCTTCGTCCCAACGGCGTAGACATTGCCGCCGAAATTCAGCATTGCGCCGCTGCACCGCCCACGCACCAGCGCCGCCACTTGGTCGGCAATGTAGCCCTTGGCGATGCCGCCGAGGTCAATCTGCATCCCAGCGGGCAGCGTAACCGTGTTGTTCTCGCCCAGCGTGAGCTGCTCGTCGTCCACCAGCGGCAGGGCGGCGATTCGCTCCTCATCGGTCGGCATACGGTTCGTGCCGCCGGTGAAGTCCCACTGCGCGGTCAGGGGCGCAATCGTGATGGCGAACGCGCCGCCGGTCAAGCGGTTGAGCTTCTTCGCTTCGCTGAGGACGTTCCACGTTTCCGCATCAACGGTCACGGTCTGCCCGTGAACGTTGTTGATGCGGCTGACGTCGCTGCCCTCCACCGTTTTGGAGAGCATGTTCTCGTAACGCTTGCAAGCCGCCCAAATGTCATCCATCAGGGTGTCGTCCGCGCCGTAGAGCGTGATGGTCACAACTGTGTCGAAGTAGAAACCCACGCCCGTTGTTTTTTCTGCCGGGTCAACCGTGGCGGCCGCGGCGGGGGGTGTCGTCGGGGTTTCGCCGCCTGCCTGCTGCGCACTGCATCCGCCCAGCAGCAGCGTCAACGCCATCAGCCCCGAAAGCACCGCTGTTTTTTTCATTCCTTCACCACCAATTCCACACTTACCCGATTGGGCAGACAGATAATGAATTGCTGATTGGGGCGCGTCTCCCAGTTGTCCAGCGTCACTTCGCCCATTTGGACGCACAGCTGATTATGGCATGTTGAGGACGCCATCACCGCGCCGCGCTCGCTGATCTCAATCACGTTGACGCTGCCGTCCTCCTGCGTGACGGTCAATGTCTGCTTCTGCCCCAGCGGCACACGGGCGTACTCCGCGCCATCCACCGTCACGACGATTTCGCCATTTTGCCCCCCGCTCGGACGCAGCAGCGTTACCGCCGCCAGCAGCCCGATGGCAAGTGCAACCATCAGCGCAATGACCCAATAGTTCTTCTTATCCATACTGCTCCTTTATCTTGGCATATGAATACATTGTGAATTATACCACGAACTCCATGCCGCGTCAATGTCAAGTTTTCGCGATTGAAGCATTTCTCGATTCAGTTGACTTTGCTTTCATACTTATATGCTATATGCGCGTGCAGCGCAGGGATTTCGCCTTTGCGGAGGCAAAAATCCTGTTTCAAATTCCTCAATTTTGTGGTATAATGATTCCAGCAGACTTCTGCAAAATGCACGTTAAACCAACGATTAGGAGGATTTTTACCATGGCTAAGGAACTTAAGGGCACGAAAACCGAACAAAACCTGCTGGAAGCCTTCGCGGGAGAATCTATGGCGCGCAATAAGTACACCTACTTTGCATCGAAGGCGCGCAAGGACGGCTATGTGCAGATTGCCGAACTCTTCGAGGCAACCGCGGCGAACGAGAAGGAACACGCCAAAATGTGGTTCAAGCTGCTGGAGGGCGGCGAAATCAAGGATACCGCAGCGAACCTGCTGCACGCAGCCGAGGGCGAGAACGCCGAGTGGACAGACATGTACGTCCGCATGGCAGAGGAAGCGGACGCCGAGGGTTTCCCGGCGATTGCGCATAAATTCCGCATGGTCGCCGCCATCGAGAAGGCGCATGAGGAACGCTATCGCCGCCTGCTGGCGAACGTGGAAAATGACCTTGTGTTCTCCAAGGACGGCGACGTGATTTGGGAATGCGCGAACTGCGGCCATATCGTTGTGGGCAAGAAAGCGCCGGAAATCTGCCCGGTGTGCGCGCATCCGCAGAGCTACTTCATGGTCAAGGCGGAAAACTACTGATACTGCTGATTTCTGATAGCAAGCACCCCTCCTTCGGCAAATCACCGAAAGAGGGGTGCATTTTCGTTCGTAGATCTTTGGGAGCAACACGCGCATACAGTATGCAGATGCGCTCATCTCAATCGCGAAAAGGGTGTCGAGAGGGTCGAAGACCCTTCGCAGGTGCAGGGCAGCGCCCTGCTGGGGTCAAGGGGCAAAGCCCCTTGGGTCTCCCCCGTCCTTTATTTCTGGTCGGGAATCAGAACCGCCTTGATGCGGCGGACGCCAGCGGAAGAGGATTCTTCCTTCTGAATCTTGAACGTGCCCAGATCGCCGGTGTTCTGCGCGTGGGGGCCGCCGCAGATTTCAAAGGAGTAATCGCCCATCTTGTAGGTGCGAACCTTCTCGCCGTACTTGGACTCAAACAGGCCAATTGCGCCCTTCTCCTTCGCTTCCGGTACGGTCATCTCTTCGCACACAACCGGCACTTTCGCCTGAATCGCTTCATTGACCATCTTTTCGACCTGCGCCAGCTCGTCCTTGGTCACCTTGCGGCCGAAGGAGAAGTCGAAGCGCAGACGTTCCGCCGTGATGTTCGAGCCCTTCTGCGCCACTTCGTCGCCGAGCACCTTGCGCAGCGCCGCGTGCAGCAGGTGAGTCGCGGTGTGCAGGCGTGCGGTTTCCTCGCTCGTGTCCGCCAGACCGCCCTTGAACTTCTGCTCAGCGCCCTGATGGCTCAGCTCCTGATGCTTGCGGAACGCTTCCTCGAATCCAGCGGTATCCACCGTCAGATTGCGCTCCTTCGCCAGTTCCACGGTCATCTCAATCGGGAAACCGTAGGTGTCGTAGAGGTGGAACGCCGTCTCGCCGTCAATCTTGCCATCCGCCGCGCGGGACGCCACCTTGTCGAACTCCTTGTTGCCCTGCTTCAGCGTACGGGCAAAACGGCCTTCTTCCAGCGTCAGCTGGTCGATGACGAACGCCGCGTTGCGCTCCAGCTCCGGATATGCATTCTTGTACTGGTTGATGATCACCTTCGCAATTTCGCAGGTGAAGCCGTCGGGCATACCGAGCTGCATCCCGTAGCGCACTGCGCGGCGAATCAGGCGGCGGAGAATATAGCCCTGATCCGTGTTGGACGGGGACACGCCGCGGTCGTCGCCCAGAATAAAGGTGGACGTGCGCATGTGGTCGGCAATGATGCGGAACGCCTTGGTCGTTTCCTCATCCGCGCCGTACTCCTTGCCAGACAGTTCGGCAATCTTCGCCAGAATGTCGGTGAAGGCGTCCGTCTCATAGACGGTCTTTTTGCCCGTCAGCACACAAATCGTGCGTTCCAGGCCCATGCCGGTATCGACGTTCTTCTGCTTGAGCGGAATGAACGTACCGTCCTTCTGCTTGTTGTACTGCATGAACACGTCGTTCCAGATTTCCAGATACGCGCCGCAGTGGCAGGCAGGCGAGCAGTTCGGGCCGCAGGGCTTCTTGGTGATGATGAACATCTCGGTATCCGGGCCGCACGGGCCGGTGATGCCCGCCGGACCCCACCAGTTGTGCTCCTTCGGCAGATAGAACAGGTGGTCGTCCTTCACGCCGCAGCTGCGCCAGAGATTGGCGGCTTCCTCGTCGCGGGGGCAGTCCTCGTCGCCCTCAAAGACGGTGAACGCCAGCTTGTCGGGGTCCAGACCGAGATATTTTTCGCTCGTCAGAAACTCCCAGCTCCACGGAATCATTTCCTTCTTGAAATAGTCGCCCAGCGACCAGTTGCCCAGCATTTCAAAGAAGGTCAGGTGGCTGGGGTCGCCCACGTCGTCAATATCACCCGTGCGGATGCACTTCTGCACGTCGGTCAGGCGCGTGCCGGCGGGGTGGGGCGTACCCATCAGGTACGGCACAAGCGGGTGCATACCAGCGGTGGTGAACAGGACGGTCGGGTCATTTTCCGGAATAACGGAGGCGGAGGGAATCCGATGATGTCCCTTGGACTCCATGAACTGCTGGAACATTTCCCGCAGCTGGGCGGATGTAATCTGCTTCATAAAGGCTGCTCCCTTCAAATTCGCACAAAATGGGGTCAATCGCAAGGGCTATTATACCATTCTGTCATGCGATTTGCAAGGGCTTCACGCGGTTTCCTGCGCCATTTGCGCCTTCTGCGTACGAATGACCTTCGTCATCATCCAGACGGCGAGGGCAAGCGTCAGCACATCCGCCAGCGGCTGGCAGACTTCCAGCCCGCGCAGCCCCCACACGTTCGGCAGCACCAGCAGCGTCGGAATCAGGAACAAGCCCTGCCGCGCCGCCGCCAGAATCGTCGAGCGGATGCCGTAGCCAATCGCCTGCGTGTACATGTTGCTCAGCGTAATAAAGCCCCACGTCCACACGGTCAGAATCTGAACGCGGAAGGTTTCCGTGCCGATGCGGATGACCTCCGGGTCGGAGCGGCGGAACAGCGTGACAACCGGCTCGGCAAAGACGAAGCCCGCCGCGCCCAGCACCAGCAGCACAATCGTCGTTACCTTGACGCTGAAGGAAAACGCGCGGTGCATCCGGTCATATTTCCTTGCGCCGTAATTGAAGCCGCAGACCGGTTGGAAGCCCTGCCCGAAGCCGACGACGGTGGAGTTGACGAAATTCAGGCAGCGGCTGACAATCGCGAACGCCGCAATCGCCGGGTCGCCATAGACCGCCGCGGCATTGTTGAGCAGCGACGTCGACACGCTCATGATGCCCTGCCGCCCCAGCGACGGCAGACCGTTGTTCAGGATTTTGCCGTACATCTGCTTCGTTGGGCGGTAGTTGCGCGGATGAATCGTGATGGCGTCGGCGTGCGTGCTGCACATCACCAGCAGGATGACAAAGCTCGTCAGCTGCGAAATTGCCGTCGCAATCGATGCGCCCGCAATGCCCATGTTGAACACGAAAATCAACAGCGGGTCAAGGAGCATATTCAGCACGCCGCCGGAAATGATGCCAACCATGCCATACGTCGCCAAGCCTTGGAAGCGCAGGAGGTTGTTCATTGACAACGACCCCATCATGAACGGCGCGGCGAGGAAAATATACCGTGCGTAGTCCAGCGCATACGGCATAGCGGTTTCCGTCGCGCCGAGCAGGCGCATCAGCGGCTCATTGAACACATTGCCCAGTACCGCAATCAGCACGCCCGCCGCCACTGCGGAAAAGAAGCCGACTGCGCTGTACACTTCCGCCTCCTTGCGCTTGCCCATGCCCAGCAGGTGGCTGACGTTCGTGCCGCTGCCCATGCCGAACATGAACGCCAGCGCCTGAATCATCGCCATTGCGGAAAAGACGATGCCGACGGCGGCGGAGGCGGATGTGCCGCTTGCGCTGGCTTCCGCCGTGCCAATTTGGCTGACGAAATAGGTGTCCGCCATATTATAAATGGAGGTAATCAGCATTGAGCAGATGGTGGGAAGCGCCATTTTCGGGATAATCTTCTCCACCGGCTGCGTCAGGAGCATTTGCTGTCTTTCTTCGGCGCTCATCGCCATAGGATTTGCCCTGCCTTTCTCATTCTCTCTACGCATGGAAGCCCTTTCAGAGCATACCGAATGAAATATTCTGCAAAAATCCTGAAAATCCTTGTTTTTTTCGCCGCACTTGACAAAGAAAGTCAGATGCAGTACCCTTGTATTGGGGAGAGCCTCCCCCGAAAGGCAGAAAATCGACATGAAATCGACCGAAGAAATGCTGCAAGCCGCTGTACAGCAGCTGCAAACCGCGGAGCAGGCGCGCCTAACCAGCGAAACCGACCCTGCGCGCCGGCAGCTGCTGCATCTGCTCTATGCACGGGAAGCCGCCGCGCTGCAATCCATGACACTGGTACGCGCTGAAATCCCCGCCACCCAAAAGCGGGACTGGAAGCCGCTGATTTTCCCGCTCGCCGCCGCGGTGCTGAATCTGGGTGCGCTGGCGCTCTGGCTGACGCTGCCCAACTGCGTGACGCCGGAAAACAGCGGCTGGATGGGGCGATTCGCGCTGTGCATCGTTGCGCAGTCGGTATCGCTCTGCGCCGCCATCGGGAGCATTGTGAGCGCCATGCGCCGCAAGCCTCCCAAGCCTGTTGTGGTGGCGGATGAGCCTGAGCTTCGCCGTCGCTTGGTGGAAGCAGAAGGGCGAATCGCTTTGGACGCGCAGACCATCGAAGCGCTTTTCGCGCAGGAATCCGTTACCATCATCAGCACAGGCGCGGAAACGGCAGCAGAGCTATATGCCTCGCTGTACGAAATGGCACAGGACGCCCGGCTGGACGGCGACGCAAATCAGGAAAAAGTGCTCTCGTGGCCGCTGTCGAACGCAAAGCGCCTGCTGAACGCGGTCGGCTGCGAAGCGGTAGACTACACGCCGGAAACGGCGATGTTTTACGACGTGATGGACGCGGACATCACCCAGCAGCGCCGCCCCGCGATTGTGCAGAAGGCGGACGGGATTGTGCAGCAGAGGGGACTGTATTTAAGGAAGGGGTAACGCCGTCGCTGCCCCCTTGTCGCGCCCACAGGCGCGAATCCCCCTGCAACAATAAAAATCAAGTAACATTGGAGTGTGCTGCGAAGCAGTCCAGAGGGCGACCGCAAAGCCCTCTGGTCGCCTCCGCAGAGGCGAAATCCTTGCTTGCGGGAAAGACCAGCTATGGTCGGAAGTCATGCTGTGTGGTCGCGCCCATTTGGCGCGACAATGCGCAAGTGGTGGGTAGAGCAGCTTGGGGGGCGCATCTGCGGATGCGCAAAGTTACTGGCAGGGACGCTTCGCTGCCTGCACCTTTGTTAGCTTTTCCCTTTGAATTGGTCGCCCGTGGAACGGTTGGGGCGTTGCCCCAAACCCCACAAGGGGCGCTGCCCCTTGACCCTGCAAGGGGGATCCCCCCTTGACCCCTCCGCGCGATTGAGTTGGCATCTCTACCATAGTTCTTCCGCGTGTTTATTCTCTTATTCCTATCCCAGTGAGGTGAATTATGCGTTATTTTGGTTTTGACCTGGGCGACGGTGAAAGCTGTGTCGCCCTCTATTCCGACCAGCACATTGCTCCCATTATCCTCCCTGTCCACGGGCGCAACAGTTTCATCACGGCCCTCGCCCGCTATGACGGTCATCCCGTCGTTGGCGCACTTGCCAGCGATAACCCCCAGGCTGAGGACCTCCGCGTCTGCTTCAAGCGCAACTTCCGCACCAACAGCGATTTCGTCAACCAGACCGTCGCCGCCTTCGCAAAAGGCGTCCTGACCGCCCTGCAAGACCATAGCGTCGTCCGCCATATCATGGAGACGGAAGACGTCAGTTTCATTGTGGGCTGTCCGGCGGATTGGACGGAAAGCGACCGCACGCGCTATGCATCCCTGTTGATGGCGGCGGGGCTGCCCAATGTGCGTATCGTGCCAGAATCGCGGGCGGCATTCCTGTCCGCGTCGACAGCGGAAGAGGACGAAACGCTCCGCCGGGCGCTGATGGACTGCGCGCTGGTGATTGACCTTGGCTCCTCCACCATGGATTTAGCGTATGTCTGCGACGGCCGGGAGTACGCCGTCAGCACAATGGGCGTGCAGCTGGGCGGCGGTATGCTGGATGAGCTGCTGCTGGAGCGGGCGGTAGACGCGCTGTGCGCAGAGGAAGCGGAACTTGTGCGGGAAATCCTGCGCGAAAAAAGCGCGTGGAAGAGCCGGATGATGCTGTCCGCGCGGCGGCTCAAGGAGCAGTTCTTCACGCTCGGCACAGGCGAAGAGCTGACGAGGCGCGAGACGATTTTCTGCGAAAGGCGGCATGTGCTGAACCTCACCATCAGTGCCGCCATCGTCGAGGAACTGTGCGAACGCCCGTCGCCGCTATTGGAGGGTGAATCCTTCCGCAGCCGGATGATGAACTGTCTTCTGATGGCGCAGCAAATGACGGCGCAGCGTCCGCCGAAGGTCGTGCTGCTGACAGGCGGCGCGTCGCGGATGACGTTCTTCCAGCAGCTTTGCCGTGAGACATTCCCGGACAGCGTGCTGCACGTTTCTGCCACGCCGGAATTTGACATTGCGCGCGGATTGGCGTACGCGGGGCATGTGGACGAAATGGTCAGGCGGCTGAAGGCGGATGCCGCGTCATATGTAGAAAGCGATGCGGTGGAGCAGAAGGTGCAGTCCGCTATGCCTGCGCTGACAGAGCAGCTTTCCGACGCTATGGCGCGTCAGCTGACGGACAGCGTGCTCGTGCCGGAATACCGAAAGTGGCGGCAGGGCGAAACGGCAACGCTGGGCGACATGGAAGATGCGTGCCAGAAGCAGGCGGAATCGCTGCTGATGTCACCGGAATGGAGCGCAGCGCTGTCAGAAGTGGTCTCGCCGTGGCTGGACAACATTCTGATGGACGTGCAGCGTGACCTCAACCGCCTTTGCGAGCAGTATGGCGTGGATGTGCAGCGCTTGCAGATTCGCCAAGCAATGGTAACAACGAGTACCCTGCCGATGCGAGACAATCTGCCGATGCCGGAAATGCCGCTGATGGAAGTGCTGCTGGATATTATCGTCGCGATGATGGCGGCGAACCTCTGCGGCGGCGGCGGGATCGCGCTGATTGCGTCCGGCCCGGTGGGGCTGGTCATCGGCGCGGCAATTGGGTTGATTGCCATGTTCGTCAGCCGTCCCGCGCTGGACAAGCTGACCCGTCCGCTGATGCGGCAGATGAACATCCCCAAACTTCTGCGGAAGACGGCGAATGAACAGCGGCTGCTCAGCGACAGCAATCAGAAAAAGATGGCGCAGACGATTCGGGATGCGCTGGCAGAGGACGAAGCGCTGCAAGTTGGGCTTTGCACGCAGATTGGGCAGTGCATTGACAGCGCGATTCTTCGCCTGACGGAAGAAAAGGGCATGGCCGTGGTATAACAAAACGCCCGGCGGATGGAGGATTATTGTTCCTCCACTCGTCGGGCGCATTTTTCTTTTGGGATGGCTTCCTGCGCTTCTGCTGCCGCTGCAAATTGCGCGGGCAGGTCAATCAGCGCCGCCCCTTGTCACTTGTGTCCTGCCGGGCAGTTCTGCCATGCGTACTCAATGGCTTGCTGATGGTAGGTATCCACCTTGCCGGATTCGTGACCCTTCGAATTCGTGAAGTGCATACAAATCTGACCCGTCATGTTGTTGTCCGGGATGGTATCGCCGTCGGGGTTGTGCGGCATACCAAACAAGGAGCACGCGAACGTCCTGTTGCCAATGGTAATCAGGCAGGGACGGCGCTGCCACAGGTTCTTATCCCAGATTTCCTGCGCGTTGTTCACGCCGTAAATCTGGCACAGGCGCGCAGTGTCGGCGGCAGTCACGGGCTCAATGTCCGCGTGGCTGTAACCCGCCCAGCGGCGCGCCCACCAAACGATGCCCGTCTTCACGTCGTAAATCTTGTAGCTGGCGCCCTTCGCCCACAGCTGCTGGATACCGCCTGTGTACCAGTCAATCTTCTCTGCCGGGTAGAACTGGAAGTTGTAGTCCGTGTAGTCGTCCGCGCCGGGTTCAACTGTGCCGAACAGCGCGTGCTGCGTCTGCTTGCCCGCAATGCCATCCACCGTCAAGCCCTTGGCGCTCTGGAAGGCGCGAACCGCCGCCTGAACCGCGGAGGTGTACACGTTCGTGACGCTGCCGGTGTAGTAACCCTGATTGATGAGTTCCTGCACAAGGCGGGTTACAGCGTCGCCTGTCGAGCCAAGGCGCAGGGTCGTATAGGTTGCGCTCGGCTTCGTGGTGGGACTGCCGGTGGGCGCGGGCGTCGCGGTCGGCAGGGCGCCGCCGTTATTGTTGCTCTTGCTTACCATATCGGAGCGGATGTAGCCTTCCGTGCCGTTGCTCAGACGGATGAGATACCATGTATAGCTGCCCGCCTTGATATTCTCAGCGTAGTACGGGAGCACCGTTCCCTTGTTGACGCGGGTGAGAATGCTGCTGCCATTCGCGGTGGCGCGGATGTTCACGCCGTCGCGCGTGGTAACGATATAGCCCTTCGCCGCGTCAGGCTGAGGCGTTGCCGCGCCGGGGTTCTTGTTCAGCCATTCCTGATATTCCGCCTGCGTCATCACCTTGACGCAGCTGCCCAGCACCCACACTTCCGTGGAGTTGTAGACAACGCGGTACCAAGTGGACGTGCCCGCCGTGGTCGTGGCGTTGAACGCCAGCACCGTGCCCGTACGCACCTTCGCGACGGACTTGCTGTCGCGGCTGGCCGTCTGGCGGAGGTTGACGTAATCCAGCGTCGTCTGAACATAACTGGTCTGCTGAATGCTGCCCGTAGGCGCAGGCGTTTCCTTCGGGATGCCCTTGCCCGCGAGGTAGCTGGCTTCCTGCGTGGCAGAGAGCTTGTAGGCGCAGTCGCCGCGCACGAAGCCCGTGTAGCCGTCCGCCGAGACGGGATACCACGTCACGCCGTTCGTGGTGATAACTGTGCCAATCAGCGGCCAGACAGACTCTTTCGCCAGCTGGTGGATGGTTTCACCGCCGATGGTGCGGCGCAGATTCGTGCTGGGCTTGGTAATTTGAATATAGCCGTAGGTGCTGATGCTCGTGGTCGTGGTCGGCGTGGGCGTCGGCGTGACCGTCACCTGATTGCCGTTCAGGTCGCACGGCACAGCGCAGTCGGAGCGCACATAGCCGGTCTTGCCGTCGGGCGTGCGGACGCAGAACCACTGGTAGCGCCCGGAGGACACCGTTGCACCCGCAATGGGGAGAATCAGCCCGATGTCATACTGTCCCTGCGACCTGCCCGCGGGGGAAACACGCAGGTTGACACCGGTTTTCGTCAGCTTGACATAGCCGGAATAGACCACAGGGGTCGCGGTAACGGAAGGCGCAGCGGTCGCTTCACCCAGCGGATTGCCGTTCTGGTCGCACACGCGCACGAAGTCGCCGCGGATGTATCCCGCCAGATTGTTGTAGCGGACGTAATACCACAGATAACTGCTGCCAGAGGTCTGGACAGGCGCGCCGATGCAGGTCAGCACAACATTGCGCGGAACCTGCACGATGACTTCGCCGCCCGCGCTCAGGCGCAGGTTGACGCCTGCCGCCGTGGTGATGACGTAGCCGTAAGCGCTGCCGGATGCCGGCGTAGGCGTGGGCGTGTTGATGACGCCGCTGCCCGCTGTGTATTCCACCACGTCCGAGCGGACATAATAGACTGTGTTGTCCGTGCCGTAATACACCGGATACCAGGTGAAGCCGCCCTTATCCTGCGAAACCCCAGCGACGGAGAGCGTCGAGCCTTTTCCCTGCCAGAGCGCGCGGGTCGTGCCGTTGGGCGCGTCGCGCAGGTTCGCGGAGTCATACAGCAGCTTCACCGTGCCGTAGACGGAAGGCTGAGGTGTCGCCGTCACCGCCGCGGTCAGCACACGGATAAAGTTGGACTGGATATAGCCTTCCTGCCCGTTGTAGCGAATCTGATACCAGTGATTTTCGTCAATTGTATCCGGAATGGCAAGCAGCGTCACCACCGTACCGCTGTTCAGCTTGCCGATGACCCCAGCGCTCAAGCTGGGCGCAACGCGGAAGTTCGTGCCGCTGGCGGTGATTTCACCCGTACCGTAAGTGACTTGAGAGTTCGTCGGGGTGGGCGTTATCATCGAGACAAGCGGGGTCGACGTTGTACCGCCCATGATGCTGGTATCAAACGGAAAATCGCTGCCGCCGGCAGGCGTGGCGGTCACGAGGGCATCATCCGCCGAAGGCTGAAGCGTGAGCGCGGGCGTCTGCGCGGGGGCAGGGGTCGCCGTCACATTCACGCGGCCGCTGGCAAGGTACGCCTCTGTTTCCTCCGCCGTCAGCGGACGGAAGAACGACGCGCGCACATAGCCGATGTAGGTGCGCCCATTGGGGGTCGGATGCGTGCTGTTGACCTTATACCACGTTGTGTCGCCGCGAACGACGGTATCAAGGATTTCGCAGACGAATCCCGTATTGATGCGGAACCAGTAGTTCGCGCTCGTGGACGGCTGCTTGCGGACGATAACATCATCCGCCGTTGCCATGCCGTACGCGGCGGCGGTCGTTCCTTCCGCAGCAGATTCCGCATAACCCACGTTGGGGACGGCGGCGGGAGTCAGCCCGCAGAGCGTCAGCACGAGGGTCAGCGTCAGGAGAGTCCGCATCCAATGCCAGCTGTGCTTCATCAATGGTTCACCTCAAAGTTCGTGCGCCAAGGCGCAAAGATGGTTTGTTAACATTGTATTACAAATCGAGGGCGGTGTCAAGCAAACAGGCGGATTATTTACAATTCTCCAGCGCTTGAAAACGCACAGGGAAGATATTCGACTTTGAACGGCGGAAATCCTGCTGAAAGCCTTGCATTTCCGTACTTTTCCGGTTTTTTTGCCCACGCGGAAAATACGGCAGAAAAATGCACTGCTTGACAAAACGAATGCGAACGGGTACAATAAAGCATGGAGAAAATTCGTCAATTAGTGCCCGAAAAGACCATGATGGAGGAATTGTCCGATGCAGCAGCTGTACCTGACAGGAGACGGGGCTTCGGCAAGCGCCGCGCAGCTTATGAACGCGCTGAATGTTCCGTTTTCCGGCTTCCGGTTGATCCCCGTGCACCTTGGCGGTAGCCTGCGCGGCGAAGCGCTGCACCTGCTGCTTCCGCCGCCAAAGCCGCGGCTGAACGACGTGCTGTGCCGCGTCCGGCTGACGGAAAAAGACTGGCTGCTCCTGCCGCAAGTAATGGAGGAAATCGCCGCGCCGGGGCTGTGCGGAACGTTCAGCACGCGCACGCCCATCCTCATCGACCGGGTTGAACCGGAAATGCTGGCATGCCCGGCGTTCTGCGACGCGCTGATGCAAGTGCAGGCGCGGGAGCAGCTGGCGATTTTCGTCGTTGCGGAAGGGGCAGAAACGCCGCTGCAGCAGATGATGCCCGAAAATCGGCAGCGGTGGTTTTCCGCGCCCGACACACCGGCTGAGACGCTCGTAGAAGCGGCCATGCTGCGGTTGTAACCATCATTATGTGTTTTTTAGCAAATTCTAATCTGTTTCCCTTGCGATTCAAAGGAAAAATGGGGTATACTGAGCATGTCAGGTGGAACGAAAGGAGTGACGAACATGCCTGATCTGGAGAAATTTGTGAAAGACGTCATGTACGGCGGAATCGGCGCGGCAGCGTCTCTGGTGGAAAAGGGCGGCGATCTGGCGCGCTCGCTGGTGGAGAAAGGGCAGGAAACTGTCCGGAACAGTCAGGACACGGCGGACGACATCAAGCGTCGGCTTCAGGAGTTCTGCGACGGGCTGATGAAGCGCGGCGAGATCGACATCTCGAAGCTGACGCCGGAACAGCGCGCGGAACTGCGCCATCAGCTGGAAGAAATGGACTATCAGGAAATTTGGGGCAAGGAATCGCCCGAAGCGGCTGACGCACCGACTGCGGAAGCGCCTGAAACGCCGGATGCCCCCGAAGCCCCGGCTGCCCCCGAACCCGTGAACGAACCGGAAGCGCCGAAGGAAACCGAACCCGCCGAAGCGGACAAGCCCGAACTGTCGGATGATGCCATCCCGGTTGGCGGCGAATCGCACGACGACGCACAATAAGCCACAAACAGCCCTCTCTGTCACACGGCAGGGAGGGCTGTCTTATTTTGCATGGATAAACACGCGGACACTGTATGAAAATGCGACCAACTCAATCGCGAAAAAGGGTCAAGGGAGGAACTCCCTTGCAGGGTGCAGGGACAGCGTCCCTGCTGGGGTCAAGGGGCAAAGCCCCTTGCGCCTCCCCACCTTACTTCATGAACACGAACTTTTTGAACTCCATCAGGCAGCGGCCGGCGAAGAAGTCGCCCGTCCAGCCAGAATAGTGCGTCGTGACGGCGAAGTAGAGCGCGTGCCGCCCCGTGACCGCCTTCACGCGCGTCTTGATGCACTCCGCGCCGCGCCCAACGTGGAAGCAGCCGATTTCCTCGCCATCCTCCGCGTCCAAACGCACATGCACGTCGCACGCGCAGCCGAAGCCCATCACATCCGCGAAAAGCTGCATCGTCTTGCTGCCGTAATCCGCGCCGAAGTCGAAATACTTGTAGCCCATAACGCAGCCGTCCTGAATGTTCGTGATGACGCGCTCAAACGGCGTCCGCTCGGCAATCAGCGCGCCGCCCTTCAGCACACATGCCAGTTCCGCGGGCGTTTCCTCATACGGATTCAGCGCGTCCGAGAAGCCCAGCGACGTCATCTCCACCGGCGGAATCGTGCCGTCCGGCAGAATCTCGATTTTTTCCACGCACGCGCGGCGGCTCATCACCGAACCGTTCGTCATGCGGTGATAGAAGATGTACCACTGGTCGCCAATGCGGCAGATAGACCCGTGGTTGTTGCCTGCCGGGTAATCCACGCCGTTATCGACGATGTAGCCGCGATAGGTGTAAGGGCCCATCGGCTTGTCGGACGTGGCGTAGGCAAGGCGGCTGCCGCGCTTTGGGGAATAAATGAAGTAGTAAGTATCCCCGATTTTGCGCAGCGACGCCGCCTCATAGAAGCGGGAATCGGGATCGGTGAATCCGCCGTTTTCCGTCACTTCGCAGGGGATGATGTGCTCCAGATAGGTGCCATCCAGCACATGCGTCATGTCCTGCGGGTCAATCTTCGCGATAAACGAGCGCTCAAAGCCGCACGCGATATACACCTGCCCGTCATCATCCACCAGCACACCGGGGTCGATGAACCAGCCGTTGACGCACACAGAATCCGGAATCGTATACTTGTAGCGCCCCAGCAGCGTGAACGGGCCTTCGGGGCGGTCAGATACGGCGACGCACCCCTTCGCGCCGATGATGTAGGCGAAGAGGTAATACTTTCCGTCCTTCTCCACCACGTCTGGGGCATACAGCTCGTTGTGTTCCTTCGTCCAGTCGGTGTCGGCGGGATGGTCGAACGTGTCGCGCGTGCGGAAAATAACGCCGTGATCCGTCCAGTGACCAAGATCGTCCACAGGCGCGGACCAGCACTTCAGCACATAATCGCAGAATTGGTCGTGTCCGACTCGGTCATGCGAGCCGTAGACATACACGCGGTTGCCAAAAACGCGCGGTTCGCCGTCTGGAATGTACTCCCACAGCGGCAGATAGGGATTCGGCATGGATAATTCCTCCTTTTTCGTGGGAATGAAAGTCTTTATCAACACTATACCGCCCAAAAAGCAGGAAGTCAAGCGGTGAATGGCGAATAAATAAATTATGCACCTTTCCGATGATGCGAAAGGTCACAAAGGAGGCACAACTTATGTCTTTGACCCCCCATGATATTGCCCGTATGCTCGACCACAGTACGCTCCAGCCTTTCCTGACGGAGGATGATATCCGCCGTGGCTGCGAGCTGGCACTCAAGTACAACACCGCGTCCGTCTGCGCACGTCCCTGCGATGTGCCGATTTTGGCGGAAATGCTGCGCGGAAGCGACGTCAAGGTCTGCACCGTCATCGGCTTCCCGCACGGCGCACACGCCACGCAGATTAAGGTGGACGAAGCGCGTCTGGCGCTGGATCAGGGCTGCGAAGAGCTGGACATGGTCATCAACATCGGCGAAATGATTCGCGGCAACGAAGCGTATGTGCAGGGTGAAATCAAGCAGATTTGCGACCTTGCGCACAGCCGGAACGCGATTGTCAAGGTGATTCTGGAAACCTGCTACCTGACGGACGCGCAGAAGAAGCGCTGCTGCGAACTTTCGGAAGCGGCGGGTGCGGATTTCGTCAAAACGTCCACAGGCTACGGCACAAAAGGCTGCACCATCGACGACCTGAAGCTGATGCGCGCGTCCGTTTCCGACCATGTGCGCGTGAAGGGCTCCGGCGGCATCCGCGATTTGGACACCGTGCTCGCCGCCCGCGCCGCCGGTGCATCCCGCTGCGGCGTTTCCGCAACCGAGAAAATCATGGCAGAAGCCGAAGCACGCTACCGCGAAGGGAAGCTGTGAGAGGGGGAGACCCAAGGGGCGTTGCCCCTTGACCCTTTCGCGCGATTGAGTTGGTGACACGCTCATGCAGTACCCGCGTGTTGATTGGGGGAACCCAATGGGCGTTGCCCCTTGACCCTTTTGCGCGATAGGGTTGCGCGCACTTTCATGCAATGCCCGCGTGTTGATTGGGGACACCGCGCAGTCTGCATAAAAACCAAGACGCAAAAAGACCGCTGCACATCTCATGCAGCGGTCTTTCTGATTGTCAATTAGTGCGTCAGCAGCAGCATCGCCACAAACAGCGCCGTAATCACCCAAGTACCGGCCTTGATGTTCTTCGCCTTGCCCGTGCAGAGGTTAATCACCACATAGGACAGCAGGCCGAAGCAAATGCCATAGGAAATGTTGTACGCAAAGGGCATAATCGCCAGCGTCAGGAACGCCGGAACAGCTTCCGTCGCGTCCAGCCACTTAATGTCCTTGACGCAGTTCATCATCAGCACGCCGACGTAAATCAGCGCCGCCGCCGTCGCGCAGCCGGGAACAAGCTGCGCCACCGGGCTGAGGAACATGGCGACAAGGAACATCAGCGCCGTCACCATCGAGGACAGACCCGTACGACCGCCCTCCGCCACGCCAGAGGAGGATTCGACGAACGTCGTCACCGTGGACGTGCCGCAGATTGCACCCGTGGTGGTCGCAATCGCATCCGCCAGCATCGCCTTGTCCATGTTCGGCACTTCGCCGTCCTTGGTCAGCATGTTGCCGCGCGCGCAAGCGCCGTACAGCGTGCCGATAGTGTCAAACATATCCACCATGCAGAACGCCAGCGCGGTTGTCGCAATGGTGAGGACGGTGTTCGCCACGCCATGCGCCTCAACATAGGGCGCGAAGTTGAAGCCCTCGGTGAAGACCTTGCCGAACGCGCCGGAGAAGAATTCGTTGAACGCCGCGAAGGGGCTGGACATCGTGATGTCCGCGCCGAAGTTCGGAATCGTCAGGAAACCCAGCACATAGTACAGCACCGTGCCGCCGACAATGCCCAGCAGGACGGAGCCTTTCACGTTGCGGTGGCTCATGATGGCAATCGCCAGCAGCGCGACGATGGTCACAACCATCGCCATGATGCCCACGTTCCAGCCATTCGCGAGCAGGTTGAAGGACGCCAGCGTGACGCCGGTGGATGCGCTCGGAATGATGATGCCCGCATTCTGCAAGCCAAGGAACGCGATGAACAGACCGATGCCCGCCGGAATCGCGACGCGAACCGCCTGCGGAATCGCTTGGAAGATGAGCTTGCGCAGACCCGTGACGGTCAGGAGGATGAACAGAATACCGTCAAAAAGCACCAGCACGAGGGCATTGGCATAGCTGAAGCCCAGCTCCAGCACGACCGTGTAAACGAAGTACGCATTCAGACCCATGCCGGACGCCTGCGCGAGCGGCAGGTTCGCCAGCAGACCAATTGCCACCGTGCCGATGACGGCGGAAATGGCGGTGGCGATGTAAATCGCGCCGTAGGTCACGCCGGGGATGCTGGAGAACATGCCCGCATTGACCATCAGGATATACGCCATTGCAAAGAAGGTCGTCAGACCCGCCAAGCATTCGGTCTTGAACGAGCTGCCCTTGGCGGTGTAGCCAAAGTGCCGATCAAGCGCGCTTGTGTTCTTAGAAGTAGCCATTGAATCAATTTCCTCCCTTGATTCCTCGTTTTTCCCCTTTTTCGGGGCAAGCATTCCTATTATATCATAATTCGCGCCGCATTTCCACATGTTTTTCTGATTTTCTCGTCTTTTGTTCGGATTTACGGAGAAAAGCGACCCAAGGGGCTTTGCCCCTTGACCCCAGCAGGGACGCTGTCCCTGCACCCTGCAAGGGAGAATGAAACGGGACGAAGTCCCCTCCCTTGACCCTTTCGCGCGATTGAGTTGGTGACAACTGCATACTATGCCCGCGTGCTGATCCGTCATCCGTTCCCCCACGCCTCTTCTTTCCCATTGTAACATGGGAGGCGAAGGAGTCCAGAGGGCGACCGCAAAGCCCTCTGGCACTCCCGGAAAAGACCAATATAATAGGAAAAGGCAGCCGCATCCCCTGCGCCCAATCGTTCGCGCGGGGGATTTTCTCTTTTCCCCCAACGACAAAAAAAGCGCCCTTGACTCTCGCGAATCAAGGGCTAATAGGAATCCGGCAGCGACTTATCCTCCCGGGCCGTGTCCAGCCAAGTACTTTCAGCACTGGAGAGCTTAACTTCTGTGTTCGGGATGGGA
>OJJY01000007.1_pt1 | contig 132423 bp, 119 predicted proteins | sample 1596421 | NCBI WGS metagenome assembly OJJY01 (sample SAMEA4350151, study PRJEB24818) | metagenome | biome: human; feature: gut; material: faeces | place: Denmark | collected 2013-09 | reverse complement strand
ATGGAAGTTTTGCGGCATTCTGGCTACACAATAACAAGGGAAGACTCACTCGTGGCTGCAACCCTGCTTACTCAAAATCTATTCACACATGGTTACGTTTTGGGGAAATTATGAGGGGATCTCTCAGTGCTAAGCTCAAGCCACTACCAGACAGTGTGAATCTGTATACTTCTGATAAATTACCGAAGCAAAACGCAGATTTTGAAATGTATGGTTTGTTGATCTCCCCGAAAGCTGGTTTATGTCAAATACGGGCTTTAGGAAAAAATATTGATACTGATAGCTATGGATTGGCTCTTAAATCCAAGTTTGAAGAATTGAGTAATTCTTTAAGTTCTCTGTATGGAAAGGCTGATACTACAGACTTTTTGCTGGCTGGTTCAATTTGGAAAGATCCTCAGGACTGGATGAGGGGGCTAAACAAAAAAGAACGCTTCTTATCTGCCACATGGAAGGGAACAAAAGAAATACCATTAAAAAACAATATTGATACTATATATATTGAGGCCAGAGCGAACAATTCCACTCAGGGATATGTCTATTTGCAGTACTCATTTACAAATGACGAAATTTGTCAGGCAGAAATTGAAGGGGCGAAAAAAAGTTCCCTTTAAACAATCCGTGCAAAGCCCCTTAGTAAGGGGCTTTTATATATTAATGTTCAACGGGGGGGATTAGATGAAAGATAATCTAGAAAAACTAATTGAAAATACTTTAAAAGATATTCTATTAGCTAATGCTGCTCTAACATTCATTTTTGCAATACCAATGGCTATTATCAGTAGGTATGGGATGGGCATCACAATCTGGTTTATAACTGTGCTCATTGCACCTGCTCTGTGTGCAGTAGGTGCATGGCTTGTATCTCGAACATCCGGCCATGCTGAGGAGTTCTTTCATCGTCGGTGGGCTAAGCGAATTTATGTTTTTTATACTCTTGCGGCTGCCGAGTTTTTGCTTGTGTACTCAATCGCGCAAATAATGAAAAATCTGATGAAATAATTAACAAGTTATTATCATGGAGCTTGTGGCTGTTAACCTGCAGTGAGGCGACAATCGTGTATTTATAAAAACTTCCCCTTTTCACTCCCCGCTGTTTCTTCTGCTATTGCCTTTATGTTTGCATGCACCAACATCTGCCATACCTTTGCAGAAAAATCAGAGCATTCAGTGCCGAAGGTTGGTTTATTGATGCTTTTCGTTTCATTTATTGCAATTGTCTCTGGTATCATTTCAATTTGTGCAATAATTGCAATTATTGTCATTCAGAAGGGATCATCATGAAAAATCACGGAGTAAAGCCAGTTTTACTTTCCCGGAGGCAGATCGAAGCCCTGCAACGCATCCAGGACGAAGAGCGTCAGAAATCTGTGCTTGGTGTGGCACCGTCGATTCATGTTATCGCTCGGCAACTGATGGATAAGGCACTTAAAGAGGTGAGACTGTGAAATTAAATATCAGAGTGGATAAACGCCAGCTATGGCAGAAAAAAGAGAACAGCGAGGCATTCAGGGCGTTGCTGGTGGAAAATCTTCAGCACCGGTTCAGTGGAGAGTTGCCTGATGCTCTAGGGAAGAAACTGGAATCCCTGACGGTGGAAATTGGCGATTATGGCTTTGTTGATGTTGAAAGCACGACTGCCAACACAGAAATCGTAAAACAGGTCGTCAATGATGTAATGAAAACCACGCTTAGCCAGCCATCCTGGCGCAACTGAATCAGTAAGGGGCGGTTATTGCCCCTTTCCTCCATACCCACAACGCATTCCCTTTCCGCATGAAATTATTTTTTTATCGTATATGCATGAGGTGAGCTACATGTTGATGAGTAAAGCCGAATACGCCAAATACAAAGGCGTAAGCCGCCAGACAGTTTACGACTGGATCGAGAAAGGCGAAGTGATCATGTCTGGCAAAAAAATTGATGTGGATGCGACAGATCAGCGGAACAGCCCACCAGCACAGGGGAAAGACACCGTTTCTGAAATGTGGCCAGAGAGAACGCTGGAAATGACGTGGGGCGAGTTCTGGAAAGCAGTTAAGGCCAGAGACGGTAAAATCCCTGCGCCAGTAACGGACGATGACATACGGCAGCGTGTGCTGAATGCAGCCGGGGAATTAGGCTGGGAAGTGCACTTTCTTGATGATGGTGCTATCTGCCTTGAGGATGATGAAGGACAGCATTACTTTGAACAATACAATTTGCGGGGTAATGCCTGGCTGGCAATTCATATGCTGCGTTGTGAACTATGCTATGTTGCCAGCGATTGTCCCGATGAACAGGACACATGGAGTGAGGCAGGACTAAACGCCCTGGCTGAATGGGAAAAATCAGGCCATCAATGACCTCAAAAAGTGTCAAGTTGAGCAGCTTGCCAGGTTGACACTTTACACTCTGAACGCGAAAAAGTGTCAACCTTGCTGGAAGCCGCGCCATTACTGGCCTTGTACCATATTCACCACGTCAAAAAACCGAAAAAATCGCGAAAAGTGTCAAGTTGCCATGCTTAGAAATGCCAGGGATGGTTAAGTTTTGTTAAGGTTTTTCGCGAAAAAGTGTCAACCAGCCCCCTAAGATTTCCTAAGGTGTAAACCATGACCATCACCGAAGCCGATATGCTGGAGATGATCCGCAGCATTGCCGAAATCAAACAACCAGCAAGCAAAATTAACAGGTGTTCAGCGCCTGTTTCCGTTGTGCTGCAACAGGAACGCCACCAGCAGGATGATGTGAGGCCGTATCAGTGGAAGAAACCGGACAGGCCGCGACGGTGAGCGGAGCGTTACGGTAAGGCTACAGCCAAGCCAAACATTAAGCCTAAGGGTAAGGTTTTTTGTTGCAGGTGGCATTAATTTGGATGTTGATTTAAGGAGCATTTTTACTGAGACGGCCTGTTCGGGGTAACTTTTTTGTATGCCATTCACTTGTATGAGAGCTGTACTACGAAATAGGTTGGCATGGTGGGGAGAGCATTCTGTACTGTTATTGAATAACACTATCGTTTTTTTATTCCTTTTGGTTATTAAGTGGTGTGCGTTATGACATGGTTTTCTTTATGTTTTTCATGTATATATTGCTTTTTAACTCAATAAGGAAACACTGATAAATGGCAAGACCAAAAAAATTAACTTATGGGGCGGTGAATATAACAATGCATCCCCACTCGCCAGAAAAATATGTAGAATTGTTCAGAATGGCAAGAAAAAACGCGAGAAATGTTAATTTGAGGGGGGACTCTTTCGCGACTTTATCACACTTTTATCCTTACAGGAAAGATCAGGTAGTTAGTGAACCTTTTGAAGGGGAAATTCTAAAGTATACAGATATTGATGTTGATGGAGATTGGTTCGATATTGTAAAGAAAGACATTGCCTCAGATGAGCAAAAGGAAAGGATAAGTATACCTGAGAATTTAAAACCAAATGTGGCTCGATTCTCTTTTGTTTTTCTACCTGCCAGCCATCTTTTAGTTTATGAGATGCAGGACAAAGGTCGGCATCTTACATCAAAACAAATAGAAAATTTTCTGAATGGAATATTTTCTCATGAGAGAATTATAGAGAAGTTTGGGAAGATTAATGTTACAATATTAACCGAGCCAGATAACGTAGAACGTATGCTTTCTTTAAAAGGCATTACGTGTATAAATATGGTTACTCGACGTCCTAACCCAGATGATCTCGCTTCTGCAGAAAGTATTATGCAAAAGCGTTTCAAACGTATTGGCGTTATTGAAGAAGATAAAACATATAAATCTGAGCGTGGTCAGGAAATTAAACCTGATAGTGAGTTAAAGCAGGATGCTCTTATTGCTTCGAGAAATGGCGAAGTTAGCATACGTAGGATTAATGAGGCGGGATTAGTTGAGGTTCATGCCTCAAGCGATTTACCACTTCAAAGGGTTGAATCATATGATTCTGACGTAACATCAGTTACTGAGCTATTGTTATTAAGAGCAAAATCTTTAGCAGATGAGTTTAAGAGGCTTCTGAGAAAGTAATGAGTAAAGTAAAAGAATCAACCAGTGCAATGGCTAGATACTGGAAGATCTATGGTGGCGCTGGGGCTGTATTTAAAAGTCGCTATTTTTGGTGTGCTTTTTTTATGACAGTGATTCTTTATCCATCTTGGTCTCATCAGGGGTGGTGGAATGATATTCTGTCGTTAATGCCGAACCTTTTGGGTTTTTCACTGGGTGGTTTTGCTATGTGGATTGCTATTGGAGATGAGGCTTTCAAAAAAATAATAACTGGAGATGAAGAAAGTGAAAATGGAGAGGTAGAATATTCTCCTTATATGTCTGTGAATGCAACCTTTGTTCATTTTATATTATTGCAGTTGTTAACTATAATAACGGCCTTGGTCACCAAGGCCTATAGTAGCATTCTCATAAATAACGCTTTTATGTATTATTATTTAGGTGTTGCTTACAGGTATGTACTGTTAACATTCAGCTTCTTTGCATACTTTATATTTATTTACTCAGTATTCTCTGCGTTAGCTGCCGTTTTTGCTATATTTCGTGTTTCTAGTTGGTATAATACTTTTATGACCTTACGAAACAAACAAGATAACGCTAAAAATAATAAGGAGGAATAAAAGCTCATTTCAAATTTTTACATCCGCGAAATTAAAAAAATGCGTTACGCTGGTGAGCGTCATGTCGATATGGGGATTCCCATAACGGGTTATCCGTGATCATCCACCAGCTTGCTCGCGGATAACAGGGGATGCGAAATCCTCAAGCGAGTGATAAACGTGTATAGAAATGTGTATAGAATCTATTTTAGAACTCGAGAATGTGCCTTTATTACTGGTCTTGTTGCTTGTTGTATTGTTCCCTTCGCCGCTCCAATTTATCTTCACCTCATCAACCTGCCATTTTTGTTGTATCTGATTTTCTATATTATCTTAATTCAATCGGTTCAGACTTTTCGCAATCGCCGTAACACTTCCCCATTTTTTTGTAAATAAAAAGCGTTTACGCAATGCAATCCTTTTATAACAACCCAGGTAAAATACCTTATTTTCAAGTTGTTAAATAAGTGGTTATCTACGCTTTTAACAAACGATTGATGGAATATTTTATGAAAGGGAAATCTGCATTAACTCTTCTGCTCGCTGGTATATTTTCGTGCGGCACATGCCAGGCGACAGGGGCAGAAGTGACGAGTGAATCTGTATTTAACATTCTTAATTCCACGGGGGCAGCAACAGATAAAAGTTATTTATCGTTAAATCCAGATAAGTATCCTAATTATCGTCTTCTGATTCACTCAGCCAAATTACAAAATGAAATAAAGAGCCACTATACCAAAGACGAAATTCAAGGATTGCTAACATTAACAGAAAACACACGAAAGTTAACGTTGACGGAGAAACCCTGGGGAACGTTTATTCTTGCTTCTACTTTCGAAGATGACAAAACAGCGGCAGAAACCCACTATGATGCTGTCTGGCTGAGGGATAGTTTATGGGGCTATATGGCATTAGTATCAGACCAGGGAAATAGTGTAGCCGCAAAAAAGGTTCTGCTCACCCTGTGGGATTATATGTCTACTCCCGACCAGATTAAGCGGATGCAGGACATCATTAGCAACCCAAAACGACTGGATGGTATTCCCGGGCAAATGAATGCTGTGCATATCCGATTTGACAGCAACTCCCCCGTGATGGCAGATGTGCAGGAAGAAGGCAAGCCGCAGCTGTGGAACCATAAACAAAATGATGCGTTAGGTCTTTATCTTGATCTCCTTATACAAGCAATCAATACTGGTACTATTAACGCTGAAGATTGGCAAAAAGGTGACCGATTAAAATCGGTTGCGCTGCTGATTGCTTATCTGGATAAAGCCAATTTCTATGTTATGGAAGATTCCGGAGCGTGGGAGGAAGATGCCCGATTAAACACATCTTCCGTTGCACTGGTGACCTCTGGACTGGAACGTTTGTCAAACCTACTCTCGAAGAAAGACTCTGTTTTTGTCTCTGATTTACTACGCGAAGCTAAAGTCAATGAACTGGATGAAACTCTTTCAACAACGAGGTTGAACCACCTCATAGATAAAGGTTATGAAAGAATAACGTTACAGCTTGATTTAGGGGGAGAATCCCCAGGTTATCTGGAAAAAGATAAACATTACAGAGAAGCCGATGCGGCTTTACTTAATGTTATTTATCCTGCAAATCTTTCAAAGATAAACACCAGAAGAAAAGAGCAAGTTCTAAAAATAGTTAAAAAACTAGCAGGTCCGTATGGTATAAAAAGATACGAGAAGGATAATTATCAGTCGGCAAATTTTTGGTTCAATGATATTAAAACCGATACCGATCAAAATTCGCATGTAAAAAGAGAAAAGAGCTTCATTCCATCAACAGAAGCAGAATGGTTTTTTGACTCATGGTATGCAAAATCAGCAGCAATTGTTTATAAAGAATCAAGAAAAGAAGAGTATTTGAATGACTCAGTACAATTTATGAATAGATCATTGGCCCAAATAACAGGCGAGAATATGATTGGTGCAAATGGCAGGAGCGTACCAGAAATGGCACTTCCCGAAAGCTATAACTATATCCACAAGTCGGGAACTTTGCATGAAGCGCCAAGCCCTATCATTCCGCTAAATTGGTCGAAAGCTTCAATGACTCTCATGTTGAAAGAGATGTCCAACCTTATCAATGATGAGGGAATTAAATAATTTTCATAATGAGGCGGTCCTGGTTTAAAAGGACCGCTCAAAGAGAAATCGAAAGGGGAGGTAAAAGTGATCAATAAATTACTGTTAGCTTACCTGATAGGTCTGGTTGTGACATCGACTTTAATATTTATCTTCTCGGAAGAAAAAGTAACATATCGGTTGTTTGCTGCAATAATTACAGGTTTAACCTGGCCGCTTAGTCTCATTCCTTCCATTATAAGTCTCATGATTCGTAAATCCGACTAACAAGAAAATTATATGATCGATTAAGAAAAATAGAATCGAACAAGAGAATAAAATATATGCGGGGAGTAACAAAACACTCGCAGTGTGTTAATGAAGAACTAACAAATATGATTTGTATTGAAAATAGTTACCAAACAAGTGTTATAAGAAATACGAGGTGTGTTTAAGTAAAACATATCAACAGTTACAAATCTGTATATAGACAGGATGACGTACTAGTGTAAGTGGCTGATAGCTATTCGCTCATAACAAAATCATTATTTTATAAATAGTAATCATCACTTTTTAATCATGTTTTTATAGCAAGTTTATGGAGAATGAGAATATGGAATAAGGAGATGAAACATGATTGAAGAAGGGCTGTTACTTCCAATGAATGTTTTGCTTCAAGGACAGAAGTTAACCCTACTGGACCCTGAAATGTGGTTCTTACGGGGAAATGAAAACAAGGATGTAACCCTTGTTATTACGATTGGTAATAACCATCAAAAATTAATGGTAGTGGAAGATATATTACTGCTCATTGACCGAAGCCAAATTGAGGTAACTGCAGGGAAAGTAATTTATCATCCACTTCGCATTGATATCCTGAGTAAATTATTAGCTTTTATAGATGAATCAACGGGGAGTGTGGAAAGGGAACATCATGAATTGTTTGCTGATGCCTTGCCCTTTGCATCAGAAGTTGTGCTATTCAGTAAAGTTGCAAGTGAAGCCTGGTTTTTAGCCACTTATCTGAGCAGCGATAATATTAATGAAATCCTGTTTCAGCATCTAAGAAAAACAGAATGCTATAAACTGGTTCGTTATTTATTATCGCAATCGCTCATACAGACTTCACTCTATGATCTTGGTGAGCTTTACGGCGTATCGTATTCACATTTTCGCCGTTTATGTAGTTATGCATTGGGTGGTAAAGTTAAAACGGAATTATGTGGCTGGAGAGTTGCCAGAGCCGTGTTGGAAATCATTGAAGGAAACAGTGATATGACAACTATTGCGCATAAATATGGTTACTCGTCCTCATCACACTTTTCAGCCGAAGTAAAAAGCCGGTTAGGAAAAACACCGAGAGAACTATGTAAAAAGTTATGAAAATAAAATTACGCATTACTATTATATTAATTTCAGTCTTATGCATTTTTAATGGATTATTGACTCCTGGTGCATATGCCGCAGCAGCGAATGGATACGTAGCAAATAAAGAAAATCTACGTAGTTTTTTTGAAACGGTTTCATCATATGCGGGTAAGCCTACAATAGTTAGTAAGCTTGCCATGAAGAAACAGATCAGCGGAAATTTTGATTTAACAGAACCCTATGCCTTGATTGAACGCCTGTCGGCACAGATGGGGCTTATTTGGTATGATGATGGCAAAGCTATTTATATCTATGACTCATCAGAGATGCGTAATGCATTGATTAATCTGAGAAAGGTATCGACGAATGAGTTTAATAATTTCTTAAAAAAATCGGGTCTGTATAACTCTCGTTATGAAATTAAAGGGGGCGGCAATGGTACTTTCTATGTATCGGGGCCACCGGTTTATGTTGACCTGGTCGTTAATGCTGCGAAATTAATGGAGCAAAACAGCGATGGCATTGAGATCGGTCGAAATAAAGTAGGAATAATTCATCTGGTCAACACATTCGTTAATGACCGGACTTATGAGTTACGTGGCGAAAAGATAGTTATTCCTGGCATGGCAAAAGTACTATCGACGTTGTTAAATAATAACATTAAGCAAAGCACAGGGGTGAACGTACTTTCTGAAATTTCAAGTCGTCAACAACTAAAAAACGTATCACGTATGCCTCCTTTTCCTGGGGCTGAAGAAGATGATGACCTACAAGTAGAGAAAATAATATCGACAGCAGGAGCGCCAGAGACTGACGATATACAAATTATTGCATATCCTGATACCAACAGTTTACTTGTTAAAGGAACAGTATCTCAGGTTGATTTTATCGAGAAGTTAGTAGCTACGCTTGATATTCCAAAGCGACACATTGAATTATCTTTATGGATAATAGATATTGATAAGACTGATCTAGAACAGCTAGGTGCTGACTGGTCGGGCACGATAAAAATTGGATCCAGCATAAGTGCATCATTTAATAATTCAGGTTCAATTAGTACCCTTGATGGGACACAGTTTATTGCAACAATACAGGCACTTGCGCAAAAAAGAAGAGCCGCCGTTGTTGCTCGTCCAGTCGTTTTAACACAAGAGAATATTCCTGCTATATTTGATAATAACCGCACTTTCTATACTAAATTAGTCGGCGAGCGTACTGCGGAATTGGATGAAGTAACCTATGGTACGATGATTAGCGTGCTACCACGATTTGCTGCGCGAAATCAAATTGAATTACTCTTGAATATTGAAGATGGAAATGAAATCAATTCCGACAAGACCAATGTTGATGATCTGCCTTAGGTTGGTAGAACACTTATAAGTACTATTGCACGCGTGCCGCAAGGGAAAAGTCTTTTGATTGGGGGATATACACGCGATACGAATACCTATGAAAGTCGCAAGATCCCAATATTAGGCAGCATTCCATTTATTGGTAAATTATTTGGTTATGAAGGAACAAATGCGAATAACATCGTTCGTGTCTTTCTTATTGAGCCAAGAGAGATCGATGAGCGCATGATGAATAATGCGAATGAGGCTGCGGTTGATGCCAGAGCGATTACACAGCAAATGGCAAAAAATAAAGAAATTAACGATGAATTACTGCAGAAATGGATAAAAACTTACCTGAATCGTGAAGTCGTCGGAGGATAGTGAAATGGCGATTCATGTAGAGCATGTCGGTGTATTAGAAAGAGCCAGGGAAGTTTCTCGCTTAGAGGACATTATCACAGAAGATAATGAAGATATTGAAGCTGAAATGCCTAAAATGGGGGATGATCCCGCAGGTAAAGAAGCTCGGTTCTTACAAGCTACTGACGAGATGTCAGCAGCGTTAACGCAGTTTATGAAGAAAAAAATCTACGAAGAACAACTGGCCAATTTTCTGGACGGAGAAGAATATGTCCTGGAAGACCAGCCAATAGAAAAAACCGACAAAGTTATGGAGGCGCTTAAGGCTGCAACTACCCATGACTATGAAGTGTATAGCTTTGCTAAAAAATTATTCCCAGATGAAAGCGATCTGGTAGTTGTGTTACGTGCAATTTTACGTAAAAAACAAATATCAGAAAATGTCCGGCTAAACGCTGAAGCATTACTTAGAAAAGTTAATCAAGAGACTACTAAAAAATTCATTAATAGCGGCATTAACTCGGCATTAAAAGCAAAGTTATTTGGCCAGGCGCTGTCATTAAATCCAAAATTACTAAGGGCGAGTTATCGGCAATTTTTAATGGCAGAAGACGATGCTGTAGATACTTATGTCGAATGGATTGGTAGTTATGGCTATCAAAATAGAATGTTGGTGACAAAATTTATCAAAGAGACGCTTTTCTCAGATATAAATGCACTTGATGCGAGTTGTTCATCATTGGAATTTGGTATGTTTCTCAATAAGTTGTCACAACTATTGTCTCTTCAGTCGGCAGAGGCTTTATTTCTGAAAACTTTAATGAATAACCCAATAATTAAAAAATTTATCAGCGCAGAAGATTACTGGATATTTTTTCTGATATCGTTAATAAAATTTCCAGAGACTGCAGAGGAACTCCTGAACAATGCACTGGTGACCCTTCCCGCAGATGCTAATTATAAAGACAAAACGTTACTCCTGAAGGCGATTTACAGTGGATGTACAAATCTTCCATTTTCACTTTTTATTAATAATGAACAATTATTAGAGATTAGGGAGTGTTGTAAACAGGCAATAAAAGTAACATTTGCAGCAGAGCTCTTTGATACACAAAACTGTAACAAAAAACAAAATAAAAAACCATGGGAGAAGGTGATGTTCAATGTTTAACAAAGTTTTGGTAGGGTTAAGGAGTCATCCAGAATTAATAATTCTTGGATTAATGGTGATGATTATCGCCATGCTCATAATTCCATTGCCCACCTATTTAATCGACTTTTTGATTGGGCTTAACTTAACATTGGCAATACTTGTATTTTTAGGATCATTCTATGTTGATAGGATCTTAAGCTTTTCTTCATTTCCATCAATCCTCCTTATTACAACGTTATTTCGTTTGGCGCTGGCGATCAGTACCAGTCGACTTATACTTCTTGAGGCGGATGCTGGAGAAATTATAACGAGTTTTGGTGAGTTCGTTATTGGAGATAGCCTGGTAGTTGGTTTTGTTATTTTCTCCATTGTTACTATTGTTCAGTTTATCGTGATTACTAAAGGTTCGGAACGTGTGGCTGAAGTTGCTGCCCGCTTTTCGCTTGACGGTATGCCAGGTAAACAAATGAGCATTGATGCCGATCTACGCGCTGGGATCATTGATGCAGATTTAGCAAAAGAACGTCGTAGCGTATTAGAACGAGAGAGTCAGCTGTATGGTTCCTTTGATGGTGCGATGAAATTTATCAAAGGTGATGCTATTGCAAACATTATTATTATCTTTGTTAATATTATCGGTGGGCTATCAGTAGGAGTAGGCCAAAATGGAATGGATTTCTCAACAGCGTTGACTGTCTACACAATTCTTACTGTCGGTGATGGTCTTGTTTCTCAAATTCCAGCTTTATTAATTGCTATTAGCGCAGGATTTATCGTTACGCGCGTAAATGGCGATAGTGATAATATGGGGCAAAATATAATGTCCCAGTTATTAAGTAATTCTTTTGTCATTGTTGTGACATGTGTCCTCGCGCTAAGTATTGGGTTGCTTCCAGGTTTTCCCCTTCTAGTGTTTTTATGTTTGGCAGTAATCTTAGGAATTTACTTTTACTTTAAATTCAAAAAGAAAGGGACTGAAGAAACGGTTGTTGAGGGAGATATTACCGTTGGGTTGGAACCCTATAATCAAGATGATGACATCTCATTAGGTATCATTAATAAACTTGATCAGGTTATTACCGAAACGGTACCCTTGGTCTTGATTATGAATAGTGTACAGGCTAAAAAATACACTGAAATCAATCTGGCTGATAGGATTCGTAGTCAGTTTTTTATTGAGTATGGTATCCGCATTCCCGGTATTGTCATTCGTGAGGGGGAAGGTCTTAATGATGAAGATGTCATATTAATGCTAAATGAAGTCAGAGCTTCGCAATTTAAAATTTATCATGATCTTGTCTTGTTGGTTGAATATTCAGATGAAGTGGTTTCGACTTTGATCAAGAAACCTGTCATTGTAAATAGTAATGGTGAACAATATTATTGGGTTACGAAAAGTGATGCTCAAAAATTAACAAAAATTGGCTGTTATACTCGCACGGCCATGGATGAAATGTATAATCATTTATCTGTATGTCTGGCTCATAATATTAATGAGTACTTTGGTATACAAGAAACAAAATATATTCTTGATCAATTAGAGATGAAGTATCCTGATCTATTAAAAGAAATATTAAGATATATAACCGTGCAGCGCATTTCAGAGGTAATTCAGCGTCTGATCCAGGAGCGAATTTCAGTGCGCAATATGCGGTTAGTTATGGAGGCCTTAGCATTATGGAGCCCACGAGAGAAAGATATAATCACACTCGTCGAGCATGTACGAGGTGCATTAGGTCGCTACATTTGCCATAAGTTTTCATATTCTGGAGAAATTAAAGCAATTGTGATTTCGCCTGAAATAGAGGACAGAATCAGAGATGGTGTCAGGCCTACCGCTGGCGGTACTTTTCTTAATCTCGATGCATCCGAAGCTGAGATGATTCTGGATAATTTTAAACTGGCACTTTCTGGAATCAATATTCCTATTAAAGACATTATTTTACTGGGATCTGTGGATATTCGTCGTTTTATCAAAAAACTTATTGAATCTAGTTATCGAGACCTCGAAGTACTTTCGTATGGGGAACTAACGGAAAATGTTCCCGTTAATATTCTGAAAACTATTTAGGATAATGTCTTGCGATATGGAGCATGCCGGTATGAAAAAATTAAAATTATTATATAAATACAGCTACTTACATAGCATAAACGGCTCTCTGATTGAAGCAGAACTTGACGACGTTTCTGTGGGTGAAGTATGCGAAATTTATGCGAGCTGGCAAGCAAATGAACGTATAGCCAGGGCTCAGGTCGTTGGCTTTCGCAATGGAAAGACATTATTAAACCTTATAGGCAGCTCAGTGGGGCTTACACGTACTGCAGTTTTGAAACCAACGGGAGAGCAGTTAACCATACAGATCAGTGATGCCTTTCTTGGTTCGGTTTTGAATGCCTCTGGTCAAATTATGGAAAGGTTTGTCCCGGACACTCCAGGCGATAGAGGAAATTTACGCCTGATTGATGAACTGCCACCGTCGTATCAGGAACGTCGAGTTATTAATACACCACTAGAGACACGCATAAGAGTCATTGATGGCGTACTGACATGTGGCATTGGTCAACGTGTTGGGATTTTCGCATCGGCTGGCTGTGGCAAAACGGTTTTAATGCATATGCTCGTAAACAATACTGAAGCTGATGTGTTTGTTATTGGCTTGATTGGCGAACGTGGTAGGGAAGTTACGGAATGCGCGGAATCGCTGAAACAATCAGTAAATGCAGCGAAATGCGTATTGGTATATGCCACCTCTGATTTTTCGTCAGTAGACCGGTGTAATGCCGCCCTGATGGCGACAACCGTGGCAGAGTATTTTAGAGATCGAGGAAAGAGAGTTGTACTTTTTATCGACTCAATGACGCGGTATGCACGAGCACTACGTGATATGAAACTGGCAGCGGGTGAACCACCTGCCAGACGTGGTTATCCTGCTTCTGTTTTTGACAGTTTGCCTCGCTTACTGGAGAGGCCGGGACCAACACTAAAAGGAAGTATCACCGCGTTTTATACCGTGTTACTGGAAGGGGAAGACGAATCAGACCCCCTGGGTGATGAAATTCGCTCAATCCTTGATGGCCATATCTATCTAAGTCGCAAACTCGCTGGGCAAGGTCATTATCCGGCAATAGATGTTCTAAAAAGTGTGAGTCGAGTATTTGGTCAGGTCACTGATGAAAAACACAGAGATAATGCTGCACGGGTAAGGAAGATCCTCACAACTTTGGAAGATCTACAGGTGTTTATTGACTTAGGGGAATATCGCGCTGGGCAAAATGCTGAAAATGATTTTGCTATGAATGCCCGGTCTAAACTCACAAATTGGTTGAAACAGTCAGTTAATGAAAAAATGCCAATGAGTGAAACGCTAAAAGAGCTTGAACGAATTGTTAAGTAAAGTTAATCGACTTATAAGAAGAACAGCGCAGAGCCTGGCTGCATGTGAAGCATCATTACAAAAGTTAAATGCAGAAAAAGAAAAGTTAGCCGAAAAGGAACGCCTGTATGATATGCAACTTAAAAACCTGCAGTCACTGTTAGATATGAAAGAGTTACTCGGCGAAGTTGTATTTCGACAGGATATATTTTACTCGTTACGTAAAGTTGCAGTCATTCAGCAGCAGATCGCTGAGATAAATCTTGAAAAGCAAAAAATAGCAGAGCGGAGAAAAATACTTAACAAGGAAATAGTTCAACAGCAAGCACAAAGAAAACACTGGTGGCTAAAAGGAGAAAAATACGAACGACTAAAAACGCGCATCAAAAAAAAACTTTTAAATCAGATGCTTTATCAAGACGAGCTTGAACAGGAGGAAAAATATAATGGACGAAGTCAAGAAAATTGAACACGGTAAAATTTTAAACACAGACACACCCGATAATTCTGCTTCGGATTTAGACAGTTTCTTAAAGAAAAACAAAAAAAATAAAGAAATGAGTGAGATTGTCGCTGGAACCATTCTCCAGTTATTACGTCAGACTCAGGATAGCCAATTTTCTACATTGGGGAAAAAGAATGGGCAAATGAAGTCTATTGACAACAAATCATCTCTCCAGGTTGACAGGAATCCATCTCTTTCTTTGCAAACAAATGGAACAGAGCAATTTTCTACAAAGAAAATTCTCAATATGACTTCTCGAGGTCAGGGTATTAGTTCTGAACTATCTGATAACACAATAAAAATTAAGGAAAAAATCCATAATGGTAGCCATACAGAGTACATCACAGATCAAAAAAACAGTAATAATAAAGATCGTGAAAAAAAATACCGCGATGGAGACAAAATAAATGGACCGCAGGCTCATTCATTAGACAGTACTAACGAAAGAAGGTTTGCTGATAACAGAACCATGTTTACTCAACATATCGAAAAGCAAAGGAATGTTCATACGCTCAATCAGAATGATATAAATAATTCCGTTAATAGTGTCAATGTGCCAGAAAATGAATTGACATATCAGTTTCAGCGTTGGGGACAGAATCATACAGTCCGGATTCTGGAAAGTAGTGAAGGGATACGACTAAAACCATCAGACGCGCTTGTCTCCGACAGACTCCATGAAGCCCAAAACAATGATGTTACAGCACAACGTTGGGTATTGACTGAGCAAGATGAACGACAAGGACAACGACATCAGCCTCATGAGGAGCAAGAAAATGAAGGCAAATTCGAAAACGATCAGAAGGATGAAAGTTAATGTTCGGTCTGAGGAAAGTAAATCGAAACACTCATACGTTTGAAACCACTTTTCAAAATTGGAAAGAAAATGGCGAAGATGTTGCATTATTAATGCCCGAATTTAGTGCTAAATGGCTACCAATAGCAGAAGAGAGTGGCAGCTGGTCTGGATGGGTATTGCTTCAAGAAATATTTCCCTTAATTTCTTCTGAGCTCGCTGGGATGGCTTTAATGCCAGAAACGGAAAGGTTAATAGGGGAATGGCTCAGTTTATCCAGTTCCCCGTTAAATCTAAAGCATCCTGAACTAAAATATAATCGTTTGTGCGTAGGTAAAGTATTTGATGGAGTATTGAGCCCAGCTCAACCATTAATAAGAATATGGACAGGGGAATTGAATCTTTGGTTAGATAAAGTCACAGTCTGCCAATACGGAAACGCTCCAGCGTTAGACAAAAAATCATTATATTGGTCCATTCATTTTGTAATTGGATTTAGTAAAACATGTTACAGAAGTCTTGTTGATATTGAAGTTGGTGATGTTTTATTAATCTCAAATAATTTGGCTTATGCGGTTGTTTATAATACAAAAATTTGTGATTTAATTTATCCAGAGGAGTTAAAAATGGCTGATCATTTTGAGTACGAGGAAGATTTTGAAACAGATGATTTTGATATCAAAAAAAGCGAGAGTGAGATTTATGATGAAAATGACGATCAGATGATTAATAGTTTTGAAGACTTGCCTGTAAAAATTGAGTTTGTTCTTGGTAAGAAAATAATGAATCTATATGAAATAGACGAACTCTGTGCAAAAAGAATAATATCTCTGCTTCCAGAATCAGAGAAAAATATAGAGATACGTGTAAATGGCGCGCTAACTGGCTATGGCGAACTTGTTGAAGTGGATGATAAATTGGGCGTAGAAATTCATTCTTGGTTATCAAGGAATAATAATGTCAAATAGCATTTCGCTGATAGCGATATTATCATTATTTACACTATTGCCGTTTATAATAGCATCCGGAACATGTTTTATTAAATTCTCAATTGTTTTTGTTATTGTCCGAAACGCGCTGGGACTTCAGCAAGTGCCATCAAATATGACACTTAATGGGGTTGCTTTGCTTTTGTCAATGTTCGTAATGATGCCGGTTGGGAAGGAAATATATAATAACAGTCAGAATGAGAATCTTTCATTCAATAATGTAGCGTCGGTTGTTAATTTTGTTGAGACAGGCATGAGTGGTTATAAATCATATTTGATAAAATATTCTGAACCGGAGTTGGTTAGCTTTTTTGAAAAGATTCAGAAGGTGAATGGTTCTGAAGACAATGAAGAGATAATCGATGATGATAATATTTCAATTTTCTCGTTACTCCCCGCATATGCATTGAGTGAGATAAAAAGTGCATTTATTATAGGTTTTTATATCTATTTACCCTTTGTTGTAGTGGATCTGGTTATATCCAGCGTTTTGTTAACGTTAGGTATGATGATGATGAGCCCGGTAACCATATCTACACCGATAAAATTAATTCTGTTTGTCGCTATGGACGGTTGGACAATGTTATCAAAAGGACTCATTTTACAATATTTTGACCTATCCATTAATCCCTGAGGAAAAAATATGGACGATATTGTTTTTGCAGGGAATAGGGCGCTGTATCTGATTTTAGTTATGTCTGCAGGACCTATCGCAGTTGCGACATTTGTTGGTTTATTAGTAGGGCTTTTTCAAACGGTAACACAGTTGCAAGAACAGACGTTGCCATTTGGCGTGAAATTATTATGCGTAAGTATTTGCTTTTTTTTAATGAGCGGATGGTATGGCGAAAAATTATATTCTTTTGGTATTGAAATGCTGAATTTAGCATTCGCGAGAGGATAGCATGGGTGAGGCGATACTCTATCAGTTGCATAGTCTGCTGGCTGCTACAGCGCTCGGTTTTTGCCGATTGGCACCAACTTTCTATTTGTTACCATTTTTCGGCAGTGGGAATATACCAACAGTAGTTCGTCACCCAATAATAATAGTGGTATCATGTGCATTAGTTCAGCATTACCACTATGAATTATCGACCTTAAATGAAATCGATATTGCTTTGTTCGCTGCCAGAGAAATTATCATAGGGCTGTTTATTGCATGCTTATTAGCATCCCCGTTTTGGATTTTCCTTGCTATAGGTAGCTTTATCGATAACCAACGCGGTGCAACATTAAGTAGTACTTTGGATCCAGCTACAGGTGTCGATACCTCGGAATTAGCAAGATTATTTAACCTATTCTCTGCAGCGGTTTATCTTACTAACGGTGGATTGAACTTTATTCTGGAAACTCTTTGGCAAAGTTATAATTTATGGCCTTCAGGAAATATTAATTTTCCTAAATTAGAGCCTTTATTCTCATATATTAATAACATAATGACTCATACTATCGTTTACGCAAGCCCCGTGATTGCCGTTATGCTGGGCGGTGAGGCTGTCCTGGGGTTGCTGGCACGTTATGCTTCACAACTAAATGCTTTTGCCATTTCACTGACTGTCAAAAGTGCGCTGGCATTTTTAATATTAATTATTTATTTTGGCCCAATATTGGCTGAACGAGTGATGCCGTTATCTTTTTTTCCGGAACAATTGCAACTATATATTGAGAAATAGAGTGTTTCATGGCAAATAAAACTGAAAAGCCAACACAAAAGAAACTCCAGGATGCTTCTAAAAAAGGGCAAATTCTAAAAAGTAGAGACTTAACCGTCTCTGTAATAATGCTTGTGGGTACTTTATATCTCGGATATGTTTTTGATGTGCATCACATTATGTCGATTCTTGAATACATCCTTGATCATAACGCTAAACCAGATATTTGGGACTATTTTAAAGCTATGGGGATTGGTTGGTTGAAAACGATCATTCCTTTTTTGCTGGTTTGCATGTTCACAACAATACTTGTCTCCTGGTTTCAAAGTAAAATGCAATTAGCAACTGAAGCTGTTAAATTTAAGTTTGATTCATTGAATCCAGTAAATGGCTTAAAGCGTATATTTGGCTTAAAAACCGTAAAAGAATTTGTTAAAGCAATTCTTTATATTATTTTTTTTGCATTGGCGATCAAAGTATTTTGGAGTAATCATAAATCACTGCTTTTTAAAACTCTTGATGGAGATATCATATCTTTATTATCAGATTGGGGAGAGATGCTATTTCTTCTCATACTGTATTGTCTCGGCAGTATGATAATTGTCTTAATTTTTGATTTTATCGCTGAATATTTTTTATTTATGAAAGATATGAAAATGGATAAACAAGAAGTTAAAAGAGAATACAAGGAACAAGAAGGAAATCCAGAAATTAAGTCTAAACGCAGAGAGCGCCATCAGGAAATTCTTTCTGAGCAATTGAAATCTGATGTCAGTAATAGTCGTTTGATGATTGCCAACCCTACTCACATTGCAATAGGGATATACTTTAAGCCACATCTTTCACCTATTCCATTGATTTCTGTAAGAGAAACTAATGAGGTAGCCTTAGCCGTAAGGAAATATGCAAAGGAAATCGGAATACCAATTATCACAGATAAAAAATTAGCACGAAAAATTTATGCGACCCATCGTCGCTACGATTATGTTAGCTTAGAAAATATAGATGAAATATTACGTCTTCTGCTGTGGCTTGAAGATGTGGAGAATGCCGGACAACCTGTTCCAGATGAACAGCTCTCTTCAGAAGATAAATTCATTGAGGGTGAAGACACAGAAATCGAGAATAAAGATAATAATTGAATAAATTAAATATCTATCGTAGTCAGAAATTTAAAAATAATCTACACGCAAAAAGCGTGTAGATTCATTATTTAATGAGTTAAACGATCTTGCGAAATGACAAGCAATTGATACATACTCATCTCTTTATAAGCTGGAACTGTAGTAACCTGTGCAAATTCGCGATATAGCTTTTGCTCCAGTTCTGCTGATGATATATATTCCGGGTGTTCGCTAAAGAACTGTCTTGCATCTACTATCGCTTGGGATTCGCCACTTCTTTTATTTTGATTCTCCTTTAATGAATTTTCTCTGGTGCATGCAGAGAGCAACGATATCAGCGCGATGGTTATTATGATTTTACTATTATATCTTACTAATGACATATCAACTTTCTCTTACGCAAGATTGGAGTTTAAAATAATGTTTATCCCATTCACAGAGTGCTATAAACAACTCAACAGTACCTTTTATGTTAAGTTTATTTAGGGCTCTTATTTTGTGATATGATACTGTTTTATAATCAATTCCTTTGATAATGGCTATTTGTTTTAACGAGTAAGAAACACATAACCGCAGGATATCTATCTCATCATGGGTAAGTGGTTCTTGTGTGGAATACACATTTTGTGTATGAAGATTCGAAATCAGGAAATGCGTTAAATCAGATAATGTAATATTCTTATTGATCCTGATGAAATTGTTGCTTAAAAGGATGTTTACAGGTTCTGTATTTGGTTTGAGATTTCGATGTTGATGCTCATCAATAACAACGAACGAATGCCCAAGATCAACCAACGCAACTAAATCGCTGTAATATTCTTTTTGGGATGCTAATAATGCATTAGTGCCTACAGTGAAGTAGACATCACTGGAAAAGACTTGCATATGCCAACCTGTACTCTAAAATCATTTAGGGTAAATATTACGTGTAAAAGTTAAAATAAGAGTAATTGTTATATTTGCTTAACGTTGAGGGAATAGGGTTTATACCTTAAATTGTAAATAAAGTTATGCATAGAGGCATTTAAAATAGTCCTCGAAATTATAATTTTTTTACTCTGTGTCATCATAATTTGGTCATGAAATTTCCGTCTTGTTACACTACTCTAAACTAGAGCTTATGGAATTAGCGGGTGGTATTCATGGAAAATAATGATAAATTCTTATCACAAGACTTATTGGAATCTTATGCCATTCGTTTGTTGAGCGGACCATTGAATGGATGCGAGTATGAAATACTTAATGGACGTCTACTTGTTATCATTGGTAATGATGTTTCGTTAGGAAAAAGTGATGCTTTTTCTGAGTTACCAGAAAATACAATAGTCGTTCCTTATGGCGAGCTTACAGGTAGTTTTGAGATAATAATTACTACCGACCCTGATCTGGTTGTAACAATCAGAGAATTAACAGCTCAAGAACCTGAAGATAGAACGTTAACATTGAATCAGCAAATAGAAGTTTTAGGTCTCAAATTTGCTGTAAAAGAAAAAAATGAAGTTTGGCAGTATTCATTGCCAGGCATTATTGAAAATAACATTATCTCTACAGAACAACGTTTCTTTAGCAGTAAGCTGTTTAAGTATGTAATGCTTTTTTTTCTTTTTGCTATCATTTTCATTTCTTTTTATATTGTTAATGCCAGTAATGATCCGCAGCTGAGACATATCGATAAAATTCTTGTAAACAAAAACAGGAATTATGAAATTTTATATGGTAGAGATCATGTTATCTATATCAATACCAATAGTTTGGATGAAGCAGTCTGGGTCAAACAAGCACTGGAAAAAAATCAACCAGGAAAGCCAGTACGGGTGATAAATCCTGATGATGAATCGATACGAATTTTTTCATGGCTTGCTGATAATTTCCCTGATTTACAATATTTTAAACTTCAGCTATTAGATGCCAGTAATCCCAGACTGACCGTGAGTAAGCAACGGAATGCTATGACACAGCAACTAATCGACAATTTTATTAAAGGGTTACTACAAACTATGCCCTATGCCAGCAATATAAGTATTGCGGTATTAGATGATAATGTATTAGAAAGTCAGGCTATTGAAACATTGTCTGCAATAGGTCTTTCTTATGAAAAATATAAAACAGCTAACAATGTGTACTTCAATATCATTGGTACGTTAAGCGACAGTGAATTAAACAACATAAATAACTATGTTGACGAATATTATAAACAATGGGGTAAACAATATGTAAGATTTAATGTGAATTTGAAAAATCAGGATACAAATAATAGTTCATTTAGCTATGGAGATAACCGATTCGAGAAGTCTCAAGGTAGCAAGTGGACGTTTCAGGAATAATTGGGAGGACTTATGGCAGATTGGAATGGTTATATTATGGATATCAGCAAACAATTTGATCAGGGCGTTGATGATCTGAACCAGCAAGTTGAAAAAGCGTTGGAGGATTTAGCAACCAATCCCTCCGACCCGAAATTCCTTGCCGAATATCAAAGTGCATTAGCTGAGTATACATTGTATCGAAATGCGCAATCTAACGTTGTAAAAGCGTATAAAGATCTTGATTCGGCAATCATACAAAACTTCCGCTAAACTGGATAAGGATTTTATTATGTCAGTAAGCAATATGCCCCCTATTGATAGAGTTGAGCAATCAACTGCTCATGAAATACAGCAAGCGAAAGTGATTGATTTAAATGACCGGGTTCTCAATCTTGACAACCCGGATGATAAAATGATCTCCGCTTTTGCCAACTATGCTGTACAAACTGAAAATTGGCAGCAAAATGCGTTACAAGCATTAAGGTCTGATAAAAAAGGGTTAACTCCTGAAAAATTATTAGTCTTGCAGGATCATGTGCTTAATTATAATGTCGAGGTTTCATTGGTGGGAACATTAGCAAGAAAGATTGTCGCTGCAGTTGAGACGTTGACCCGCTCATGAAATATATATCATTATTATTGTTTATCCTGCTGTTGTGCGGCTGCAAGCAGCAGGAATTATTGAACCATCTTGATCAACAGCAAGCTAATGATGTCCTTGCTGTTTTACAAAGACATAATATTAATGCTGAAAAGAAGGATCAAGGCAAAACAGGATTTTCAATATTTGTCGAACCAACGGATTTTGCTTCTGCGGTGGATTGGCTAAAAATCTACAATCTCCCGGGTAAGCCTGATATTCAAATATCGCAGATGTTCCCTGCAGATGCACTCGTTTCATCTCCACGAGCGGAAAAAGCAAGGCTATATTCTGCTATTGAGCAGCGGTTAGAGCAATCTCTCAAAATTATGGATGGCATTGTTTCTTCGAGAGTACATGTTAGTTACGATGTTGATACTGGCGATAGTGGTAAAACTGCTTTACCAATTCATATTTCTGTACTTGCAGTATATGAAAAAGATATCAATCCAGAAATAAAAATAAATGACATAAAGAGATTTATTGTTAATAGTTTTGCAAGCGTACAATATGAAAATATTTCTGTTGTATTGTCAAAACGAAGAGACATTATTGAGCAAGCACCAACATATGAAATTAGCGAACCTGTTTTTGCTTATGATAAGGCTATGCCGGTTTCTATCTTACTTGCATTAATATCCGTAGCGACTTGCTGGCTGTTATGGAAGTATAGGGCCATTCTAACTAATTTAGTCAGGTTGAAAATTAAGTAGACATATGAGAGCGTTATGAATCTTGCCCTAAGAAAGATTATATATGATCCAATTAGTTATATTCATCCTCAACGAGTAAGCTTGAATATTACGCCTATTAACAATCCGGTGCTTAGATCTATTACCAATGAAATGATTCTTCTGCAGTACAATCTTTCAGTTGAACATTTTAATCTGAATAGTTCACTTATTTACTACATAAACAATTGGAATTTATTTCCATTGATCTGTTTACTCAGTGGTTGTCACTTTTATCGAGAAAGGTTTGCAGAACGCGGATTTTTTTATAAGGTTCCTGCTGTGCTAAGGGATTATTTATCAGCTATACCGGTGGAAATAAATGAAAAGGCACGATACAAACCCGGCATCGCTAACTATCACAATATCATCACATGTGGTTTTTCAACGTTGTTACCCTATATAAGGCAACAACCATTGGCAATGCAGCAACGATTTAATTTATTATTTCCTGATTTTGTTGACCACATACAATTGCCGTTACCACTTGCGTCAACTCTTTTAGAGAGAATTACATTTTATGCGAAAAAAAATAGAGATGAGCTTGATAAAATCTCCTGCAAATGGTGTTGTGATTAAAAGAAAAATTTCTGATGGATTGAAAGAAATAGTTTCTCTTAAAGAAAATATCCTTCTTGAAACCACCGAAAAAATTCAGAGCATTGAGGTAAAGAGAGAAGAAAAATTTATTCAAGGTTATTATGATGGCTATACAAAAGGCATTATTGATGTGATGGATAATTTTATACCCTTGATAAGCTTGTTGAGCTCAGAACTAGAAAAAAAAAGAATAAACATGATAAACGATCTGAAGAGTATATTGTTAAAATCTTCAGAGGAAGTTGATGTTTTTATCAAAATTTTTGAAAGTTGGATAAAAAAATTACCGTCAATATCAGGTCCTGTAAATCTCTATATACCTACCAGTTTCAAAGATAAGTATCTTGAAGTAGAGTCATATTTTGTCGACAAATCAATATGGAATGTCCATATTACATTTCATGATGATAAGCGTTTTGTGTTTTTTACCGATCAGTTTATTGCTGAATTTAGTCCGCAGGAATTTGTGGATAATTGTGAGCAATATTTAATTAATAATCATTGTTTCTCCCCTGACAAGGTTAACGAAATCTGCGAACAAGCCAGACATTATTTAGTTGAAAAAATGTGTGAAACACATTCTTTGGATATGAATAATTCTGTTTTGGCAAGCCCTGAGGACTTATAGCTCACTGGCTCAGGTTTAATGATTTGAATATAATCTAATTCTAATATTTTAATCATCTCATGATTTTTCAATGCCCGTGTTATTTTTTTCACGCAAAAATTTTATTTTTAATTATATTTCATTATTATTTCATCAATGTATTCTTTGGATTTTGCTTATAATAATAATGGAAGGGATGATTATAAATGAATGCGTTAAAGCATTTACACTCAGGATGAATATATGGGAAAAATTAAAATTGTAGTTTCAGATCAGCAGCCGTTTATGATTGATGGGATAATTGGATTCCTCGGACATTATCCTGATTTATATGAGGTTGTTGGGGGCTATAAAGATCTGAAGAAAGCTATAGCGGAGTGTAACAAATCTGCAGCCCAAATATTTATTTTAGGAGAATTTGCAGGTGGAATGATGGGGTCCGAACTCGTAAAATGGGTTAAATCGCATAAAATAGATGCTCATATTATTACATTTGTAGCAAAGATGCCGTATATTGATTCAATAAAATTGCTTGAAGCAGGTGCGAAAGGATGCGTATGGAAAACCAGTCACCCGGCGAAACTAAATCGCGCTATTGATTCGATTAGTAATGGCTACACTTATTTTGATAGTGTACATATGGATTGTGAAAAAATATCTTCCAGGTATTCTTCTGATAATCAACTTACAAATCGTGAGTCAGAAATATTACAACTCATAGCTGATGGTAAAACAAACAAAGAAATCGCTAATTTCTTGCAGTTAAGCAGGAAAACAGTCGAAACTCATAGACTCAATATCATGAAAAAATTAGATGTTCACAGTGGTATCGAGTTGATCAAAACAGCTTTACGTATGGGTGTTTGCACTATATAAAAAAAGAGGCTTTAGGCTCATTTTGCTAAAGCCTTACGATTGTCTAGTTCATTAAGCCTGGTATATACAATGTATATTTTTTTGGCATATTGCAGTCTCTTTTTTTTGTTATCCATTGCAAAACCCGCATTATAAGTCCCCAGGCATTGCCACGTTACTCCACAACGTGAAAAATGGTTATATAAAATCTCGGTTCCTATTTTAATGTTCAGACAGGGGTTATCTAACAAATCTCGTTCATCTTGTATTATTCCACGTTTTTTTAACATGGGAATGTGCATCTGGTTTATCTGCATTAACCCATAATCTAAACTCCTTATATTGTTATTCTTATCTCTGTTCTTGCCTATGCTATCCTTTTTTAGATTGCTTTCAACAAGAGCGATAGCTTTAATCAAATTTGGTTCGATTCTGAACATTGTTCCTGCTTCATTAAAGCAAGCGCTGCTGGAGAAAGACATTTTTGTAATTAATATAGAAAGCGTGAAGATGGTTAAGAATTTAACTTTTGGTGAGCGCATATATTTTTATGTGTGAGGATTGCATGAAAGGAACGAGATACTATTATAATAGTATCTCGCTAATGATTTATTTGGTCAATTGTCTACCATTCAATTTTATAGTAAGGTGAGATAGGATTATCTTCCGAATACATATCATTTTGAAAAGACGCCATCCATGTTGAAACTATAAATGCTTGTATTTGATCTGTATCAGTAGCACTGGTGTTGATGTGTTTATCTAATGAAACGACTTCATCACCCGCTACATTCGCTATATTTGAACTTTGAGAGAAATTATTTATACCGATTGGATTAGTCATAAAGCTCCCTTTTTTAATTGTCCTGGCCAATGGTGTTTACACCATACTTTTAAATCTAGAGTATTTTAAATATCTTGCAATAAGGTAAATATCTTAGATATTTTTATCTCTGTTGTTTAAATAACAAGTTGCATACATCTAAACAATAAAATTGCGTCAATAAAAATTTATCGCATACAAATTCTCGTCAGCTGCTTTAGTTTCAAAATGTTGTCAATTATAACTCGATGGCTTTCACTCTCAGTTTCTTTATAGTAGAGTTTCATGTTGTTTTTGAGCGGGTTAGGCACATACATATCTACACATTCTTTTATCACAACTGCTTTTCGTCTTCTGGGTTCGAGTTGTAGTGATTTGTCTATACAAATCCTTGCCTCTTCAATTTTTTCATTATGAAAGTTGACAAGTGCCCTATAGTAGTAGAGAGAGGCTATATCAGTTGAGTGTATCTTAGCCTGTTCAAATAAGATATGAGATACTTTTGCTTGTCCAGACAGGCCAGTTATCAGTCCCATAATAGCTAAAATTTTTCCATCGACATTGGTTATGTTTGATACATAATCTAAAAGCTCTAATGCTTTTTGAGCAGCAAGTTCAAGTTCACTTTTTCCATGAAGTGCCAAAGACATATGGCATTCCGCTAGAAGGCAATAACATTCTGTTTTTAGCGTCTGTATATCACTTTTATTTTGTAATCCATCAAATATAGTCATGGCCCTGTAAATGCTTTCAGGGGTGAACTCGTAAAGTTCTTTCTTTCCGGCTAACATTTCATCTGATAAATAATGATTCTTATATCCTTGCTCCTGCTTAGCTAATCTTACAGATCGTTCTGGTTTATGTACCGTTTGAAGGATATTATCTATAATAAATTGTGATGTATTATGTAGTTCATCAACAGGGAGATGATTACTGGCGATGAGGAAAAGGTTTTTAGCGTCGATCAACTCAATGTATAAAGTGTTCACTGCATTATTCTGGTTTATTCTTCCTGTAACGAAATAATCTGGCTTGAATCTGCTCAAGAATGAATTTTGAGATATGTGGTCATTACAAAAATTTGTCGCAGCCATCGGATAGGTATAGAGACCATCGATTTTTTTATTTGAAATGATTTGTACTAATTCCTGATTAAGTATTAATGGATCCAGTGTATTCAATGAAGTGGTGAAAGGGAATATAGCTATGGAATAGTCTGAAGTATTATCTTCATTAATTTTAGTTTTGAAAACCTGCCCGCTGAAACGATAACCTTTCCGGTAGATTGTTTCTATGCAGCGATCATAGCCAATTTTTTCAAAAATGCAGCGCAAAGAATAGATACATCTTGTCAGGGACTCGTCACTAACAATAATATTTTTCCATACTGATTCGATGATCATATCTTTCAGTACAACATGACCAGCGGATTCAAGTAATACTATTAATACACCTAACTCTTTCGGTGGAATATAAACTTGCTCATTTCCTTGAGTAAGAATTCCATCTTCCGTGAGCGTTAATCCCTCAAGAAAATGATATGAGAATTTATTTTCTAAGTCCATTAGTTAACCTCTATGAAAAAATTGGTTTCTTGCATCCTGCATAAGCAATAGAAATTATGGCTATTCATATTTATGTGTCATTAACGCTACAGGAAATTACATTCGACATATCTATGGTTGTGTTCACTAATTTATCTTAGGAATTCAGTGATGTAATCTGAAATAGCCTTATTCAATTTTGATAAAATAGATTGTTCTCTAACGCATTGAAAAATAATGATTTATAGTGTGCTCTTAACTGTTTTAAGATGTTGGTTTAAGAAAAGATAAGAGGTACTGGTTATAGTGGTTAACTGCACTATAACCAGCAATTTTAACCAAATGATTGTAATGCTTAATCATTATCTTATGAATTATCGGTTAAGAGTTCGACATATGCCTGCGCTTTACTCTTAACACTATCATCCTCACAATTGTTAATAATATGAAAGAAACATTGCATTGCGTTATCGATATTTTTTGCGCCAATTTGACATTGACCCATACGATAAATAACTGAATAGTCATCATATGGGGAGTAATTGTAACTTAGTTTGTAAAGGTCATATGCTTGTTGATATTTCTTTTTTGACTGACATACTGATGCAAAACCTTTTAGATATTCATGATTTTCGAACGCATAAATGCACAATAATTTATAATAAATTTCTGCGTCCGTTACATTACCCTTTTCATGGTAGTCGAATGCATATGCATATATTCTATCAAGGATATCAGGAGTCAAACCATGTAGTAATGCCAGATTTTCTCCTTTCGATAATGCGTGTTTTAGTTGATTTGCCCATTCATCACTATTATTGAATATTTCAATTGTTTCTGTGTCCATAATATTCCTCTGTGATGTGTCTCGTGATGCTAAATTATTATTGATTGACTCATTGATATTTTTATATTTATCTTTTTTAAATTATGGATTTTAAGCTTGCATTGCTTATGAGTATATTTCTTCATTATTAGTCAAAATACTTTCCACTACAAATTAATAACATCATCAGCTGTTTTACTAATATTCACCTTATTAGTTGTCTTAATTATGACATTTCAAAATGCCTTAATGTGCATGACCTGGATTCATATTATCAATTTCCATTTTTTCAATGAAAATTAAAAAGGGAATTTTTGCGAAGGGTAGAATGTGGTTTTGACTTTTTTGTTTATTATGTCTGGTGACGAGGGGGGATAGAACGTCTGTGCATATAGTAGCGAATTTATTCAGGTCTAAATTATTCTCTATTTTGGTCAGTTTTATGAGTTCATTTGTAGCCATACTCATTAAATCATCTGTTATCGGTAATTTATATATGCACATAGCAGATAATATTGCTTGCTGAATTATCTCTTCAGAAATATCCGCTATCTTTATTGACAAATCATGTGTTAGGTATTTTCCTCCAAGAGATTCTTGTTCAATATAATTTAAACCAGACCCCATCGTAATTTTAACTGAATTAACGAATTTCTCTTCATTTTTCTTATTTTTGTTCTCCTGATCAGGAACTAATGGTTGCAGTGGTAGGCTATTATTAATATTTCGTGGCTTCATTTTACATTTCTCTCATTTGATTAGAGCAAAATCCGAATTCGCAGCTTCTGATAATGTCAAATATCACCTTTTCTTTTGCTTCATTCTATCAAAAATCGCTCATTTTTACTTTTTTTACCATAATGTTACTTAGTAGCATCGGCAATTTACATAACTTACATGTTGTTTTTTATATCCTTAAAAAACAGATGGATAGTGTGCGCACTCGAAATGATATTGGTAACATAAATAGCGTTATTCGTGATAAACATCTCAAAAGATTTCCTTTATTATATTCAAAATTCATTTGATCAAGGTTATCACCTTATGGAGACGTTACGTAGAATGACTATATTTGTTATCGGCACATTTGGGGTATTAATTTTAGTATTGATTGAAGGTGATTATTGAACAGTAACATCGAGTCACGGTAAAAATGTGAGGTATATAATGGACATTGAGTTTTCGCAGATTCATGAAATGGTCTATATGCATGATATAGTTAATTCGGACTCGAAAAAGAAACCAAGGATTCCGTTAAAAAAATTCCTTAATGCTGAGAAGGTTCTCACGCAAACAACATCATGGGCATTAAATTCAAGATATGTGAATGTTAATTCTGTCAGTAAAGTCAACGTAAAGAGTAAAGTTAAAAACAGTTATATCTCACGATCTGTCAATGATGAGTTTAGTTTAACAGATGATGAAATTAATTCTTTTAAAGAAACGTTAATCCTTTCCTCTATTGATTCACTGAGTAAACTGGTTCTTAATAATCCTCTTTCTGTATTGTTTACATCGACTGTACGAAGGAATAATAATCGAGCTAAGATGAATGTTGAGTTCGACTCATGGATATGCACTAGATGTTGTTGATACAGGATATTTTACATTGCAAGGTGATGTCTAAAATGAAAGATGTTGATCAAAACTTTGATGCTTTATACTGGCATATACTGCAAGCATATTTAATTTTATTATTTTATGATTAACGAGGTTCCATCTTTTTGTTATCTATTTTAGTCTACCTTGCACAATGCATTATTGCTCTGTTACCAATACTCAAAATAAAAGCATGTTTACCTTGCTTTAGTATATTATAGCTTACACTTTTTTCTGGAAAGACATAAAAATCAGGAATAAGTTCAGCAAGTCTATCATCATCGACTTGATCCATAATCTCAAACTTATTAACTTTTTTTGAAGTTAAATGGGCTGTGTCATAGTTTTCAACCCATGTGTATTCAATATTTCGCCGTATTGATTTACTTTCTCTGTTACCTTGTTGCCAGGTCCCACTCAACGCAACAGTTCCTGTTTTATTTTTTTTGGTTATACATAAAGTCGATAGTAAGATTTGCTCGCCCCTGGTCATTAAAAATCACCCAATTTGCAGTGCATGTTTCGTTATATATCATTTTTTCTGCAGTGTAAGAATAGACAGTGAAGAGAATAAACCCACTGATAAAAACTAAAATAAATAATAAGTTTTTTTTATAATTAATCACGATTAACCTCACGGTAAGACAGGGTTAAACAGCCTGCCACTTCATGTTGGTTATAGTTTTTATTGCATGCCATAACAATCATCCCCGGTGAGGATTTTGCAAGAGGGAAGTATAACCACGGATATTTTTTACAGTTAATCCCCGAATCCAGTATCCGTGTTTTATATTTATCGAACTCTTTCAACCCATCAATTGTATCTTCTGTTACATTAAAATGGCAGCCATTAATTTCCGCAACAGTCTTGTAATCCTTGAAAAATGGCTTCGGTTGATTATTATTCCATAGCCAATATGCAGAATATGCGCCTATGACAAATGCGCTCAACATAATTAGATAACTTTTTATATGTTTGAGGATTTTGTTATTGAAATTCTTTGCGCCACCAATGCTCTCTTTGTATCCCGCATTAACTTCTATGTCAGGTGGGGCATTGTGTGTATGTGCGTCTGTTGACGAGTTTATTACATGATTTTGTATGTTAATGTCATTATGGATCTTGAATCCTCTTCTCGGCACGGTTGCAATAAGCGAGTGGGTAGTATCACCAACAGCGCGAAATCCGCGTCTGATAATGGATATGTTCTGATATAACGTGTTAGTAGGCACACGCATACCTTCTTCTTCCCAGACTCTGGTGAAAAAATCTTGTTGTGCAACCACATCAGGAAAAGCTTCAAGTAGAAGTGATAAACAACGACTGGCTGGCGTTGTCAGAACGACGTTAAGATCGGCGTTATGTACCGATATTAATTTTCGGTGCTCAGGCCAGAACTCGATATTATCGTTAATAATCCAGTACATACGTCAATAAACACTAAATCAATCGAAATGGAAATCACATAGTTTGCTAAGTATATTGGTATTTACGGCATAAATATATATTAATTTTATATTTATCATGATGATTGAAATGAGGCTTTAATGTCGCAACGTAAAACTTTATGTAAATTAACATGGTTAACATTTATGCCACTATTGTTTGTAAATTCATATTACGTAATGCTTCTGAATTTTTCGTGTGATGGTTTTAAATACTATGATGTTTACTCTTGAGGGGACGGCCTATTTATAAAATACGGGCATTTCAATAAATGCCCGTATAAACAGAGTATGATTCTGGCAGATTTTTAAGTATCAATGTTGGACCGAATGTGAACGAATAAATAATTCGTTTATTTTACCACCCATTCTCTTTTCGATTCGTTGCTTGTACGCGTAGATGCTACGGATATCCATATCCAGAACTTCAGCAATCTGATATGGATTATAACCAGAAACCATATACCCCATTATGGTGAATTCCATCTGAGTTAATGTGTTACCTCTGGTAAATGATAAATAACGACCAATAAATAGTTGTCTGATCTTTTCATTGGCAACATCAAGACCATCATCATTATATATGACAGCAGATATTGCAGAGTTGTGTTTTCGCCAGTAATTAGCTAACGATTGCATATTGCGGTCGCTGACTAAAACAATCCCCATGTCAGTACTTGCAAGATAGTCAATCCAGTCTTTTTCAAGGAATAGACGTAAAAAACTTACTGAAAAATCGACAAAAATATATCCGCTTAATCTCGCATTGTGGTTTTTTGTTAAGATACCTTCTACCACACCACGATTAAAATATGAACTTTCTTCGGGCCACATACAAAAACACGAGTTTGCGCAATACTGCAAACGCGGTGACTCTTCTGGCATTATTTGGCAATGCATTGAGCAACTATTGCATGTAAGACTTTTATAACGACTACAAAGCCCCATGTTAAGAACCTCCCTATCCGTATATAATTGCATAATTTCATCGGTTATTGATGATGTCAATACACCATGATTTTGTAATTTTGCTGGGAAAAATTGTGATTAATCTGTATTTGCTATAATTCTGATTAAGACATTTAAAAATGCATTTCTCGTTATTAAATATGATTATGTTTCACTGATTTAATCTTGCATGGTTGAGAGTGGTCCAGATAACTATCTCATGGTATGAGAATATCTATATCGCAAATTGTTTTTGAATGACCAGAAGATATCTTGCGAATCTAAGTTATGCATCTTAAATAGTCTTATTTAAGATGTTCAGATCTCTTTGTGTGTTTAACTAACTGATAATTCTAGGATATGATGAGAGAAGTGATAGGGCGGAATAATAACAAATGAACATTATGAAAAATGGAATGGTTCAAAATTGTAGCAATTTTGAACCATTCACAATGGATATTAGCTAAAGAACATTACCGATACGCACAGAATACCCACGATCAGCGTAATCAGATTTCCGATGGAACGCCAGGGTTTAAGCGCCGGGATGAGATACGTTGACAGCGTAGGCATGATGAAAAGTATCATGGCAATGAGTGGGCCGCTGATCGCATAAATCATCGAAATCGCGTTCGGGTTAATGCAACAAACAATGAAGGTGATCAGCGATACCAACATAATTGATAGTGCGCGGTTAAATGCACGACTTTTCTTTACACCAACCTGCTGTAATGTTGTTTTGACGACCTCTGTGGCACCTTCAATAACGCCAAAGTACGTACCCAGGAATGATTTCGACATGGCAACTACTGCGACAATAATCCCGGAAATTGACAACCATGCTGGGGCGTTCGGCAGCATAGAAAGCGCCGATAAAATGGTGACCCCTTCTTCTTTAGCCGCTTCAATATACGAAGGTGGAATAGAAAGCAGGCAGCTAAAGACAAAGAACAGTACACTTATACAGATGATGAGATAAGCGACTTTCATAATTTTTTTGCATTTATCCATAGCGTGTTCGCCATATTTTTCACGTCTGTCTATGGCAAACGTAGAAATAATGGGCGTATGGCTAAAGGCGAAAACCATCACGGGAATCGATATCCATATCTGGTGAAGGGTATTCTGATTGAACTCTACCTGGGTTGTTAATAGATCAGGTTGCCAACTACCGACAAGGTAAATGGAAAGAAATAAGAAATAGGCAATCAATGGGAATACCAAAAATCCCATTACCCGAATAGTGGCATGGCGTCCCATCAGAAAAATGAGATTCAGGATTAATACAACACCCAGACTCACCAACATACGGATGCGAAGATCAATAACCATATGCTTTGCCAGCTGTTCCGTAAGTGAGTTGGTAATTGCCACTGCATATATCAACACGACGACAAAAAAGGCGATGAAGTACAGCGTGGTAATCAGATTACCAATCTTCTTGCCATAGTAGTGTGTTACTGCGCCCGTTATCCCTTCACCTGCTGATGTTTTCGATGAGAGGATGAACTGGCATAAGGCTTTATGTGGCCAATATGTTAAAGGCCAGGCGACCAGAGCAGTAATAAACAGGACCACAGCCCCTGCCGAACCTAACTGAATAGGAAGGAAGAGCGTGCCTGCACCAACGGCTGTGCCGTAGAGCGCGAAACTCCACAGAGTTTCTTCTTTAGACCAAATATTAGACATTATCTGAACGTATCATCTACAAATTAAACAAAATGGAGGGCAATTTACCATAAACCAGGTTAAGTATGGGAGATTAACGCCCTATCTACCCCTCTATTGGTGGGTTAGTGGTTGCAAACCTTACGTGCCAGTTATGACTCTGACTACTGCTCAGGCATATTTCCTTTGTGATAAAAATCACTTTTTTTAAACAATTAAGATAACTGTAATTAACAATCATTTACTATTGCACTGTTAATTGGTGCGAGGTTGTGATGAAAGACGTTGTGATTGTCGGGGCGTTACGGACACCTATCGGCTGCTTTCGCGGTGCGTTAGCGGGTCATTCCGCCGTGGAACTTGGTAGTCTGGTCGTGAAAGCGTTAATAGAACGTACCGGCGTTCCTGCATATGCGGTGGATGAAGTAATTCTTGGTCAGGTGTTGACTGCAGGGGCAGGGCAGAATCCGGCAAGGCAATCGGCTATTAAAGGTGGTCTGCCTAATAGCGTTTCTGCAATCACGATTAATGACGTCTGCGGTTCCGGGCTTAAAGCACTGCATCTGGCTACTCAGGCGATACAGTGTGGCGAGGCTGATATTGTCATCGCCGGTGGCCAGGAAAACATGAGCCGCGCACCACATGTTCTGACTGATAGCCGCACCGGTGCACAGCTTGGCAATAGCCAGCTGGTTGACAGTCTTGTGCATGATGGGTTATGGGATGCCTTCAATGATTATCATATTGGTGTCACCGCCGAAAATCTGGCTCGCGAATATGGCATCAGCCGTCAGTTGCAGGATGCTTACGCACTTAGCTCGCAACAAAAAGCGCGAGCGGCGATTGACGCTGGACGATTTAAAGATGAGATCGTCCCGGTAATGACCCAAAGTAATGGTCAGACGTTGGTTATTGATACCGATGAACAGCCACGCACTGACGCCAGTGCAGAAGGCTTAGCCCGTTTAAATCCTTCATTTGATAGTCTCGGTTCTGTGACAGCGGGTAATGCATCATCCATAAACGATGGCGCAGCTGCGGTAATGATGATGAGCGAAGCCAAAGCACGAGCGTTGAATTTACCCGTGCTGGCCCGCATCCGCGCATTTGCCAGCGTTGGTGTAGATCCAGCATTGATGGGAATTGCGCCGGTGTATGCGACCCGCCGTTGCCTGGAGCGTGTGGGCTGGCAGTTGGCTGATGTCGATCTTATCGAGGCTAATGAAGCGTTTGCTGCACAGGCGCTTTCGGTTGGCAAGATGCTTGAATGGGATGAGCGTCGGGTCAATGTCAATGGTGGCGCGATCGCACTCGGTCACCCGATAGGCGCTTCCGGTTGCCGAATCCTGGTTTCTCTGGTTCATGAAATGGTGAAACGTAATGCCCGCAAAGGACTGGCAACGCTTTGTATCGGCGGGGGCCAGGGCGTGGCATTGACCATTGAACGTGACGAGTAGCTCTGCATTTCCTCCTTACCGATAAATATCTGCCGTCATTAATCTGTTGAATAATGATGGCTGGTGAGTCGACATACCTTTTCAGGACTCCCTGATTTTTCCATTCTCATGACATATTCGTGATCGACACTGCACTTTTTTTAATCCTTAACTTAAAAATGAAACATTGTTTTATTTTTAATTGAAAACCCTATCCCATGGGCATATCATCCCCTTATAGAGAAAACGAAACAGTGTTTCACTATCGTTTTCTATTTTCACGCTTCACTGATTATCGGAGGTTGATGTGGACGTAAGACAGAGCATCCACAGTGCGCACGCAAAAACACTGGATACCCAGGGGCTGCGCAATGAATTTTTGGTTGAAAAGGTATTTGTCGCCGATGAGTACACCATGGTTTACAGCCACATTGACCGAATTATTGTTGGCGGCATTATGCCGGTAACTAAAACGGTTTCCGTTGGCGGGGAAGTTGGTAAACAACTCGGCGTAAGTTATTTCCTTGAACGTCGCGAGTTAGGTGTTATCAATATTGGCGGTGCCGGTACGATTACTGTCGATGGTCAATGCTATGAAATCGGTCACCGCGACGCCCTGTATGTGGGTAAAGGTGCAAAAGAAGTTGTCTTTGCCAGTATTGATACCGCCACTCCGGCAAAGTTTTATTACAATTGCGCACCCGCGCATACGACGTATCCCACCAAAAAAGTCACACCGGACGAAGTATCTCCAGTCACGTTAGGCGATAACCTCACCAGTAACCGTCGCACAATTAACAAATATTTTGTCCCGGATGTGCTGGAAACCTGCCAATTGAGTATGGGGCTGACGGAGCTGGCTCCAGGTAACTTGTGGAACACCATGCCGTGTCACACTCACGAGCGCCGGATGGAAGTTTATTTCTATTTCAATATGGATGATGACGCCTGCGTTTTCCACATGATGGGGCAGCCGCAAGAAACGCGTCATATTGTAATGCATAACGAGCAGGCGGTGATCTCCCCGAGCTGGTCGATTCATTCCGGTGTCGGAACCAAAGCTTATACCTTTATCTGGGGCATGGTCGGTGAAAACCAGGTCTTTGATGATATGGACCATGTGGCCGTTAAAGATTTGCGCTAGTTGTGGGCATAAACGAATAAGGTATTGTTATGATTTTAAGTGCATTTTCTCTCGAAGGTAAAGTTGCGGTCGTCACTGGTTGTGATACTGGACTGGGCCAGGGGATGGCGTTGGGGCTGGCGCAAGCGGGCTGTGACATTGTTGGCATTAACATCGTTGAACCGACTGAAACCATCAAGCAGGTCACGGTGCTGGGGCGTCGTTTTTTAAGCCTGACCGCCGATCTGCGAAAGATTGATGGCATTCCAGCACTGCTGGATCGCGCGGTAGCTGAGTTTGGTCATATTGATATCCTGGTGAATAACGCCGGATTGATTCGCCGCGAAGATGCTCTCGAGTTCAGCGAAAAAGACTGGGACGATGTCATGAACCTGAATATCAAGAGCGTATTCTTCATGTCTCAGGCAGCGGCGAAACACTTTATCGCGCAAGGCAATGGCGGCAAGATTATCAATATCGCGTCAATGCTCTCCTTCCAGGGCGGGATCCGTGTGCCTTCTTATACCGCATCAAAAAGCGGTGTGATGGGCGTGACGCGATTGATGGCGAACGAATGGGCTAAACACAACATTAATGTTAATGCGATAGCTCCGGGTTACATGGCGACCAACAATACTCAACAATTGCGGGCAGATGAACAACGTAGCGCGGAAATTCTCGACCGCATTCCAGCTGGCCGTTGGGGACTGCCGAGTGACCTGATGGGGCCGGTAGTGTTCCTTGCCTCCAGCGCTTCAGATTATGTGAATGGTTATACCATTGCCGTGGATGGCGGTTGGCTGGCGCGTTAATTCATTCTTCTTACTTTTATGACCCTGCCGCATGGCAGGGTTTTTTATACCTGTAGATCATCATAATCCATATCATGGTTATGAAATAATCCATATCAATTATCAATTAATGAACTTTATGAATTTTATCTGCTGTAAAATTAGGTGGTTAATAATAATCTCAATAATTCAACTTAATTTGAAAATTGGAATATCCATCACATAACGACATGTAGTAGCAATTTAATCCATATTTATGCTGTTTCCGACCTGACACCTGTGTGAGTTGTTCACGTATTTTTTCACTATGTCTTACTCTCTGCTGGCAGGAAAAAATGGTTACTATCAATACGGAATCTGCTTTAACGCCACGTTCTTTGCGGGATACGCGGCGTATGAATATGTTTGTTTCGGTAGCTGCTGCGGTCGCAGGATTGTTATTTGGTCTTGATATCGGCGTAATCGCCGGAGCGTTGCCGTTCATTACCGATCACTTTGTGCTGACCAGTCGTTTGCAGGAATGGGTGGTTAGTAGCATGATGCTCGGCGCAGCAATTGGTGCGCTGTTTAATGGTTGGCTGTCGTTCCGCCTGGGGCGTAAATACAGCCTGATGGCGGGGGCCATCCTGTTTGTACTCGGTTCTATAGGGTCCGCTTTTGCGACCAGCGTAGAGATGTTAATCGCCGCTCGTGTGGTGCTGGGCATTGCTGTCGGGATCGCGTCTTACACCGCTCCTCTGTATCTTTCTGAAATGGCAAGTGAAAACGTTCGCGGTAAGATGATCAGTATGTACCAGTTGATGGTCACACTCGGCATTGTGCTGGCGTTTTTATCCGATACAGCGTTCAGTTATAGCGGTAACTGGCGCGCAATGTTGGGGGTTCTTGCTTTACCAGCAGTCCTGCTGATTATTCTGGTGGTCTTCCTGCCAAATAGCCCGCGCTGGCTGGCGGAAAAGGGGCGTCATATTGAGGCGGAAGAAGTGTTGCGTATGCTGCGCGATACGTCGGAAAAAGCGCGAGAAGAACTCAACGAAATTCGTGAAAGCCTGAAGTTAAAACAGGGCGGTTGGGCACTGTTTAAGATCAACCGTAACGTCCGTCGTGCTGTGTTTCTCGGTATGTTGTTGCAGGCGATGCAGCAGTTTACCGGTATGAACATCATCATGTACTACGCGCCGCGTATCTTCAAAATGGCGGGCTTTACGACCACAGAACAACAGATGATTGCGACTCTGGTCGTGGGACTGACCTTTATGTTCGCGACCTTCATTGCGGTCTTTACGGTAGATAAAGCAGGTCGTAAACCGGCTCTGAAAATTGGTTTCAGCGTGATGGCGTTAGGCACTCTGGTGCTGGGCTATTGCCTGATGCAGTTTGATAACGGTACGGCTTCCAGTGGCTTGTCCTGGCTCTCTGTTGGCATGACGATGATGTGTATTGCCGGTTATGCGATGAGCGCCGCGCCAGTGGTGTGGATCCTGTGCTCTGAAATTCAGCCGCTGAAATGCCGCGATTTCGGTATTACCTGTTCGACCACCACGAACTGGGTGTCGAATATGATTATCGGCGCGACCTTCCTGACGCTGCTCGACAGCATTGGCGCTGCCGGTACGTTCTGGCTCTACACTGCGCTGAACATTGCGTTTGTGGGCATCACTTTCTGGCTCATTCCGGAAACCAAAAATGTCACCCTGGAACATATCGAACGCAAACTGATGGCAGGCGAGAAGTTGAGAAATATCGGCGTCTGATTTCACGGGCCGGATGTGCTGTACATCCGGCCCTTTTTTCGTTAATAGAGATTGGGCACCTGGCCGTTGAGGCGTTTGTCTCGTTCCTTATTCAGCCTTGTTGCGGTAACACACATCAGGAGAGAGGAATGAAAACAATTGGTTTGCTGGGAGGAATGAGCTGGGAATCCACTATTCCTTACTATCGTCTGATAAATGAAGGCATTAAACAGCGGCTTGGTGGGCTTCACTCTGCGCAAGTGCTGCTACATAGCGTCGATTTTCATGAAATAGAAGAGTGCCAGCGTCGCGGCGAGTGGGACAAAACCGGGGATATTCTGGCTGAGGCGGCGCTTGGCTTACAGCGGGCGGGCGCAGAAGGCATTGTGTTATGTACCAATACGATGCACAAAGTGGCGGATGCTATAGAGTCTCGTTGCTCTCTGCCTTTCTTACACATTGCGGATGCCACCGGACGTGCAATTACCGGGGCCGGAATGACTCGTGTGGCGCTGCTGGGTACGCGTTACACCATGGAACAGGATTTTTATCGCGGGCGGCTGACGGAACAATTTTCCATCAATTGTCTTATTCCTGAAGCGGATGAACGGGCGAAGATTAATCAGATTATTTTTGAAGAACTGTGTCTGGGGCAATTTACCGAAGCGTCACGCGCTTATTATGCGCAAGTGATTGCTCGCCTGGCAGAACAGGGCGCACAGGGCGTCATTTTTGGCTGCACAGAAATTGGTTTATTGGTTCCAGAAGAGCGCAGTGTTTTGCCTGTGTTTGATACCGCGGCGATCCATGCCGAGGATGCTGTCGCTTTTATGCTGTCGTAGCTGACGACAGAATAGCGTCAAGAGAAGTGACCAGTTTCGGTAACCCCGCTTGTAAATGCTCACTAAACGCCTGCACCAGCGCTGATGACGGGCGATGCAGAGGGCGGATCAGGCTGACGGTGAACGGAACCGCAATACTGAACCGCCGCACCACTAAACCGCTTGCCGCATAATCCAGTGCGGTGAGCGGGTTAACCACCGAAACACCTACCCCCGCCCGTACCATTGCGCAGACTGAAGCGGCGCTGTGGGTTTCTACGATCATGCGTCGTTTAACCTGATGTTCAGTAAATAGCTGATCCAGCAACTGGCGATAGCTGTCAGTACGGGAAAGGCTGATGTAGTTCTCACCCTGAAAATCATCCGGCGTTAATACCTTTTTTACCGCCAGCGGATGACCCGGAGGTAACACACACACTTCATCTAAAGAGAGTAATTCGGTACGTTCTGTTCCCGCAGGCGTATGGAGCGTCTCAGTTAACCCTAAATCATGACGCTGGGCCGAGAGCCACTCTTCAAGTAGCGGTGATTCCTGGGGCACGATATTTAAGCTGACATCGGGATAACGTGCCAGAAAGGGTTGCAGGAGCTGCGGTAAAAAAGATTGCGAAAAGACTGGCAGGCAGGCAATAGACAGTTCTCCCTGGCGAAACTCGCGCAGACTTTCTGCGGCGCTGACAATGCGATCCAGTCCGTACCAGGATCGTTGCACTTCTTCAAACAGACGCAGTCCTTGCACGGTAGGATGTAATCGTCCACGTACGCGCTCAAACAATTTTAGCCCGATCACCTTCTCAAAGCGCGCCAGTTCGCGGCTGACGGTTGGCTGTGAGGTGTGTAGCAGGTGTGCCGCCTCAGTCAGGCTTCCGGCGGTCATTACCGCATGAAAAATTTCAATATGACGTAAGTTAACGGCGGCCATTAGCGCTCTCTCGCAATCCGGTAATCCATATCATTTTTGCATAGACTCGACATAAATCGATATTTTTTATTCTTTTTATGATGTGGCGTAATCATAAAAAAGCACTTATCTGGAGTTTGTTATGCCACATTCACTGTTCAGTACCGATACCGATCTCACCGCCGAAAATCTGCTGCGTTTGCCCGCTGAATTTGGCTGCCCGGTGTGGGTCTACGATGCGCAAATTATTCGTCGGCAGATTGCAGCGCTGAAACAGTTTGATGTGGTGCGCTTTGCACAGAAAGCCTGTTCCAATATTCATATTTTGCGCTTAATGCGTGAGCAGGGCGTGAAAGTGGATTCCGTCTCGTTAGGCGAAATAGAGCGTGCGTTGGCGGCGGGTTACAATCCGCAAACGCACCCCGATAATATTGTTTTTACTGCAGATGTTATCGAACAGGCGACGCTTGAACGCGTCAGTGAATTGCAAATTCCGGTGAATGCGGGTTCTGTTGATATGCTCGACCAACTGGGCCAGGTTTCGCCAGGGCATCGGGTATGGCTGCGCGTTAACCCGGGGTTTGGTCACGGACATAGCCAAAAAACCAATACCGGTGGCGAAAACAGCAAGCACGGTATCTGGTACACCGATCTGCCCGCCGCACTGGATGTGATACAACGTCATCATCTGCAGCTGGTCGGCATTCACATGCACATTGGTTCTGGCGTTGATTATGCCCATCTGGAGCAGGTGTGTGGTGCGATGGTGCGTCAGGTCCTCGAATTCGGTCAGGATTTACAGGCTATTTCTGCGGGCGGTGGGCTTTCTGTTCCTTATCAACAGGGTGAAGAGGCGGTTGATACCGAACATTATTATGGTCTGTGGAATGCCGCGCGTGAGCAAATTGCCCGCCATTTGGGCCACCCTGTGAAACTGGAAATTGAACCGGGTCGCTTCCTGGTAGCGCAGTCTGGCGTATTAATTACTCAGGTGCGGAGCGTCAAACAAATGGGTAGCCGCCACTTTGTGCTTGTTGATGCCGGGTTCAACGATCTGATGCGCCCGGCAATGTACGGTAGTTACCACCATATCAGTGCTCTGGCAGCTGATGGTCGTTCTCTGGAACACGCGCCAACGGTGGAAACCGTCGTCGCCGGGCCGTTATGTGAATCGGGCGATGTCTTTACCCAGCAGGAAGGGGGAAATGTCGAAACCCGCGCCTTGCCGGAAGTGAAGGCGGGTGATTATCTGGTACTGCATGATACAGGGGCATATGGCGCATCAATGTCATCCAACTACAACAGCCGTCCGCTGTTACCAGAAGTTCTGTTTGATAATGGTCAGGCGCGATTGATTCGCCGTCGCCAGACCATCGAAGAATTACTGGCGCTGGAATTGCTTTAACTGCGGTTAGTCGCTGGTTGCATGATGACTTGCCTCCAGCGACGGAGTTGACACTGAATGGCGACGTACCAGCGTCGGACTAAATACATTAGTGATTTCCGGGAGAGGGCGATTATCCGCCAGCGCCAAAGCCAGTTCGGCAGCCTGGGTCGCCATCGTCACGATTGGGTAACGCACGGTGGTCAGGCGCGGGCGCACATAGCGTGACACCAGCACATCATCAAAGCCAATTAACGAAATTTCGCCCGGTACATCAATACCATTATCATTGAGAACGCCCATCGCACCCGCCGCCATTGAATCGTTATAACAGGCTACCGCAGTGAAATTTCTTCCTCGTCCCAAAAGCTCGGTCATTGCCTGTTCGCCGCCGCTTTCGTCTGGTTCGCCAAATGTCACCAGCCGATCATTGGCCGGAATACCACTTTCAGCAAGGGCATCGTAATACCCTTGCAGACGATCTTCGGCGTCAGAAATAGAGTGGTTAGAGCACAGATAACCAATGCGGGTATGACCTTGCTGAATTAGATGACGCGTTGCCAGCCAGGCACCGTAACGATCGTCCAGAGCAATACAACGGTTTTCAAAGCCAGGCAGGATACGGTTGATCAGCACCATACCGGGCATTTGTTTCATTAATGAGGCTAAATCAGCATCCGGGATCATTTTGGCATGGACGACCAACGCAGCACAGCGATGGCGGATCAGTTGCTCAATAGCCTGACGCTCTTTTTGTTCGTTGTGGTAACCGTTGCCAATCAATAAGAAATTACCGGTGTGATAAGCCACCTGTTCGACCGCTTTCACCATTGCACCGAAAAACGGATCGGAAACATCACCAACGACCAGACCGACCGTTTCAGTGGTCTGCTGTGCCAGCGCACGGGCGTTGGCGTTCGGGTGATAGCTAAGAGACTCCATTGCACTATGCACAGCCAGCCGGGAAGCTTCGCTGGCTTTGGGTGAATTATTAATGACGCGGGAAACGGTGGCGACTGAAACGCCTGCCAGTCGGGCTACATCCTTTATGGTCGCCATGAAAATACCTTAGTGGGTAAACGCTTACATTCTTTCAGTGTTACGGAAAACGCCCGTTGGTTCAAGGGGCGGCGTGTTTTCATCGTGGGAATGTGAGCCAAACGCAAATAAGTAAGACAAAAAAAGAGATTGCAAACCTTTGGTTACACTTTGCGAAACGCTGTTGCGATTGACCGCTGGTGGCGTTTGGCTTCAGGTTGCTAAAGTGGTGATCCCAGAGGTATTGATAGGTGAAGTCAACTTCGGGTTGAGCACATGAATTACACCAGCCTGCGCAGATGCGCAGGTTTTTTTTTGCCGGTCATCAAACTGTAACAGTAACCGACAATTTACACACCTCGTTGCATTTCCCTTCATTCCTTTGCGTTTTCTCGCTGGCGAAGAGTCGTCGTGCAGACCACAATCAAGATCCCAGAGGTATTGATTGGTGAGATTATTCGGTACGCTCTTCGTACCCTGTCTCTTGCACCAACCTGCGCGGATGCGCAGGTTTTTTTTCGCACCTAATTTACTGTCGCTCGCGTTCTTTATCTCGTGTAATCTCCCTCCATTCGCTTTTACTGAATCAGAGCAAAGGGAGTTGGAATGCTTTTTAGCTTTTTTCGAAATTTGTGCCGTGTTTTGTATCGCGTTCGCGTTACGGGTGACACCCAGGCACTGAAGGGCGAGCGCGTTCTAATCACGCCTAATCACGTCTCTTTTATTGATGGCATACTGCTGGCATTGTTTTTACCCGTACGTCCGGTATTTGCCGTTTACACCTCAATAAGCCAACAGTGGTATATGCGTTGGCTGAAATCATTTATCGACTTTGTTCCTCTCGACCCGACGCAACCTATGGCGATTAAACATCTGGTACGTCTGGTGGAACAGGGCCGACCAGTGGTGATTTTCCCTGAAGGACGCATCACCACCACTGGCTCGCTGATGAAAATCTACGATGGCGCGGGTTTTGTCGCGGCGAAGTCTGGTGCAACGGTTATTCCTGTGCGTATCGAAGGGGCAGAACTTACGCACTTCAGCCGCCTGAAACGTCTGGTTAAACGTCGCTTGTTCCCGCAAATTACTCTGCATATTTTGCCACCAACGAAGGTGGAGATGCCGGATGCGCCGCGTGCCCGTGACCGTCGCAAAATCGCTGGCGAAATGCTGCATCAAATAATGATGGAAGCGCGTATGGCGGTGCGCCCGCGTGAAACGCTGTACGAATCTTTACTGAGTGCAATGTACCGCTTCGGAGCCGGGAAGAAATGTGTCGAAGACGTCAACTTTACCCCAGACTCCTATCGCAAATTGCTTACTAAAACGCTGTTTGTTGGACGCATCCTTGAAAAATACAGTGTTGAAGGCGAACGCATCGGCTTAATGCTGCCCAATGCAGGCATCAGTGCGGCAGTGATTTTTGGGGCCATCGCCCGTCGCCGCATTCCCGCAATGATGAACTACACCGCTGGGGTAAAAGGGCTGACCAGCGCCATTACGGCGGCTGAAATCAAAACCATCTTCACTTCCCGCCAGTTTCTCGATAAAGGCAAACTCTGGCATCTGCCGGAGCAACTTACTCAGGTGCGCTGGGTCTATCTGGAAGATTTAAAAGCAGATGTCACCACTGCCGACAAAGTGTGGATCTTCGCTCATTTGCTGATGCCGCGTCTGGCACAGGTAAAACAGCAGCCGGAAGAAGAGGCGCTGATCCTTTTTACCTCCGGTTCTGAAGGCCATCCGAAAGGCGTCGTCCATAGCCATAAAAGCATTCTGGCGAATGTCGAGCAGATTAAAACGATTGCCGACTTCACCACCAACGATCGCTTTATGTCGGCGTTGCCGCTGTTTCACTCCTTTGGGCTGACGGTAGGCCTGTTTACGCCACTGCTCACAGGTGCAGAAGTGTTCCTTTATCCAAGCCCGCTGCATTACCGCATTGTGCCGGAGTTGGTGTATGACCGCAGTTGCACCGTGTTGTTCGGTACCTCCACTTTCCTCGGTCACTACGCGCGTTTCGCCAACCCGTATGACTTCTATCGTCTACGCTATGTGGTGGCAGGCGCAGAAAAACTACAAGAAAGTACCAAACAGCTTTGGCAGGATAAATTTGGCCTGCGCATCCTTGAAGGCTATGGTGTAACCGAGTGCGCGCCTGTCGTTTCTATCAACGTACCGATGGCGGCGAAACCCGGTACGGTAGGGCGTATTCTACCAGGAATGGATGCGCGCCTGTTGTCGGTTCCTGGTATCGAAGAGGGCGGACGCCTGCAACTGAAAGGGCCGAACATAATGAACGGCTATCTGCGGGTGGAGAAGCCAGGTGTACTGGAAGTGCCCACCGCCGAGAATGTTCGCGGCGAAATGGAACGTGGCTGGTATGACACTGGCGATATCGTGCGTTTTGACGAGCAGGGCTTTGTGCAGATTCAGGGCCGCGCAAAACGCTTTGCCAAAATTGCAGGCGAAATGGTATCGCTGGAAATGGTGGAACAACTGGCACTTGGTGTTTCGCCAGATAAAGTCCATGCCACTGCGATTAAGAGCGATGCCAGTAAAGGCGAGGCACTGGTGCTTTTCACCACAGATAACGAACTGACGCGCGATAAGTTGCAACAGTATGCCCGCGAGCACGGCGTGCCGGAGCTTGCTGTACCGCGCGATATTCGCTATCTGAAACAGATGCCATTACTTGGCAGCGGTAAACCTGACTTTGTCACGTTGAAAAGCTGGGTAGACGAAGCGGAACAACACGATGAGTGAGTCAGTGCACACTAACACTTCGTTGTGGTCGAAGGGGATGAAAGCGGTTATCGTGGCGCAGTTTCTCTCTGCGTTTGGCGATAATGCACTACTGTTTGCCACTCTGGCGTTACTGAAAGCGCAGTTCTATCCGGAGTGGAGCCAGCCCATCCTGCAAATGGTGTTTGTAGGTGCTTACATTCTTTTTGCGCCGTTTGTCGGGCAGGTGGCGGATAGCTTCGCCAAAGGCCGGGTGATGATGTTTGCCAACGGCCTGAAGCTGCTGGGCGCAGCCAGTATCTGCTTTGGTATCAATCCGTTTCTCGGCTATACGCTGGTGGGTGTTGGTGCTGCAGCCTATTCACCGGCGAAATACGGTATTCTCGGCGAATTAACCACGGGTAGTAAGTTAGTAAAAGCTAACGGTTTAATGGAAGCTTCTACCATAGCGGCGATTTTGCTCGGTTCCGTAGCCGGTGGTGTGCTGGCTGACTGGCATGTCCTGGTCGCCCTGGCCGCATGCGCACTGGCCTACGGTGGTGCGGTCGTTGCCAATATCTACATTCCCAAACTGGCGGCGGCGCGTCCGGGGCAGTCCTGGAATCTCATCAACATGACCCGCAGTTTCCTGAATGCCTGCACCTCGCTATGGTGCAATGGTGAAACGCGTTTTTCGCTGGTGGGCACCAGTTTATTCTGGGGAGCGGGTGTCACGCTGCGTTTCCTGTTGGTGCTGTGGGTACCGGTGGCGCTGGGCATTACCGATAACGCTACGCCGACCTATCTCAACGCGATGGTAGCGATTGGTATCGTGGTTGGCGCAGGTGCGGCAGCGAAGCTGGTTACGCTGGAAACCGTGTCACGCTGTATGCCAGCCGGGATTTTGATTGGCGTGGTGGTACTGATTTTTTCCCTGCAACACGAGCTGCTGCCAGCCTATGCCTTGTTGATGCTGATTGGTGTGCTGGGGGGCTTTTTTGTCGTTCCGCTCAATGCGTTGCTACAGGAGCGGGGTAAAAAAAGCGTCGGGGCGGGGAATGCGATTGCAGTACAAAACCTTGGCGAAAACAGCGCCATGTTGTTGATGCTGGGCATTTACTCGCTGGCGGTAATGGTAGGCATCCCGGTCGTGCCCATTGGCATTGGCTTCGGTGCGCTATTTGCGCTGGCAATAACGGCGCTGTGGATCTGGCAGCGCCGTCATTAATATTTAACGCCGGTTTTAACCGGCGTTAATCTTATGGTGCAGGATACGTATAAACCTGATGCACCGCTTCAATTTCAGCTAATACGTCTTCGCTCAACTCCAGATGCAAACTTTCGACGTTAGTTTTCAGCTGCTCCATCGTGGTTGCGCCCAGCAGAGTGCTGGCAACAAACGGTTGACGACGTACAAAAGCGAGCGCCATCTGAGCAGGGTCCAGGCCATGACGTCTGGCGATATCAACATACGCCGCGACGGCTTTTTGCGTTTGCTCACCGCTATAGCGGGTGAACCGACTAAAGAGCGTATTACGTGCGCCAGCGGGTTTTGCACCATTGAGATATTTCCCGGTCAGCGTGCCGAAACCCAGGCACGAATAGGCCAGCAGTTCGACCCCTTCATACTGACTGACTTCAGCCAGACCTACTTCAAAACTGCGGTTTAACAGACTGTAAGGGTTCTGAATGGTGACAATACGCGGCAGATCGTGTTTGTCCGCCAGATGCAGGTAGCGCATTACGCCAAATGCAGTTTCGTTCGACACGCCGATATAACGAATATTTCCCGCGCGTTGGTACTCTGCCAGTGCGTCCAGCGTATCCAGCAGCGAAACCGCAGGCGCAGAATCCGTCCAGCTATAACCGAGTTTGCCGAAGCAGTTGGTCGGGCGCTGCGGCCAGTGCACCTGATAAAGATCGAGGTAATCAGTCTGTAGGCGCTTGAGGCTGTCATGCAGCGCTTCGCGGATATTCTTCCGATCCAGCGCCTGATCCGGGCGGATGCCCTTGTCATTATTGCGCGACGGTCCGCTCACTTTGGAGGCGATAATTAACTTTTCGCGGCTGCCATGTTTCGCCAGCCAGTTGCCGACGTAGGTTTCGGTTAACCCTTGCGTTTCGGGGCGCGGAGGTACTGGGTACATTTCGGCAACGTCGATAAGGTTAATGCCCTGAGCGACGGCATAGTCGAGTTGTGCGTGGGCGTCGGCTTCGCTGTTCTGTTCACCAAACGTCATCGTGCCAAGCCCCAGCGTGCTGACTTCCAGCGAACTGTGGGGTATACGGTGATATTGCATAGCCGTTTCCTTTTTATAATCACGACATAAGGAATATAAAAATGGCAGAGGGAAGGGAAAAGGGAAAGAGAAAAATCTTAAGGCCAGCCGGATGCTGACCTTATTTGTTAACGTTCAATAATTTGCGAAACATCATCACGGTTAATTTGCATCGCGTTACCTTGCTGATCGTGATAACTCACCAGCCCGGTATCATCATCAATTTCAGGTTTTCCATCGGTCAAAATCATACGGCCATCTTTGGTCGCCATGACGTAATCACTGGAACACCCGGAAACAGCAAACGCCAGTCCGACTGCAGAAATTATTACTGCCCATTTTTTCATCCGGTTATCCTCATTTGGCCTACCTATGATAATAGTCTGTTTATAAACCGACGTTATATATCTTGAAAGCAGGAAAATCTTAAACTGTGAGGGTAAAAGGAGTGAGTACGCCCTCCCGCAGGAGAGCGTACGGAGTATCAGAGCGGATTCTTTTTGTTGCGAATCAAGTTGAGGCTTTCAACCGCAATAGAGAAGAACATCGCGAAGTAGATGTAACCTTTCGGTACGTGGATGTCGAAACTTTCCAGAATCAGGGTAAAGCCCACCAGAATCAGGAAAGAGAGCGCCAGCATTTTTACCGAAGGATGGCGTTCGACAAAATCACCAATCGAGCGCGCGGCGAACATCATCACGCCTACGGCAATCACCACGGCTGCCATCATAATAAACAGGTGATCTGACAGACCCACAGCCGTAATCACCGAGTCGAGGCTAAAGATAATATCCAGCAGCATAATCTGCACGATAGCGCCGAGGAATGATGAAACGCGTGTTTTCAGCCCTTCTTCTTCACCTTCAATGGATTCGTGGATTTCCTTGCTGGCTTTCCAGATAAGGAACAAGCCACCCAGAAGCAGAATCAAATCACGGGCAGAAATTTCCTGACTGAATATTGTAAAAAGCGGATTTGTCAGGCGCGTAACCCAGGCGATTGATGCCAGCAGCGCCAGACGCATAACCATGGCTCCCGCCAACCCCAGACGGCGCGCATGAGCACGTTGTGCTGTGGGAAGCTTTGCCACCACCAGAGAAAGGAAAATAATATTGTCGATCCCAAGAACGATCTCCAGCAGCGTCAGCGTACCGAGCGCAAGCCAGGCGTTAGGATCGGTTATCCATGCAAATAACATCTAAAAAGCCCTGCCAAAAAAATGAAGCGGTAATTATATGCCCGGAAAGCGGCAGGTCAAAGCGATGGCTACTGGATCAGAAAATGACGGGCCAGTAGTGCACTGGTGAAATTCTTCTTCAAATAAAAGCCGCGTGGCAGCGTCAGAATCCGTTCGCCCCGGGCACCAATGGCTTCGGTAAGCGCTTTCGCATTCGCTGCTTTCGGTCTTATCTGTAAATATTCCCCGTGACGAGCGGTGATCCGCTCAACCTGACCGAGAACAATCATATCCATTAATTCTTCCCAGTCTTCGCGTAGCTGTCGGTCTTCCTCTTCATTCGGGCTCCACAGCAACGGGGATCCTACGCGACGCTGCGCCAGCGGGATGCTGCGCTCGCCTTCAACCGGTATCCACAGTACGCGTTTGAGCTTGTGGCGCACGTGGCTGGTTTCCCAGGTCACCCCGCTATTACCCGTTAACGGGGCAACACAAACGAATGTTGTTTCCAGCGGACGACCAAGACTATCCACAGGGATAGTTTTAAGTTCCACGCCCAGAGCGGCAAAATCTTGCTCAGGTTTACTCCCTGCGCTGGCACCTAGCCAGATCTCCAGTAACACGCCAATCCAGCCCTTATCGCGTTTTAAATTCTCTGGCGTAACCAGCCCGGCAAGTGCCGCCAGTTCTCCCAATGTATAACCAGAAAGTTGCTGTGCTTGCGCTAACAACTGTTCTTCAGTTTCGGGAGGAGAGAGCAGTGGGCGAGGTTGGGACATGTCATGATACCTTGGTTAAAAAACAAACAGCAATTATGTGCCGAATATTCGCAGTGTAACTTTTTCCACATGCGTTGTTCAATTCTCTGATTTATATTGCTTTTTAGGTTACCGGTAATCGAGTTGCGCAACACTGCAACGGGTTTTCCAAATCTGGTCACTGAAAATAAACAGGATCTTACACCATGTTATCCACAGAAAGCTGGGATAACTGTGAAAAACCTCCACTACTGTTTCCATTTACAGCCTTGACGTGCGACGAAACTCCAGTTTTTAGTGGTTCAGTGCTTAACTTAGTGGCACATTCTGTGGATAAATACGGCATTGGTTGATCTTTCGCCAACCCGTAAATGAGAGGTGTGACCTGGGTCACGAATTACTCTTTTTCATTACTTAAATTACATGTAATGCATTGACTAATAATGAATATTTTAAAATGTCTATATCGGGCTTATTCAGAATGCTCCGGGTTTTCCCGTAGTAATTCCGTAGTTCTTCACAACTCTATCCACAGAAAAGGTGAATAAAAACGGCTATCCACCCCTTCCTCTGTTTATAACTCTGCACATAACTGTGAGTTATTCAATTGTTATTAGTGTGTAATGCCCTGCAGAGAGTGGTTTACCGTCTTCCTGGAGTATGAAACAATCATTCGTATATAAAGCTTTATTTTGAGGTAGTCCGGTGATTGATGACGATGGCTACCGCCCAAACGTAGGTATCGTGATTTGTAATCGCCAGGGGCAGGTAATGTGGGCCCGGCGATTTGGTCAGCACTCCTGGCAATTTCCGCAAGGCGGAATCAACCCCGGAGAATCCGCAGAGCAGGCGATGTACCGTGAATTGTTTGAAGAAGTAGGATTAAGCCGCAAAGACGTTCGAATCCTTGCTTCAACGCGTAACTGGTTGCGCTACAAATTACCGAAACGTTTGGTGCGTTGGGACACGAAGCCGGTTTGTATCGGCCAAAAACAAAAATGGTTTCTCTTGCAGCTGGTGAGCGGCGATGCAGAAATCAATATGCAAACCAGCAGTACACCAGAGTTTGACGGCTGGCGATGGGTAAGTTACTGGTATCCGGTCAGACAGGTGGTGTCATTTAAACGTGATGTCTACCGTAGGGTAATGAAAGAGTTCGCGAGTGTGGTGATGTCACTGCAGGAAAATACGCCAAAACCACAAAACGCATCTGCTTATCGACGTAAAAGAGGTTAAGTCACGCCAATTATGCTCACTCGCCTGCGCGAAATAGTCGAAAAGGTAGCCAGCGCACCACGCCTGAATGAGGCGTTAAATATTCTGGTTACCGACATCTGTCTTGCGATGGATACCGAGGTCTGTTCGGTCTACCTGGCCGATCATGATCGACGTTGTTACTACCTGATGGCGACCCGGGGGCTGAAAAAACCACGCGGTCGCACTGTAACGCTCGCGTTTGATGAAGGGATCGTCGGCCTGGTTGGCAGGCTGGCGGAACCGATAAACCTTGCAGATGCGCAAAAGCACCCCAGCTTCAAATACATCCCCTCCGTAAAAGAAGAACGTTTCCGCGCGTTTTTAGGCGTACCAATTATTCAACGTCGCCAGTTGCTTGGTGTACTGGTGGTACAGCAACGAGAGTTGCGCCAGTATGACGAAAGTGAAGAATCCTTCCTGGTGACGCTTGCCACCCAGATGGCAGCTATTCTTTCCCAGTCGCAGTTGACTGCCCTGTTTGGGCAATATCGCCAGACGCGAATCCGCGCATTACCGGCAGCACCTGGTGTGGCGATTGCCGAAGGCTGGCAGGATGCCACGTTACCTTTAATGGAACAGGTGTATCAGGCATCAACGCTGGATCCGGCTCTGGAACGCGAACGACTGACCGGGGCGCTGGAAGAAGCGGCAAACGAGTTTCGCCGCTACAGCAAACGCTTTGCCGCCGGAGCACAAAAAGAAACGGCGGCTATTTTCGATCTTTACTCGCACCTACTTTCGGACACCCGGCTGCGTCGCGAATTGTTTGCCGAGGTTGATAAAGGCTCGGTGGCAGAGTGGGCGGTAAAAACGGTCATTGAAAAATTTGCCGAACAGTTTGCCGCGCTAAGCGATAACTATCTCAAAGAGCGGGCTGGCGATTTACGTGCGCTGGGTCAGCGATTGCTGTTTCATCTTGATGACGCTAATCAAGGGCCGAACGCCTGGCCGGAACGTTTCATTCTGGTGGCAGATGAACTGTCAGCGACAACTCTTGCTGAGCTGCCCCAGGATCGCTTAGTCGGTGTTGTCGTGCGAGATGGCGCAGCCAACTCCCATGCTGCGATCATGGTACGTGCGCTGGGGATCCCTACCGTGATGGGCGCGGATATTCAGCCTTCGGTGCTGCATCGTAGGACGCTGATCGTTGATGGCTATCGCGGTGAATTGCTGGTCGATCCGGAGCCGGTACTGCTGCAAGAATATCAGCGGCTAATTAGTGAAGAGATTGAGCTTAGCCGTCTGGCGGAAGATGACGTCAATTTACCCGCGCAGTTAAAAAGCGGTGAGCGTATAAAAGTCATGCTCAATGCTGGTTTAAGCCCGGAACATGAAGAAAAACTGGGCAGCCGTATTGATGGCATCGGTCTTTATCGCACTGAAATCCCATTCATGCTGCAAAGTGGTTTCCCGTCGGAAGAAGAACAGGTGGCGCAGTATCAGGGGATGCTGCAAATGTTCAATGATAAACCCGTCACCTTGCGTACGCTGGATGTCGGAGCAGATAAGCAGCTGCCTTACATGCCGATCAGCGAAGAGAATCCATGCCTGGGTTGGCGTGGGATTCGCATTACGCTCGATCAGCCGGAGATCTTCTTGATCCAGGTGCGGGCGATGCTGCGTGCTAATGCCGCTACGGGCAACCTGAATATTCTGTTGCCGATGGTCACAAGCCTCGATGAAGTTGATGAAGCACGCCGCCTGATTGAACGTGCCGGACGTGAAGTCGAGGAGATGATCGGTTACGAAATTCCCAAACCACGTATCGGCATCATGCTGGAAGTGCCGTCAATGGTATTTATGCTGCCGCATCTGGCAAAGCGGGTCGATTTCATCTCTGTTGGCACCAACGATCTGACTCAATACATTCTGGCCGTTGATCGCAACAATACCCGGGTGGCGAACATTTATGACAGTCTTCATCCTGCAATGTTACGAGCTCTGGCGATGATCGCCCGGGAAGCGGAAATACATGGAATCGATCTCCGTTTGTGCGGTGAAATGGCGGGCGATCCCATGTGCGTGGCAATCCTCATTGGGCTTGGGTATCGCCATCTGTCTATGAACGGACGTTCTGTAGCGCGGGTAAAATACCTGCTGCGGCGCATTGATTATGCCGACGCAGAAAATCTTGCGCAGCGTAGTCTGGAAGCGCAACTGGCGACCGAAGTTCGCCATCAGGTTGCAGCCTTTATGGAGCGTCGCGGCATGGGCGGGCTGATTCGCGGAGGGTTATAGCGCGGATCATATACATATCTTTTAACGGTATCCGGCAACCAGCCAGGTCCCCTTGTGCTATTATTCGCACCTTTGGAGCGCCTGAAACCTGCGGCGCGCATTTCAATCGCTGTTCTCTTTCAGCGAAATAACAAGAACTTGTGGTGACAGATGACCAGTAGCTATCTGCATTTTCCGGAGTTTGATCCGGTCATTTTCTCAATAGGACCCGTGGCGCTTCACTGGTACGGCCTGATGTATCTGGTGGGTTTCATTTTTGCAATGTGGCTGGCAACACGACGGGCGAATCGTCCGGGCAGTGGCTGGACCAAAAATGAAGTTGAAAACTTACTCTATGCGGGCTTCCTCGGCGTCTTCCTCGGTGGACGTATTGGTTATGTTCTGTTCTACAATTTCCCGCAGTTTATGGCCGATCCGCTGTATCTGTTCCGTGTCTGGGACGGCGGCATGTCTTTCCACGGCGGCCTGATTGGCGTTATCGTGGTGATGATTATCTTCGCCCGCCGTACTAAACGTTCCTTCTTCCAGGTCTCTGATTTTATCGCACCACTCATTCCGTTTGGTCTTGGTGCCGGGCGTCTGGGCAACTTTATTAACGGTGAATTGTGGGGCCGCGTTGACCCGAACTTCCCGTTTGCCATGCTGTTCCCTGGCTCCCGTACAGAAGATATTTTGCTGCTGCAAACCAACCCGCAGTGGCAATCCATTTTCGATACTTACGGTGTGCTGCCGCGCCACCCATCACAGCTTTACGAGCTGTTGCTGGAAGGTGTAGTGCTGTTTATTATCCTCAACCTGTATATTCGTAAACCGCGCCCAATGGGAGCTGTCTCAGGTTTGTTCCTGATTGGTTACGGCGCGTTTCGCATCATTGTTGAGTTTTTCCGCCAGCCCGACGCGCAGTTTACTGGTGCCTGGGTGCAGTACATCAGCATGGGACAAATTCTTTCCATCCCGATGATTGTCGCGGGTGTGATCATGATGGTCTGGGCATATCGTCGCAGCCCACAGCAACACGTTTCCTGAGGAACCATGAAACAGTATTTAGAACTGATGCAAAAAGTGCTCGACGAAGGCACACAGAAAAACGACCGTACCGGAACCGGAACGCTTTCCATTTTTGGTCATCAGATGCGTTTTAACCTGCAGGATGGATTCCCGCTGGTGACAACTAAACGTTGCCACCTGCGTTCCATCATCCATGAACTGCTGTGGTTTCTGCAGGGCGACACTAACATTGCTTATCTACACGAAAACAATGTCACCATCTGGGACGAATGGGCCGATGAAAACGGCGACCTCGGGCCAGTGTATGGTAAACAGTGGCGCGCCTGGCCAACGCCGGATGGTCGTCATATTGACCAGATCACTACGGTACTGAACCAGCTGAAAAACGACCCGGATTCGCGCCGCATTATTGTTTCAGCGTGGAACGTAGGCGAACTGGATAAAATGGCGCTGGCACCGTGCCATGCGTTCTTCCAGTTCTATGTGGCAGACGGCAAACTCTCTTGCCAGCTTTATCAGCGCTCCTGTGACGTTTTCCTCGGCCTGCCGTTTAACATTGCCAGCTACGCGTTACTGGTGCATATGATGGCGCAGCAGTGTGATCTGGAAGTGGGCGATTTTGTCTGGACGGGGGGCGACACGCACCTGTACAGCAATCATATGGATCAAACTCATCTGCAATTAAGCCGCGAACCGCGTCCGCTGCCGAAGTTGATTATCAAACGTAAACCCGAATCCATCTTCGACTACCGTTTCGAAGACTTTGAGATTGAAGGCTACGATCCACATCCGGGCATTAAAGCGCCGGTGGCTATCTAATTACGAAACATCCTGCCAGAGCCGACGCCAGTGTGCGTCGGTTTTTTTTACCCTCCGTTAAATTCTTCGAGACGCCTTCCCGAAATTTTGCAACGTCCTGCAACGGCGTAAATAGTCCGGAAGATGCGCCGAAGAAATAGAAACTGGCCCTCGTCTTTTTTTCTCCTCGCTCCATACTGCCGGCATGAAAACACAACGTGGTTATACGCTGATTGAAACGCTGGTCGCGATGCTGATTTTGGTCATGCTAAGCGCAAGTGGACTCTATGGCTGGCAATACTGGCAGCAGTCGCAACGGCTTTGGCAAACCGCCAGCCAGGCGCGGGACTATTTGCTCTATTTACGTGAAGATGCCAACTGGCATAACCGCGACCACAGTATCAGTGTTATCAGGGAGGGGACGTTATGGTGCCTTGTGAGTTCCGCTGCTGGGGCCAATACCTGTCATGGCAGTTCACCATTGGTCTTTGTGCCACGCTGGCCCGAAGTCGAAATGAGCGACCTGACACCTTCGCTTGCTTTCTTTGGCCTACGCAATACCGCATGGGCCGGGCATATTCGCTTCAAAAACTCAACGGGCGAGTGGTGGCTGGTGGTTTCGCCGTGGGGAAGACTCCGGCTTTGTCAGCAAGGAGAAACAGAAGGATGCCTGTGAAAGAGCAAGGTTTTTCTCTGCTGGAAGTGTTGATTGCTATGGCGATCAGTAGCGTATTGTTGCTGGGGGCTGCACGCTTTCTGCCTGCGTTACAGCGTGAAAGTTTAACGAGCACCCGTAAGCTGGCGCTGGAAGATGAAATCTGGCTGCGGGTATTTACCGTCGCGAAGCATCTCCAGAGGGCGGGTTATTGTCATGGCAGCTGTACCGGCGAAGGGCTGGAAATTGTCGGACAGGGTGACTGTATCATTGTGCAGTGGGATGCGAACAGTAACGGTATCTGGGATCGCGAACCGGTAAAAGAGTCCGACCAGATTGGATTTCGTCTGAAGGAGCATGTGCTGGAAACGCTACGCGGTGCGACATCCTGTGAAGGTAAGGGCTGGGATAAAGTCACTAATCCGGATGCCATCATTATCGACACTTTTCAGGTCGTACGTCAGGATGTCAGCGGCTTCTCGCCGGTGTTGACGGTTAATATGCGTGCTGCCAGTAAGTCTGAACCGCAAACCGTGGTGAATGCCAGCTATAGCGTGACAGGATTCAACCTGTGAACCGCGAAAAGGGTGTTTCGTCACTGGCTCTGGTCCTGATGCTGCTGGTTTTGGGTAGCTTGCTATTACAAGGAATGAGCCAACAGGATCGCAGTTTTGCCTCTCGCGTGAGCATGGAAAGTCAGTCATTGCGCCGCCAGGCCATCGTTCAGTCGGCGCTGGCGTGGGGAAAAATGCACTCCTGGCAGACGCAGCCAGCAGTTCAGTGCTCGCAGTACGCTGGAACCGATGCCCGTGTTTGTTTGCGTTTATTGGCAGATAATGAAGCCTTATTGATTGCCGGTTATGAAGGCGTTTCGTTGTGGCGAACAGGTGAAGTCATCGATGGAAACATTGGTTTTTCGCCACGCGGCTGGAGCGATTTTTGTCCGCTGAAAGAGGGGGCGTTATGTCAGCTTCCCTGAAGAATCAACAAGGCTTTAGCCTGCCGGAGGTAATGTTGGCGATGGTGCTGATGGTGATGATTGTCACTGCGTTATCGGGTTTCCAGCGAACATTAATGAACAGTCTTGCCAGCAGAAACCAGTACCAACAGCTCTGGCGGCATGGTTGGCAGCAAACGCAACTGCGCGCGATTTCGCCACCTGCCAACTGGCAGGTCAACCGAATGCAGACATCGCAGGCGGGATGTGTCAGCATCAGCGTTACGCTAGTTTCACCCGGGGGCAGAGAAGGCGAGATGACCCGCCTGCATTGCCCGAATCGTCAGTAGTCAGGAGCCGCTATGTTAAGGGTCTACCATTCCAATCGTCTGGACGTGCTGGAAGCGTTGATGGAGTTTATTGTCGAACGCGAACGGCTGGACGATCCTTTCGAACCAGAGATGATTCTGGTGCAAAGTACCGGTATGGCACAGTGGCTGCAAATGACCCTGTCGCAAAAGTTTGGTATTGCGGCAAACATTGATTTTCCGCTGCCTGCGAGCTTTATCTGGGATATGTTCGTCCGGGTGTTACCGGAGATCCCCAAAGAGAGCGCCTTTAACAAACAGAGCATGAGCTGGAAACTGATGACTCTGCTGCCGCAATTGCTGGAGCGCGAAGACTTTACCCTGTTGCGGCATTATCTGACTGACGATAGCGACAAGCGAAAGCTGTTCCAGCTTTCCTCAAAAGCGGCGGACCTGTTTGACCAGTATCTGGTCTATCGTCCGGACTGGCTGGCACAGTGGGAAACAGGACATTTGGTTGAAGGGCTGGGAGAGGCACAGGCCTGGCAAGCGCCGTTGTGGAAGGCGCTAGTGGAATATACACATGAACTCGGACAACCGCGTTGGCACCGCGCCAATCTCTATCAGCGCTTTATCGAAACGCTGGAGTCCGCGACGACCTGCCCGCCGGGGTTACCTTCGCGCGTCTTTATATGCGGTATTTCCGCGTTACCGCCTGTTTATCTCCAGGCGCTCCAGGCGCTGGGTAAACATATTGAAATCCATCTCCTGTTTACCAACCCCTGCCGTTATTACTGGGGCGATATTAAAGATCCTGCTTATCTGGCGAAACTGCTGACCCGTCAGCGTCGACACAGTTTTGAAGATCGCGAATTGCCGCTATTTCGCGATAGCGAAAATGCCGGACAGCTCTTTAACAGCGACGGTGAACAGGATGTCGGCAACCCGCTACTGGCCTCCTGGGGTAAGCTTGGGCGCGACTACATTTATCTCCTTTCTGATCTGGAGAGCAGCCAGGAGCTGGACGCTTTTGTCGATGTCACGCCAGATAACCTGCTGCATAACATTCAGTCTGACATTCTGGAACTGGAAAACCGCGCCGTTGCTGGTGTGAACATCGAAGAGTTTTCCCGTAGCGATAACAAACGCCCGCTTGATCCACTGGATAGCAGTATCACCTTCCACGTTTGCCATAGCCCGCAGCGTGAAGTTGAAGTTTTGCACGATCGCCTGCTGGCGATGCTGGAGGAAGACCCGACACTTACTCCGCGCGACATCATCGTGATGGTGGCCGACATCGACAGCTACAGTCCGTTTATTCAGGCAGTGTTTGGTAGCGCACCTGCGGATCGTTACCTGCCTTACGCCATTTCCGACCGTCGTGCGCGGCAGTCACATCCGGTACTGGAAGCGTTTATCAGCCTGTTATCACTGCCTGACAGTCGCTTTGTGTCAGAGGATGTGCTGGCGCTGCTGGATGTGCCGGTGCTGGCGGCGCGGTTTGACATCACCGAAGAAGGGCTGCGTTATTTACGCCAGTGGGTCAACGAATCCGGCATTCGTTGGGGGATAGATGACGACAACGTTCGCGAGCTGGAACTCCCCGCCACCGGTCAACACACCTGGCGGTTTGGCCTGACGCGTATGTTGCTGGGCTACGCGATGGAGAGCGCGCAGGGCGAGTGGCAATCGGTTCTACCTTATGATGAATCGAGCGGCTTAATTGCAGAACTGGTGGGGCATCTGGCTTCACTGCTAATGCAGCTAAACATCTGGCGTCGCGGGCTGGCGCAGGAGCGTCCGCTGGAAGAGTGGTTGCCGGTTTGTCGCGATATGCTCAACGCCTTCTTCCTGCCGGATGCGGAAACCGAAGCGGCGATGACGCTGATCGAACAACAATGGCAGGCGATTATCGCCGAAGGTTTAGGTGCGCAGTATGGCGACGCGGTGCCGCTGTCACTATTGCGTGATGAACTGGCACAGCGTCTGGATCAAGAACGTATCAGCCAGCGTTTTCTCGCCGGACCGGTTAACATTTGTACTCTGATGCCAATGCGTTCAATTCCGTTCAAAGTGGTTTGCCTGCTGGGAATGAACGACGGCGTTTATCCACGTCAGCTTGCGCCATTGGGCTTTGACCTGATGAGCCAGAAACCGAAGCGTGGCGACCGTAGCCGTCGCGATGACGACCGCTACCTGTTCCTGGAAGCGTTAATTTCCGCGCAGCAAAAACTCTATATCAGCTATATCGGGCGTTCCATTCAGGATAACAGTGAACGTTTCCCGTCGGTACTGGTGCAGGAACTGATCGACTACATCGGGCAAAGTCATTATCTACCGGGCGATGAAGCGCTCAACTGTGATGAAAGCGAGGCAAGGGTAAAAGCGCATCTTACTTGCCTCCATACCCGGATGCCGTTTGATCCACAAAACTACCAGCCAGGCGAACGACAAAGCTATGCTCGTGAATGGCTACCTGCGGCCAGCCAGGCTGGTAAAGCACATTCTGAATTTGTTCAGCCGCTGCCGTTTACCTTACCGGAAACCGTGCCGCTGGAAACGCTACAACGATTCTGGGCACATCCGGTGCGGGCATTTTTCCAGATGCGTTTGCAGGTGAACTTCCGTACCGAAGACAGCGAAATCCCCGACACCGAGCCATTTATTCTGGAAGGGCTTAGCCGTTATCAAATCAATCAGCAGTTATTGAATGCACTGGTTGAGCAGGATGATGCCGAACGCTTGTTCCGTCGCTTCCGGGCGGCAGGGGATTTACCGTATGGCGCTTTTGGTGAAATTTTCTGGGAAACTCAGTGCCAGGAGATGCAGCAGCTTGCCGACAGAGTCATTGCCTGTCGCCAGCCGGGGCAGAGTATGGAAATTGATCTCGCCTGCAACGGTGTGCAGATAACTGGCTGGTTGCCGCAGGTGCAGCCGGATGGCCTGTTGCGCTGGCGTCCCTCTTTATTAAGTGTGGCGCAGGGAATGCAACTTTGGCTGGAACACCTTGTCTACTGTGCCAGCGGTGGTAATGGTGAAAGTCGCCTTTTTCTACGCAAAGACGGCGAGTGGCGTTTTCCGCCGCTTGCAGCCGAACAGGCTTTGCATTACCTCTCACAACTGATTGAGGGGTATCGTGAAGGGATGTCCGCGCCATTGCTGGTGTTACCTGAAAGTGGCGGCGCGTGGCTAAAAACCTGTTATGACGCGCAAAACGATGCCATGCTGGATGACGATTCCACGTTGCAAAAAGCCCGTACGAAATTCCTTCAGGCTTACGAAGGCAACATGATGGTGCGTGGCGAAGGTGATGATATCTGGTATCAAAGGCTCTGGCGGCAATTAACACCAGAGACAATGGAGGCCATCGTTGAACAGTCGCAACGTTTCCTGTTACCGCTGTTTCGCTTTAATCAGTCATGAGTGCTGTATAAAAATTGCGCAATCCATCCGCTTACTTTATGATGCGCACCAGTCACGGACTGATGGTTATATAACATAGGCTGACTCGTGCAGCACAAGATTAAATTCTGGCAGATGATTTGCGTTAACCTGTTGAATCTGGCCAGAAAATTAAGTTGATTATGAGGTCCGTGAATGCCCCGCAGCACCTGGTTCAAAGCATTATTGTTGTTAGTTGCCCTTTGGGCACCCTTAAGTCAGGCAGAAACGGGATGGCAGCCGATTCAGGAAACCATCCGTAAAAGTGATAAAGATAACCGCCAGTATCAGGCTATACGTCTGGATAACGGTATGGTGGTCTTGCTGGTTTCTGATCCGCAGGCAGTTAAATCGCTATCGGCGCTGGTGGTGCCCGTTGGGTCGCTGGAAGATCCCGAGGCGTACCAGGGGCTGGCACATTACCTTGAACATATGAGTCTGATGGGGTCGAAAAAGTACCCGCAGGCTGACAGTCTGGCCGAATATCTCAAAATGCACGGTGGCAGCCACAATGCCAGCACGGCACCGTATCGCACGGCTTTCTATCTGGAAGTTGAGAACGACGCCTTGCCCGGTGCGGTAGACCGCCTGGCGGACGCTATTGCAGAACCCTTGCTCGACAAGAAATACGCCGAACGTGAGCGTAATGCGGTGAATGCCGAATTAACCATGGCGCGTACGCGTGACGGGATGCGCATGGCACAGGTCAGCGCAGAAACCATTAACCCGGCACACCCCGGTTCAAAGTTTTCTGGTGGTAACCTCGAAACTTTAAGCGACAAACCTGGTAATCCGGTGCAGCAGGCGCTGAAAGATTTCCACGAGAAGTACTATTCCGCCAATTTGATGAAGGCGGTTATTTACAGTAATAAACCGCTGCCGGAGTTGGCAAAAATGGCGGCGGACACCTTTGGTCGCGTGCCGAACAAAGAGAGCAAAAAACCGGAAATCACCGTGCCGGTAGTCACCGACGCGCAAAAGGGCATTATCATTCATTACGTCCCTGCGCTGCCGCGTAAAGTGTTGCGCGTTGAGTTTCGCATCGATAACAACTCAGCGAAGTTCCGTAGTAAAACCGATGAATTGATTACCTATCTGATTGGCAATCGCAGCCCAGGTACACTTTCTGACTGGCTGCAAAAGCAGGGATTAGTTGAGGGCATTAGCGCCAACTCCGATCCTATCGTCAACGGCAACAGCGGCGTATTAGCGATCTCTGCGTCTTTAACCGATAAAGGCCTGGCTAATCGCGATCAGGTTGTGGCGGCAATTTTTAGCTATCTCAATCTGTTACGTGAAAAAGGCATTGATAAACAATACTTCGATGAACTGGCGAATGTGCTGGATATCGACTTCCGTTATCCGTCGATCACCCGTGATATGGATTACGTCGAATGGCTGGCAGATACCATGATTCGCGTTCCTGTTGAGCATACGCTGGATGCAGTCAATATTGCCGATCGGTACGATGCTAAAGCAGTAAAGGAACGTCTGGCGATGATGACGCCGCAGAATGCGCGTATCTGGTATATCAGCTCGAAAGAGCCGCACAATAAAACGGCTTATTTTGTCGATGCGCCGTATCAGGTCGATAAAATTAGCGCACAAACTTTCGCTGACTGGCAGAAAAAAGCCGCCGACATTGCGCTCTCTTTGCCAGAGCTTAACCCTTATATTCCTGATGATTTCTCGCTGATTAAGTCAGAGAAGAAATATGACCATCCAGAGCTGATTGTTGATGAGTCGAATCTGCGCGTGGTGTATGCGCCAAGCCGTTATTTTTCCAGCGAACCCAAAGCTGATGTCAGCCTGATTTTGCGTAATCCGAAAGCCATGGACAGCGCCCGCAATCAGGTGATGTTTGCGCTCAATGATTATCTCGCAGGGCTGGCGCTTGATCAGTTAAGCAACCAGGCGTCGGTTGGTGGCATAAGTTTTTCCACCAACGCTAACAACGGCCTTATGGTTAATGCTAATGGTTACACCCAGCGTCTGCCGCAGCTGTTCCAGGCATTGCTCGAGGGGTACTTTAGCTATACCGCTACGGAAGATCAGCTTGAGCAGGCGAAGTCCTGGTATAACCAGATGATGGATTCCGCAGAAAAGGGTAAAGCGTTTGAGCAGGCGATTATGCCCGCGCAGATGCTCTCGCAAGTGCCGTACTTCTCGCGAGATGAACGGCGTAAAATTTTGCCCTCCATTACGTTGAAAGAGGTGCTGGCCTATCGCGACGCCTTAAAATCAGGGGCTCGACCAGAGTTTATGGTTATTGGCAACATGACCGAAGCCCAGGCAACAACGCTGGCACGCGATGTGCAAAAACAGTTGGGCGCTGATGGTTCGGAGTGGTGTCGTAACAAAGATGTCGTGGTCGATAAAAAACAATCCGTCATCTTTGAAAAAGCCGGTAACAGCACCGACTCCGCACTGGCAGCGGTATTTGTACCGACTGGCTACGATGAATACACCAGCTCAGCCTATAGCTCACTGTTGGGGCAGATCGTACAGCCGTGGTTCTACAATCAGTTGCGTACCGAAGAACAGTTGGGCTATGCCGTGTTTGCGTTTCCAATGAGCGTGGGGCGTCAGTGGGGCATGGGCTTCCTTTTGCAAAGCAATGATAAACAGCCTTCATTCTTGTGGGAGCGTTACAAGGCGTTTTTCCCAACCGCAGAGGCAAAATTGCGGGCGATGAAGCCAGAAGAGTTTGCGCAAATCCAGCAGGCGGTAATTACCCAGATGCTGCAGGCACCGCAAACGCTCGGCGAAGAAGCATCGAAGTTAAGTAAAGATTTCGATCGCGGCAATATGCGCTTCGATTCGCGTGATAAAATCGTGGCCCAGATAAAACTGCTGACGCCGCAAAAACTTGCTGATTTCTTCCATCAGGCGGTGGTCGAGCCGCAAGGCATGGCTATTCTGTCGCAGATTTCCGGCAGCCAGAACGGGAAAGCCGAATATGTGCATCCTGAAGGCTGGAAAGTGTGGGAGAACGTCAGCGCGTTGCAGCAAACAATGCCCCTGATGAGTGAAAAGAATGAGTGATGTCGCCGAGACACTAGATCCTTTGCGCTTGCCCTTACAGGGCGAGCGCCTGATTGAAGCCTCTGCCGGCACAGGCAAAACCTTTACGATTGCAGCGCTCTATTTGCGCCTGTTACTTGGACTAGGCGGTTCCGCCGCCTTTCCCCGCCCGCTGACCGTTGAAGAACTGCTGGTGGTCACCTTTACCGAGGCTGCCACGGCAGAATTGCGCGGTCGTATACGTAGCAATATCCACGAGTTGCGCATCGTCTGTCTGCGTGAAACCACCGACAATCCACTGTACGAACGCCTGCTGGAAGAGATCGACGATAAAGCGCAAGCCGCGCAGTGGTTGTTGTTAGCCGAACGGCAGATGGATGAAGCGGCAGTCTTTACTATTCACGGCTTTTGCCAGCGCATGCTCAACCTGAATGCCTTTGAATCCGGCATGCTGTTTGAGCAGCAGCTGATTGAAGATGAGTCTCTGCTACGCTACCAGGCCTGCGCCGATTTCTGGCGTCGCCACTGCTACCCGCTGCCGCGTGAAATAGCCCAGGTCGTCTTTGAAACCTGGAAAGGGCCGCAGGCGTTGCTGTGCGATATTAATCGTTATCTGCAAGGCGAAGCGCCGGTTATCAAAGCACCGCCGCCCGATGATGAAACGCTGGCTTCCCGTCACGCGCAAATTGTGGCGCGTATTGATACGGTAAAACAGCAGTGGCACGACGCAGTGGGTGAACTGGATGCGCTGATCGAATCTTCTGGTATTGATCGACGCAAGTTTAACCGTAGCAATCAGGCTAAATGGATCGACAAGATCAGCGCCTGGGCAGAAGAAGAGACAAACAGTTATCAGTTGCCGGAGTCGCTGGAAAAATTCTCCCAGCGTTTCTTAGAAGATCGCACGAAGGCCGGGGGGGAAACCCCGCGACATCCACTGTTTGAGGCGATCGATCAACTGCTTGCAGAACCATTGTCGATCCGCGATCTGGTGATCACCCGCGCATTGGCTGAGATCCGCGAAACAGTAGCGCGTGAAAAACGCCGCCGTGGCGAATTGGGTTTTGATGACATGTTAAGTCGGCTCGATTCCGCGCTGCGTAGCGAAAGCGGTGAGGTGTTGGCAGCGGCGATCCGTACGCGATTCCCGGTGGCAATGATCGATGAATTTCAGGATACCGACCCCCAGCAGTACCGAATTTTTCGCCGTATCTGGCACCATCAGCCGGAAACCGCATTGTTGCTGATTGGCGACCCGAAGCAGGCCATATATGCATTCCGGGGTGCGGATATCTTCACTTATATGAAGGCGCGTAGTGAAGTTCACGCCCACTACACTTTAGACACCAACTGGCGCTCCGCACCTGGAATGGTGAACAGTGTGAACAAGCTTTTCAGCCAGACTGATGACGCGTTCATGTTTCGCGAAATACCGTTTATTCCAGTGAAATCAGCCGGGAAAAATCAGGCGTTACGTTTTGTCTTTAAAGGTGAAACGCAGCCTGCGATGAAAATGTGGCTGATGGAAGGCGAAAGCTGCGGCGTTGGCGATTATCAAAGTACCATGGCGCAGGTATGTGCTGCGCAAATCCGCGACTGGCTACAAGCCGGACAGCGGGGCGAAGCGTTGCTGATGAACGGCGACGACGCGCGTCCGGTGCGTGCTTCGGACATCAGTGTGCTGGTGCGCAGCCGCCAGGAGGCCGCCCAGGTGCGCGATGCCTTAACGTTGCTGGAAATCCCTTCCGTTTACCTTTCGAACCGCGACAGTGTTTTTGAAACTCTGGAAGCGCAGGAAATGCTTTGGTTGTTGCAGGCGGTGATGACGCCCGAACGTGAGAACACCCTGCGCAGTGCGCTGGCAACGTCAATGATGGGGCTGAATGCGCTGGATATTGAAACGCTGAACAATGACGAACATGCGTGGGATGCGGTAGTCGAAGAGTTCGATGGTTATCGGCAAATTTGGCGCAAACGTGGCGTTATGCCGATGCTGCGGGCGCTGATGTCGGCGCGTAACATTGCAGAAAACTTGCTGGCAACGGCAGGCGGTGAGCGGCGTCTTACCGATATCTTGCATATCAGCGAACTGCTACAAGAAGCCGGAACGCAGCTGGAAAGTGAACATGCCCTGGTACGCTGGTTATCGCAACATATCCTCGAGCCAGACAGTAATGCCTCCAGCCAACAAATGCGCCTCGAAAGTGATAAACATCTGGTGCAGATTGTCACGATCCATAAATCGAAAGGGCTGGAATATCCGCTGGTCTGGTTGCCATTTATTACCAATTTCCGCGTCCAGGATCAGGCGTTTTATCACGATCGCCACTCGTTTGAGGCTGTTCTGGATCTTAACGCTGCGCCAGAAAGTGTCGATCTCGCGGAGGCCGAACGTCTGGCGGAAGATCTGCGTTTGCTTTACGTGGCGCTGACGCGTTCGGTTTGGCATTGTAGTCTCGGCGTTGCACCGCTGGTGCGCCGTCGTGGCGATAAAAAAGGTGACACCGACGTCCACCAAAGTGCGCTCGGGCGTTTGCTGCAAAAAGGGGAAACGCAAGATGCGGCAGGGCTTCGCACCTGTATTGAAGCGTTATGCGATGATGATATTGCCTGGCAAACGGCACAAACTGGTGATAACCAGCCCTGGCAGGTTAATGATGTTTTAACTGCAGAACTGAATGCGAGGACGCTACAACGATTGCCCGGCGATAACTGGCGTGTCACCAGCTACTCCGGTTTGCAGCAGCGTGGTCACGGTATCGCTCAGGATCTGATGCCACGGCTGGATGTTGATGCCGCAGGCGTGGTCAGCGTCGTTGAAGAACCGACGTTAACACCGCATCAGTTCCCGCGCGGTGCGTCACCGGGGACATTCTTGCACAGTTTATTTGAAGACCTCGATTTTACCCAGCCGGTTGACCCGAACTGGGTACAGGAAAAACTGGAACTCGGCGGCTTTGAATCGCAGTGGGAACCGGTGTTGACCGAGTGGATCACGGCTGTCCTCCAGGCGCCGCTCAATGAAACGGGTGTTAGCCTGAGTCAGCTTTCCGACCGCGATAAACAGGTGGAGATGGAGTTTTACCTGCCGATTAGCGAACCGCTCATCGCCAGCCAGCTTGATGCACTAATTCGCCAGTTTGACCCGCTATCCGCTGGCTGCCCGCCGCTGGAGTTCATGCAGGTACGCGGCATGTTAAAAGGCTTTATCGACCTGGTGTTCCGCCACGAAGGGCGTTATTACCTGCTCGACTATAAATCCAACTGGTTGGGTGAAGACAGTTCGGCTTACACCCAACAGGCTATGGCAGCGGCAATGCAGGCACACCGCTATGATCTGCAATATCAGCTTTATACCCTGGCGCTGCATCGTTATCTGCGCCATCGCATTGCTGATTACGACTATGAGCGCCACTTTGGCGGCGTTATTTATCTGTTCCTGCGTGGCGTTGATAAAGAACATCCGCAACAGGGGATTTACACAACCCGACCCAACGCCGGGTTGATTGCCCTGATGGATGAGATGTTTGCCGGTATGACCCTGGAGGAGGCGTAATGAAATTGCAAAAGCAATTACTGGAAGCTGTGGAGCACAAACAGCTACGCCCGCTGGATGTGCAATTTGCCCTGACCGTGGCGGGAGAAGAACATCCTGCCGTCACCCTCGCGGCGGCACTGTTAAGTCATGATGCCGGAGAGGGACACGTTTGTTTGCCGCTTTCACGACTGGAAAATAACGAGGCGTCGCATCCGCTGTTGGCGACCTGTGTCAGTGAAATCGGTGAGCTACAAAATTGGGAAGAATGCTTGTTGGCTTCTCAAGCGGTCAGCAGGGGAGATGAACCCACGCCGATGATCCTCTGTGGCGATCGTCTTTATTTGAATCGCATGTGGTGTAACGAGCGGACGGTAGCGCGCTTCTTCAATGAGGTGAATCATGCCATCGAGGTTGATGAAGCTCTACTGGCGCAAACCCTGGACAAACTTTTTCCAGTAAGCGATGAAATTAACTGGCAAAAAGTTGCAGCGGCAGTGGCGCTGACGCGGCGGATCTCGGTGATTTCCGGCGGCCCAGGCACCGGTAAAACGACCACCGTGGCGAAGTTGCTGGCAGCGTTAATTCAAATGGCCGACAGCGAACGCTGCCGTATCCGTCTGGCTGCACCAACGGGTAAAGCTGCCGCGCGCTTAACCGAATCTCTCGGCAAGGCTTTGCGACAGTTACCGCTGAGCGATGAACAAAAGAAACGCATTCCGGAAGATGCCAGCACTTTGCACCGATTGCTGGGCGCGCAGCCGGGTAGCCAGCGTTTACGTCATCATGCCGGTAACCCGCTGCATCTTGATGTGCTGGTGGTAGATGAAGCGTCAATGATCGATCTGCCTATGATGTCGAGACTGATCGACGCCTTGCCCGATCATGCGCGAGTGATCTTTCTCGGCGATCGTGATCAACTGGCCTCGGTTGAGGCTGGGGCTGTGCTGGGCGATATCTGCGCTTATGCCAATGCCGGCTTTACCGCCGAGCGTGCCGGGCAGCTAAGCCGCCTGACGGGAACTCACGTTCCGGCAGGAACTGGCACAGAAGCGGCATCTTTGCGCGACAGTCTCTGCCTGCTGCAAAAAAGCTATCGTTTCGGCAGCGATTCTGGCATTGGTCAGTTAGCTGCGGCGATCAACCGTGGTGATAAAACGGCAGTGAAAACCGTTTTTCAGCAGGATTTTACTGATATCGAAAAACGACTTTTACAGAGCGGCGAAGATTATATTGCGATGCTTGAGGAAGCTCTTGCGGGTTACGGACGTTATCTGGATCTGCTGCAAGCGCGTGCCGAGCCGGATTTAATCATTCAGGCGTTCAATGAGTACCAGCTTTTGTGCGCCCTGCGGGAAGGGCCGTTTGGCGTGGCTGGACTGAATGAGCGAATTGAGCAGTTTATGCAACAGAAGCGCAAAATTCATCGTCATCCGCACTCTCGTTGGTACGAAGGTCGACCAGTGATGATTGCCCGTAATGACAGCGCGCTTGGGTTGTTTAATGGCGATATCGGTATTGCGCTGGATCGCGGGCAGGGGACGCGCGTCTGGTTTGCGATGCCGGACGGCAATATTAAGTCTGTGCAACCGAGTCGCTTGCCAGAGCACGAAACTACGTGGGCGATGACGGTACATAAATCGCAGGGATCGGAGTTCGACCATGCGGCGTTGATTTTACCGAGCCAACGCACGCCGGTAGTAACGCGAGAGCTGGTATACACCGCGGTGACCCGCGCGCGTCGCCGTCTGTCGCTGTATGCCGATGAGCGCATATTAAGTGCGGCAATCGCCACTCGTACTGAGCGGCGCAGTGGTCTGGCGGCGTTGTTTAGTTCACGGGAATAAACGTAATTGCCGGATGCGATGTACGAGTGTTACGCATGTCGCATCCGGCGATTTTCGTCGCTTACCCTAAATCCGCCATCAACACTTTGGATTTACGCTGGTAGTTGTACAACTGCTTTTTGCTCTCGGGCAGTAAATCAATATCCACTGGGGTAAATCCACGTTCCTGGAACCAGTGAATACTGCGCGTGGTCAGCACAAACAATTTGCTTAAGCCGCTCTGCTTCGCCTGAGCGGCAATGCGTTCCAGCAGAACCTCGCCCCGTGATGAACTGCGGTAATCCGGGTGAACTGCCACACAGGCCATTTCCCCAATCTTCTCTTCCGGGAACGGATAGAGCGCGGCGCAGGCAATAGTCGTGTTATCGCGCTGAATAATGGTGAATTTGTCGATTTCCATCTCCAGCTGCTCGCGAGAACGGCGCACCAGAATACCTTGCTGCTCCAGCGGGCGAATCAACTCCAGAATACCGCCGATATCGTTGATTGTTGCGCGACGAATCTGCTCGGCGCTTTCCATCACAATCTGCGTACCGATACCGTCGCGTGAGAACAACTCTTGCAACAGCGCGCCATCTTCCTGATAACTGATTAAATGACAGCGACGCACGCCGCTGCGGCAGGCTTTCACTGCGCCACGCAAAAAGCGCACCGTACCGGAGTTGTAATCACCTTTCTCTTCCTGGGCTTCTACCCGCGCTTGCGCTTCGTTAGGGAAAAGTTCGGAGACAATATCACCGTCGTCATTAGTGACGCCCTGGGAAGAGCAAAAACCAATCATCTTTTCAGCTTTCAGTTTGATGGCCAGTTGAGTGGCAATCTCTTCCGAGGTCAGATTAAAGCTCTCGCCAGTGACTGAAACAGCGACCGGCCCCATTAGCACTATTGCACCGCTGTCCAGTTGACGATGGATCGCGTCTTCATCAATCCGCCGGATACGCCCGCTATGGCAGTAATCCACGCCGTCATCGACGCCCAGCGGCTGGGCAATAATAAAATTGCCACTGACGACGTTGATATGCGCGCCCTGCAGCGGCGTGTTATTGAGACTCATCGACAGGCGAGCAGTAATATCCAGTTGCAATGTTCCCGCAGCCTGCTTCACCAGTTCCAGTGTTTTGGCGTCGGTCACACGTATATTCTTGTGATACAGCGGTTCGTGTTGATGCGCAGCCAGATTTGCGTCGATCTGCGGACGTGCGCCATAGACCACCACCAGACGGATGCCGAGGCTGTGCAACAACCCGATATCATTAACGATACTGGAGAAATTCTCATGCTCAATGGCTTCACCGCCGAGCATGATGACAAACGTTTTTCCCCGGTGGGTATTGATATAGGGAACCGAATGGCGGAATCCCTCGACCAGCTCGGTTTTACGTTCCTTTACCACGGCACACCTCTTTGCATGATTATTCGAAATTATTGTATTTTTATTCTGTTTTTTCGCAGGGTGCAAGTGTAAATTTTATGCGAGAGCGACTTTTTTATCAGTAATGCCGTGAATATAAAAAGAATGTTTACCGTTTATTAGATGACAGATTATGCGTCTTTCGCTAAAGTTTCCGGTCAAATTAGTCGTTTACTTGTTACACAGCTTAGATTTCTTTTGCTCGGGAGAGGCATGTCAGGATCCAACACTGCAATCAGCCGTCGTCGTTTACTGCAAGGCGCGGGTGCCATGTGGCTATTGAGCGTAAGTCAGATCAGCCTGGCTGCGGTCAGCCAGGTCGTGGCAGTGCGCGTCTGGCCTGCGTCCAGCTACACCCGCGTGACGGTAGAATCAAATCGTCAGCTGAAATATAAGCAGTTCGCGTTGAGTAACCCTGAACGCGTGGTGGTGGATATCGAAGATGTAAACCTGAACTCGGTACTCAAGGGGATGGCGGCACAAATTCGTGCAGACGACCCGTTCATCAAGTCGGCGCGCGTCGGGCAATTTGACCCGCAAACCGTACGGATGGTTTTTGAATTAAAGCAAAACGTAAAACCGCAGCTGTTTGCCCTTGCGCCGGTCGCCGGGTTTAAAGAGCGTCTGGTGATGGACCTCTATCCGGCCAATGCACAGGATATGCAGGACCCGCTGCTGGCGCTGCTGGAGGATTACAACAAAGGCGACCTCGAAAAGCAGGTGCCGCCAGCGCAAAGTGGTCCACAACCAGGTAAAGCAGGGCGCGATCGTCCGATTGTCATTATGCTTGACCCTGGCCACGGTGGCGAAGACTCCGGTGCGGTGGGGAAATACAAAACGCGCGAAAAAGATGTTGTATTGCAAATAGCTCGCCGTTTGCGCTCTCTGATCGAGAAAGAGGGCAATATGAAGGTGTACATGACGCGCAATGAAGACATCTTCATTCCGTTGCAAGTGCGCGTAGCAAAAGCCCAGAAACAGCGTGCTGACCTGTTTGTCTCTATCCATGCCGACGCCTTTACCAGTCGTCAGCCGAGCGGTTCCTCTGTGTTTGCGCTCTCAACCAAAGGTGCAACCAGTACTGCGGCAAAATATCTGGCACAAACCCAGAACGCCTCCGACTTGATTGGTGGCGTGAGCAAAAGCGGTGACCGCTATGTCGACCACACCATGTTCGATATGGTGCAGTCGCTGACCATTGCTGACAGCCTTAAGTTTGGTAAAGCGGTGCTGAATAAGCTCGGTAAAATCAACAAGCTGCATAAAAATCAAGTTGAACAGGCCGGGTTTGCAGTACTAAAGGCACCAGATATTCCCTCCATTCTGGTCGAAACGGCGTTTATAAGTAACGTTGAGGAAGAGCGTAAACTGAAAACGGCGACCTTCCAGCAGGAAGTTGCGGAGTCTATTCTTGCAGGGATTAAAGCGTATTTTGCCGATGGGGCGACGCTGGCGAGAAGGGGATGATAAAAAGGCGCTGAATGGCGCTTTTTTATAGGAGACCAGAAACAAAAAAACACCCGTTAGGGTGTTCAATAATTGGTTGCGGGGGCCGGATTTGAACCGACGACCTTCGGGTTATGAGCCCGACGAGCTACCAGGCTGCTCCACCCCGCGTCACCGTACTGCTTTATTTCATCAAATTTGATTGGTTGCGGGGGCCGGATTTGAACCGACGACCTTCGGGTTATGAGCCCGACGAGCTACCAGGCTGCTCCACCCCGCGTCACCGTACTGCTTTACTTCATCAAATTTTAATTGGTTGCGGGGGCCGGATTTGAACCGACGACCTTCGGGTTATGAGCCCGACGAGCTACCAGGCTGCTCCACCCCGCGTCCGTGGATGCGCACTATACTCCGCTCGCGTTTTCATGCAACCTTTTTTTTACCCCGATCACGGATCTGGCATGATTTTGAACAAAAACAAATCACTAAAGCCTATTTTTTGTGCAAAATTTGCGTCAGGGAGAGGCTGCTCATTTCATTAAACGCGGCGGTTTGTTATCTTCGTTGCGCCTTATTTTTTAACCTGAAGAAGAGAACAATGAAAGGACGTTGGGTAAAGTACCTTCTTATGGGCACGGTTGTGGCAATGCTTGCCGCCTGCTCTTCCAAACCAACCGATCGCGGACAGCAATATAAAGACGGGAAATTTACCCAGCCTTTCTCTCTGGTGAACCAGCCAGATGCCGTTGGCGCGCCGATTAACGCCGGTGATTTTGCCGAGCAAATTAACCATATCCGTAATTCGTCACCGCGTCTGTATGGCAACCAGAGTAATGTTTATAACGCGGTGCAAGAGTGGCTGCGCGCAGGCGGTGATACCCGCAATATGCGCCAGTTCGGCATTGATGCTTGGCAGATGGAAGGTGCCGACAACTATGGTAACGTGCAGTTTACAGGCTATTACACGCCGGTAATTCAGGCGCGCCATACCCGCCAGGGCGAGTTCCAGTATCCTATTTACCGTATGCCGCCAAAACGTGGTCGTCTGCCGTCTCGTGCGGAGATCTACGCGGGGGCATTGAGTGATAAATATATTCTCGCTTACAGTAACTCCCTGATGGATAACTTCATTATGGATGTGCAGGGTAGTGGGTATATCGACTTTGGTGATGGCAGTCCGCTTAACTTTTTCAGCTATGCAGGGAAAAACGGTCATGCCTATCGCAGCATTGGTAAGGTGCTGATTGACCGTGGCGAAGTGAAAAAAGAAGATATGTCGATGCAGGCGATTCGTCACTGGGGCGAAACACACAGTGAAGCCGAGGTTCGCGAGCTGCTGGAACAGAACCCGTCTTTCGTTTTCTTTAAACCGCAATCTTTTGCACCGGTGAAAGGGGCAAGTGCGGTGCCGCTGGTTGGCCGTGCTTCTGTTGCCTCTGATCGTTCCATTATTCCGCCAGGTACAACCTTGCTGGCAGAAGTGCCGCTGCTGGATAATAACGGCAAATTTAACGGTCAGTACGAATTGCGTCTGATGGTGGCGCTGGATGTCGGTGGCGCAATCAAAGGCCAACACTTCGATATCTATCAAGGGATCGGGCCGGAAGCCGGACACCGCGCAGGTTGGTACAACCACTATGGACGTGTCTGGGTGCTGAAAACCGCCCCGGGCGCAGGTAACGTCTTTAGCGGCTGATGTGATATTCTGTATGCCGTTTTTACGGATATGACAGGATGAGGGGTAACCTCACATCCTGATTATTGACTAAGTGCGCGTTGTTCATGCCGGATGCGGCGTGAACGCCTTATCCGGCCTACAAATCATGCAAATCCAAAATATTGCAGGAGTTATGTAGGCCTGATAAGCGTAGCGCATCAGGCATTTATGCGTTTAGGGTGAGGGGTAACCTCGCCCTTTTTAATTCTGAGGTGCTATGTCTGTGGTAATTAGTGATGCATGGCGTCAGCGTTTTGGTGGCACAGCGCGTCTGTATGGTGAAAAAGCGTTGCAACTGTTTGCTGACGCGCATATTTGTGTGGTCGGTATTGGCGGTGTCGGTTCCTGGGCGGCGGAAGCGCTGGCGCGCACGGGGATTGGTGCAATCACGCTTATCGATATGGATGATGTGTGCGTCACCAATACCAATCGGCAAATTCACGCTCTGCGCGATAACGTCGGGCTGGCAAAAGCGGAAGTCATGGCGGAACGTATTCGCCAGATTAACCCGGAGTGCCGTGTAACGGTGGTGGATGATTTCGTGACGCCGGATAACGTAGCGCAATATATGAGTGCCGGTTATTCGTACGTGATTGATGCCATTGATAGTGTACGGTCCAAAGCGGCGCTGATTGCTTATTGTCGGCGCAATAAAATCCCGCTGGTCACGACCGGTGGCGCGGGTGGGCAGATTGACCCGACGCAGATTCAGGTTACCGATCTGGCGAAAACGATTCAGGACCCGCTGGCGGCGAAGTTGCGCGAGCGCCTGAAAAGCGATTTTGGCGTAGTGAAAAACAGTAAAGGTAAGCTCGGCGTCGATTGCGTGTTCTCTACTGAAGCGCTAGTGTATCCGCAGTCAGACGGTACGGTGTGTGCTATGAAAGCCACGGCGGAAGGGCCAAAGCGGATGGATTGTGCATCTGGATTTGGCGCGGCAACGATGGTGACCGCCACCTTTGGGTTTGTTGCAGTTTCTCATGCGCTGAAGAAGATGATGGCGAAAGCGGCGCGTCAGGGTTAAACAATCAGGTCGGATGAGACGCGAACGTCTTATCCGACCCGGTTCTGTGCTTAAACCTGCTTCGTCGCAGCGATAATCGCCTCGCTTAACGCATTTAACCCCTGGCTGCGTGAGGCGCTAAGTTGCGCACGCAATCCCAGCTCATCAAACAATGCCAGCGGCGACTGTGCCTGCAATTCGGCGGCGGTTTTCCCCTCAACGGCAGTCAACAGCACCGCCAGCAGGCCGCGCACTATACGTCCTTCGCTGTCGCCAAAGAAGTGCATTTTACCGTTTTCAGCCACGGTATATCCCAGCCAGACGCGGTTTTCGCATCCGGCAATCTCTTTAGCCTGCGCTTTTAACTCGTCTGGCAAAGCCGGAAGCTGTTTCCCCAGCATGATCAACTGGCGATATTTATCTTCCCATTGCGTCAACGGTGCGAAGGTATTGCGTAACGTTTCTGCGGTTACGGTTGTGCCGAACGGATGTCCGGCGAATTGCGGGTTCGTCATTAATCCACCAATAATTCCAGCGCGCGGTCAACGGCATTCACCAGCGCATCCACATCACTCTTTGTATTATATGGCGCAAAAGAGGCGCGCAGTGTGCCGGTTACGCCTAATTCTGCCAGTAGCGGCTGAGCGCAATGTTGCCCGGCGCGCAGGGCAATACCGTACTCCGCCAGCAGCGTCACCATATCGCTGTGATGAACGCCAGCAAAATCAAAGGCCAGCAGGCTGGAATCCTGACAGCGGAATGAACGGAAGCCTGGACGTTTCGCCAGCGCATCTTCCGCCAGTGTTGCTAAACTACGGCTCCAGCTTTCGGCCTGGTTGATATCGTAATCTGCCAGCCATTCCAGCGCCGCGCTTAATCCTATGACACCAGCCACATTTGGCGTTCCTGCTTCCAGTTTCCACGGCGCAGATTGAGTCGTGAAGCCGTCAAAACTCACTTCGTGAATCATTTTGCCGCCACCCAGCCAGGGCGACATCGCTTCCAGCAGTTCTGATTTGCCATACAGCACGCCGATACCCGTCGGGCCATACAGTTTGTGACCAGAGAAAGCATAGAAATCGATATCCAGTTGCTGAACATCCGCGGGGAAATGCACCGCCCCCTGAGCACCATCAACCATCACCACCATCCCGGCTGAATGAGCAAAGGTAATCGCTCGCGCCAGATCCGGGCAACCGCCAGTAACGTTCGACATCTGACCCAACGCCAGAATCCGACTACGGGGAGTAATCAGTTCTGGCAACAAATCGACATCCGGCAGTCGCTGCGCATTAAGCGGCAATTTCACCACTTTGGCTCCAGTTTGTTGGGCGACCATCAGCCAGGGGACGAGGTTAGCGTGGTGTTCTGCCACGCTGACAATAATCTCATCGCCCGGTTGCAGACGCGGACGCGCATAGCATTGTGCCACCATGTTGATGGATTCAGTGGTGCCGCGCGTCCAGACGATAGTTTTATCATCCGGTGCATTCAGTAATTGCGCCACTTTCTCTCGTGCAGCTTCATAACGCGCGGTCAGGCGTTGGGCTTCGGCAAACTGGCTGCGATGGACGTTTCCGGCGCTCAGGCTGTAAAACTGTCGGGTGGCTTCAACCACGGCTTCAGGTTTAAGCGCGGTCGCGGCGCTGTCGAGATAGACGCCCGCATCCTGTAGTGCGGGAAACTGGGCGCGAAACTGCGCGGGATTAAAAACGTTCATGGTACTCCTCGGCTTGATGCACCGATCGTGACGCAAAATTCACTTTGATACAAGGAGAGTGCTAACCATCAGAATTATCTGGATATCCTGGCGAAGCCGCGTCAGTAACATATGCTGAATAGTGTTAGGCGTTAATTTTAGCCTGTTAATCAATACTATTAAGATTTATTAATCGCTTTAAGGAGAAGATGATGAAAAAGACTGCCGCAATTATTTCTGCCTGTATGCTGACTTTTGCCCTGAGCGCCTGTTCCGGTTCGAACTATGTGATGCACACCAATGACGGACGTACCATCGTCTCTGACGGCAAACCACAGACTGATAACGATACCGGTATGATTTCGTATAAAGACGCTAATGGCAACAAACAGCAGATCAACCGTACCGACGTGAAAGAGATGGTCGAACTGGATCAGTAATTCGCGATCGCAAGGTAAAAAAAAGCACCGCAATTAGGCGGTGCTACATTAATCACTATGGACAGACAGGGTAAATGTACAGGAAGTGAAAAAAGGTAGCTTTGCTACCATGGTCTGAATCGCAGACCAATTGCAAACACAACAACACAACATCACAACCGTAAGCCAAAAGTTCACCAGAACACGCATTCCGATAAAACTTTTCGTTCCGGCTCAGGAAGTGCCGCCACTATAGGTATTTGCTGGTAGAAGCTCAACGGACAATTTATAATGGCTCAGATTAAAAAAACTAATAGGTTACACAGTGTGATCTAATTGTTAAATTCATTTAACATCAAAGTTTAAAAGCCATGTCTAAACGATTACCACCGCTAAATGCCTTACGAGTTTTTGATGCCGCAGCACGCCATTTAAGTTTCACTCGCGCAGCAGAAGAGCTTTTTGTGACCCAGGCCGCAGTAAGTCATCAAATCAAGTCTCTTGAGGATTTTCTGGGGCTAAAACTGTTCCGCCGCCGTAATCGTTCACTCCTGCTGACCGAGGAAGGTCAAAGCTATTTCCTCGATATCAAAGAGATATTTTCGCAATTAACCGAAGCGACGCGTAAACTCCAGGCCCGTAGCGCCAAGGGGGCGTTGACGGTCAGTTTACTCCCCAGTTTCGCCATTCATTGGTTGGTTCCGCGACTTTCCAGCTTTAATTCAGCTTATCCGGGAATTGACGTTCGAATCCAGGCGGTTGATCGTCAGGAAGATAAGCTGGCGGATGATGTTGATGTGGCGATATTTTATGGTCGGGGCAACTGGCCGGGGCTACGGGTGGAAAAACTGTACGCCGAATATTTATTGCCGGTGTGTTCGCCGCTACTGCTGACTGGCGAAAAACCCTTGAAGACCCCGGAAGATCTGGCTAAACATACGCTATTACATGATGCGTCACGCCGTGACTGGCAGACATATACTCGTCAATTGGGGTTAAATCATATCAACGTTCAGCAAGGGCCAATTTTTAGCCATAGCGCCATGGTGCTGCAAGCGGCTATCCACGGGCAGGGAGTGGCGCTGGCAAATAACGTGATGGCGCAATCTGAAATTGAAGCCGGACGTCTTGTTTGCCCGTTTAATGATGTTCTGGTCAGTAAAAACGCTTTTTATCTGGTTTGTCATGACAGCCAGGCAGAACTGGGTAAAATAGCCGCCTTTCGCCAATGGATCCTGGCGAAAGCCGCTGCTGAACAAGAAAAATTCCGCTTTCGTTATGAACAATAATTTACGTAGGGTACGACCATGACCAGCCGTTTTATGCTGATTTTCGCCGCCATTAGCGGCTTCATTTTTGTGGCACTGGGCGCTTTTGGCGCGCATGTGTTAAGTAAAACCATGGGGGCCGTTGAGATGGGCTGGATCCAGACCGGCCTCGAATACCAGGCGTTTCATACGCTGGCGATCTTAGGTCTGGCGGTGGCAATGCAGCGTCGCATCAGTATCTGGTTTTACTGGAGTAGCGTTTTCCTCGCGTTAGGCACGGTGCTGTTCAGCGGCAGCCTTTATTGCCTGGCACTGTCCCATCTGCGTTTGTGGGCGTTTGTCACTCCGGTTGGCGGCGTGAGCTTCCTTGCGGGCTGGGCGTTAATGTTAGTTGGTGCTATCCGTTTAAAGCGCAAGGGCGTAAGTCATGAATAAGGTTGTATTGCTGTGCCGTCCGGGCTTTGAAAAAGAGTGCGCCGCAGAAATTACCGATAAAGCCGGCCAGCGGGAAATTTTCGGTTTTGCCCGCGTGAAAGAGAATGCGGGTTATGTCATTTATGAATGTTATCAACCTGATGATGGCGATAAGTTAATCCGTGAGCTGCCGTTCAGTTCATTAATTTTTGCCCGCCAGTGGTTTGTGGTGGGGGAACTCCTGCAGCATTTGCCGCCAGAAGATCGTATTACCCCCATTGTCGGCATGTTACAGGGCGTAGTAGAGAAGGGCGGTGAACTGCGTGTTGAAGTTGCCGATACCAACGAAAGCAAAGAGTTGCTGAAATTCTGCCGTAAATTCACCGTGCCGCTACGCGCTGCCTTGCGCGATGCTGGGGTGCTGGCGAACTATGAAACGCCGAAGCGTCCGGTTGTGCATGTATTCTTTATTGCACCAGGCTGCTGCTATACCGGTTACTCATACAGCAACAATAATTCGCCGTTCTATATGGGCATTCCGCGCCTGAAATTTCCGGCAGATGCGCCGAGTCGTTCCACGCTCAAACTGGAAGAGGCATTTCATGTGTTTATTCCTGCGGATGAGTGGGATGAACGCCTGGCGAACGGGATGTGGGCGGTGGATTTAGGCGCTTGCCCTGGCGGCTGGACCTACCAACTGGTGAAGCGCAACATGTGGGTTTATTCCGTCGACAACGGCCCGATGGCGCAAAGTCTGATGGATACCGGACAGGTGACGTGGCTGCGGGAAGACGGTTTCAAATTCCGTCCGACGCGCAGCAATATCTCCTGGATGGTATGCGATATGGTTGAAAAACCGGCGAAAGTTGCGGCATTGATGGCGCAGTGGCTGGTTAATGGCTGGTGTCGTGAAACCATTTTCAACCTCAAACTGCCGATGAAAAAACGCTACGAAGAAGTGTCACACAATCTGGCGTATATTCAGGCACAGCTTGATGAACATGGCATAAATGCTCAGATTCAGGCGCGGCAGTTGTATCACGATCGCGAAGAAGTGACGGTGCACGTCCGCCGCATCTGGGCTGCGGTGGGTGGTCGTCGCGACGAGCGATAACAGGCAAGGCCGGGGCGTCGTCTCCGGCCTGCTACCCTTTCCGTCAGGCTGTTACCAAAGAAGTTGCAACCTGGCGCTCATCAGAAATAATGTGCGTTACCTCATCCAGATGCCCGATGCGGGCTTCCCCTGAACGATTAAATTTACTTTTATCAATCAATAACAACGATTGCGCGGCACGTTTTAATAGCATCGATTTGTAATCAGCGTTGATGGCATTGGAGTCCCACAGTGCGCCGCTGCTATCGATCCCTTCACAAGAAAAAATAAACAGATCGATTTCCAGCGATTTAAGTTGGGAAATCAGCGAGGGATTGACGTAACAGCCATATTTGCGCTCAAGTGTGCCGCCGGAACTGATCAGTTGAATGCGTTCGCGTTTACCGAGTTCATGGCAAATCGGATGGCTATTGGTGAAGACCTGAATGTTGATGTCAGGCAACTGGCGTGCCAGATACCAGCAAGTTGAACTGGCGTCTAAGGCTATCACCATCCCTTCTTCAATCCACGCGAGCGCCTCGCGCGCGATATCTGCTTTATGCGCATAATGGCTTTTCAGCCTGATGTGAAAGGGATCGCCACTGTCTTGATTTTGACGGTGGATATATTTAGCGCGTCCATGATTGCGCAGAATTTTACCCTGCGTCTGTAATTCATTGAGATCGCGACGAATGGTTTCTTTACTGACCTTTAGCTGTTCAGAGAGAGCTTCCGTGGTCAGGCTGGTATGGTTCAGCAGCAGGTCGACTATCGCTTGCTGGCGTGCCGCTTTCATATTTTTCACCCCATCATTCGATAACCGCCCGCGTCATGCGGGCGTACCGGTATGAGATTACGGTGTTACCCCTTTTTTTAAAAGAATATTCCCGTACTTCGCTCGTTCGCCTGTGATAACGATCGCAAAGGCTTTTTGCGCCCGTTCATAAAACGCAAAACGATTGATGCGGATGATGTCAGGACACGGGGCTTGTAGTGAAAGCGCATTACGGTAACGTTGTTCTACTTCAGGATCGAGAGTGTCACCTTCTACCGCCGCCATCATCACCAGCGGCGGTGCATAACTGTCCAGTTCAAATAACGGGATAATCGCCTGGAGCAAGTCGCTCACCAACAGGCCATCAGCGCGGATCACCTGCGGTCCCATCGAATGGGCGGGAAAGTGAGCATCGGAAAAAATAATTTCATCTCCATGTCCCATCTCTGCCAGCACTTTCAATAGTTCGGGAGAAATTAACGGCGAAATTGTTTTCAGCATTTCACACTTCCTCTATAAATTCAGGTTCAGTTTGCGGGTAGAAATAACGGTACTGATAATGAATCTGTGCGCGGGCTTCTTCCGGGCTGTTAAATTCCCCTACGCCATACCAACCGAACAGCGCAGCTCCTGCGACGGTCGTTTCGGCGTCGTCGAGAACTTTTACCGGAATATCAAGCATATTGGCTTTAATCTGATTCCACAATGTGTTGCGACTTCCTCCACCGACTAACAATAATTCAGAGGCCTTAAAGTGCCCGATTTTTTCCAGCATCTGTAGATTGCGCTGTAATTGCGCAGTTAACCCTTCCAGCGCCGCGCGATAGAAATGCCCCCGCGTGGTATTAAGCGTCACTCCTTGCCAGCCAGCGTTCTGACACGACAATAAATCACACTGCATTTTTACGCCATCCGCGCCAGGCGCGATCAGACGAGCTTCTTCAATCAACATTTGCCAGGGTGTTTCAGCCGTCCAGAACAGTTTTCTCACCCATTCCAGCACGCCGGATGCCAGCCATTGCATACCTGGGTTATACAACCCTGCCTGGCTATCCAGTTCGCAGGTGGAACCGGCGTACTGACTTAACAGCGAAGTATCAACCTGGGCGCTACGGACCATTAAAATTTCCCATGTACCGGAAGAGAGCACGGGTTCATTTTGGTCGGCACCAGCGCCAAAAAGGGCGGACTGGGTATCGTGACCTGCGGAAATCACCGGTATGCCAACGGGTAAGCCGAGCATTGCTGCGGCGCTGTTCTGTAGCGTACCAATCTGTTCACCCGCTTCCACCAGACGAGGGAAGAGTCGGCGTGGAATACCGGTGGCTTGTAAAATTTGCGGACTGAAATCGCGTTGCTGGATATCCAGCATCTGGCTGGTTCCGGCCATCGTGATATCAGTAGTGAATTCGCCGGTTAAACGGTGGTTAATCAGCGACGAAATAAAGAGCCAGGCGTGCGCGCGTTCCAGCAGTTGTGGATGATTTTCTTTCAACCACACCAACTTATATAACGTATTGAAACTAAAGGCTCCGACGCCAGAAATAGCCTGCAACCGCTGTGCGGAGATTAACCGTTCAATATTGTCCATAACCGCTGCTGTTCGCGGACATTTCCAGCTAATGATCGGATAGAGCAGATTACCTTGCTTATCTACCAGAGCGCCATCCACACCAAAGGTGGTGACGGCGATACCGCGGATGTGGCATTCAGCCAGTTCACTATTGATTTGCCGACAGCAATCAGCAAAGCGTTGCAAAATGGCGTCTAAAGACCACTGGTGCCAGGTGTTGTTTTCCATCGCGATATCGCTGGCATTAGGCGTTGAGGCGCGGGCAACAATTTTGCCCTGCCGATTAACCGCGATGGCCCTGACATTGGTCGCGCCACAGTCGAGTACCAGGATAACTTCTTGTTTCATAATCGCTCCTGCAATATAGCCGGATAACATTGCTTATCCGGCTAACCACTCTTGCTTGTTCAGGCCCGGTAGCCGGAGCGACCGGGCATCACATCAGGGAGTAATGTATTAACGCTTGTACAACGGACCGTAGTTCTGGCAAGCGCGGTAATCCTGGCCTTCAATATCCATGCCGTGCGCGGCCCAGGCAGAAGGACGATACACTTTGGTCTCTTCAACGTTGTGCATACATACCGGGATACGCAGCATGGAGGCGAGAGTGATAAAGTCTGCGCCAACGTGGCCGATGGTCAGAACCCCATGGTTAGCGCCCCAGTTCGCCATTACCGAGTACACATCCGTAAACGGCCCTTTACCGGTGAGGCGCGGTGCAAACCAGGTGGTTGGCCAGGTTGAGTTGGTGCGTTTGTTGAGGATGTCATGCACATCCTTCGGCAATTCCACGCTCCAGCCTTCCGCGATTTGCAGTACCGGTCCCAGGCCTTTGATGATGTTGACACGAGTCATGGTGAACGGGACGCCGCCTTCGGTAAGGAAGCGGGAAGAGTAACCGCCGCCACGGAAGTATTCGTGGATCGCCGGGCACCATTCGGTAGCGGCGAGGCAAGCGTCAGCCTCTTGCTGAGAGATTTCCCAGTGTGGCTTCATCGTCGGGTTACCTTCGCTGTCGCGTTGTTTACAGGAACCGTCCAGCGCAGCAGAACCTGAGTTGATCAAATGGATGATGCCGTGTTCTGCCAGTCCATCGAGTTTATGCCCCGTTACACGCTCAATTGCTTCTGGTGACCAGTAGGTACGCACATCGGCAAATACCTGAGCGGTGCCGGTGAGCTGGTGACCCATTAGCATTGCCACGCCGTTAAGACTGTCGTTTTCGGTCGCCACGACAAAGGGTTCGCGCACGCCATTCCAGTCAAATGAACTGTTGAGGATCGCTTCGGCGGTGTCACCATTGGGATATTGATCGGTCCAGTGACGTTGCCCCTGGAAGCCCGCAGCGATGGCGTTGTAGCCAAGTGATTCTTCCACGCGACCAATATCGGCCAGTTTGCTGTTGCCTTGCATCATGTCGCGGATACACATCGCCATCAGTAAACTTTCGCGCAGAACTGCGCGGCTTTGCTCGGCATTGCGTTGATACTGTTTGTTATTTTCATCTTCGCCATAGCGGAAGTTTTTATCAGCCCAGGCCAGTGCCATTTCCAGTTCGGCTTCGTCGTAAATCTTCTGATCAATACGGCGACGCAGTTCGGTCATATCCACCGCCTGGACTTTCATTCCCAGCCAGGATTCAAAGAAGTTGTGATCAACAATAGAACCGGCGATACCCATCGAAACGCCGCCCAGCGACAGATAGCTTTTACCTTTCATGCTGGCGACGGCCAAACCGGCGCGGGCAAAGCGCAGCAGTTTTTCTTCAACATCGGCAGGAATCGATGTGTCATCGGCATCCTGAACGTCATGACCGTAAATGGAGAATGCCGGGATGCCTTTCTGGCTGTGAGCTGCCAGAGCCGCTGCCAGGTAAACAGCGCCGGGACGTTCAGTGCCGTTAAAGCCCCAAATGGCTTTCGGGCGGGTTGGATCCATGTCGATGGTTTCACTGCCATAGCACCAGCAAGGCGTTACCGTAATGGTGAGGCCTACATTCTGGCTGCTGAATTTTTCTTCGCAAGCAGCGGCTTCAGCCATACCCGCGATACAGGTATCGGAAATGACACACTCGACGGCAGCTCCGCAGGCATGGCGCAGTTTCTCGGTCAGCAGTGCGGCCGTAGCTTTCGCCATATTCATTGTTTGTTCTTCAAGCGACTCACGAACACCCATGCGACGACCGTCAATAACCGGGCGGATACCAATTTTCGGTAAGCTGATTTTTTTCATTACAGATTCCTCACTTTATTCGGAAAATATGTTCAGTTAGTTGCCGTTTGAGAACGGAAACGGGCAAAGATAAAGATGACCGCGAAGCAGAGTGCGGGGATCAGTTCAGCAGTGGGGATGTTGCCCGCCGCGTCACTGACAAAACCCATGACCGGAGTGACAATACCGCCGCCAATGATGGTCATAACGATGAAGGACGAACCGTATTTGGTGTCCTGGCCGAGATTCTTAATGCCCAGCGAGAAGATTGTTGGGTACTGAATCGACATAAAGGCGCTGCATAAAGTCAGGGCTATTAAGCCCACATGACCGCCAGCGAAGGCTGAGATCAGGCACAGTGCCATAGCGATTAATGCGTAGGCGGCCAGGACTTTGTGTGGTGCGAAGCGACTGATGAGCCAGGTACCGGTGAAACGACCAATAAAGAAGCACACCATGGTTCCGGTTAAATAGTTAGCGGCAAAGCCTGCAGTCATACCTGGAATTTCTTCTACAGCGTAGCGAATCAAATAGCTCCAGCAGGCCGTTTGTGCGCCAACGTAGCAGAATTGCGCTAATACTGCCCAGCGCCAGTGGCGAATACGCGCCAGGCGAGAAAGCGATGCGGAGAACGATCCTTGTTTGGCGTCACTGTGATTATCACTCTGCAATGCCGGGAATTTCGTCAGCATGATCAGCAGGGCGACCAGTAACACGATAGCCACGATGATCATATAAGGTGTCTGTACCGATAATACCAGGCTGTGTTTATACGCACTCAATTGCTCTGGAGACATTTTATCGAGAACGTCTTGCGATTGATGTGGCACGTTAGACAAAATAAGACTTTGCCCAAAGACAACCGCGATAATTGCGCCAAATGAGTTAAATGTTTGCGCAAGATTTAAGCGGAAGTGACCACTGCTTTCCGGCCCTAATACCGTAACAAAAGGGTTTGCGGCAGTTTCCAGACAACCTAATCCGGCTGCAATAATAAATAGGCCAACTAAAAATAAGGTGTAGTTCATTATTTCTGCGGCGGGCCAGAATAATGCAGCACCCAAGGCATATAAAAATAACCCGGTAATAATTCCTGCTTTATAACTGAGTTTTTTCATCAATATCCCAGCAGGAATTGGGATAATGAAATAACCAAAGTAAAAGGCCGATTGGATCAGGCCAGCCTGGAAATTTGTCAGCGTAAAAGCCTGCTGGAATTGAGGTAATAAAATGTCGTTAAGGTTATTGGCTACCGCCCAAAGAAAAAACAGTGAGCACAGCAGCGCGAATGGAATAATGTAACTTCTGCTTTTCCCTGCATCTTTATCTACCGCACGGTAACTCTGCGTTTGTATTGATGTGTTTCCCATAGCATCCTCTTAGGTTCAGAAGCTTAAGCACGTAATCGGTTATGTTTTCAAAAGTGCAAAACCAGCGAGTTCGGGCTTCATATCAGTGAATATTTGCCTGTCTGAAATGAACTCATGGATTCATTTTCAAATAAAAAACGCTCTGTAATATGACGGCGGTCACACTTATTAGCTGGAAGGTGACTTTATGTGACTACCATCACTTTAATAATCGAAATTTCATGCCCGTTTCAGAAAATAAATCATAAAAAACACAAATCAGATGACCGTATTAATTGTTTGTGCCGAAAACGGTCATTCCGGGCTTGGAGGAATAGAAAATGACCGTTTTGATAAATATTTTTAAGAGCGGTCATTTTTAATGGGGTTATAAAAAGAGAACTTGCAGTTATTTACTGTGATTAGTTGAACCAGGTCACAAAATATAAGCTTGTGAATTTCTTTCTGGTTAATCAGGAAGAAGATGGTGGGTAATTAAACGGCTAATTCAATAGTGTGAAAGGAACAACATTATTGCCCTGTTTTGAATCAGAGAGAGGTAGCTAATGGAACGAAATAAACTTGCTCGTCAGATTATTGACACTTGCCTGGAAATGACCCGCCTGGGACTGAACCAGGGGACAGCGGGGAACGTCAGTGTACGTTATCAGGATGGGATGCTGATTACGCCTACAGGCATTCCATATGAAAAACTGACGGAGTCGCATATTGTCTTTATTGATGGCAACGGTAAACATGAGGAAGGAAAGCTCCCCTCAAGCGAATGGCGTTTCCATATGGCGGCCTATCAAAGCAGACCGGATGCCAACGCGGTTGTTCACAATCATGCCGTTCATTGCACAGCAGTTTCCATTCTTAACCGACCGATCCCCGCTATTCACTACATGATTGCGGCGGCTGGCGGTAATTCTATTCCTTGCGCGCCTTATGCGACCTTTGGAACACGCGAACTTTCTGAACATGTTGCGCTGGCTCTCAAAAATCGTAAGGCAACTTTGTTACAACATCATGGGCTTATCGCTTGTGAGGTGAATCTGGAAAAAGCGTTATGGCTGGCGCATGAAGTTGAAGTGCTGGCGCAACTTTACCTGACGACCCTGGCGATTACGGACCCGGTGCCAGTGCTGAGCGATGAAGAAATTGCCGTAGTGCTGGAGAAATTCAAAACCTATGGGTTACGGATTGAAGAGTAATTTCGTAAAGCAACAAGGAGTAGGATGATGGCTAACAGAATGATTCTGAACGAAACGGCATGGTTTGGTCGGGGCGCTGTTGGGGCTTTAACCGATGAGGTGAAACGCCGTGGTTATCAGAAGGCGCTGATCGTCACCGATAAAACGCTGGTGCAATGCGGCGTGGTGGCGAAAGTGACCCATAAGATGGATGCTGCAGGGCTGGCATGGGCGATTTACGACGGCGTAGTGCCCAACCCAACAATTACTGTCGTCAAAGAAGGGCTCGGTGTATTCCAGAATAGCGGCGCGGATTACCTGATCGCTATTGGTGGTGGTTCTCCACAGGATACTTGTAAAGCGATTGGCATTATCAGCAACAACCCAGAGTTTGCCGATGTGCGTAGCCTGGAAGGACTTTCCCCGACCAATAAACCCAGTGTACCGATTCTGGCAATCCCCACCACAGCAGGCACTGCGGCAGAAGTGACCATTAACTACGTGATCACTGACGAAGAAAAACGGCGCAAGTTTGTTTGCGTTGATCCGCATGATATCCCGCAGGTGGCGTTTATTGACGCTGATATGATGGATGGTATGCCTCCAGCGCTGAAAGCTGCGACGGGTGTCGATGCGCTCACTCATGCGATTGAGGGGTATATTACCCGTGGCGCGTGGGCGCTAACTGATGCGCTGCACATTAAAGCGATTGAAATCATTGCTGGGGCGCTGCGAGGATCGGTTGCTGGTGAAAAGGATGCCGGAGAAGAAATGGCGCTCGGGCAGTATGTTGCGGGTATGGGCTTCTCGAATGTTGGGTTAGGGTTGGTGCATGGTATGGCGCATCCACTGGGCGCGTTTTACAACACTCCACACGGTGTTGCGAACGCCATCCTGTTACCGCATGTCATGCGCTATAACGCTGACTTTACCGGTGAGAAGTACCGCGATATCGCGCGCGTTATGGGCGTGAAAGTGGAAGGTATGAGCCTGGAAGAGGCGCGTAATGCCGCTGTTGAAGCGGTGTTTGCTCTCAACCGTGATGTCGGTATTCCGCCACATTTGCGTGATGTTGGGGTACGCAAGGAAGACATTCCGGCACTGGCGCAGGCGGCACTGGATGATGTTTGTACCGGTGGCAACCCGCGTGAAGCAACGCTTGAGGATATTGTAGAGCTTTACCATACCGCCTGGTAAATGCGCTGATGTGATAATGCCGGATACGACGTTTGCGGCGTATCCGGCTCGCCGTTACCGTACCAATCGCAATTGCTGTAAATTGCCATCGATATGCAAATCGGTTTGTAAGCGGGCAATATCGCGGCACAGAAACGCCATCTCTTTATGGGTTTCTAATTTTTTGCGCCACTTTTCGGCAACCGCATCCAGATTCTCATATATCCCTTCCAGACTCTGAAACTCGACCAGCAGCTGCGTGGCGCTTTTTGGTCCGATTCCCGCAACACCCGGTACCTTTGAACTGCTGATCCCCGCAAGTCCCCAGTAATCGGGCAACTGCTGCGGTTGAACGCCAAATTCTTTATCGATAAATGGCGCATCCAGCCAACGTTTCTGGAAGTAATCACGAATACGTAATGTCGGTGAAAGTAACTGACAGTAGCCTTTATCTGTCGAAACAATCGTTGCCTGATGCCCGGCCTGTGTCACTTTGACCGCCAGCGTGGCGGCTAAGTCATCGGCTTCGTTGCCGCTGGTTGACCAGCACGGGACGCCGCGTTGCTCAAAGGCGGCGCGTAATGCAGGCATCTCGTCGTGCAACTCTTCCGGCATTGGCGGTCGACCCGCTTTGTAATCTGGTAAACGCTGATGACGCCAGCCGCTACTGCGGTTTTCATCATCAAAAACGGCGACAGCGTGGGTTGGCTGGCTGTGCATAATGAGCTGATCGAGCGCGTGCTGGCAGGTTTCGACACAGGGCGAACCCTGAACGGCATGAATGCGACGAATAAGATTCAGTGCATCGACAATAAGCAAATGAACAGCCACGATAACCCCCTTAAAGATCAGGCGATAAGGGTAACATTCGATACTGGAACAGGCTATGGCTGGATGAGAAATCGGGAAGAGGCCTCGCAAAACGAGGCCTCTGGAAAGCGATTAATCGCAGGCAACGATCTTCATTGCCAGGCCGCCGCGAGAGGTTTCGCGGTACTTGGCGTTCATATCTTTACCTGTTTCGTACATGGTTTCGATAACTTTATCGAGGCAGACGCGCGGCTCGCTGGTACGGCGCAGCGCCATACGTGCGGCGTTCACCGCTTTTACTGCCGCAATGGCGTTACGCTCGATGCATGGCACCTGTACCTGTCCGGCGACCGGGTCACACGTCAGACCGAGGTTGTGCTCCATGGCGATTTCCGCCGCGATGCACACCTGCGCCGGGCTTGCACCTAACAGTTCTGCCAGACCAGCCGCCGCCATTGAGCACGCCACACCAACTTCACCCTGGCAACCCACTTCGGCACCAGAAATTGACGCGTTCATCTTATAAAGAGAACCAATGGCGCTGGCTACCAGCAGGTAACGAGCCAGTGAGTTAGCGTTCACTTCGCGGATAAACTTATCGTAGTACGCCAGTACAGCCGGGATAATCCCGCACGCACCGTTAGTCGGCGCAGTCACCACGCGACCGCCAGCAGCGTTCTCTTCGTTCACTGCCAGTGCAAACATGTTGATCCAGTCAACAACCGCCATCGGGTCAGTGGTGGTTTTATCCTGGCTGACCAGCATCCGGCGTAGTGCCGCAGCACGGCGTGGAACACGCAGTTTGCCAGGTAACACACCTTCGGTGGAAATACCGCGCTCAATACCGCCACGCATCACTTCCCAGACGTTCGCCAGGTGCTGTTCCAGCTCTTCTTTGCTGTGCAGCGCCAGCTCGTTTTTCATCATCAGGCCAGAGAGTGACAGCCCGGTTTCCTGACAATGTTTTTGCAGATCGGCTGCTGAACTGTACGGATAAGGAACTTCAACCGGTGCGCTATCCTGCTGGCCAAAATGCTCTTCATCAACGATAAAGCCACCGCCAATAGAGTAGTAAGTCTGACTGTAAACGACTTTATCACCCGCCAGCGCGGTAATGCGCATACCGTTTTCATGCAGAGAAAGGTTGTCGGCATGGAAGTTCATGCACTGATCAACCGGGAACTCCACTTCATGCTGACCGTTTGCCAGCATCAGGCGACCATGAGTATTCACATCCTGAATAAAACCAGGGATGGAATCGATATCCACGGTATCCGGCAGGTTACCCGCCAGGCCCATAATAATGGCGATATCAGTGTGGTGGCCTTTACCGGTCAGAGAGAGCGAGCCGTACACGTCAACCACCACGCGGGTCACGTCTTTAAGCAGGTTACGGGCAATCAGATCGTCGGTAAATTGTTTACCCGCTTTCATTGGTCCAACGGTATGAGAACTGGAAGGGCCAATGCCGATTTTGAAAATATCGAATACGCTAATCATAGGAAATACATCGCGTTAAAACGGAGGAAGCGCCGCCCGAAAGCGGCGCGAAAGGACTTAGCTGAACAGAGAGTAGAAGATTGCGGAGATTGCAATCAGACCCATCACGACAACGAATACGTTGCTGATGTGACCGCTGTATTTACGCATTGCCGGTACTTTCTGAATGGCGTACATCGGCATCAGGAACAGGATCATCGCGATGATTGGGCCGCCCAGGGTTTCAATCATACCCAGGATGCTCGGGTTCAGGGTGGCAACAATCCAGGTCGTTACCAGCATGAACAGTGCAGTGATACGGTTCAGCTTGTTGATTTCGATAGACTTACCTTTACCACGCAGAGATTTAATCACCATACCGTTGAAGCCTTCACGTGCGCCCAGGTAGTGGCCGAGGAAGGATTTGGTGATAGCGATAATCGCGATAATCGGAGCCATCCACGCGATAACCGGTGCGTTAAAGTGGTTAGCCAGGTAAGACAGAATCGAGATGTTCTGCTCTTTAGCCGCAGCCAGGTCTGCCGGAGTCAGGCTCAGTACGCAGCTGAAGACGAAGAACATTACGGTCAGCACCATCATGATGTGTGCGAATGCCAGGATCTTCGAGCATTTCTGTTCTGCCATATCGCCGTACTCTTCACGCTTCGCAACGGCGAAAGAAGAGATGATCGGAGAGTGGTTGAAAGAGAACACCATTACCGGAATTGCCAGCCACAGGGTCATCCACAGACCGTTTCCGGTTGCAGATGCAGTGTCCAGAGACAGCGTTTCCAGTGCTGCGCCGTTCCACTGCGGGATCAGGTACAGAGCCAGCAGCATCAGTACGCCAACAAACGGGAATACCAGAATACTCATCGCTTTAACGATCATCTGCTCACCGAAGCGAACGATGGTCATCATACCCACGATCAGGATCAGCGACAGAATCGCACGCGGCGGTGGCGTCATACCCAGCTGGTGAGACATGAAGCTTTCAACTGTATTGGTGATTGCCACGCTATAAACCAGCAGGATCGGGTAGATAGCGAAGAAGTAGAGCAGGGTAATCAGTTTACCTGCGCCAATACCAAAGTGTTCTTCTACAACCTCGGTGATGTCTTCGCCCGGGTTTTTACCAGACAGTACGAAGCGAGTCAGGCCGCGGTGAGCAAAAAACGTCATCGGGAACGCAAGGATAGCCATGATGATCAGCGGGATCATACCGCCAACACCGGCGTTGATTGGCAGGAACAGCACGCCCGCGCCGATTGCCGTGCCGTAAAGGCCCAGCATCCACATGGTGTCTGTCTTGCGCCAGGCACTACGAGAGTCTTTCGACGCAATCGTGCTGGTTTGAGTCGTTTCCATCTATTTCTCCTGGAGGAATGCAAATAATTCAGCTTTTAGCCAGTTCAGCCCGGGAAGGTGCCTGACCGTAAAAATGAAATCTGTCTATCGGCGATGGCTTAATCATTTACCGCCGTAATAATTTGAGGGCGGAAAGATACACACAAGTTATGTATCTATCAGTGATCTTGATCCCAAATACAATAATCTACTTGGAAGATAGATTATCCCAACGCTTTACTCTGTAAATCAAAAGTAAAAGAGAATTTAAGGGCAATATTTTCCCATTAAACGACATCTGACTTCTTCCGGGGCGCGCAATATATGTAGGTTGAACTGAAAAAATCAATACTTTTAGTTAATCATGGCGATAATTTCTTTTTCATAACGATAAAATACGGTTTATGAAAATAGGGAAACGTTTGCGTTGCAATATAAATTGTATGACATATTAACTGTGATGATATTTGTCGCGTGAGGGTGGTAAGAAACATTTATATAACAAATGAAATGAGTTGATGAGTAAGTGACCAAAAACGAGAAAACCCGGCAACAAACGTCACCGGGGGAGGGGAGATTACGTGCAGATTTCGTAGCAAGGGATGTAGGCTGAGCCTGGCAACTTCATACGATGCTGGGCAACAAAACCCTGTAGCAGGTCGTCCATACGACGCATAATCTCTTTATCGCCGTTGATTTTGTAAGGACCAAACTCTTCAATGGCGCGAATACCGACTTCTTTTACGTTACCCGCCACAATACCGGAGAACGCACGGCGCAGGTCGGCAGCCAGCACTTCAACAGGTTGATCCGGGTAAAGCTTCAGATTAGCCATATTCTCGTGAGACGGCTCAAACGGCATTTGCAAATCTGGTGCAATGCGCATTGACCAGTTAAAGCTGTAGGCATCGCCTGTATCACGGCGATTTTCTTTCACCAGCGGCATCGATTTTTTCATCTGACGGGCGACTTCAGCGGCGTCATCAATGATGATGCGGTAATGGCGGCGCGCGTTTTCACCCAGCGTATGCACGACAAACTCGTCCAGTACGCGGAAGTAGTCGGCGCTCTCTTTCGGGCCGGTGAGGATCAATGGTAAAACCTGATCTTTATTGGCCGGGTTCATTAAAATTCCCAGCAAATACAGCAATTCTTCTGCCGTACCCACACCGCCAGGGAAGATAATGATACCGTGAGCGATACGGACAAACGCTTCCAGACGTTTTTCGATATCCGGCATGATGATCAATTCGTTGACCAGCGGGTTAGGCGGTTCAGCGGCGATAATTGACGGCTCTGTCATACCAATAAAACGACTGTCTTTGTAACGCTGCTGCGCGTGTCCGACCGCAGCACCTTTCATCGGCGCTTCCATCGCTCCCGGACCACAGCCGGTGCAGATATTCAGCTCACGCAGGCCCAGCTGGTTTCCGACGCGACGGGCATACAAATACTCGTTTTCGTTAATTGAGTGACCGCCCCAGCAGACCACCATATTTGGCGCTTCACCCACATGCAGCGCGCGAGCGTTACGCAAGATGGAAAAGACCAGGTTAGTGATGTGGACGGAGTTGTCGAGATTCAGGTTGGGAAAACGAACGGTGTTATGGATTTGCCCGTAAACGAAGAGAATGTCTCGCAGAACCGCGAACAAGTTGGCCTGCAAAGCGCGAATAATTCGCCCATCGACAAAAGCCTCTTCCGGGGGATTAATCAGTTCCAGCTTTACGCCGCGTTCACGGCGCAGGACGTTAATATCGAAATTTTCAAAACGAGACAGCAATTCTTTGCTGTTATCGGTCAAACTACCGGAGTTCAGTACGGCAAGTGAACAGTTGCGAAACAGTTGATAGAGGTCGCTGCTGGCGGTGCGTTTAAGCATATCCACTTCCAGCTGCGACAACATATCCATGGAGCCAAGCGGGCTAATATGTGTAATCAAGAAAAACTCCTTATGGGACGAATATCGTCATTCCCTTTGATTACAATAGCCCTGCCTGATGACCTTTCACAACCTTCTGCGTGAATCCAGCACGCAAAATTGAGAAAAAATTTATTGCCGAACCAGTCTTGTGGTCGATGGGACAAAATCGCTATTACTGCGCCACGGGTTAATGTCCAGACCGCCACGACGGGTATAACGTGCGTAAACGCTCAATTTCTCTGGCTGGCAGAAGCGTAACAGGTCATTAAAGATGCGTTCCACGCACTGTTCGTGGAACTCGTTGTGATGGCGGAAAGAGACCAGGTAACGCAGCAGTTTTTCTCTGTCAATTTGGCGTCCACGATACTGAATTTGGATCGAACCCCAATCTGGTTGATGGGTGATCAGGCAGTTTGATTTCAGCAGGTGGCTGACAAGCGTCTCTTCCACTACTTTTTCACCACTGGTGGCATTCTCCAGATAGTCAGTAGTGAATTCATAGTTATCGATAGTGATATCCTGGTCATCAATGCAAGTGCCATTAAAATGACCTATCGGCTGGCCTTCCAGTTCATCAAGACGATATAACGCCACGCTAATCTTACCCTGAGCGCAAGTGCTTAAGTCGCGCTCCAGCGTCTGGCGCACCTCATCCCAGTTATTAAAACGCGTCTGGTTAAAACTGTTGAGATAGAGCTTAAAACTCTTCGACTCAATCAGATTTACGCTGGTGTAATCAAGTTCAACATGACCGACAGCGACCTGCGGCAAACCTTTCGCATTCAGCCAGGAAAGTTCATACAGCGTCCAGATATCCGTACCGTGAAAAGGCAGGTTATCCGCTTTCAGACCCAGCGGGTCGCGATTCAGGCTGCGTGGAACGCCTTGCAGTAGGCTGGCGTCATAGGTATCCCGGTAATCGGTTGATTTTCCAAGAGTCAGGCCCGCAAGTGCCTGATGGTTTGCATAAGAAGACATGTTTCACCGTCATAAACCAGATAAACTAAACGACAAGTGTATCTGGTTTAAGTGAAGAGAGAAATTAGTGGACGATTTGACCGCACAAGCCCTGAAAGATTTTACTGCACGCTACTGCGATGCGTGGCATGAAGAGCATAAAAACTGGCCGTTAAGTGAGGAACTGTACGGCGTTCCTTCACCGTGCATTATTTCAACTACTGAAGATGCCGTATACTGGCAACCCCAGCCGTTTACCGGGGAACAAAATGTAAACGCGGTTGAACGCGCTTTTGATATTGTGATACAACCCACAATTCATACCTTTTATACGACTCAGTTTGCCGGGGATATGCACGCGCAGTTTGGCGATATCAAACTGACATTGCTGCAAACCTGGAGTGAAGACGACTTCCGTCGGGTGCAGGAAAATCTGATTGGTCATCTGGTGACTCAGAAAAGGCTAAAACTGCCGCCCACGCTATTTATCGCGACGCTGGAAGAAGAGTTAGAGGTCATCTCGGTGTGTAATCTCTCCGGTGAAGTGTGCAAAGAGACGCTGGGAACACGTAAACGGACGCATTTAGCCTCAAATCTTGCGGAATTCCTTAATCAACTTAAGCCTCTTCTGTAATCCAAATACCCCATCTGGTTGTGAGAGATCTCTTACAGACTCTGTAGGAGATCGCCAGGAAATAAGCGAATACTTAAAAAGATAAGAATCGTTATTTTCATTTAAAATCAAAATGTTGATTGTTAATTCTTAACTTTCATATGAAATTTTCCTTAAGGCATTGTCTGTAAGCGCCTTGTAAGACTTCGCGAAAAAGACGATTCTATCTTCGTCGACAGGGAGTCAGACAACGAAGTGAACATCAGGATGATGACACTTCTGCAGGACACACCAGGATGGTGTTTCAGGGAAAGGCTTCTGGATGAAGCGAAGAGGATGACGCAGGACGCGTTAAAGGACACCTCCAGGATGGAGAATGAGAACCGGTCAGGATGATTCGGTGGGTCAGGAAGGCCAGGGACACTTCAGGATGAAGTATCACATCGGGGTGGTGTGAGCAGGAAGCAATAGTTCAGGATGAACGATTGGCCGCAAGGCCAGAGGAAAAGTTGTCAAGGATGAGCAGGGAGCAACAAAAGTAGCTGGAATGCTGCGAAACGAACCGGGAGCGCTGTGAATACAGTGCTCCCTTTTTTTATTCCTGCTATCCTTCGCGGCAGTTTTTCTTATTGAGGTTGCTTTATGACCACTCATGACCGCGTTCGTCTCCAGTTGCAGACGCTTGAAGCGTTACTGCGTGAACATCAGCACTGGCGAAACGATGAACCCCAGCCGCATCAATTTAATAGTACCCAACCGTTCTTTATGGACACCATGGAACCACTGGAGTGGTTGCAGTGGGTGCTGATCCCGCGAATGCACGATTTGTTAAATAACAACCAGCCGTTACCGGGCGCTTTTGCCGTTGCTCCCTATTATGAAATGGCGCTGGCGACGGACCATCCGCAACGCGCGCTTATTCTGGCTGAGTTGGAAAAACTGGATGCTCTTTTTGCGGATGATGCGAGCTAATGCTGGAAATACTCTATCAGGATGAATGGCTGGTTGCGGTAAATAAACCCTCCGGCTGGCTGGTTCACCGCAGCTGGCTGGATCGCGACGAGAAAGTAGTGGTCATGCAAACCGTGCGTGACCAGATAGGCCAGCATGTTTTTACTGCTCATCGTCTGGACCGACCCACTTCTGGTGTGTTGTTGATGGGATTATCCAGCGAGGCCGGACGGCTGCTGGCACAACAGTTTGAACAGCACCAAATCCAGAAACGTTACCATGCGATTGTGCGCGGCTGGTTGATGGAAGAAGCGGTGCTGGATTATCCACTGGTGGAAGAACTGGACAAAATCGCTGATAAATTTGCCCGCGAAGATAAAGGCCCGCAGCCAGCAGTGACGCATTATCGCGGTCTGGCGACCGTAGAAATGCCGGTAGCGACCGGACGTTACCCGACCACGCGCTACGGCCTGGTGGAACTGGAGCCGAAAACCGGACGCAAACATCAGCTTCGCCGACATCTTGCCCATTTGCGTCATCCGATTATTGGCGATAGCAAACATGGCGATTTACGCCAGAATCGCAGCGGTGCTGAGCATTTTGGCCTTCAGCGCTTAATGCTGCATGCCAGTCAGTTGTCATTGACGCATCCTTTTACTGGCGAGCCGCTGACTATTCACGCGGGCCTGGACGACACCTGGATGCAGGCGTTATCACAATTTGGCTGGCGCGGTCTGCTTCCTGAAAATGAAAGGGTTGAGTTCAGTGCGCCATCGGGTCAGGATGGAGAGATAAGTTCCTAATCCAGGGAGAAAACGGTATGGCGGAAATTGGTATTTTTGTCGGCACCATGTACGGAAATTCGCTGTTAGTGGCGGAAGAAGCAGAAGCAATTCTGACCGCACAGGGCCACAAAGCAACGGTATTTGAAGATCCTGAATTAAGCGACTGGCTGCCCTATCAGGATAAGTATGTTCTGGTGGTTACGTCCACGACCGGGCAGGGCGACCTTCCTGATAGCATTGTGCCGCTCTTTCAGGGAATCAAAGATAGTCTGGGCTTCCAGCCGAATCTGCGTTATGGCGTGATTGCGCTCGGCGACAGCAGTTATGTAAATTTCTGCAATGGCGGCAAACAGTTCGATGCCTTGTTGCAGGAACAGAGCGCTCAGCGGGTTGGCGAAATGCTGTTGATTGACGCCAGTGAGAACCCGGAACCGGAAACGGAATCAAATCTGTGGGTCGAACAGTGGGGCACGCTGTTGTCCTGATATGTTCAGCGAGCGGTAAATGTCGTTTTAGCGGTGCTGAATCGAATCTTTTCAGGCAAATGCCAGTAAAAACTGCTTCATAGCGCGGATTTTTACTGGCGTTTGCCTGGAGTCAAGCGATCCATTTCATACTCTTCTTTATTTCTTCGTTTTAACCCTTCCTTTCTTGTTCTTGTTTTCATTTCCGTGAAGTGGATTCCACCGTCCAGGGCTAATGCCAAAATCGGGCCTCATTGAACGCATTAATGTTGTGTTGTTGCACGGTGAGCCGCTATGGCGCGCTTTTTATACTGCTATTGCCAGATATAAACACGCGCCGTATTCGGCGAACGACCTATAAAAACGGCAAAAAACACCCTACGTCACCTCTGATTTCCTGGCGATGTCGCAGTCCAGAGTGAGCGTGGCTAACGCGAATTTTCAGGAGTGCAACAATGAGTTCTTTAAGTCAGGCTGCGAGCAGTGTGGAAAAACGCACGAATGCTCGTTACTGGATAGTGGTGATGTTGTTTATCGTCACATCCTTCAACTACGGCGACCGCGCTACGCTTTCTATTGCCGGTTCGGAAATGGCCAAAGATATCGGCCTTGATCCCGTGGGAATGGGCTATGTGTTCTCTGCCTTCTCATGGGCTTATGTTATCGGGCAGATCCCTGGTGGTTGGTTGCTGGATCGTTTTGGTTCAAAACGCGTCTACTTCTGGTCGATCTTTATCTGGTCGATGTTTACCTTGCTGCAAGGCTTCGTCGATATCTTTAGTGGATTCGGCATTATCGTTGCCCTGTTTACGCTGCGCTTCCTGGTCGGGCTTGCTGAAGCGCCATCTTTCCCCGGCAATAGTCGCATTGTTGCGGCCTGGTTTCCGGCGCAGGAAAGGGGAACGGCGGTGTCGATTTTTAACTCCGCTCAATACTTCGCAACGGTGATCTTCGCGCCGATTATGGGCTGGCTGACGCATGAAGTGGGCTGGTCACACGTCTTTTTCTTTATGGGCGGTCTGGGCATTGTCATCAGCTTTATCTGGTTGAAAGTCATCCACGAGCCAAATCAACATCCGGGTGTAAATCAGAAAGAGCTGGAGTACATCGCCGCGGGTGGCGCGCTGATCAATATGGATCAGCAAAACACCAAAGTTAAAGTGCCGTTCAGCGTGAAGTGGGGGCAGATCAAACAGCTGCTCGGGTCACGGATGATGATCGGCGTTTATATCGGTCAGTACTGTATCAACGCCCTGACTTACTTTTTCATTACCTGGTTTCCGGTTTATCTGGTGCAGGCGCGTGGGATGTCGATTCTGAAAGCGGGATTTGTGGCTTCCGTTCCGGCGGTTTGCGGTTTTATCGGCGGTGTGCTGGGTGGGATTATTTCCGACTGGCTGATGCGCCGCACGGGATCGCTGAACATTGCGCGTAAAACACCGATCGTAATGGGCATGTTGCTGTCGATGGTGATGGTGTTCTGCAACTACGTCAACGTTGAGTGGATGATCATCGGCTTTATGGCGCTGGCCTTCTTCGGTAAGGGCATCGGGGCGCTGGGTTGGGCAGTAATGGCAGATACCGCGCCAAAAGAGATCAGCGGTCTTTCCGGTGGCCTGTTCAACATGTTCGGTAACATTTCTGGCATCGTCACGCCAATCGCAATTGGTTATATCGTTGGCACGACTGGCTCCTTTAATGGGGCGCTCATTTATGTTGGTGTTCATGCCTTAATCGCGGTACTGAGCTACCTGGTGCTGGTGGGCGATATCAAGCGTATCGAGCTGAAACCTGTCGCGGGGCAATAAGATGACGACACAATCCAGTCCTGTTATTACTGATATGAAAGTCATTCCGGTCGCCGGGCACGACAGCATGTTGCTTAATATTGGTGGGGCGCATAACGCATATTTCACCCGCAATATTGTGCTACTCACCGATAACGCCGGGCATACCGGCATTGGTGAAGCGCCAGGCGGAGAGGTGATTTATCAGACATTGGTCGATGCTATTCCGATGGTGCTGGGCCAGGAAGTTGCGCGCCTGAATAAAGTGGTTCAGCAGGTGCATAAAGGTAATCAGCCAGCCGATTTTGATACCTTCGGCAAAGGTGCCTGGACTTTTGAATTGCGCGTTAATGCCGTGGCGGCGCTGGAAGCCGCCTTGCTTGACCTGCTAGGTAAGGCGCTGAATGTTCCGGTCTGCGAACTGTTAGGGCCAGGCAAGCAACGCGATGCTATCACCGTCCTCGGTTATCTGTTTTATATCGGTGATCGGACTAAAACCGATCTTCCTTATCTGGAAAATACACCGGGCAACCATGAGTGGTATCAGTTGCGACATCAGAAAGCGATGAACAGCGAAGCCGTTGTGCGTCTGGCGGAAGCCTCACAGGATCGCTATGGCTTTAAAGATTTCAAACTTAAGGGCGGGGTGTTACCTGGCGAGCAAGAAATCGACACTGTTCGTGTATTGAAGAAAAGCTTCCCGGATGCGCGGATTACCGTTGATCCCAACGGTGCCTGGCTGCTTGATGAAGCCATTTCTTTGTGCAAAGGGCTGAATGATGTTCTTACCTATGCCGAAGATCCATGCGGCGCAGAACAGGGCTTCTCCGGACGTGAAGTGATGGCGGAGTTTCGGCGGGCGACCGGCTTGCCCGTCGCGACTAACATGATCGCCACCAACTGGCGCGAAATGGGTCATGCGGTGATGCTCAATGCGGTAGATATTCCACTTGCCGATCCGCACTTCTGGACGCTTTCCGGTGCAGTCCGTGTGGCGCAGCTTTGCGACGACTGGGGGCTGACCTGGGGCTGCCATTCTAATAACCATTTCGATATCTCTCTGGCGATGTTTACCCATGTGGGCGCGGCGGCACCGGGTAATCCTACCGCTATCGATACCCACTGGATTTGGCAGGAGGGCGACTGTCGCCTGACCCAAAATCCGCTGGAGATTAAAAACGGAAAAATTGCCGTTCCTGATGCGCCCGGTCTGGGCGTGGAACTGGACTGGGAACAGGTACAAAAGGCACATGAGGCCTATAAACGTCTGCCTGGCGGTGCGCGTAACGACGCAGGTCCGATGCAGTACCTGATCCCCGGCTGGACCTTTGACCGTAAACGTCCCGTTTTCGGCCGTCATTGATTCTGAAAAAGGACATAAATATGAGTTCTCAATTTACGACGCCTGTTGTTACTGAAATGCAGGTCATCCCGGTGGCGGGCCATGACAGTATGCTGATGAATCTGAGTGGTGCACACGCACCGTTCTTCACGCGTAATATTGTGATTATCAAAGATAATTCTGGTCACACTGGCGTAGGGGAAATTCCCGGCGGCGAGAAAATCCGTAAAACGCTGGAAGATGCGATTCCGCTGGTAGTGGGTAAAACGCTGGGTGAATACAAAAACGTTCTGACGCTGGTGCGTAATACTTTTGCCGATCGTGATGCTGGTGGGCGCGGTTTGCAGACATTTGATTTGCGTACCACTATTCATGTAGTTACCGGGATAGAAGCGGCAATGCTGGATCTGCTGGGGCAGCATCTGGGGGTAAACGTGGCATCGCTGCTGGGCGATGGTCAACAGCGTAGCGAAGTCGAAATGCTCGGTTATCTGTTCTTCGTCGGTAATCGCAAAGCCACACCTCTGCCGTATCAAAGCCAGCCGGATGACTCATGCGACTGGTATCGCCTGCGTCATGAAGAAGCGATGACGCCGGATGCGGTGGTGCGCCTGGCGGAAGCGGCGTATGAAAAATATGGCTTCAACGATTTCAAACTGAAAGGCGGTGTACTGGCCGGGGAAGAAGAGGCCGAGTCTATTGTGGCACTGGCGCAACGCTTCCCGCAGGCGCGTATTACGCTCGATCCTAACGGTGCCTGGTCGCTGAACGAAGCGATTAAAATTGGTAAATACCTGAAAGGTTCGCTGGCTTATGCAGAAGATCCGTGTGGTGCGGAGCAAGGTTTCTCCGGGCGTGAAGTGATGGCAGAGTTCCGTCGCGCGACTGGCCTGCCGACTGCAACCAATATGATCGCCACCGACTGGCGGCAGATGGGCCATACGCTCTCGTTACAATCCGTTGATATCCCGCTGGCGGATCCGCATTTCTGGACGATGCAAGGTTCGGTACGTGTGGCGCAAATGTGCCATGAATTTGGCCTGATCTGGGGTTCACACTCTAACAACCACTTCGATATTTCCCTGGCGATGTTTACCCATGTTGCCGCCGCTGCACCGGGTAAAATTACTGCTATTGATACGCACTGGATTTGGCAGGAAGGCAATCAGCGCCTGACCAAAGAACCGTTTGAGATCAAAGGCGGGCTGGTACAAGTGCCAGAAAAACCGGGGCTGGGTGTAGAAATCGATATGGATCAGGTGATGAAAGCGCACGAGCTGTATCAGAAACATGGGCTTGGTGCGCGTGACGATGCGATGGGAATGCAGTACCTGATTCCTGGCTGGACGTTCGATAACAAGCGCCCGTGCATGGTGCGTTAAGACAGAAAACCAAAACCGGCTCTATCTGGAGCCGGTTTGAGACTGATGCCAAACGCAAAATTGCCTGTTGCGCTACGTATCAGGCCTACATGATTTTTTTAATTCATTGAATTTAATTGGTTTTGTAGGCCGGATAAAGCGTTAACGCCGCATCCGGCATAAACACAGACACTTTGTCACCAATCTGAAACCTGCTTCATAAAAAGCCGATTGCTACTCGACAAGACGTCCATTACCCGAGAATTTTGCTGGCTTCGCGCGCGACATTATCCATCTCGTCCAACAGTTCCAGCAGCTCCGGCTCCAAATCTTCTTCTTTAGTACCGCTACGTAGCTGTTGTTCGATCAGTTGGCAGAGATTCTTCATACGCGGCACACCGCTATAGCCGCAACTGCCATGCAGTTTATGAATCAAATCAACCAGGCCTTCCGGGTTTTCTCCAACCAGCTGTTCCTCAACTTTGTTGCGAACTTCAGGCAGGAAATCGAGTAACATTTGCAGCATATCGCGCGCTAAATCGGTTTTTCCTGCTGCCTGGCGTAGTGCCAGTTGCCAGTCGAGGGTCGCATTCGGGTTCACCACAATTTCGTTGACTTCGGGCGTCACGACGCGAGAGGAAATACCGCTGCCAGGCTTGTAGCGCAACAGCAAATTATGCAATCGCTCTTCTTCAATCGGTTTCGCCAGATAATCGCTCATCCCTGCGCCAAGCAGCTTCTCTTTTTGCCCGGCCATTGCATGCGCCGTTACCGCGATAACCGGCGTTTGTTGCTGATGGGGGAGCTGGTGGATGAGCTCGCAGGCCCGAATGCCATCCATGTCAGGCATTTGAATATCCATTAAGATCAAATCGAACGGCATCTGTTTCGCCCGTTCAACCGCCTGATGCCCGCTATCGCAAAGTTCCACATGTTGCACCATATCTTCCAGCAATGCGCCGATAAGTTTCAGGTTAGCGGGGTTGTCATCAACCGCCATGACTGTCATTGCCAGCTTACTTTCATCGGTTACAGGCAAAAGCGTGTTTTGTTTGTGATGACAAAATTCCGTCAGGGCAGGCAACAGGCGCGTAGGTGTTAATGGTTTCAGCAGACACGCGCCGATACCATCTTGCTTGAGTTTTTCAGCATTGACTTGTGCATGGCAAGGAAGTGCCAGCATCAGGAAATCGGTCATCGATACCGCTTTCGCTAATCGCTCATGTTGCATTGTTAGCGGCTCGCGGAAGGTCACCGCGATGCCTAACAACATCATGTCGTAATGCGCGGGAGGCAGCGCGGAGAACGTTGGGCTATAAACCACTTCCAGCGGCGTTTCACTTAAAATATCCAGCGTGCATTGCGCTGCTGCGGAGTTTGGTTCGACATAGGCCAGGCGTTTACCGGCGAGGCACTGGGTGGATGGCCCTTCAATAATAATGTTCGGGTTCAGATCGAGATTAATGTGGAACCAGAAAGTTGAACCGCGATTCGGCTGGCTATGGAACGAAATATCGCCGCCCATTTCATTAACCAGTTTTTGTGTAATCACCAGCCCCAGCCCGGTGCCACCATGACGGCGGGAAATACTGGCATCAGCCTGTCGGAAGGCCTGGAATAAGCGCGATTGATCGCGTTCAGGAATACCAATGCCGGTATCCCGAATCTGCACTTCAATCTGCACTTTGGTATTACTCAGCGCACGTTTTTCTACCAGAATATCAATGTTGCCATTCTCGGTGAATTTAATTGCATTCCCCACCAGGTTAGTGATGATTTGCTGTAATCGCAGTGGGTCGCCGATCACGTTATCAGGCACGTCGCTCTTAATATTGAGCGTCAGTTCCAGCCCTTTATCGTGAGAAGAATGAGCCAGCAGGGTAACGACTTCATCCAGCGTGCTGCGTAGTGGGAATGGAATACTTTCCAGAATCAGCTTACCTGCTTCCAGTTTCGAGAAGTCGAGAACATCATTAATAATTGCCAGCAAATTATTTGCCGAACGTTCAATCGTATTCAGGTGATCGCGCTGCGTTGGTGTTAATTCTGTTTTCAGCGTCAGGCGGGTAAAGCCAATAACACCATTCAGTGGTGTACGCAGCTCGTGTGACATATTTGCCAGAAACTCGGATTTAATACGCGCCGCTTCCTGGGCGCGCTTTTTCGCCAGATCCAACTCAACGTTCTGAATTTCCATCTGCTCCAGCGTTTCACGCAGATCGGACGTCGCCTGGTCGATATTGTGCTGCATCTCTTCGTGATAAGCAGCCAGCGACATTGCCATCGAGTTGATACCGTTTTTCAGCATATCCAGCTCGCCGAGCATAAATCCTTCCACCCGGCTGTCGAGTTGCCCGCGACGGATGCGGTCGACGGTATTCACCATGTTGCGAATCGGACCGGTTACATCGCGCATTAAGCGCCAGCCAAAAATAAGCGCAATACCGATACAAAACAGCATCATCACGCTGGAAATAAAGATCTCTTTATATTGCTGCAAGCGAACCGATTTAAGATCCAGCTCAAGCGCAATATATCCCAACATATTTTGACTATTTTTGGCATCGCTACTGGGCGATTCGTCGGGGGAGTAACTCTCAGAAATAATCGGCGTGCGGAGGATCATAATATCGCCGTCACGAGTGACAGTGAGCTGGCGAGGAAACGGCACGTTGCTGCCGAGCTGCATTGATGAGGGATCAAGATGAAAATTGGAGGTGACAAAGAGTCGGTTATTTTCATCATAAACCGAAATCGCGCGAACAATATCGGAATGGCGACGATGCAGTACGCTTATTAACTGACCGATAGATTCGCGATTTTGCAGGCTCATGCCATATTCAGTAGAAACTGCAAGCGGCTCAATAATGCTGGCACCGGCATCTTCCAGTTGACGCTGCAAGTCGTTATAGCGATGCACGACGAAAAAGATACTCAGCAATAAACCAATAAGGACGGTCGGTGCCAGGATCAGAATCATCATGCGTGCGCGCAGGCTGTAGTTGGTCATGGAGTTCCGTTATGGGACAATTAAGGTCACACTGTTAAATTGAGAAAGTCTCGCCAATGGCGCAATTCTACTCTGCAAAACGACGCACGACGACGCGTCAGATCATAACCGTTTCAGTCAACGACCTCGACTCTTTTGGTCAGGGCGTGGCGCGACATAACGGCAAAACGCTATTTATCCCCGGATTATTGCCGCAGGAAAACGCGGAAGTTACTGTTACTGAAGATAAAAAACAGTATGCCCGCGCTAAAGTCGTACGCCGGTTAAGCGATAGCCCGGAACGCGAAACGCCACGCTGTCCTCATTTTGGCGTATGCGGCGGCTGTCAGCAACAACACGCCAGCGTGGATTTACAGCAGCGAAGCAAAAGTGCGGCACTCGCCCGATTAATGAAACACGAAGTCTCTGAAGTGATCGCCGATGTTCCCTGGGGCTATCGCCGTCGCGCGCGTTTAAGTCTGAATTACTTACCGAAAACACAGCAACTTCAGATGGGGTTTCGCAAAGCGGGCTCCAGTGACATTGTCGACGTTAAACAATGCCCCATTTTAGCGCCCCAACTTGAAGCATTGCTGCCCAAAGTCAGGGCATGCCTGGGCAGCTTACAAGCTATGCGCCATCTTGGTCATGTTGAACTGGTACAGGCAACCAGCGGCACGCTGATGATTTTGCGCCATACCGCACCGCTAAGTTCGGCAGATCGCGAAAAACTGGAACGCTTTTCGCATTCTGAAGGCCTGGATCTGTATCTCGCCCCCGATAGTGAGATACTCGAAACCGTCTCTGGTGAGATGCCCTGGTATGACTCAAACGGGTTGCGCTTAACTTTTAGCCCGCGCGATTTTATTCAGGTCAATGCGGGTGTGAACCAAAAAATGGTAGCGCGTGCGTTGGAATGGCTGGATGTGCAACCTGAAGATCGCGTACTGGATCTGTTCTGCGGTATGGGCAACTTTACACTGCCATTGGCGACACAAGCTGCCAGTGTGGTCGGTGTAGAAGGTGTTCCGGCGCTGGTGGAAAAAGGCCAGCAGAATGCGCGTCTTAATGGCTTACAGAATGTGACGTTTTATCATGAAAATCTTGAAGAAGATGTCACAAAGCAGCCGTGGGCGAAAAACGGCTTCGATAAAGTGTTGCTGGACCCCGCGCGAGCAGGTGCCGCAGGTGTTATGCAGCAAATTATAAAACTGGAACCTATTCGTATAGTTTATGTATCCTGTAACCCTGCAACGCTGGCTCGGGATAGCGAAGCGTTATTAAAAGCAGGATATACCATTGCGCGACTGGCGATGCTGGATATGTTCCCACACACGGGACATCTGGAATCGATGGTACTTTTCTCGCGCGTTAAATAGTTGCGATTTGCCGATTTCGGCAGGTCTGGTCCCTAAAGGAGAGGACGATGGTTGCGGTAAGAAGTGCACATATCAATAAGGCTGGTGAATTTGATCCGGAAAAATGGATCGCAAGTCTGGGTATTACCAGCCAGAAGTCGTGTGAGTGCTTAGCCGAAACCTGGGCGTATTGTCTGCAACAGACGCAGGGGCATCCGGATGCCAGTCTGTTATTGTGGCGTGGTGTTGAGATGGTGGAGATCCTCTCGACATTAAGTATGGACATTGACACGCTGCGGGCGGCGCTGCTTTTCCCTCTGGCGGATGCCAACGTAGTCAGCGAAGATGTGCTGCGTGAGAGCGTCGGTAAGTCGGTCGTTAACCTTATTCACGGCGTGCGTGATATGGCGGCGATCCGCCAGCTGAAAGCGACGCACACTGATTCTGTTTCCTCCGAACAGGTCGATAACGTTCGCCGGATGTTATTGGCGATGGTCGATGATTTTCGCTGCGTGGTCATCAAACTGGCGGAGCGTATTGCTCATCTGCGTGAAGTAAAAGATGCGCCGGAAGATGAACGCGTACTGGCGGCAAAAGAGTGCACCAATATCTACGCGCCGTTGGCAAACCGTCTTGGGATTGGGCAACTGAAATGGGAGCTGGAAGATTACTGCTTCCGTTATCTCCACCCGACCGAATACAAACGCATCGCAAAACTGTTGCATGAACGCCGTCTCGACCGCGAACACTATATCGAAGAGTTTGTCGGCCATCTGCGCACTGAGATGAAAGCTGAAGGCGTTAAAGCTGAAGTGTATGGTCGTCCGAAACACATCTACAGCATCTGGCGCAAAATGCAGAAAAAGAACCTCGCCTTCGATGAGCTGTTTGATGTGCGTGCGGTACGTATTGTCGCCGAGCGTTTACAGGATTGTTATGCCGCACTGGGGATAGTGCACACTCACTATCGCCACCTGCCGGATGAGTTTGACGATTACGTCGCTAACCCGAAACCAAACGGTTATCAGTCTATTCATACCGTGGTTCTGGGGCCGGGTGGAAAAACCGTTGAGATCCAAATCCGCACCAAACAGATGCATGAAGATGCAGAGTTGGGTGTTGCTGCGCACTGGAAATATAAAGAGGGCGCGGCTGCTGGCGGCGCACGTTCGGGACATGAAGACCGGATTGCCTGGCTGCGTAAACTGATTGCGTGGCAGGAAGAGATGGCTGATTCCGGCGAAATGCTCGACGAAGTACGTAGTCAGGTCTTTGACGACCGAGTGTACGTCTTTACGCCGAAAGGTGATGTCGTTGATTTGCCTGCGGGATCAACGCCGCTGGACTTCGCTTACCACATCCACAGTGATGTCGGACACCGCTGCATCGGGGCAAAAATTGGCGGGCGCATTGTGCCGTTCACCTACCAGCTGCAGATGGGCGACCAGATTGAAATTATCACCCAGAAACAGCCGAACCCCAGCCGTGACTGGTTAAACCCAAACCTCGGTTACGTCACAACCAGCCGTGGGCGCTCGAAAATTCACGCCTGGTTCCGTAAACAGGACCGTGACAAAAACATTCTGGCTGGGCGGCAAATCCTTGACGACGAGCTGGAACATCTGGGGATCAGCCTGAAAGAAGCAGAAAAACATCTGCTGCCGCGTTACAACTTCAATGATGTCGACGAGTTGTTGGCGGCGATTGGTGGCGGGGATATCCGTCTCAATCAGATGGTGAACTTCCTGCAATCGCAATTTAATAAGCCGAGTGCCGAAGAGCAGGACGCCGCCGCGCTGAAACAGCTTCAGCAAAAAAGCTACACACCGCAAAACCGCAGTAAAGATAACGGTCGTGTGGTGGTTGAAGGTGTCGGTAACCTGATGCACCACATCGCGCGCTGCTGCCAGCCGATTCCTGGAGATGAGATTGTCGGCTTCATTACCCAGGGACGCGGTATTTCAGTACACCGCGCCGATTGCGAACAACTGGCGGAACTGCGCTCCCATGCGCCAGAACGCATTGTTGACGCGGTATGGGGTGAGAGCTACTCCGCCGGATATTCGCTGGTGGTCCGCGTGGTGGCTAATGATCGTAGTGGGTTGTTACGTGATATCACGACCATTCTCGCCAACGAGAAGGTGAACGTACTTGGCGTTGCCAGCCGTAGCGACACCAAACAGCAACTGGCGACCATCGACATGACCATTGAGATTTACAACCTGCAGGTGCTGGGTCGCGTGCTGGGTAAACTCAACCAAGTGCCGGATGTTATCGACGCGCGTCGGTTGCACGGGAGTTAGTCTTACATAGCTGGATATGGCGTCAGCCGTATCCAGCGATATCTTTTACTCGAAGGTATTACACCTGACAGACCCGCAATTTTCAGGACAATTCAATGAATCAAATCGACCGTTTGCTCACTATTATGCAGCGCCTGCGCGATCCGGAAAACGGCTGCCCGTGGGATAAAGAGCAGACATTTGCCACCATTGCGCCTTACACCCTTGAAGAAACCTACGAAGTGCTGGACGCCATCGCCCGTGAAGATTTTGACGATCTTCGCGGTGAACTGGGCGATCTGCTATTCCAGGTGGTGTTTTACGCGCAAATGGCTCAGGAAGAAGGGCGCTTTGACTTTAATGATATTTGCGCTGCTATTAGCGATAAATTAGAGCGTCGCCATCCGCATGTTTTTGCTGATAGTTCTGCCGAAAACAGTAGTGAAGTGCTTGCCCGTTGGGAGCAAATCAAAACCGAAGAGCGCGCGCAGAAAGCGCAGCATTCGGCGCTGGACGATATTCCTCGTAGTTTACCGGCTTTAATGCGGGCGCAAAAAATCCAGAAACGTTGCGCCAACGTTGGCTTCGACTGGACGACGCTTGGCCCGGTGGTTGATAAAGTCTACGAAGAGATCGACGAGGTGATGTACGAGGCGCGGCAGGCTGTTGTCGACCAGGCTAAACTGGAGGAGGAAATGGGGGACCTGCTGTTTGCCACGGTTAATCTGGCTCGCCATTTAGGGACGAAAGCAGAAATCGCATTGCAAAAAGCGAACGAAAAATTCGAGCGTCGTTTTCGCGAAGTGGAGCGTATTGTTGCCGCGCGTGGACTGGAAATGACAGGTGTTGACCTCGAAACAATGGAAGAAGTCTGGCAACAGGTAAAACGGCAGGAAATTGATCTCTAAGGGAATTACGCGGTCAAGCGCCATTTGTGTCATTTTTTAAATGACAAGCGCTTGATTTGCGTCAAAAACATTTACCCCAAAGGGGCTATTTTCTCACTCCTGATTTCAATAGTGCGCTGGCGAAGAGGAGGGATAATGAAAGTTTGTGGCACAGGTCATGTTCGGGTATACTGCTTTCCCGTCCTGGTTATTCCATCGTCTTTTCAACCTAACTTCTCAGGTTCAGCATGACAACGAACTATATTTTTGTGACCGGCGGGGTCGTATCCTCTCTGGGTAAAGGCATTGCCGCAGCCTCCCTCGCAGCCATTCTTGAAGCCCGTGGCCTCAATGTGACCATCATGAAACTGGATCCGTACATCAACGTCGATCCAGGTACTATGAGCCCAATCCAACACGGGGAAGTGTTCGTTACTGAAGACGGCGCTGAAACCGACCTGGACCTGGGGCACTACGAGCGTTTCATTCGTACCAAAATGAGCCGCCGCAACAACTTCACCACGGGTCGTATCTACTCTGACGTTCTGCGTAAAGAACGCCGCGGCGACTACCTCGGCGCAACCGTACAGGTTATTCCGCACATCACAAACGCTATCAAAGAGCGTGTGCTGGAAGGCGGCGAAGGTCATGACGTAGTACTGGTCGAAATCGGCGGTACTGTAGGTGATATCGAATCCCTGCCGTTCCTCGAAGCGATTCGCCAGATGGCTGTTGAAATTGGCCGTGAGCACACCCTGTTTATGCACCTGACGCTGGTGCCGTACATGGCGGCGTCTGGTGAAGTCAAAACCAAACCGACTCAGCACTCTGTAAAAGAGCTGCTCTCCATCGGTATCCAGCCTGACATCCTGATTTGTCGTTCAGATCGCGCCGTTCCGGCGAACGAACGTGCGAAGATTGCATTGTTCTGTAATGTTCCGGAAAAAGCGGTTATTTCTCTGAAAGACGTCGATTCCATCTATAAAATTCCGGGCCTGTTGAAATCTCAGGGGCTGGACGATTATATTTGTAAACGATTCAGCTTAAACTGCCCGGAAGCAAATCTGTCCGAATGGGAACAGGTTATCTTCGAAGAAGCGAATCCGGTAAGTGAAGTCACCATTGGTATGGTCGGCAAGTACATTGAACTGCCGGACGCTTACAAATCCGTGATTGAAGCACTGAAACACGGTGGGCTGAAGAATCGTGTCAGCGTCAACATCAAACTGATCGATTCACAAGATGTTGAAACGCGCGGCGTTGAAATCCTTAAAGGTCTGGACGCAATCCTCGTACCTGGCGGTTTCGGCTATCGTGGCGTAGAAGGCATGATTACGACCGCGCGTTTTGCGCGTGAGAACAATATTCCTTATCTGGGCATTTGCCTGGGTATGCAGGTGGCGTTAATTGATTACGCTCGCCATGTTGCCAACATGGAGAACGCCAACTCTACGGAATTTGTGCCAGACTGTAAGTACCCGGTTGTGGCGCTGATTACCGAGTGGCGCGATGAAAACGGCAACGTTGAAGTTCGTAGCGAGAAGAGCGATCTCGGCGGTACCATGCGTCTCGGCGCACAGCAGTGCCAGTTGGTTGACGATAGCCTGGTTCGCCAGCTGTACAATGCGCCGACAATTGTTGAGCGTCATCGTCACCGTTACGAAGTCAACAACATGCTGTTGAAACAGATTGAAGATGCAGGTCTGCGCGTTGCGGGCCGTTCCGGGGATGATCAGTTGGTCGAGATCATCGAAGTTCCGAATCACCCGTGGTTCGTGGCTTGCCAGTTCCATCCGGAGTTTACTTCTACTCCACGTGATGGTCACCCGCTGTTTGCAGGCTTTGTAAAAGCCGCCAGCGAGTTCCAGAAACGTCAGGCGAAGTAAGTAAAAAAGTTAGAACGGCAACGCGTACCCTGGGTACGCGTTGTTTGTCTGGAGTTTCAGTTTAACTAGTGACTTGAGGAAAACCTAATGTCCAAAATCGTAAAAATCATCGGTCGTGAAATCATCGACTCCCGTGGTAACCCGACTGTTGAAGCCGAAGTACATCTGGAGGGTGGTTTCGTCGGTATGGCAGCTGCTCCGTCAGGTGCTTCTACTGGTTCCCGTGAAGCTCTGGAACTGCGCGATGGCGACAAATCCCGTTTCCTGGGTAAAGGCGTAACCAAAGCTGTTGCTGCGGTAAACGGCCCGATCGCTCAGGCGCTGATTGGCAAAGATGCTAAAGATCAGGCTGGCATTGACAAGATCATGATCGACCTGGACGGCACCGAAAACAAATCCAAATTCGGCGCGAACGCAATCCTGGCTGTATCTCTGGCTAACGCCAAAGCTGCTGCAGCTGCTAAAGGTATGCCGCTGTACGAGCACATCGCTGAACTGAACGGTACTCCGGGCAAATACTCTATGCCGGTTCCGATGATGAACATCATCAACGGTGGTGAGCACGCTGACAACAACGTTGATATCCAGGAATTCATGATTCAGCCGGTTGGCGCGAAAACTGTGAAAGAAGCCATCCGCATGGGTTCTGAAGTTTTCCATCACCTGGCAAAAGTTCTGAAAGCGAAAGGCATGAACACTGCTGTTGGTGACGAAGGTGGCTATGCGCCGAACCTGGGTTCCAACGCTGAAGCTCTGGCTGTTATCGCTGAAGCTGTTAAAGCTGCTGGTTATGAACTGGGCAAAGACATCACTCTGGCGATGGACTGCGCAGCTTCTGAATTCTACAAAGATGGTAAATACGTTCTGGCTGGCGAAGGCAACAAAGCGTTCACCTCTGAAGAATTCACTCACTTCCTGGAAGAGCTGACCAAACAGTACCCGATCGTTTCTATCGAAGACGGTCTGGACGAATCTGACTGGGACGGTTTCGCATACCAGACCAAAGTTCTGGGCGACAAAATCCAGCTGGTTGGTGACGACCTGTTCGTAACCAACACCAAGATCCTGAAAGAAGGTATCGAAAAAGGTATCGCTAACTCCATCCTGATCAAATTCAACCAGATCGGTTCTCTGACCGAAACTCTGGCTGCAATCAAGATGGCGAAAGACGCTGGCTACACTGCAGTTATCTCTCACCGTTCTGGCGAAACTGAAGACGCTACCATCGCTGACCTGGCTGTTGGTACTGCTGCAGGCCAGATCAAAACCGGTTCTATGAGCCGTTCTGACCGCGTTGCTAAATACAACCAGCTGATTCGTATCGAAGAAGCTCTGGGCGAAAAAGCACCGTACAACGGTCGTAAAGAGATCAAAGGCCAGGCATAAGTCTGACTTTATCTGATTTAAAAATGCCAGCCTTCGGGCTGGCGTTTTTTATGGTTGAGTTACCAGTGACCGGACGCGCCGCCACCGCCAGAAGAACCGCCCCCGCCGCTAAATCCGCCGCCACTTGAGCCTCCAGCGGAACCGCTGTTGTCTGAATGATAACTTCTACCAGATGCTCTTTTCTGAAGTACACATAAACAGGTAAAGACCATAAATATGGTGAAAGTAAAAAAGAAGGAAAATACAGCAATGGAAAAAGTTTTATCGGAGAACAGGAATAAATCTAAAAGATGGATTGCTGAAATACAGACTCCACTTTTACATGCGCGACAAAAATTACTGCCTTGATGAAAAAACCAGAAAGGGAAGAACATCACTGCAAATACCCAAAAAATAGCAAAGTAATAATGATCAGTGGAAGACGTTGATTCACTTTCTGAAGGATTAGCCGGATATTGGTGTTGTGAAGTGAGTTGGTTATTCAAAGCGATTATAGCTAACTCTAATCCCTTAGCTAATTTTTGTTGTTTAAATGCGGGTATCATGTTGCTACGGATGATATCTCCAGCCAGAGCATCGGTTACCTTTTCTTCCAGCCCATAACCTACCTGGATGCGGACAGTGCGATCCGACCAGGCAACAACGATCAGTATCCCATCATTACGTTTGGCATCTCCTAAACGCCAATTGTCAAAAACTCTTGTAGCATATTGTTCAATTGTCTCATCTTTGGTTGTGGAAACAATTAATACAGCAATTTGCACTTGGGTATTATTGAAAATAGATTCTAACTTGTGCGTCAGTTCTTTCTTTTCTTGTGAGTTTAAGCTACTCGTAAGATCCGTAACTTGTTGCTGTAATTGTGGGACAATAGTTGGTTGGGCTGCAACAAAGGAACATACGAAAGTGAACATTAGTATGAAATAGCGCATTATAAATTTCTCATTAAATCTGGATAAATAAATTGACGGCGGCATCGGTAATTTTAGATTCGTTATCATTAAAAACTAATACAGAAAAAATAAATATAATTTTGGTGAATGTTTTGACATGATTAAATCCATTTTATTTATTTTCTTCTGACATAATACGTTACTCCCTTTAATTATTAACGATATGTTTCGCATTTTTCTTTAAATCTGCATGTAACAGAATGTTAATAAGACATGATTGTTGCGGCAGGATCTGCAATAATTAACAATTATCCACTTCACAGAGAATGCTATGCAGTACCCGATTAACGAGATGTTCCAGACCCTGCAAGGTGAGGGTTACTTTACCTGCGTCCCCGCCATTTTTATTCGTTTACAGGGATGCCCGGTTGGCTGTGCCTGGTGCGACACCAAACACACCTGGGAAAAGCTTGAGGATCGGGAAGTCTCCCTTTTCAGCATTCTGGCGAAGACCAAAGAGAGTGATAAGTGGGGGGCGGCGAGCAGTGAAGATTTGCTGGCTGTCATTGGTCGTCAGGGATATACCGCGCGGCATGTGGTGATTACGGGTGGTGAGCCTTGCATTCATGATTTGCTGCCACTGACTGACCTGCTCGAAAAGAACGGTTTTAGCTGCCAGATCGAAACCAGTGGGACTCATGAAGTACGCTGCACACCGAATACCTGGGTTACCGTATCACCAAAGCTGAACATGCGCGGCGGCTATGAAGTGTTGTCACAGGCACTGGAGCGAGCCAACGAAATCAAGCATCCAGTGGGGCGCGTACGTGATATTGAAGCACTGGATGAACTACTGGCAACGCTGACCGATGATAAACCGCGAGTCATTGCACTGCAGCCGATTAGCCAAAAGGATGATGCCACACGTTTGTGCATTGAAACCTGCATTGCGCGTAATTGGCGTTTGTCGATGCAAACCCATAAATATCTAAATATTGCCTGATTAAACATTTATAAGCGTTATAAATGGGTGGAACCTGTAAAGACTTCTACTCATTTATATTGTTTGTCGCCTCTGAAAACTCCTCCATTTTCCCCATCCAGGGCTAATCATTAGCATTCTCTACAAATTCTGCGGCATTAATTTTTCGCTGGAGTGAAAATTATTGCGGCAAAGTTTGGTAGATTTTAGTTTGTATAGAGTTATTTTAAATATTTACCTTTTTAATCAATGGATTAAGCGCTCTTTAACATAATGGATGTGTTGTTTGTGTGATACTGTAAAGTTGGTAGATTGTGACTGGCTTAAAAAATCATTAATTAATAATAAGTTATGTTTAGAGAGTTCCCCGCGCCAGCGGGGATAAACCGCAGAGGAAAAAACCGCGCGTATGCTGGCGCGGGAGTTCCCCGCGCCAGCGGGGATAAACCGACTTAGGCATTAAAAATATCCGTATATTAAATGAGTTCCCCGCGCCAGCGGGGATAAACCGACGCCCTCAAGTGGTTTCGATTTTCTCACCACGAGTTCCCCGCGCCAGCGGGGATAAACCGCTGCGGCGCAGGCGATAACCGCAGCGGAAAAAGAGTTCCCCGCGCCAGCGGGGATAAACCGACATCAGAGCTTAGAAAATATAGCGAAAGCTAGAGTTCCCCGCGCCAGCGGGGATAAACCGATCGAGTAGCTGTGTGGGCTGGTAGATGCAGAGAGTTCCCCGCGCCAGCGGGGATAAACCGACATTTTATGCAAAGCAGAATGGTGCACCGGTGAGTTCCCCGCGCCAGCGGGGATAAACCGTTAAACGGCAAAATAACGCGCCGCCGCGCTATGAGTTCCCCGCGCCAGCGGGGATAAACCGCGCAATGGCGCGGCGATTGCTCTCGAGATCAAGTGTTCCCCGCGCCAGCGGGGATAAACCGTTTGCTGGAACCCAAAACTCAGCGCACAGGTTGTGTTCCCCGCGCCAGCGGGGATAAACCGGGTACAAAAGAGGCCCCATTCTGGCAGGGCTCGAGTTCCCCGCGCCAGTGGGGATAAACCACCATATAACCCGTTATCTCTTTCTCAAGTTTTTATATTAGCTGTACTTGTAATAAGCAACATATCCACGTAACACCTCATGTTCATAATAGTTCCCCATGCCAGATAAGTTCACAATTATCGATACAAAAAATTAAAGTTAATCAAAGTGTTATTTGTATAATTCTTAAGCCGTTAAGAAATTTTAATCTATTATTTTTTTAATATTAATTAATGCCTGTTAATTTTTTCTTTAGTATAACAGTGTGTTTTTTAAGCTTGTTATTCATTGATTAAGTAATAAATCTGGAAATTTGTCTTTGTTTTGAGGCTAATGAGTGGTTTTACATAACCGCCTCTATACGCTGTTGATGAATAGTTCTTATGAATAAAGATATCCAGTTCATACTTTAAGTGAAAATTGATAAAGTGCGATTCGTATTGTCTTTTATTCTAAAGACATCGAGTGTAGTTAATATTCCTTGTAAAAACAGGGATAAACCGAACTAGTTGAAGTTTTTATTATGTTCCCTGCATCAGCGGGGATAAACCGGACTTGTTATCATTTTTTAAGTTGTCGAACTTATGTTCCCCGCGTCAGCGGGGATAACCATTCAGGTATGTTCAGGCCGGGCAGTTTCCCGCCCGGTCTTCCTCACTTACGCATTCGACCAGCTCTGGATCGAATCCGCATTCCCCAATTCCCCATGCATCACTTCATACGATTTTTTCAGGATCACATCAGTATGTTTGGTTAGGTCTTTGAAAATACCTTTATTCATCGCGTCGTAGCGTTTGGCATTGCTCTCAATCGGTATAAAGATATCTTTCACGCGAACCATTTTATCGACAGCCGTTGCGTAATCCGGGTATAGCCCCAGACCTACCCCTGTATTAATCGCTGCCCCCAGGCTTGCACAACCGTTAATGGCGTTACGGCGTGCCGGAAGGTTGAACACGTCGGCAAAAATTTGCATAAACAGATCGCTGTTCGAACCGCCGCCAGTAATGATCACATGCTTTGCAAATTAATTCATTTCATTACACATATTGTCGTAATTGTTCTTCAGCGTCAGCGCCACGCTTTCCAGTATCGAACGATATATCCATGCGTAATCCATGCTGGAATCAAAGCCGATCATAATCCCGCGTTTGTACGGTTCCCACGGATTGGTCAGCCAGTCCAGCACCGTCATCAGCCCATTACAGCCAGGCGGCACACAAGAAGCTTTTTTGTTGAGCAAATCTTCCGGTGAAAGATCCTGTGCTTTGGCATCCTGAATTAACGACTCGCCTAACATGTCGCGTAGCCAGCTCACCGTCCACATGCCTTTACGGATACCGTACCCTTCATACAGCAATGTTTCCGGAATAGAAGACATAATCGGCCAGTACGCCACCGGATCTTTCGGCAGTGCTTTACCGTTCATCATCAGCGCGATGTAGGTGCCAAGAGAAATCACCGCCGTTTCATCATCCAGTAATCCGGCTCCCAGAGCTTCTACCGGTTTATCACTGGTGGTACAAACAACCGGCAGCCCTGCCGGGAAATGTGTCGCCAGCGCGGCTTGAGGTGTGATCTGTCCAAGAACAGTGCCTGGCATTTGCACATCAAACAGCATATGACGGGGGATATTAAACTTCTCCATGACTGCGGCATCTTCACTCCATGCCCAGCTCTTATAATCCACCGGCCACTGACCAAAATAGTTGGCGATATTGTCTTTAAACTCGCCGGTTAAGCGATGCGTCAGATAACCCGAAAAAGAGGTGACATAGGCCACGTCAGGATTAGTGTGTTCGTAGGGACGCGTTACGCGTGCATCCTGCCAGCTAATCAATGGCGCAGCTGGCGTGCCATCGGCTTTCAATAACGCACGGCAGCAACGGATGGATCCCAGACCAATACCGACAATATCTTCTTTATTCCCGGCAAACTGACTCATCAAATCGTGACCGGCAAAACATAATGATGCCCATAAATCGTCGTCAGGATGTTCTGCGGTATCGGCATCTGGCGTGTGCATCGGCTGCAATAAACCTTTGCCTTCGCAAACCACGTTACCTTCCAGATCGTACATCACCACTTTTGTGCTCTGACTTCCGCCATCAATCCCTATGATGTATTTCTTCGACATGATTTTTCTCCTGTAATTTTCCTGGCTTACTTGCTGCTAGCCATTGCGGGGGCGCTATCAGCAGTACGAATTTTTTGGAACAGCAAAAAGGTAAAGACAATCACCATGGCAAGCGCCGCCATGCCCATCAGCCACATATTGCGGTAGGCTTCTGCTGCGGGCAGGGTGTCTTGCCAGTGGCCGATAATTGGGTAAACGAAGACATCCGGCAGGAATCCAATCACCGAGCAAATACCTACCGTGGTGCCCATAATGTAAGACGGTGTTCTCGCTTCGCCAGGGCAGGCCCAGTACAGCCCGCGTGAGGCGTAACAGGTGAATCCCAGCAGTAAAATCAGGCCAATCCCCATCGCGACCGATTGCGGGTTAGAGTTCGTGACGAGCAGGGCAGTTAACGCCAGCAGGCCGAGTACGGAAAGGATTTGGATCACGCGGGTAGGGGATTTCACTTTACTGTAGGTGGTGATAATGCCGCCAAGTGGGCCGCACAGCGCGCGGAAGATTTTGTTGATCACAATCCCCATGTAGCTCGCCGCCACCAGCGACATGCCATACATTTCGGTCAGATAGTTGGTGGAGTAACTCAGAATGGCGTAGATGGTGAAGACACCAAAAATCACCATGCTGCAATACCAGGTGGTGCTGATGCGCAAAACGGCCAGGATGTCGCTAAGCTGGAATGATTGTTTTTCTTCGTTATTGGCACTGCGCAGGTTGTTGTTATCGCTAACAAAAAACCAGCATAGAATCCCCAACAAGATGTAAACCACACTGTAGATAATTATGACCGTTTTCAGGCTGGCGCTGTCATCCGGTGCAAAGCGAGAAAAGACCCACATGGTAAACACCGCCAGCGACATTACACCGACGCCGCGCAGCCCTTCCATCCAGCCCATAATTTTCCCTTGCTCGCTATGATCGCCAAGCAACGATGCGGCTTTAATCGACACCGACCACAGCATTAAAATCGTTGTTATCGCAAAGGCGACCTGAATACAGAGCATTACCCACAGCGGTGGATACGTTGCCATTAACAGACCCAGTAATCCGGTAATGATCATCGCGGAAGTAATCATTTTGCGGTGTGAAAATTTATCGGCAATAACGCCGCTGGGGGCATAAAGAATAATAGCCGCAATACCAAAGGTACTCATTATTAAACCTATCTCGGTATTGCTGAATCCCATAAATTTCGCCATGGGAATTTGATAAATATAACGTAAATAAGCCAGGTCGAAACTAACGCCGCCGCTAAAACTAATTATCGCGAGGGTTATCCAACGGCGATATGAGTTGTGTTGCATATCGTATTCCCATTTGTAATAGACAAAAAAAAGAGAAAAGTAAGCCGCCCTTTCAGGTGGATTACTTTTCTCAGGTCTCTAGTAATTGAAATAATAAATAACATGGAAAGCAGAGGTGTTGTGTGAGAGTAATCACGCTTCTGCTTTTTAAAACTATTTGATAATGCGAATATCACACTGTGATTACGATCACATTAGCAGTTATGTCCTTATGCTAAAAATTATCTCCAGTTACCAGAGATAATGAGAAAGGTAACTTCCCTCTCGCGGGGGAAGTTACCTTTCTTTTTTTTTGCCTTACGGAAATTGGAGCTAACTATGTCAATCGAATCTCTCAATGCGTTCTCAATGGATTTTTTCTCCCTGAAAGGTAAAACCGCAATTGTTACCGGCGGGAATAGCGGTTTAGGCCAGGCATTTGCCATGGCGTTGGCCAAAGCAGGCGCAAATGTCTTTATTCCAAGTTTTGTCAAAGATAACGGCGAAACAAAGGAAATGATTGAAAAACAGGGTGTTGAGGTGGACTTCATGCAGGTGGATATCACCGCAGAAGGCGCGCCGCAGAAGATAATCGCCGCCTGTTGCGAACGTTTCGGTACCGTCGATATTCTGGTTAACAATGCCGGTATTTGTAAGCTGAATAAGGTGCTGGACTTCGGTCGTGCCGACTGGGACCCGATGATTGATGTGAACCTGACCGCCGCATTCGAGTTAAGCTATGAAGCGGCAAAAATTATGATCCCGCAGAAAAGCGGTAAAATCATTAATATCTGTTCATTATTCTCTTACTTAGGTGGACAATGGTCACCTGCATATTCTGCCACTAAACATGCTCTTGCCGGATTCACCAAAGCTTATTGTGATGAACTAGGTCAATATAATATTCAGGTAAATGGTATTGCCCCTGGCTATTATGCAACAGATATTACGCTGGCGACACGCAGTAATCCAGAAACCAATCAGCGCGTTCTTGATCATATTCCAGCAAACCGTTGGGGCGATACTCAGGATTTAATGGGCGCAGCCGTATTCCTCGCAAGTCAGGCATCGAATTATGTCAACGGGCATTTATTAGTGGTCGATGGCGGTTATTTAGTGCGCTAATCCATAACGGTGGTTTCTGTTTTCTCTTATTAATGATTATTCCATTTTTATTATCAGGAAGGAATTACTATGTCTTTATCTCGCGCAGCGATTGTCGACCAGCTAAAGGAAATTGTTGGTGCAGATCGCGTAATTACCGATGAAACAGTATTAAAGAAGAACAGTATTGACCGTTTTCGTAAATTTCCGGATATTCATGGCATTTATACTTTGCCGATTCCGGCAGCGGTCGTAAAACTCGGTTCCACAGAGCAAGTATCCCGTGTGCTGAATTTTATGAATGCGCACAAAATTAACGGTGTGCCGCGTACCGGTGCTTCCGCCACCGAAGGTGGGCTGGAAACTGTTGTAGAAAACTCGGTGGTGCTCGACGGTTCCGCCATGAATCAAATCATTAATATTGATATTGAGAATATGCAGGCGACGGCGCAATGTGGCGTTCCGCTGGAGGTGCTGGAAAACGCGTTGCGTGAAAAAGGTTACACCACGGGGCATTCTCCGCAGTCAAAGCCGCTGGCGCAGATGGGCGGCCTGGTAGCAACCCGCAGTATCGGGCAGTTCTCCACACTCTACGGCGCAATCGAAGATATGGTCGTTGGTCTGGAAGCAGTATTGGCTGATGGCACCGTGACACGTATTAAAAACGTGCCACGCCGCGCGGCTGGCCCGGACATTCGTCACATCATCATCGGCAACGAAGGTGCATTGTGCTATATCACTGAAGTAACAGTGAAAATCTTTAAATTCACCCCGGAAAACAACCTCTTCTACGGCTATATCCTGGAAGACATGAAAACCGGTTTCAACATCCTGCGTGAAATCATGGTGGAAGGGTATCGTCCGTCGATCGCTCGTTTGTATGACGCTGAAGATGGCACACAACACTTCACCCATTTTGCCGACGGAAAATGTGTGCTGATCTTTATGGCTGAAGGTAACCCTCGCATTGCGAAGGCGACGGGCGAAGGGATTGCGGAAATCGTTGCCCGCTACCCGCAGTGCCAGCGCGTGGACAGCAAGCTGATCGAAACCTGGTTTAACAACCTGAACTGGGGACCGGATAAAGTGGCTGCCGAACGTGTGCAGATCCTCAAAACCGGCAACATGGGCTTTACTACCGAAGTGTCCGGCTGCTGGAGCTGCATCCACGAAATCTACGAAAGCGTTATTAACCGTATTCGTACCGAGTTCCCGCACGCCGACGACATCACTATGCTGGGCGGTCACTCCTCTCATAGCTATCAGAACGGCACCAACATGTACTTCGTCTACGACTACAACGTTGTCGACTGTAAGCCGGAAGAGGAAATCGACAAGTACCACAATCCGCTCAACAAAATCATTTGCGAAGAAACCATTCGCCTCGGTGGTTCGATGGTGCACCACCACGGTATCGGTAAACATCGCGTTCACTGGAGCAAACTGGAACACGGCAGCGCGTGGGCGTTGCTGGAAGGGCTGAAAAAGCAGTTCGATCCTAACGGCATTATGAACGCGGGTACTATCTATCCGATTGAAAAATAATGTGTCAGGCAGCGTCCCGTGATGACGGGGCGTTGCCTTTTCGGCTTCTCAGGTGAGAAGCCGTTCTTATTACCGGACAATGAAGGGGTAAAGATGAACACTTCACCGGTGCGAATGGATGATTTACCGCTTAACCGTTTTCACTGCCGCATTGCTGCGCTCACTTTCGGCGCACACCTGACCGACGGTTATGTTCTCGGCGTCATTGGTTACGCCATTATTCAGCTTACGCCCGCCATGCAACTGACGCCGTTTATGGCGGGAATGATCGGCGGCTCGGCGCTCCTTGGTTTGTTCCTTGGCAGCCTGGTTCTTGGGTGGATCTCCGACCATATTGGTCGGCAAAAAATCTTCACCTTCAGCTTTTTGCTGATTACGCTCGCTTCGTTCTTGCAATTTTTTGCCACCACGCCAGAGCATCTTATTGGGCTGCGCATTTTGATCGGCATTGGGCTGGGAGGCGATTACTCAGTCGGTCACACCTTGCTGGCTGAATTTTCCCCGCGCCGCCATCGCGGTGTTTTGCTGGGCGCATTCAGCGTGGTGTGGACCGTAGGCTATGTGTTGGCAAGTATTGCCGGACATCACTTTATTTCCGAAAACCCGGAGGCCTGGCGCTGGCTGCTGGCATCGGCAGCTCTGCCCGCGTTGTTGATTACGTTATTACGCTGGGGAACGCCAGAATCGCCACGCTGGCTACTGCGCCAGGGGCGTTTTGCAGAAGCTCACGCTATCGTGCATCGCTATTTTGGTCCCCATGTTTTACTGGGCGATGAAGTGGTAACGGCGACCCATAAACACATCAAAACCTTGTTCTCTTCGCGTTACTGGCGGCGCACGGCGTTTAACAGCGTCTTCTTTGTCTGCCTCGTAATCCCATGGTTTGTGATTTATACCTGGCTGCCAACTATCGCCCAGACTATTGGTCTGGAAGATGCGCTGACTGCCAGCCTGATGCTTAATGCGTTGTTAATTGTGGGCGCGCTGCTGGGATTAGTTCTGACGCACCTGCTGGCACATCGCAAATTTTTGCTGGGAAGTTTTTTGCTGCTGGCGGCAACGCTGGTAGTAATGGCCTGTTTGCCTTCCGGCAGTTCATTAACGCTGCTGCTTTTTGTTCTCTTCAGCACCACCATTTCGGCAGTCAGTAATCTGGTGGGCATTTTGCCTGCGGAAAGTTTTCCTACTGACATTCGCTCGCTGGGCGTCGGTTTTGCCACCGCCATGAGTCGACTTGGCGCGGCGGTAAGTACTGGCCTGCTGCCGTGGGTGCTGGCGCAGTGGGGAATGCAAGTTACCTTATTGATCCTGGCGGCAGTGTTGTTAGTTGGTTTTGTTGTGACCTGGCTATGGGCACCAGAAACCAAAGCCCTCCCGCTGGTGGCGGCGGGAAATGTAGGAGGTGCGAATGAACATTCTGTTAGCGTTTAAAGCCGAACCGGATGCCGGAATGCTGGCGGAAAAAGAGTGGCGGGCGGCGGCTCAGGGTAATAGCGGACCGGATATTTCGCTACTGCGAAGTTTACTCGGTGCTGATGAACAGGCTGCCGCCGCGCTGCTGTTGGCGCAGAGAAAAAACGGTACGCCGATGTCTTTAACCGCGTTGAGCATGGGGGATGAACGGGCGTTGCACTGGCTGCGCTATCTCATGGCTCTTGGGTTTGAGGAAGCTGTATTGCTGGAGACGGCGGCAGATCTGCGCTTTGCGCCGGAATTTGTCGCTCGCCATATTGCCGAATGGCAGCGTCAGAATCCGCTGGATCTGATAATTACCGGCTGCCAAAGCAGCGAAGGGCAGAATGGGCAAACGCCATTTTTGCTGGCGGAAATGCTGGGCTGGCCCTGCTTCACCCAGGTGGAGCGTTTCACTCTCGACGCGCTGTTTATCACCCTCGAACAGCGTACTGAACATGGGTTGCGTTGTTGCCGGGTTCGCTTGCCTGCGGTGATTGCCGTGCGTCAGTGCGGTGAAGTGGCCTTGCCAGTACCGGGAATGCGCCAGCGAATGGCTGCGGGGAAAGCAGAAATTATCCGTAAAACTGTTGCTGCCGAAATGCCAGCGATGCAGTGTCTGCAACTGGCAAGAGCAGAGCAACGACGCGGAGCGACGCTGATTGATGGGCAAACGGTAGCAGAAAAAGCTCAAAAGCTATGGCAGGACTATTTACGCCAAAGGATGCAGCCATGAATATCGCAATTGTGACAATAAATCAGGAGAATGCCGCAATAGCAAGCTGGCTGGCGGCGCAGGATTTCAGCGGTTGTACCCTGGCGCACTGGCAGATTGAACCTCAGCCTGTAGTGGCGGAACAGGTGCTGGATGCGTTGGTGGAACAGTGGCAGCGAACGCCTGCGGACGTTGTTCTCTTTCCGCCGGGAACGTTTGGCGATGAACTGTCGACCCGGCTGGCCTGGCGTTTACATGGTGCAAGCATCTGCCAGGTGACTTCGTTAGATATTCCAACCGTAAGCGTGCGCAAATCCCACTGGGGAAATGCGCTAACGGCGACGCTGCAAACAGAAAAACGCCCGCTATGTCTTTCCCTGGCGCGCCAGGCGGGAGCAGATAAAAATGCCACGTTGCCCTCTGGTATGCAGCAACTGAACATAGTCCCAGGTGCGCTTCCGGACTGGCTGGTTAGCATAGAGAACCTGAAAAATGTTACCCGCGACCCATTAGCTGAGGCCAGACGGGTGTTGGTGGTGGGGCAGGGCGGAGAGGCAGATAACCAGGAAATCGCTATGCTGGCAGAAAAGCTGGGAGCCGAAGTGGGCTACAGTCGGGCGCGAGTGATGAACGGTGGCGTTGATGCTGAAAAAGTGATTGGTATTTCCGGACATCTGCTGGCACCTGAGGTGTGTATTGTTGTTGGCGCTTCTGGCGCAGCAGCGTTAATGGCGGGCGTACGCAATAGCAAGTTTGTGGTGGCGATTAATCATGACGCCAGCGCAGCGGTATTTTCACAGGCAGATGTTGGCGTGGTTGATGACTGGAAAGTGGTGCTGGAGGCACTGGTGACAAACATTGACGCAGAATGCCAATAACGTGCTGCCGGATGATCCTGCCTACGGTTCTGGACTGGGGACCTGTAGGCCTGATAAGACGCGTTAAGCGTCGCATCAGGCGCTGAATGTCGGATGTGGCGTGCAGCCTACAAATCACACAAATTCAATTCGTTACGATTATCCCGTCAAAGCAATTTTTTCGCTAACGTCCAGACTCCGGTATTCGTGGTGGAAAGCGCCACGACACCCGCGTTAATCGCATTACGCGCATCTTCTTCATCGCATACCAGCCCGCCAGCAATCAGCGGTTGGCGGATTTTTTCCGTCACCCAGCCCAGCACTTTGGGCATGCAGCCTGGCAGGATCTCAATACAATCCGGATTCGATTGCGCAACTTGCTTATCAATGTTGTGAAACGAAATTGAATCAACAATAAACAGGCGATGAATACAGAAAAAACCTTCCGCTCTTGCCGCTTTCAGCATTGAGGCTTTGGTACTGATAATTCCGTCCGCCTCGGTCACCAGTTTCAAAAACTGAATCACGACTTCTTTATTTGACGCGCCTTCCAGCAAATCAACATGAATAAAAGCATATTTCCCGGCGTTCTTAATCTTTTTAACGATATTACTGATGGTGCAGATATTGCCGTACAACACGGAAATAAACTGGCATTCAGAGTCGATTGCCAGTTGCAGGCTGGCATTATCTTTAACGGCAGCAATCACCGGATTCTGGCGGAGCAGGTGTAAGAGGGGCATAAATTATCCTTATTATTTATCCAAAGCGGTAGGTGATGCCGAATCCGGAAGGCGGATAGCGCCACTGTTGTAGTGTTGATTCGTCGCACAGCAAACGGCAGGTGCCACACTCCAGGCAGCCGTGATAATCAACGCGTAAGTCACCTTCCGGTGTGAGCGAAAAAAGACCAGCCGGACAAGCGTTAATCAACCGTTGTGCCGTCTGGCGCTCAACGGAGTCTGCCGGAACAATATGCGGCGCATCGGCAACGCGCCAGAGATTACGGGCTACAGACATCGCAGACTCCTGATAACATCGCCCGCCAGATGCCACAGGTCATGACGACGTAAATGACGCCAGAATAACTGGCGCAGCGGTGGAACAGGTTTATCACCCTGATCCCATAAATCGCGGGAAATATCCTGCATTAACGCAGGCCACGCCCGATACCAGCCAGGGCGTTGCAAAAGCGCCGGAACATGCTGATAACGCTGTAGAACATCCCACAGCAGGCTGCGCTCGACGTTGTGATGATAAAGCGGAAACAGATTTTGCGGCTCGCAGTGCTGGCAGGCGCTTATCAGCGTTTGTGCCGCCGCCTGTGCGCCAGTCAGCGCCATATCCATGCCGCGCACGGAAATTCCGGTATTGACGCAACTGCGCAACGCATCGCCCACCAGCAGCCAGCCGTTACCGGCGTATTGCACCGGCATACTGTGCAAGCCACCTTCTGGCACCAGATGCGCACCATACTCCAGTGATTCCGTGTTTTTGATAAGCGGGCGCACTGCCGGATGCGCTTTAAAGCGAGTCAGCAGCTCGCTTGCCGGAACACGACTTTGCGTAAGGGAAGAGAGCGGGCAAACAATCCCTAACGAGAGCGTTTGTTGATTAGTATAAAGAAATGCGCCGCCGGGAAAGTCATCACAGATTCCGCCGCTGAACAGCAACGCTGCGCCTTCGTTATTCTCCAGATGAAAACGTTCTTCAATAGCGGATGTTTCCAGCGACAGCACTTCTTTGATCCCCAACGCCATCGCTTCGCCAGCAGGACGAGTCACTAATCCGTGACGTTCAGCCAGGACGCTGTTGGCACCTTCTGCCAGCACCACATAACGGGCGCGGAAAATATCGTCACCACAAATGACACCACACACCCTGCCGTTTTCTTCATACAGTGCATCCACCGTCGCACCAGGGATGCATTCGACACCTTCTTTTTCGGCTTCGGCAACCAGCCACGGATCGAACCGTGCACGTAATACACTCCAGGATTCACCGCCGGGCTGTAAGCTGGAAAACGTCGTTGCGCCATCCGGCGTTAACAGGGAAAGGCTTTCGTGAGTGATGCGTCGTTCAAGAGGCGCGGTCAGATGAAACTGAGGGAGGAGTTCCGCGAGTGCATGGGTATATAACCGCCCGCCGGAAAGATTTTTGCTGCCGGGGATTTCAGCGCGTTCCAGTAACAAAACGGATAAACCCGCTCGCGCGCAGCGTAACGCGCAAGCGGTGCCTGCAATACCGGCACCAATAATAATAATGTCGCAGTCGTCTTCCATGTCATGCCCCAGATATCCAGAACACAACACCCTAACATAGCGTTACTTAAGGGAAATTGACCGCCGACACACTCTTATCATTCGCCGCGATAGATACAACCAGCGGTGCAGGTTTCTTTTACCATCACCGCACTTAACAGCGGCACAACGGGTTTAACCTGATCCCAAATCCATTTTGCTAAAACTTCGCTGGTCGGGTTTTCCAGGCCTGGAATATCATTGAGATAATGGTGATCGAGGCGCTCATAAGTTGGCTTAAACGCCGCTTTCAGTTCAGCGAAATCGATAATCCAGCCCGTATGCGGATCGACTTCCCCGGTAATTTCCAGTCGCACCATAAAGGAATGCCCGTGCAGGCGACCACATTTATGCCCTTCCGGGACGTGTGGTAAGCGGTGAGCGGCTTCGAAGGTGAAATCTTTAAATAACGTGGTGGACATCATAATTTCTCTACAGGACGATAAAACCGCCGTAGAGTACCGGAAAGGCTGTTTTTTCGCATTATCTAAAACGACTTTGTTGCGCACAATCGCTGATTTATCTTAATGATTGGCTAAATTCATTTGTTTTTCATTAGGTTGGTTAATCTATTTTGTTGTTAAAGACTATTGCTAAAACAGGTTAGTCGATTTGGTTATTAGTTATCGCTATCCCGTCTTTAATCCACACCGTTCACCCCGTTAACCTTATCTTCTCTTCTGTTTTATGGGCGCTGACAGGGCGCAGAAACAGCTTTGCTTACTGGAACATAACGACGCATGACGACACAGGTCCCACCTTCCGCGTTGCTTCCGTTGAACCCGGAGCAACTGGCACGCCTTCAGGCGGCCACGACCGATTTAACTCCCACCCAGCTTGCCTGGGTTTCTGGCTATTTCTGGGGCGTGCTCAATCAGCAGCCTGCTGCGCTTGCAGCAACGCCAGCGCCAGCCGCAGAAATGCCGGGTATAACTATTATCTCCGCCTCGCAAACCGGCAATGCGCGCCGTGTTGCTGAAGCATTACGTGATGATTTATTAGCGGCAAAACTGAACGTTAAGCTGGTGAACGCGGGCGACTATAAATTCAAACAAATCGCCAGCGAAAAACTGCTTATCGTGGTGACGTCAACGCAAGGAGAAGGGGAACCGCCGGAAGAAGCCGTCGCGCTGCATAAGTTCCTGTTCTCCAAAAAAGCGCCGAAGCTGGAAAACACCGCATTTGCCGTGTTTAGCCTCGGCGATAGCTCTTATGAATTTTTCTGCCAGTCCGGGAAAGATTTTGACAGCAAGCTGGCGGAACTGGGTGGTGAACGCCTGCTCGACCGTGTCGATGCTGATGTTGAATACCAGGCTGCTGCCAGCGAGTGGCGCGCCCGCGTGGTTGATGCGCTTAAATCGCGTGCGCCTGTCGCGGCACCTTCGCAATCCGTCGCTACTGGCGCGGTAAATGAAATCCACACCAGCCCGTACAGCAAAGACGCGCCGCTGGTGGCTAGCCTCTCTGTTAACCAGAAAATTACCGGGCGTAACTCTGAAAAAGACGTTCGCCATATCGAAATTGACTTAGGCGACTCGGGCCTGCGTTACCAGCCGGGTGACGCGCTTGGCGTCTGGTATCAGAACGATCCGGCACTGGTGAAAGAACTTGTCGAACTGCTGTGGCTGAAAGGCGATGAACCTGTCACCGTCGAGGGCAAAACGTTGCCTCTGAACGAAGCGCTACAGTGGCACTTCGAACTGACCGTCAACACCGCCAACATTGTTGAGAATTACGCCACGCTTACCCGCAGTGAAACACTGCTGCCGCTGGTGGGCGATAAAGCGAAGTTACAGCATTACGCCGCGACGACGCCGATTGTTGACATGGTGCGTTTCTCCCCGGCACAGCTTGATGCCGAAGCGCTAATTAATCTGCTGCGCCCGCTGACGCCGCGTCTGTATTCCATCGCCTCCTCGCAGGAGGAAGTCGAGAACGAAGTACACGTCACCGTTGGTGTGGTGCGTTACGACGTGGAAGGCCGCGCCCGTGCCGGTGGTGCCTCCAGCTTCCTCGCGGACCGCGTGGAAGAAGAGGGCGAAGTTCGCGTATTTATCGAACATAACGATAACTTCCGCCTGCCCGCTAACCCGGAAACCCCGGTGATTATGATTGGCCCAGGCACCGGTATCGCGCCGTTCCGCGCCTTTATGCAGCAACGTGCTGCCGATGAAGCACCGGGTAAAAACTGGCTGTTCTTTGGCAACCCGCATTTTACGGAAGATTTCCTCTACCAGGTGGAGTGGCAGCGCTACGTCAAAGAGGGCGTGCTGACACGTATCGATCTCGCCTGGTCGCGCGATCAAAAAGAAAAAGTTTACGTACAAGACAAACTACGCGAACAGGGCGCGGAGCTGTGGCGCTGGATCAATGACGGTGCCCACATTTATGTCTGCGGCGACGCTAATCACATGGCGAAAGACGTTGAGCAGGCACTTCTGGAAGTGATTGCCGAATTTGGTGGCATGGACACCGAAGCGGCGGATGAATTTTTAAGTGAGCTGCGCGTAGAGCGCCGTTATCAGCGAGATGTCTACTAATGAGCGAAAAACATCCAGGGCCTTTAGTGGTCGAAGGAAAACTGACAGACGCCGAGCGCATGAAGCTTGAAAGCAACTACCTGCGCGGCACCATTGCGGAAGATTTAAACGACGGTCTGACCGGCGGCTTTAAGGGCGACAACTTCCTGCTGATCCGCTTCCACGGCATGTATCAGCAGGATGACCGCGACATCCGCGCCGAACGTGCTGAACAGAAGCTGGAACCGCGCCATGCGATGCTGTTGCGCTGTCGTCTGCCGGGTGGGGTGATTACCACTAAACAGTGGCAGGCGATCGACAAATTTGCCGGTGAAAACACCATCTATGGCAGCATTCGCCTGACCAACCGCCAGACGTTTCAGTTCCACGGCATTCTGAAAAAGAACGTCAAACCGGTGCACCAGATGCTGCACTCGGTCGGTCTTGATGCGCTGGCGACAGCTAACGACATGAACCGTAACGTACTCTGCACCTCGAACCCTTACGAGTCGCAGCTGCACGCAGAAGCGTACGAGTGGGCGAAGAAAATCTCTGAACATCTGCTGCCTCGTACCCGCGCGTATGCGGAGATCTGGCTCGATCAGGAAAAAGTCGCCACCACTGATGAAGAACCGATCCTCGGCCAGACTTACCTGCCGCGTAAATTCAAAACCACGGTAGTGATCCCGCCACAGAACGATATCGATCTGCACGCCAACGACATGAACTTCGTGGCGATCGCCGAAAACGGCAAGCTGGTGGGCTTTAACCTGCTGGTGGGCGGTGGGCTTTCCATCGAACACGGCAACAAGAAAACCTACGCCCGCACGGCGAGTGAGTTTGGCTATCTGCCGCTGGAGCATACGCTGGCAGTGGCGGAAGCAGTCGTGACAACTCAGCGTGACTGGGGTAACCGAACCGATCGTAAAAATGCCAAAACCAAATACACGCTGGAGCGCGTGGGGGTTGAGACGTTTAAAGCGGAAGTGGAGCGTCGCGCGGGGATCAAGTTCGAGCCGATTCGCCCGTATGAGTTTACCGGACGCGGAGATCGTATTGGCTGGGTTAAGGGCATTGATGATAACTGGCACCTGACGCTGTTTATCGAAAATGGTCGCATCCTTGATTATCCGGGGCGTCCGCTGAAAACCGGCCTGCTGGAGATCGCGAAGATCCACAAAGGTGATTTCCGCATTACGGCGAACCAGAATCTGATCATCGCCGGTGTGCCGGAAAGCGAGAAAGCGAAGATCGAGAAGATCGCCAAAGAGAGCGGGTTAATGAATGCCGTCACGCCGCAGCGTGAAAACTCAATGGCCTGCGTCTCGTTCCCGACTTGCCCGCTGGCGATGGCGGAAGCGGAGCGTTTCCTGCCGTCTTTTATCGACAACATCGATAATTTAATGGCGAAGCATGGTATCAGCGATGAGCATATCGTGATGCGTGTAACAGGCTGCCCGAACGGTTGTGGTCGCGCGATGCTGGCGGAAGTGGGCCTGGTGGGTAAAGCGCCGGGTCGCTACAACCTGCATCTTGGCGGCAACCGCATTGGGACACGTATCCCACGGATGTATAAAGAAAACATCACCGAGCCGGAAATACTGGCGTCGCTTGATGAACTGATAGGGCGCTGGGCGAAAGAGCGCGAAGCGGGTGAAGGCTTCGGCGACTTTACGGTGCGTGCGGGCATCATTCGCCCGGTGCTCGATCCGGCGCGCGATTTGTGGGATTAACCATCAGCCCGGTCTTGTAGGCCTGATAAGACGTGTGAGCGTCGCATCAGGCAAGGCAAACAGTGAGGAATCTATGTCCAAACTCGATCTAAACGCCCTGAACGAACTGCCGAAGGTAGATCGCATTCTGGCGCTGGCGGAAACTAACGCCCAACTGGAAAAACTGGACGCTGAAGGCCGCGTAGCCTGGGCGCTGGATAATCTGCCCGGTGAATATGTACTTTCTTCCAGCTTTGGCATTCAGGCGGCGGTGAGCCTGCATCTGGTGAATCAGATTCGCCCGGATATTCCAGTGATCCTCACCGATACCGGTTACTTGTTCCCGGAAACCTACCGCTTTATTGACGAGTTAACGGACAAACTCAAGCTCAACCTGAAAGTGTACCGTGCTACCGAAAGCGCAGCCTGGCAGGAAGCACGCTACGGAAAACTGTGGGAGCAGGGCGTTGAAGGCATTGAAAAGTACAATGACATCAACAAAGTCGAACCGATGAACCGGGCTCTGAAAGAACTTAACGCGCAAACCTGGTTTGCTGGCCTGCGCCGTGAACAATCCGGCAGTCGCGCCAATTTACCGGTGCTGGCAATTCAGCGTGGCGTATTTAAAGTGCTGCCGATTATCGACTGGGATAACCGAACGATATATCAGTATCTGCAAAAACATGGCCTGAAATATCACCCATTATGGGATGAAGGATATTTATCGGTCGGTGATACCCATACAACCCGTAAATGGGAACCTGGCATGTCGGAAGAAGAAACACGTTTCTTTGGCTTAAAAAGGGAATGTGGATTGCACGAAGGGTAAATATTGCCGGATAAATTAAACGCCTCTGTCAGAAATGATGGGGGCGTTTTTATTTTGCGAGCAGTATTCCTGATTTTAAACGTGAACGCCGCTGGAAGAATTATCAGGTATAGAATGGCGTCGGGTGCTTGAGGCTGTCTGGCGTTAAGCATTCGCGAGGTTCCAGATGGACAAAAGCCCCAGGCGATATTTCTATCAACCTGAGGCTTACGTTCGAACCCAAACAATTCGAATGTTAGTCTCTTCTTTGCAGGGAGGCAAGACATGCTGACAAAATATGCCCTTGTGGCAATCATCGTACTGTGTTGTACAGTACTGGGATTCACGCTGATGGTAGGTGACTCGTTGTGTGAGTTGAGTATCAGAGAACGTGGTATGGAGTTTAAGGCAGTTCTCGCTTACGAATCGAAGAAGTAGCCACCACGCGGGGGTAAAACCCATAAGCGCTAACTTAAGGGTTGTGGTATTACGCCTGATATGATTTAACGTGCCGATGAATTACTCTCACGATAACTGGTCAGCAATTCTGGCCCATATTGGTAAGCCCGAAGAACTGGATACTT